>Ga0207933_1000570_pt1 | contig 35026 bp, 28 predicted proteins | sample NGESurdeep092012_4_FD_184488 | JGI IMG/M metagenome (GOLD analysis project Ga0207933, IMG submission 184488) | Arctic peat soil microbial communities from Barrow, Alaska - NGEE Surface sample F53-3 deep-092012 (SPAdes) | ecosystem: Environmental > Terrestrial > Soil > Wetlands > Peat ... | reverse complement strand
GTCCAACGGTCGCTAGAGCGAGGCGGCGATCCTCTTGGCCAGTTCGTGCCCGGCCTTGGCGAACTTGGGTGTGGCGACGACCGCACCTTCACCGGCGCGAAGCATCAGTTGATCGAGGAACGCTTCATTGCTGACGCGGAACTTGACGGCGTGTCGCCCGTCATCGAGCGTCAACCACTGAGCGTTCGGCAATGGCTCGAAGAGCCAGCGGAGCCACGGTTCGATGACCACGACGACCTCGTCGCCCTCTTCACCGACCTGGGTGAGCCAGTTGACGACGGTGTCGGTCGGGCGCTCGTCGATGGCGTCAGACGTTGCGACGACGGCGTTGATCCGGTCGACCCGGAACGTTCGCCACGATTCACGCGTCGTGCAGTAGGCCCGCACGTAGGTGTGGCCGTTGAGGACCTTGATTTCGCGCGGTTCGATGGAGCGACTCCGCGCTTCGTCGGCCGTCGCGGCGGTATACAGAATCTTGATTTGCTGGTGATCCTCGACGGCGACCGAGACAGCGTCGAGCATGGTTTCATTCGTCGCCATCTCGACCTGGACGTAGGAACTCGTGGCGCCCTCGATCTTCTCGATGGCCGAGAGAATCGCCGGGTCGTGGTAGACGCGCGAGGCTTCGCGCAGGGCGATGTTCAGCTCGAACAGATCTCGCCACATGAACGGCGAAGGTTCGTCGGCCCCTTCCGGCAGGTCACTGAAGTCGGCTCGGTACGTCGAGTCATCGTGAGCCTCGTCGTCCCAGTCGTCGCACTCCTTGAGAACGTGCGCCGGGAAGGCGCCGGTGCCGTCGGTCGAGCCGGCCATCGGTTCGAGCGCGACGAGGCGGTCCATTATCAAGCGCACGTGGTCCTTATCCAGGGAGAAACGCTTCGCTAATTCGCTGATACGAAGTCCGTCCTCGGTGACGTAGACGGCGTGGAGGAGTTGCAAGGTCTGGCCGAGCACGTCGTTGGTCGCCGGACCAGTGAACTTCATCTCCTCGGGCGATGGGGCTTTCCCCCGGTTGACGTCCTTCAGCCAGTCGGCCAAATCGGCTTTCAACGACTTGGGCGACTGGAGGCGAATCCGGTCGGCGCCTTCGACGACGAACCGCAGCGCGGCTCGAGGACTATCGAAGCTCAAACCAACCTCGACCTTGCCATCTTTTTTGCTTGCCGCCAGTGAACCCGCATACTGTCGCACCAACAGATCGGCGTAGTTCTCATTGGTCGTGACGACGACGTCCATGGGCGTCGGCGACCTCGAGAACTCCGGGCGCCAGGCCCGCGCGACGTCCACCGCGGCTTCGTCATGGACGAACGCATCGGGCAGGACGACGGGCATCGAAGTGATCCGGCTGAAGCGGTAGCCCTTGATCTCTTCGGTGCCCTTGACTCGGGCAATCAGATAGGTCACGCCGTTGAACACGTCGATGAGCAGTGGCTCGACCAATCGCGGCTTGTTCGCGCCGGACTGGTAATCGAAGGCCAGCGCTCGATGCAGTTTGAGCGCGCGCATTACCGGCGTGTAGTACATGGAGGATTCCAGTCCCCCGTCGCCGGCCGGTACTTCGTTGAAGACGCTGAAGGCGCCGGACGCGCCGAAGCCACAGAAACGCAAGGCGAGACGAACGACACGCTCCTCGTCGGGTGTGAAATAGATCAACGGCGCGTAGCCACTCGAGGGATCGATCCGGTAGCCCACGGCGCCATCACCGGTGCTGTCGGTCTCGATCTCGAAACCCAACTCTCGAATTCGGGCTTTGTCGCGCTCGAATTTCTGTCGTACGGCGCCCTCGTTGCCTTCGTACGCGGGGACCCTTCGGGGTCCCTTGGACGAGACCGGGTATTCGTCGATCTTCAGCTCGCGCACTATCTCTTCTTGGGTGAGCGAGCCGTACTGCCACGCGCGCTGCAACAGCAACACGAGGGCGATCAAGCGCTCGCGCGACTGCTCGACTCCACCACGAATGCTACTCATCGATCTCCCGTAACGATTTCTCTACCGAGGGTACAGGCAATATCGACCTCGACGAACTACGAATGAGTTCGCTAAGTTCATATCGAACGCCGGACGCCAGCGGCGAGCCACGGGCCCAGCGGTGAGTACCACCTCTTGCCCAGCCGCACGAATGCGGGCGAATCACTGCCCGGCGAGATCGTCGACGTTCGACCTAATGCGCCCGCAACCCCTCGTGTGGCGAGCACCGCTGAGGCAGTTCGAAGCGCAGACCTACGGAGCCGACTGGGGAAGGGTAGGACGTCGGCGACCAACGCCGCGGAGAGCATCAGCAGAGCCGCCACCGCTATACACGCCTGCCATGAGGGGACTTCATCGGTGCGTCCTACGCTTCGAGGTCGCCCGGTGTCGAAGGAACGTCGACGGCGTGTTCAGTGAGGGCTTCAATCGGCACGATGTCGAGGGCCCGTTCGTGAGTTGAAGCCAGGACAACGAAGGCCGCCGCTCCGTCGCGGTGCGCACGCAGCCAATTGAACGCGGTCACGCACCACCGGTCGCCCGGAACGAGACCGGGGAAACCGTACTGCGGCATCGGCGTGGTCAGGTCGTTGCCAATCGATCGCTGGTGCTCGAGAAACTCGGCCGTGACCACGGCGCAGATGGTATGGCTCCCGACGTCCTCAGGCCCCGTCGTACAACATCCGTCTCGGTAGAAGCCGGTGACGGGATCCATGCCGCACTTCTCTAATTCACCACCCAAGACGTTGCGCTCGACCATGACTCAGTATCGCCGATACGCGGCGTGCCGATATCAGGAAGCGAGAGTCGGGTGATCTCCTAGAACAGAAACCGCCGGGAAAACTCACTTCTCAGATTCGGTTGCTGACACTTCGCCCACGACGTCCTCGCGGCGCCACGTCCCTGATCGCCCTCCGGATTTTTCCCAGAGAGCGACTTGTTCGATCGTCATAGTTCGGTCCGCCGATTTGCACATGTCGTAGACGGTCAGGGCCGCAACGGTCACCGCCATCAACGCCTCCATCTCGACGCCCGTGCGGTCAACGGTGTCCACACTGGCCTCGACGTCAATGTACGTATCGGCAATGGTGAAATTTACGTGGACGTTTCCCACGAGCACCGGGTGCGACATGGGGAGCAACGTCGCCGCGTGCTTCGCAGCCTGAATACCGGCCACCCGAGCCGTCGCGAGCACGTCACCCTTGTTCATTGCGTTCGCCGCGACCGCGGCCGTGGTGTTCGCATCCATGTTGATTCGACACTTCGCCAGCGCGCGACGAGCCGATACTTCAGAGGCGCCGATATCGCGAGGGAACGCTCCCCCGCCCGACGGCCGACGTAGTTGGTGGAAGTCGTCCACGGCGCAATGATACCGATGCCTCGAATGACCTCAGAACGGCCCCGAGTAAACTGCCATGGTCCACGGGCAGTACGGGAGATGCAATGCCGACCTACGAATACGAGTGCCAGACCTGCCACCAGCGCGTCGAAGCGGTGCAGCGCTTCACCGATCCGGCCCTTACGGTCTGCGCGCACTGCGGCGGTGAGCTTCGGAAGGTCTTCTCGGCCGTCGGCGTCGTTTTCAAGGGAAGCGGCTTCTATAAGACGGACAGTCGCGGGGCCGACAAGTCCTCAACGCCGGCCCCGACTTCGACGAGTCCGGCGACGGCATCATCGACTGAATCAAGTTCGACACCGGCCGCGACTCCCGCGTCGACCTCGACGTCGACGTCGTCGTCAACTACTTCAACGGACTAAGTCCCGGAGACCGCGATGTTGTCAATCGCGACGCTCTGACCGGCGGCGGCGCCCGGCAGCCATTCCTGGTCACTGCCGACGTGGACGACGTCGAGCAGCATCCGTTGCAACGTCGACGCTACAGTGATCTCGCGCACCGGTTCGGCGAGTTGGCCGTCTCGAATCATGAGTCCGGTGACGCCCACCGAGAAGTCGCCCGAGACGGGATTGACGCCTGAGTGCACGCCAATCAGAGATTCGACGAAGACGCCATTGCCGACACGACGAAGGATCTCGGACTGATCGATGTCACCGGGCGCCAACTGCAACGCACGGCATCCCGCTGAGGGTGACCCGGCGATCCCCCCGCGAACCGCACTCCCGGTCGAGGCGGTACCCGCTCTGCGCGCCGAGACCGTGTCGTAGACGAAACCCTTCAACTCACCTCTTTCGATGAGGACGTTTCTTCGACAGGCCAAACCTTCGGCGTCGTAGACGCTGGCGGCGAAGTGGCGAGCGTCGGTCGGATCGTCGAGCAACGTGAACGACGCAGTCGCGACCATCTCCCCCACACGATTCGCGAAGAAGGAACGACCCCGTACGACCGCTTCGCCACTCAGGGCACCCCCGATAATGGAAAACAGTGTCGCCGCGGTGCGCGGGTCAAAGACGGCGGTGCACTTGAAGGATTTTGGTTTCACGGCGCCCAGCATCCTCGTGGACCGGCGAATGGCGTCAGCGGCCGTCTTCTCGATGTCGAGGTCGTGGGGAGAGCGCCCGGCCGAGAGTCCCCAGCCGGTCTGATCGTCTCCCCCGTCATTGGCGATCGCCTCGACGGACACGTAGGCACCGGTCCTCGCGTACGACGCGCGGATCCCGGTCGTCGACGCGATCGCCGCTTCGGCCACGTAGTCCGAGTAATTCGCCGAATCCACCTGTCGAATACGAGTGTCGCCGCTGCGCACAAGACGTTCGAGCTCGATCGCCATCGCGATCTTCGCATCCAGTGGGGTGCTCGCTACGGCGTCGTCGGTCAAGGTGAGTGACACCGCGCTGACGCCGTCGGGGCGCGCCAAGGCCACGTACTCGTCCTCGGTGGCGAAGGTGGCGTTGTCGCGGGCTTCTCGTAGCGCGTTGACGATCGCTTCATCGTCGAGCGATCCGGCCCACGCCGTTCCAACTCGAGCGCCCCCGGCGCTGTCATTCAAGATTCGGATACCGAACCCGTTGGAGGTGGCGGTCGTCAGTTCTTCCACTTCGCCCTGATAGGACTGGACTTCCGTGTCCACACCACTCGCGACGTAGACCTCGATCTCCTCGTCACCACGAGCCGATTCCAAAATACGCTCCGCGCGCTCCAGTAATTGACTCATGCGGCCGCTCCGCCGATAGTGACCCCCGTGAGTCGCATCGTGGCCTGACCAGTACCCACCGGAACACTCTGGCCGTTCTTGCCACAGGTACCCGGCGTCATCGAGAAGTCCGACGCGACGGCGTCCACACGTTGCAGAACGTCGGGGCCGTTCCCAATGAGATTGCAGTCGCGAAGCGGCGCCGTGATCTTGCCGTCCTCGATCATGAACGCCGCCGTCATACCAAAGACGAAATCGCCGGTCGCGGTGTTTACTTGTCCGCCGCCCAATTGGGCAACGTAGACGCCGTAGGGCGTCTGGGCGACGATTTCATCGGCGTCGGAATCACCTTCGAGCAGATAGGTGTTCGTCATGCGCACCATTGGCAGGTGTTGGTAGCTCTGGCGACGACCGTTGCCCGATGAGACTCGACCTTCCTTTCGAGAACGCAAGTAGTCCCACATGTAGTCGGTGAGCACGCCGTTCTCGATGAGTACGTTGCGCGCTCCGGGACGACCCTCGTCGTCGATCGCCAGGTATCCCCATTCACCTTCCACGGTCCCGTCGTCAACGAGTGTCACCAAGGGGCTGGCGACCAATTGACCGACCTTGCCGGCGTACACGGAGGCCCGCTTGAGGATGGCGTCGGCTTCGAGTCCGTGTCCGCACGCTTCATGAAACAAGATGCCACCGGAGCCGCCAGCCAGCACCACGGGCAGATCGCCCGACGGTGCCGGTCGCGCGTCCAACTTCGTGATCGCCTGGCGCGCCGCGCCACGCGCGGCTTCGGCGACCGCGTCAGCGCTCAGCAGTTCGAAACCCCGGGTCCCGGCGATCGGTCGGTACCCGGTCTGCATTCCGGTGTCACCGGTCGCGATGCACGACACGTTGAACCGGGTTCGAACCTGGTGGTCGCCGGCGAAGAGACCGTCGGAGTTCGCCACGACGAAGTGCCGAGTGGAGTCACCCAGGGCAACCTGCACCTGCGTGATCGACGAACCCTCGGAGCGCGCCGCGTCGTCGGCGTGGCTCATCAGTTCGATCTTGCGGGCCTTGTCAACGTCGGCGGGCAATATCGCCGCCCGACTCGGATTATCGCGGAGCGGCCCGAGTGCGATCTCTCTCACCCCGCCTCCACCATCGCGAGCGACGGCTGCAGCGGCACGCGCCGCGGCAGTGAGTCCGCTCTCGGTGAGATCGGCGGTGTGCGCGAATCCCGTGGTGTCGCCGACGACGACGCGTATCCCGGCACCGCGCTCGCGTCCGGAACTGAGCTGTTCGACACGTCGCTGGTCCAACATCGCCGAGGACGTCGAGCGGTCCTCGACGAAGACTTCGGCGAATTCGCCTCCTCGGGCCATCGCTTCGCCCAACGTTCGTTGCAAAACCTCGTGTTCAACCAGGGTGGTATTCATTCATGCGAGCGTATAGGAGTCAATCGCGGTCGCTACGTCACATTGCGGGGTCGAAAGTAGGCTGGCAAAGTGATTCTCTCCTCAATCGAAACACCGGCCGACCTCCAGAAACTGTCCTACGAGCAGCTCGACGAGTTGAGCGAGGAGATCCGCCAGTTCATCATTGAGACGGTCACGACCAACCCCACGGGGGGCCACCTGGGCTCGAACCTCGGGGTGGTCGAACTGACCTTGGCGCTGCACCGTGTCTTCGATTCGCCCAAGGACATCCTGCTCTGGGACACCGGTCACCAGGCGTACGTGCACAAACTCTTGACCGGCCGGCGCTACGGCTTCAAGAACTTGCGCCAGCGCGGCGGTCTCTCGGGCTATCCGAGTCGTTCCGAGAGTGAGCACGACTGGATCGAATCCAGCCACGCCTCGACGGCGCTCTCGTACGCGCACGGACTTTCGGTCGCCCTGGAACGGCGCCAGGAGCTCATTGGTCACGGCGGCACGCGTCACGTCGTGGCGGTGGTGGGTGACGGCTCGTTGACCGGTGGCATGGCGTACGAGGCATTGAACAATCTCGGCCATTCCAATCAGCGGGTCGTGATCGTCCTCAACGACAATGGCCGCAGTTACGCCCCAACGATCTCCAAGCTGTCCGAGTCACTTACCTCGCTGCGCCTCAACAAGACGTACCTGACGTTGCGCGGACGCCTCCGACGCACTGTGCCTCATCTTCCCAAGGTCGGCAAGGCGGCCTACCTCGGCATCGACGGACTCACGTCGGTCGTGCGCGAGATGGTCACCCCGCACACGTTCTTCGAGAACCTCGGCGTTCGCTATATCGGTCCCATCGACGGTCACGACATCGAATCGATGGAGAGCACACTGAAGAGCGCTTCGCAGTGGGACGGTCCGATTCTGGTCCATGTGCTCACCACCAAGGGACTTGGTTACGATCCGGCCATTGACGATGACATGAAGATGCACGATTACAAATTGCGGCCACGAGACGACGACGAAACGGTCGCTCCGCAGTCGTTCTCCCAGGCGTTCTCCGACGCGCTGGTCGCACTCGCCAGCGCCGACGACCGTGTCGTCGCCATAACCGCGGCGATGGCCGGACCGACGGGTCTGCTCAATTTTCAAGCCCAGTTCCCCGATCGATTCTTTGACGTCGGCATCGCGGAGCAACACGCGGTGACGGCCGCGGCCGGAATGGCCATGGGCGGCTTGAAGCCCGTCGTCGCGATCTACTCAACTTTCTTCTCGCGAGCGTTCGACCAGGCACACCTCGACGTCGGACTTCTGAACCTTCCAGTCGTCTTCGTCTTCGATCGAGCGGGCGTCACGGGTGATGACGGTCCGAGCCACCACGGACTACTCGACATTGCGCTCTGCTTGGCAATTCCTAACATGACGGTCTTCGCCCCCTCGACCGCCGAAGAAGTGCCCGGCATGCTCGCCACGGCGCTTTCGATGTCAACGCCGACGGCCCTTCGCTTCCCCAAGACGCTGCCGAAGCCCTTCGACGGGAAGGTCGGTGACGGACTCGAGGCTCGTGAAGTCCGCCGAGGCGACGGCGCACTCTGCGTACTGGCCGTCGGCAAGATGGCGCCTTCGGCCTACAAGGCCATCGAACTCATGGGCGATGACGCGGGCAAGATCACCCTCTATGACGTACGAGTCCTGCCGCCCGACGCCACGATGATCGACGACGCTCTTTCACACGAACGCGTCGTGACGGTCGAAGACGCCACGCGACACGGCGGCGCCGGCACGTTGATGGTCTCGGCGCTACGCAGCCGGGCCCAGGACCTCGCCCTACCGTTCCCCACGACTCGAATTCTCGGAACCCCTCGCGCCTACCTCGAGCAACACCGACCTGACAAATTATTGGCCGAGTTGGGTCTCGATCCGGAGGGATTGGCGGCCGCGTTCTCGCGTCTCCTCGCCGACCAACCGGAGTTCGCGCCGATACTGCCTCTTTCCCCACGTCCGAATTATCAGTAGGCAGACGTATCGAAGTGTGGTGCCGCTACATTGTGGACCTGTGACGTTCAGCGTGGAGAAGTCAGACGGTCAGTGGCGCACGGAACTTTCGGCCGATCGCTACGCGGTATTGCGACAAGCATCAACTGAAATACCGTGGACCGGCTCTCTCTTGCATGTCGACGCTGAGGGTGTCTTCTCCTGCGGCGGGTGCGGGCAACACCTCTTCACGAGTGCGCAGAAATTTGATTCGGGATGCGGTTGGCCTAGTTTCGACGCGTGCGCACCGGACACGATCATCGAGCGACCCGATGACTCACTCGAGCGCAAACGAACCGAGATCCTGTGCTCCAAGTGCGGCGGACACCTCGGCCACGTGTTCAACGACGGACCAACGTCCACGGGTCTGCGTTACTGCGTCAACTCCCTCGCCGTCGACTTCAACGGGGCGAGCGGCTAAACGTCGAGGAACCGACGAATCGCGATCGCGGAACCGACCGAGCCAATTCCAACCCCCACGATCAACACGACGATGTTCGTTCCAATGAGCGCGTTCGTGTCCAGCTGGAATTCATTGTGGAGTGGATACCAAATATGCAGCGCGGTGACGGCGCCGATGGCCACGGCCGAACCGAGCAGGCCCTGAATGAATCCCTCAGTGATGTAGGGAATCCGGATAAACCAGTTCGTCGCACCGACAAGTTTCATCACCGAGACCTCACGACGACGGGCGAAGATTGCCATGCGAATCGTGTTGAGTATCAAAACGGTCGCCGAGAGCAAGAGCACGAGCGCGAGTGCGAGAAAGACGATCTGCAGAATTCGAATCGCGCGATTCATCTCACGAATCTGCTGCTCCGGCGCGGTCACCGATAACACACCCGGTTGGTGCGCGAACGTCGATTGCACCGTGAAGGCGTCCGACGGCACCGTCGGGACGCAACTAAATTTCGTCGGCACTTGTGAGGGTTTGAGAACTTGTGCTTCCGAGGGCGGCAGTATCGACTTCATCTCGACGTAGTCCTGCGCCTGGGTGCGGAACTGACACTTCTTCACGATGGGCAGACTGTTCAATTGCGTCTGGACGTTGGCGATCTCGCCCGCGGAGGCCGTGGGCTCCATCCAGACGGTGACCCGCGTGCCCTGTTGCCACTGCGAGGACGCCTGGGCGGCGCTCTGTTTCAGAAGTAACGCTGAACCCACCAATGACAGTGACACCGCGACCGTGAGGACGGCGGCGATGGTCATCATGCGGTTGCGCCAGAGGTTGGACAACGTTTCTTTGACGGCGTAGCGGAAGTAGACGCGCATTAGATCGCGACGCTCTCGTCGATGCCGTAGACACCACGGACTTGGTCGCGAATCATCTCGCCCTTGTCGAGTTCGATCACTCGCCGACGCATTCGGTCGACGAGTGCCTTGTCGTGCGTGGCCATGACGACCGTGGTGCCCGTGCGGTTAATGCGTTCGAGGAGCGCCATGATCGACTCGGAGTTCGCCGGGTCCAAGTTGCCCGTCGGTTCGTCGGCGAGCAGTATCAACGGGCGATTGACGAACGCGCGCGCCACGGCGACACGCTGCTGCTCGCCACCAGAGAGTTCGCCCGGCAGGCTCTTGGACTTGTCCGAGAGTCCCACGAGGTCCAGGATCAACGGTACCTGGGACTCGACCGTCGAGCGCGGGCGACCGATCACTTCGAGCGCGAAGGCCACGTTCTCAAAGACCGTTTTGTTCGGCAGGAGTCGGAAGTCCTGGAACACGCATCCAATGTTGCGCCGCAAGAACGGCACGCGGAACTTCGACAGTTCCGTGAGCTCTCGGCCCGCTTCGAGAATTCGGCCCTTGTCGGGCAACTCTTCACGCAGCAGAAGTCGAAGGAAGGTCGTCTTGCCAGAACCGGACGCGCCGACCAAGAAGACGAACTCTCCCTTTTCGATGTCGAGCGTGATGTCCTTCAGGGCCGGTGAGCCGTTCTTGTAGGTCTTCGAGACATTCTCGAAACGAATCACGCGAACACCCCTTCGGGTACGTAGTTAAGGCGGTGCGTCAGCACCCGGATGGACACCAACCATTGTAGTTTGACAATTTTGCGTATTCGCGCCACGAAAGCCCCATGTTTAAGGGCTGTCAAGAATCTTCTGAACGAAATCGCTGTCGTCGCAGTTCAGCTTCCATAAAGTCATCAAGATCGCCGTCGAGCACCGCGTCAACGTTGCCGGTTTCGTGATCCGTCCGGTGGTCTTTCACAAGTTGGTAGGGCGCTTGCACGTAACTGCGGATCTGCGAGCCCCACGCGTTGTCGCCGCGGTCCCCACTAAGCGCGTTCATCTCGGCCTGTCGTTCGGCGCGGGCGCGTTCGGCCAATTTCGCTTCCAGAATCTGCATCGCCCTCGCGCGGTTTTGATGTTGACTGCGTTCGTTCTGACAACTGACGACGATGTTCGTCGGCAGGTGCGTGATGCGGATCGCCGAATCCGTTTTGTTCACGTGTTGTCCCCCGGCGCCCGACGATCGGTACGTGTCGACGCGAAGATCCTTCTCGTCGATCTCCACCTCAGCCGCGTTGTCAGCCAAGAGCGGTGTCACGTCGAGACCCGCGAAGCTGGTTTGTCGTCGCGCCTGCGAGTCGAAGGGGCTGATTCGAACGAGTCGGTGCACGCCGCGTTCGGCCGAGAGCCACCCGTAGGCGAAGCGTCCCTTGACGATGAAGGTCGCGGACAGCAGTCCGGCCTCTTGACCTTCGCTCGCTTCGTCGATCTCGACGCCGAATCCTCGACGCTCGGCCCAGCGCGAGTACATGCGCAACAACATCTCGGTCCAGTCCTGGGCGTCGGTGCCACCGGCGCCGGCGTGCAGTTCGACGATCGCGTCGTTCGCGTCGTACGGTCCACGGAAGAGACTCTGTGTCTCGAGCGCGGCGATCTTGCTTTCGAGCGAGGTCACGGTCGAGGAGAGTTCGTTCAGCGACGACCAATCGGCCTCGCCGGCGGCCAACGACTCGCGCGAGAATTCGGCCAACACCAACGAGTCGTCGAGCGAGGCCCGCAGTTCATCGAACTGATCGAGGTCGTTGGTCAGACGGCCGAGTTCGGTCGTCACTACGCGGGCGCGCTCCTGGTCGTCCCAGAGGTTCGGATCGGCCACGAGCTCGCCCAGAATGGCGTGGCGCTCGCGGCTGGCGTCGATCTTCAAGTACTCTCGCGCCGCGCTCCACCTCGCTTCGAGGTCCTCCAACGTTCCGAGGGCCTCGCGAAGGGCGTTCTCGGCCTTAGGGTCGGCCATGGCACTGCTTGTACTTCCGGCCCGAGCCGCACCAGCACGGCTCGTTGCGGCCGATCTTGTCGCCCTGTTTGGGCAGTGCTTTCTTGACGGCTCCGTGGGTTGGAAGTTCGGTGGCGCCGGGCGCGACGATGTTCGCGTTCGTGACGGCGCCCTCGAGTCCATCGTCGGCCTCAGTCGCTTCTTCGATGGCCTCAACGGCGGTGGCCTCGACGTGCGTGATGTAACGCACGAAGTCCGCGTCCACGTTGCCGAGGAGCGCTTCGAACATCAAGTAACCCTCTTTCTGCCACGCCGTCAATGGGTCCTGTTGGGCGATCTGACGCAAATGGATACCGTCGCGCAGATAGTCCATGTCCGAGAGGTGATCACGCCAGCGCTGGTCGAGGATCTGGAGCATGACGTCGCGCTCAATCTCCTTGGCGGTATCCATGCCACCCGGATACTCTTCGCACTTCTTCTCGTACTGGGCGACGGCCTCGTCGATGACGAGCGCCAAGATGTCGTCGCGGTCTTGATACTCCGAGAGCGACTCGGCGCTCACCGTCGTCGGGTAGTAGTTCATGAGTTCGATGACGAGTTGGTGAAGGTCCCAACCCTCGGCGAATTCGCCTTCGAGGCGTTCGTCGACGACGTTCGTGAGGATCTCTTCGATCAGCACGATGGTGGCGTCGTGGATGTCCTCGCCGTCGATGACCTGCTGGCGCCGTCCGTAAATGACCTTGCGCTGCTCGTTCATCACTTCGTCGTACTTCAGCGTGTCCTTACGGATCTCGGCGTTCTTGCCCTCGACGGTGTTCTGGGCCCGTTCGATGGCCTTGGAGACCATCTTGGCTTCGATAGGCAAATCGTCGGGCATGGTGCGGTCCATCACCCACGAGACGGCGCCCGTCGCGAAGAGTCGTAACAGGTCGTCCTGTAAGGACAGATAGAAACGACTCTCGCCGGGGTCACCCTGTCGACCGGACCTACCGCGAAGCTGGTTGTCGATGCGGCGTGAGTCGTGTCGTTCCGAGCCCAATACGTACAGTCCGCCGAGGGCACGCACTTGATCGCCCTCGGCTTCACAGACCGTCTTGAAACTCGCCAGGGCGTTCTGATACGCCGCGTCGAACTCCTCGGTGCCGGGCTGAAAGCCCCGAGCCTGCGCCTCGCGCGTGGCCAGTCCTTCGAAATTTCCGCCGAGCACGACGTCCACGCCTCGTCCGGCCATGTTCGTGGCGACGGTAACGGCGTGCATTCGTCCGGCCTGGGCCACGATCTCGGCTTCGCGAAAGTGCTGCTTCGCGTTCAGGACCTCGTGAGAGATCCCCGCCTTGGAGAGTTCGCGCGAGAGCAGTTCGGACTTCTCCACCGACGCCGTACCCAGGAGGATCGGCTGGCCCCGGTCACTGCGTTCGCGCACGTCTTCGACGATCGCGGCGAACTTCGCGTCTTCGGTCTTGTAGATGAGGTCGGGCTGGTCGAGGCGAACGAGCGGCTTGTTCGAAGGAATCGGCACCACCGAGAGCTTGTAGGTGTTGCCAAATTCGGCGGCTTCAGTTTCGGCGGTTCCGGTCATGCCCGCGAGCTTTTCGTACATGCGGAAGTAGTTCTGCAGTGTCACCGTCGCCCAGGTGTGGTTCTCCTCTTGGATGCGCACGCGCTCTTTGGCCTCGACCGCTTGGTGCAGGCCGTCAGACCACCGTCGACCATCGAGCGTTCGTCCCGTGAACTCGTCGACTATCTTCACTTCACCGGCGTCCACCAGGTAGTCCTTGTCACGGTGATAGAGCTCTTTGGCGCGAAGGGCCTGGCCCAACTGGTGCACGTAGTTCGTCGCGACCGCGTCATAGAGGTTGGTGACGCCGAGCTGGCGCTCGACCTTCTCGATACCGGCTTCGGTCGGCACGACGGTCTTCTTCTCCTCGTCGACCTCGTAGTCGGCGTCGCGCATGAGCGCGCGCGCGATGGAAGCGAACTGGTAGTAGAGCTTGGTGACGTCGGAGGCCGGTCCGGAGATGATGAGCGGCGTACGGGCCTCGTCAATCAGGATCGAGTCGACCTCGTCGACGATGGCGTAGTGGTGTCCGCGCTGGACCATGTGTTCGGCACGTCGGGCCATGTTGTCACGCAGGTAGTCGAAACCGAACTCCGTGTTCGTGCCGTAGGTGATGTCACAGGCGTAGGCCGCGCGCTTGTCTTCGAACTCCGCCAAATCCGGACCGACTCGCCCGACCGTGAGCCCGAGGAACTCGTGCAGCGAACCCATCCAGTTCGCGTCACGTGTCGCGAGATAATCGTTCACCGTGACGACGTGCACGCCGTTGCCGGCCAAGGCGTTCAGATAGACCGGCAGCGTTGACACCAGGGTCTTTCCTTCACCGGTCTTCATTTCGGCGATCCACCCGAAGTGCAGGGCCATGCCGCCCATTAACTGGACGTCGTAGTGGCGCTGGCCGAGGACCCGAGTCGCGGCCTCACGCACGACGGCGAAGGCTTCGAGCAACATATCGTCGAGGTCTTCACCCTCGACGAGGCGGGCGCGGAATTCGTCGGTCTTGGCGCGAAGCTCGGCGTCCGAGAGGGCCGCCATCTCCTCGGCGAGTTCGTTTATGGGCGGCACGAGTTCGGCCAGTTGGCGAACGCGCTTGCCTTCTCCGGCCTTAAGAACCTTGCTAAAAACACTCATGTCGTTCAGTACCCTACCGGTCGTTACGTCCACTTCGATTGGGCTGCGAGTGCTGACCTGGTCTTTTACCCCACACTTGCCTGCGGCGGTGTCCGTGGGTCACGTCGGCAGCACGAGGCTCTCCGGCGATGCGACCACACACTTCACCGGCTCTCGCGGCGACCGCTCTGGCCGCCAAGAGGCAGGACTTACTTCTAAACCGCGCCATGCTCAGCGTCGACAAGACGCCTTACGTGGGTCGTTTCGCCCGCGACTGGCATCGACTTTCAACCACAGAACCACTCGCAGCCCGGTTCCCATTCTAGGCGGCACTTCGCTTACGTCGTGGGGCGGATAATTAGCACCACGCAGAGCCGAAGACCCAACACCAGCATGGCAATCGGTGCCAGGACTCGCCGCCATCCGCTCGCGGTCTGCCATTCGAATCGCATTGCGCTGCGGTGATGGGCGATCAACATCTCTCTCGATGCTCGTGCGCGCGACACGCCTTCTATGTGCGTGACGAGCGCGTCGTGCGTGGCCGCAACGTCGTATCCGTGGGCGCGCATCTGCCAGCAGAGTGCCATTTCCTCGGCGAACATGAAATAACGTTCGTCGAAACCACCGACCTCTTCGAAGCGATCACGTCGCGCCAAGAAGAACGCCCCAGAGACCCAATCGATCGATCCGTCCTTTCGCGGCGAACGGTAGCGACCGGTGAACGGGTTACCGGGCCACAGTGGCGCCAGTAACGCGTGCAATCCGGCGAGCCAGAAGTTCGGGAAGATGCGTTGGGAGGGATAGACACTTCCGTCGGGCCGAACAATTTGCGGACCGACGATGGCGACGTTGGGGTGTTCGTCGAGGTACGCAACCAGTGCGGCCACGGCGCCGTCGTGCACGACGACGTCGGGGTTGGACACGAGAAGATAGCGACGCACGGGCGCGGCGGCCACCCCGCGGTTCACGCCGCGCCCGTAACCAAGGTTCAATTTGGGCACCACGAGCACGACGTGTTGTCCAGAGAGCGACGGCATCGTCGAACCCTCCTCGCCGTTCTCGACGACCACGATGTCGGTCACGCCGTTGGCGTGTAAGGAATCGACGCAGTCATCCAACGCCTGGCCGGCGTGGAAGTCGACGATCACCGCGGCGACGTCGCTCACGACGTCGCTCATCGAGCGCCGCCTCGCGCACCGCGGTCTCGAACCAAACGAGTGAGCCCGTCGCGCCATTCGGGCAACGCCGACCACGCGGACGCGAACTGGTAGGTCGACAGATCACTGCGAATCGGTCGGGTGGCGAGTGGCGTCGGATCCAGGTCACTGGTCGCGATCGCCGTGGCGAATCCTTCGTCGCGCCCGAGGATCTCTCCGATGTAATGCGCCACATCGAACCACGTGGTCGTGCCGGAATTGGCCACGTGCCAGAGTCCGCCCGGGCGTTCTCGCACGAGGGTCGCCAGCACGCGCGCCAGGTCACTGGCGAGCGTGACGGTGCCCGTTTGGTCGTTCACGAATTGGACGCTCTCCCCCGCGAGGGCCCGTTCGGCGATGACGTGGGCGACGTTCTTGCCGCGCACGCCCATCACCCACGAGGTGCGCACGACGGTGTCGTCACTCGAACAGAGCAGCTCGCCGGCGCGCTTCGACGCACCGTAGACACTGAGGGGGTTGGTCGCGTCATCCTCTACGTAGGCGCTGCCCTTATTGCCGTCAAAGACGTAGTCCGTCGAGATCGTGATCAGGTGAGCGCCGTTCTCTTTGGCGGCGAGTGACATCGACTCGGTCCCGGCCGCGTTCACTGCGAAGCACGTCGACTCTTCGGTCTCGGCGCGGTCAACTGCCGTGTAGGCGGCTAGGTGGACGATGACGTCCGGTCGCGCGGCCTGAACGGCACGACGCACCGCCTCGGAGTCGGCGACGTCGAGCTCGTGACGAGTGAGCCCGAGGACCTCGAACTCTCCCTCCGGCACGGAGCGACCATCGGGTTGGAACGACCAATCGCCGCCGGGTGGCACCACGCCGTCGAGGAAGTCAACGAGGTCGACGCCAACTTGGCCGGTCGCGCCCGTCACCAAGACGCGCATCGCGCGACTCACGACAGTTCTCCCACGTGGGCTCGTACGTGCACCACGTCGCCCACGGTGACCGCGACGTCGTGACCATCCACCACGACGATGAGTTGCCCGAATTCGTCGACCGAGGACGCGAGTCCGACCACCACGTCAGTGGTTCGCTCCACCCGAACTGGTTGGCCCAGCGTGATGAGCGCACGTTGATACTCCTCACGCAAGGTCGACTGACCACCACTACTGTCGAGCAGCGCGCGCCGGCTTTCGAGTTCCTCCAACAAGATGTCGAGCAGCGCCGGTGGGGTGATGGTCACGCCCGATTCGGCCCGCACGCTGGTCGACACGACGTTGGCCGGTCCTTCGTGCGTGAGATTCACGCCGATCCCGACAACGACGGCCAAGCGCTCGTCCACGGCCACGATTTCGGCGAGGAGCCCGGCGATCTTCGCGTCCCCGACGATCAGGTCGTTCGGCCATTTGAGCGCCGGTCGTACGCCACTCAGTCGAACGAGGGCCGCGCGCGCGGCGAGTGCGACGCAGGCCACCACGAGTTGGAGCTGGTCCGGCGCGACGTCCGGGCGCAGCAGAATCGAGCACAGTAACGATGCCCCGGGAGGCGACTCCCATCGGCGATCCAATCGTCCACGCCCGGCGCTCTGAAAGTCCGCCACCGCCACCAGACCTTCCGGTGCGCCCTCGAGTGCCCGATCGGCCAGCCAGGTGTTCGTCGAGTCGATCACGTCGAAGTGCTCGATACGCCAGACGATTGAACTCACAAGGAAACTCTAGAGTTTCGAGAGCGAGTGGTAGAAAATTACAGGTCCCTACGGAGGTTTGCGTGTTAAAGAAAGTCCTGATCGCCAATCGCGGCGAGATCGCGGTACGCGTCATGCGCACCTGTCGAGAGATGGGCATCGCCACCGTCGCGGTCTACTCCGAACTGGATCGCAACGCACTGCACGTTCGTCTGGCTGACGAGGCGTACGCCCTCGGAGGCCAGAGCGCCGCCGAGAGCTACTTGAATACCGAAGCGATCCTCGACGTCATCCATCGATCGGGCGCGGACGCGGTCCATCCCGGTTACGGCTTCTTCTCAGAGAACACGGAGTTCGCGCGCGCGATCACGTCGCGTGGCGTCACCTTCATCGGACCCCCACCCGAAGCCATCGAGGTCATGGGCGACAAGATCTCGAGTCGCCTCGCCGCGGCCAAGGTCGGCGTCGAGGGGGTGCCCGGTCGAAGCGAGGCACTCAAGAACGCCAAAGAAGTCGTCAAGTTCGGTAACGAGTTCGGCTGGCCGGTCGCCATCAAGGCCGCCTACGGCGGCGGCGGACGCGGCATGAAGGTCGTGAACTCCGCCGACGAGGCGGCAACGGCGTTGGAGAGCGCACAGCGCGAGGCCCAGAGTTACTTCGGTCGTCCCGAGTGTTACGTCGAGCGCTATCTGACGCGGCCCCGTCACATCGAGATGCAGGTCCTCGCCGACGCCCACGGCCACACCCTGTGGCTCGGCGAGCGTGACTGCTCGGCTCAGCGTCGACACCAGAAACTCATCGAGGAGTCACCGGCGCCGAATTTTCCCGATGACGTGCGTCGCGCCATGGGCGACGCGGCCGTCAAAGTCTCCGAGGCCTGTGGCTACGTGAACGCCGGGACCGTCGAGTTCCTCTATCAAGACGGTGCGTTCTTCTTCTTGGAGATGAACACGCGTCTCCAGGTCGAGCATCCAGTGACCGAGTTGGTGACCGGACTGGACCTCGTCGAGTGGCAGCTGCGCGTCGCCGCCGGTGAAACCCTGGACTTCACGCAAGACGAGGTTCGACGCGAGGGACACGCCATCGAAGTTCGTATCAACGCCGAGGACCCCGCCGGCGGCAAGTTCATCCCGACCCCGGGCACGATCACCCGCTTCGATCAGCCCTCCGGACCGGGGGTCCGGCTCGACGCCGGGTACGGCGCCGGTGACACGATCTCCCAGTACTACGACAACTTGATCGCGAAACTGATCGTGTGGGGGCCCGACCGCGAGCGCGCGCGTCGTCGGATGCTGCGCGCGATCGAAGAGACGGCGATCGAAGGAGTCGCGACGACGTTGGCGGCGGACGTCGTCATTCTCAGTGACGAAAAGTTCGTGAAGGGCACTCACTCTACGAACTGGGTCGAGAGCGAGCTCGACTTCACGACGTTGCCCGAGGTCGTCACGGCCGCGGTATCGATCGGTGACGGTCAGGTGCGCAAGGACGTTACCGCCGAAGTCAACGGTCGGCGCGTCACGGTCGCGCTCTGGGTGTCGGAGTCCGACGACGGACTGCCGAGGGCCCAAAGCACCGCCGCCAAACCGCGCCGACAGCACCACGCGGGAGTGCTGGGCAGCGGTTCTGCCAACGTCGTCGTCCCTATGCAGGGGACGATCGTGAAAGTGAACGTCGAAGTCGGCCAACAGGTCGAAGCCGGCGACACGGTCGTTATCCTCGAAGCCATGAAGATGGAGAATTCGGTGAACGCCGAGAAGTCCGGCGTCGTCGTGTCGATCAACGTGGCGGCCGGCGATTCGGTCAGTGCGGGCGACACCGTCGTGGTCGTCGAGTGAGCGCTCGCGAAGTCGCCGCCAGCACGATCCAGCGCCACGGTGACGCCCTGGTGGAATTGAGTCACTTCGTCCACGCCCATCCCGAACTCGGTTACGTCGAGTTCGAAAGCTCCGCGGCTGTCGCCTCGTTGGCCGAAGAGTCCGGTTTTCGTGTCGAGCGCGACGTCGCCGACATGCCCACCGCCTTTCGCGCCACCATGGGCGACGGTGATTTGAACATCGTCTACTGCGCGGAGTTCGACGCGCTGCCCGACGTCGGCCACGCGTGCGGTCATAACATCATCGCTGCGTCGTCCCTCGGCGCCGCCATCGGCCTCGGCTCCGTCGCTGACGAATTGAACCTCACGGTCACGCTCTTGGGCACCCCTTCAGAAGAGGGCGGCGGCGGCAAGATCGACCTCATCAACGCCGGCTACTTCGATGACGTCCACGCCGCGATGATGGTGCACCCTTTCCCGACCGAACGACTCGACGCACTCTGTCTCGCGGTTGATCACTTCGACGTCACCTTTGAAGGCAAAGAGGCGCACGCCGCGGCGGCGCCCTGGGTGGGAGTGAACGCCCTCGACGCCCTGACGATCTCCCAAGTGGCGATCGGTCTCTTGCGTCAGCAATTGCGTCCGGGTGACCTCATCCACGGCATCGTGCTCGAGGGAGGTTCGGCGGCGAACATCATCCCGAGTCGCGCCGTCGGACGTTTCATGGCGCGTTCGCTCACGAGCGATCGGCTGGCCGAATTGCGCGTCCGGATCAACGCCTGCTTCGAAGCCGGAGCGCTCGCGAGCGGTGCCTCGCTGCGCATCGAAGAAATTGGCAGTGCGTTCTCGCACATGGAATCCGATCCCGACATCCTCGCGCACTACCGCGTCGCCGCCGAAGCACTCGGTCGCAGTTTTACGCTCGACGACGAGGGCGTCGATCGACCGGCCATCTCCACCGATATGGCGAACGTCTCGTTAGTAGTGCCCTCGATCCACCCGATGCTCATGATTCCCACCAATGGCGCCGTGAACCATCAACCCGAGTTCACCGCGGCCTGCGTCACGCCCGAAGCCGATAGAGCGGTGCTCGCCGGTGCGATCGCCCTCGCCCATACCGCGATCGGCGTCGCGAATGACGAAAAGCTTCGTGCCCGACTGATGGCCCGCGCATGATGCTCGAGCACGTGGTGGTGGTGGTGACGCCCGGTCGTGAAGAGGAGTTCGAGGCGTCCGCACGTCAGGCGCTGCCAATCCTTGATACGGGTGCGGGTTGTTTCGGCGGAGAGTTCCGGCGCGAAGAGGAAGATGGATCAAAGTACCTACTTCTCATACGCTGGTCGACGATCGAGGCGCACATGGCGTGGCGCGAGACCGAGGACTTCCAACGGTGGCGTGAACTGACGCACCCGTTCTACGTCGAACGTCCCGTGGTGACGCACTTCCACGAACCGCTCGCTCGCTAGTCCACTGCGCTCGAAGCGTGAATGCGATGCGGACTTTTCCACCTCAGCGAGGTGTATAGGTGCCGAACTCAGTGCGCAAGACATCCGCCACTTCGCCCAGCGTCGCCATGCTGGAGAGCGCCGTCTTCATTGGATACAAGACATTTTGTGTTCCGCGCGCGGCGCTGGCGAGGTCTTGCAGTGCGGCACGAACGGCGTCGTTCTCGCGGGTCACCTTGATCGCCTTCACTCGGGCAATCTGGGCGCGCTGCTGGGCTTCGTCTATCGGGAAAACGTCGGCCTTGGTCGAGTCACTCTCTTCGAAGCGATTCACACCGACGACGACCTTCTCTCCGCGATCGACTTGACGAGCGAATTCATACGCCGCCGACTCGATCTCGTCTTGCATGTAGTGACTCTCGATCGCGGCCACGGCCCCGCCGCGTTCGTCAATCGCCTCGATGTACTCACGCGCCAGGCGTTCCACTTCGTTCGTGAGTGACTCGACGAAGTACGAGCCCGCCAAGGGATCGACGGTGTCGGCGATGCCCGATTCGTAGCCGAGGACTTGTTGGGTTCGCAGCGCGAGCTTCGCCGCTCGTTCGGTCGGCAGTCCCAGCGCCTCGTCAAAGCCGTTGGTGTGCAAGGACTGTGTGCCACCGAGGGTGGCCGCGAGTGCCTGAATCGTCGTTCGCACGATGTTGTTCTCGGGCTGTTGGGCCGTCAAGGTCGAACCGCCGGTCTGGGTGTGAAAGCGAAGCGTCATGGACTTCGCGTCGAGCGCCCCGAATCGATCTCGCATGATCGAGGCCCACAGTCGTCGCGCGGCGCGGTACTTCGCGACTTCTTCGAAGAGATTGTTGTGGGCGTTGAAGAAGAAACTCAGCCGCGGGGCGAAATCATCCAACGCCAATCCGGCCGCCAACGCGGCCTCCACGTACGCGACGCCGTTGGCGAGGGTGAAGGCGATCTCTTGGACGGCCGTCGATCCCGCCTCACGGATGTGATAACCCGAGATCGAGATCGTGTTCCACTGCGTCATTTCCTTGGCGCAGTAGGCGAAGGTATCGACGACCAGGCGCATCGACTGACGAGGTGGATAGATGTACGTGCCGCGCGCGACGTACTCCTTCAAGATGTCGTTCTGGATCGTTCCGCGCAACTGATCGCCACGTACGCCCTGCTCTTCGGCGACCAACTGGTACAGCAACAACAATGTCGATGCGGTCGCGTTGATGGTCATCGACGTCGTCACCTGGTCGAGGGGCAGATCGGCCAAGAGGTCGCGCATGTCCTCCAAGGACGAGATGGCGACCCCCACCTTGCCGACTTCGCCCTCGGCGCGCACGTGGTCGGCGTCGTAGCCCATTTGGGTGGGTAGGTCGAAGGCGCACGAGAGTCCGGTCTGTCCGGCTTCGAGGAGGAACTTGAAACGCAAGTTCGTCGCGACGGCCGTCCCGAAGCCGGCGTATTGGCGCATCGTCCACAGACGGCCGCGGTACATCGTGGGCTGCACGCCTCGCGTGTAGGGATATCGCCCTGGGCTCCCCAACTCCGTGGTCGCGTCGAAGCCCGCGAGGTCCGACTCGTCGTAGACCGGTCGGACGACAATCCCCGAATCCGTACGGCGCTCGTCTGACGTCACACCGACAACGATAGGCGCTGTCCTTCGCGCGTCACGAAGCCGTACGCGGCTTAGACCTTCACGGGGTGGGGCATGCAGAGGTCGTCGTACTCGGCGATCACGATCGGACCGGCGTCGTCACCGCAGGCCGGACAGGCCGGATCGCGACGCACCTTGAAGGTCCGGAAACTCTCGTCCATCGAGTCGTAGGTGAGGAGTCGACCAACGAGCGGGTCGCCGAGCTCGAGGAGCAACTTGATGGTCTCAATCGCCTGGATCGATCCGACGATGCCCGGCAACACGCCCAGTACGCCGGCTTCGGCACAACTCGGTGCAAGTTCCGGCGGCGGCGGTTCCGGGATCATGCAGCGATAGCACGGCCCGACGTACGGATTGAAGACGGTGACCTGTCCTTCGAAGCGGAAGATCGAACCGTGCACGACGGGAATGTTCTTGATGAGCGCGGCGTCGTTCACCAGGTAACGCGTCGGGAAGTTGTCAGTTCCGTCGACGATCACGTCGTAGCCGTCGATGATGTCCAAGATGTTGTCGGCGCCGAGCCGAGTGTCGTAGGTGAGCACGTTCACGTCCGGGTTCATCGCGGTGAGCGTCATCTTCGCGCTGTCGACCTTGCGCATGCCGACGCGCTCAACGTTGTGCAGGATCTGGCGCTGGAGATTCGAGGTGTCGACGACGTCCATGTCGATGATGCCGATCGTGCCGACACCGGCCGCGGCCAGGTACAGCGCCGCCGGCGAGCCGAGCCCCCCCGCGCCGAGCAGGAGGACCTTGGAGTCCAAGAGGCGCTGCTGTCCCTTCTCGCCGACTTCGGAAAGGAGGAGGTGACGTTGGTAACGGATACGTTGATCGGCCGACAGGACACGAGGCGTCGTCCAAGTGAGACCCTCGTCCTTCCACTTGTTGAATCCGCCAATGACCGACACGACGTCGGTGTACCCGAGGTCCTGGAGCGTCTTGGCGGCGAAGGCCGAGCGAACGCCGCCCGCGCAGTAGACGGCGATTGGTGCGTTCTTGTCCGGTAGTCGGCCCTCCACGGAGAACTCCAGGTTGCCTCGCGGCAAGTGGACGGCGCCGGGTACGGCACCTTGTTCGTACTCTTCGGGCTCGCGAACGTCGAGCAGCGTGAAGTGATCGAGTCGTGCGGCGACGTCGTACGAGTCAATCTCCGTAATCTCTGCCTTGGCGGCGTTCAGTAGATCTCGAGGCGTCGACATCGTTCGCTCCTTCTCAGTTCCTAAATCTTACCTGCCGGGTCATCAATCATGTTCAGCGACCCTGCTAGACCCGACGCGTGGAACTTCGTGAACTGCTGGCCAAACGCCGGATGGTCCGTTCCTTCGACGGCACGCCCGTCGAATCGAAGTGGCTGGGCGAAGTATGTGCCCAAGCGCTGTGGGCCCCCACCGCCGGCAACAGCGCTGGCGTTCGTTTCCACACCATCGGGCCGGAATTGACCGGCGAGTATTTCTCGGTGGCCACCGACGAACAGTGGCGCAACCACGCACGTCGCGCCGATGGTCTCCAGCGCGCCGGCGCCGTCGTCCTGGTCACCTCTCGACGCAGCGAGTACGTCGCTCGTTACGCCGAAGCGGACAAGGCGAACTCGGGACTCGACGACGAAACGAATTGGCCGGTCCCCTACTGGCACACCGACGCCGCGATGGCGACCATGGCGTTGCTGTTGCTCATCGAAGAGAGCGGCTGGCAGGCCGCACTCTGGGGCAACTTCCGCCACGAAGAAGAGATTCTTCGCTGGGCCCGCATCGATGACGAAGACCTCTTCGCCACGGTGTTGATCGGCAAGGGTGACGGCAACGACGTCGCCTCCGCCTCGCTCGCGCGCGACGTTCCGAGTCGCGAATCGCGCGTGAGCGCCGTCGAGCCCTAGTCGCGCGCCTCTTCGGCGACCGCTTCAAGAAACTCAACGATCGTTCGCGCACTGAAAGCCGTTGCGCCCTTGGTGGTGTAGCCGTGGTTCGCGTCGGATCGTCCGGGACCGGCGATGTCGACGTGCGCCCATGGGCGTCCGTCGGTGAAACGCTGGAGGATCAAGGCGGCGGTGATCATCGCGCCGTTGCCCGGCCTCCCGATGTTCTTCATGTCAGCCACCTCGGACTCGAGGGATGCTCCGTAACTGTCGAAGAGCGGCATACGCCAGAGTAACTCACCGCTCCTCGCACTGGCAACGGCGAAATAGTCGGCCAGCTCGTCGGTCGACGTGAAGATCGCTCCCACTTCGTCCCCGAGCGCGACGCGCTGGGCTCCGGTGAGCGTGGCGACGTCGATGATGGCGTCGGGATTCGCTTCGACCGCGAGACTGAGACCGTCAGCGAGGATGAGCCGCCCTTCGGCGTCGGTGTTGAGTACCTCGATGGTCATGCCGTTGCGGATGGTGAGGACGTCACCGGGTTTGGTCGCGCGGTCACTGGGCAGGTTCTCGGTCATCGGAGCGATCGCCGTGATCTTGACCTCGAGCGCCAGGCGGCTGGCAATGGAGATCGCGGCCATCACGATGGCGGCGCCACTCATGTCGGTCTTCATCGCCATCATGCCTTCGCCGCTCTTGAGTGACAGACCACCGGAGTCGAAAGTGACACCCTTACCGACCAGCGCGATGTGGGGTAGTTCGACATCGGGTCTCGGGTCATACGTGGCGTACACCAGTCGGCAGGGCTGTGCCGAGCCCTCGCCCACGCCCAACAGTCCTCCGAGGCGCTCCTCGCGAATCCGTGGTTCGGCCCAGACTTCGACGGTGACGTGCTCGTCGTCGTCCAGACGCGTCTGCACCTGATGCGCCAACTCCTTGGGCGGCATCGAGCCGGCCGGGGAGTCGACGAGGAATTTCGCCCAGTTGATGCCGTTCGCGACGGCCTCGCCGCGACGCGCGCCTTCGGTCACGTCGTCGTGGGTCTCAACCGACGGCAGCGGCGAACCCAGCGGGACCACGTCGAACGTCGTGATCGCGTCGACCTGTTTGAACTTATACGACACGAGCAATGCCCCGGTGACGAGCGCTTGGGCGGCGTCGCGGGGATCGTCGATGCCGTCGGTCGGCAAGAAGAACGCGACCGAGGCGTCATTGGCACAACGAGTCGCCGCGGCCCCCGCCAGTCGGTAGCCCTCGAGTGAGTTGTAGGTGGAGCCGAGGCTCACGAAGGCAACGTTCGTGTCTTTCAGCGTTCGAAGTACGGTGACGCTTCCGGCCTCGGGTTTGAGACCCTGTTTGGTGCACCACTCCTTGGAGAGAGTCCGCGGAATGCTCTGGCCGCCCAGGCTCGCCGGCACCGATTCGGCAATGAAGGCTGCGCCGTCATCAAAGACGACGGGGACTACGACCGTCGGCTGCGTCGCGGCTTCGGCCAGCGTGGAGATTCGAGCAGTGCGGGCCATGCGGTCTCTCCTAGTGGTGGATTCGTGCGGTGCGGTGCTGGGAGCCCTCGGCGAATCGGGCCATCGTCCACGCGAGGTCACTGAGTCTATTGAGATACGCCACGACGAAGGAGTCCTCGAGCGGATAGCCAACGGCCACGCGCTCGGCACGTCGAATCACCGTGCGCGCGACGTCCAGGGCCGCGGAGAGTTGGTTCTCACCGGGGACGACGAACTCCTTGGGCATCTCGATCTCTTCGGAGAGCGCGTCGATTTCCGTTTCGAGCCGGGTGATCATCTCGATCGTGACGAGCGACTTCTCGGGTGTCAACTTGTGGCGATTGTGCGGTGACGTGGCAACTTCAGCCATCAGCACCCAGAGGTCACGTTCGATCGTGATGAGGAGTTCGTTCAGACGAGAATCTGCGTCGCTCAACGAGCGCGCCCACCCGAGCGTCGCCTGCGCTTCGTCGACCTCGCCGTTGACTTCGATCTGATCCGAGCTCTTGCTCGCACGTCCTCCGAAGTAGAGACCGGTCGTGCCGTCGTCACCGTCGCGAGTGTAGATCTTCACATCGTCAGCGTAGTGAGTCAGGGGGGATACGGGTAGCCTGAACACTCAATGGTGTCCCCCGCGCGTCCGCCCTTCGCCCGACCGGGTGCGAACGACCCCTACCTCAGCGCACTGCGTGATCACGTCCTGATTTATGACGGCGCGACCGGTACAAACCTGCAACTCCAAGACCTTCACGCCGACGACTTCGGCGGCGCGGCACTCGAAGGCTGCAACGAGATCCTCGTGGTCACCAAACCCGACGCCGTCGAACAACTGCACCGTTCATTCTTGGACGTCGGCGCCGACGTCATCGAGACCAACTCCTTCGGCGCCTTCTCGGTCGTGTTGGCCGAATACGGTATCGCGGACCGCTCGCATGAACTGGCGATGGTATCGGCCCAAATCGCGCGGCGCGTCGCCGATTCCTACGCCAGTCCCGGATCGCCGCGCTTCGTGGCCGGCTCCATGGGCCCGGGAACGAAGTTCCCCTCGCTCGGACAGATCACCTACGACGACCTCTCCGCCAGTTACGAAGAGATGGCGCTCGGACTGCTCGAGGGCGGCGTCGACCTACTCATCGTCGAGACCGTCTACGACCTGCTTTCGGGCAAGGCCGCCATCGCCGCCTGTCACCGCGCGATGGTCCGACACGGGCGCGTCGTACCGATCCAGGCCCAGGTGACGATCGAACTCACTGGACGGATGCTCCCGGGCACCGAGATCGGGGCGGCCCTGACGTCACTGAGTCCGCTCGGCGTCGACGTGCTCGGTCTCAACTGCGCGACCGGGCCGGTCGAGATGTACGAACCGCTGCGACACCTCAGTGAATCCTCACCCGTGCCACTGTCGTGCCTGCCCAACGCCGGACTACCGACCGTCGTCGACGGCAAGATGCACTACGACCTCACTCCCGACGCGTTGGCCGAGCACCTCTCGAAGTTCGTGACGGAGTACGGCGCGCGGGTTGTCGGGGGCTGTTGTGGCACGACGCCGGAACATGTCGCGCGCGTCATCGAGGTGGTGCGACCACTGTCGCCCGCCGTGCGAGCGGCCGTGCTCGAGCCGGCCGTGGCGTCGATTTACTCGGCGACGAACTATCAACAGGACCGCTCGGTGCTACTCGTCGGAGAACGGACGAACGCGAACGGCTCGAAGAAGTTCCGTGACGCCATGCTCGAGGGCGACTGGGATACCTGCGTCGGCATTGGCCGCGATCAGATCAAAGAAGGTGCGCACATCCTCGACGTCTGCGTCGATTACACCGGAGCGGACGGCGTCGCGGACATGAACGAACTCATGAGTCGGTTGGCGACGCAGTCGTCGGTGCCCATCATGGTGGACACGACCGAGACCAAGGTCGCTCGTCAGGCGCTCACCTGGCTCGGTGGCAAGGCGCTCCTCAATTCGGTCAATCTCGAAGAGGGCGACGGTCCCGGGACGCGCCTCGACGGATTCTTGAGCCTCGCCGCTGAGTTCGGCGCGGCCATCGTCGCGACGTGCATCGACGAGGAGGGGCAGGCGCGAACCGCCGAGTGGAAGGTTCGCGCCGCTCGCGCCATCACCGAACTCGCCGTGTCGCGATACGGACTCGACCCTCACGACATCTTCATCGACACCTTGGCGCTGCCACTCTCGACGGGGATGGTGGAGTCGCGCCGTGACGGCATCGAGACGATTGAAGCGATCCGACGAATCAAGGCTGAGCTCCCGGGCGTTCGAACGATCCTCGGGCTGTCGAACATCTCCTTCGGTCTCAACCCGGGCGCGCGACAAGTGTTGAACAGCGTCTTCTTGCACGAGTGTTCAGACGCTGGTCTGGACGCCGCCATCGTGCACGCGTCCAAGTTGTTGCCGCTGAATCGAATCGACGAAGAGGCCCGGCGGGTCTGCTTGGATCTCATCTACGACCGGCGCAGCGACGATTACGACCCGCTCACGGTGCTCCTCGGTCTCTACGAAGGCGTCTCGACGTCGAACACGGCCACCAGTGCACTCGACGATCTCGAACTCAATGATCGACTGCGCCGTCGTATCATCGATGGCGCACGAGTCGGTCTGGAAGGCGACCTCGACGCCGCGATGGCCGAGGGCATGGCCCCGCTCGACATCGTGAACCAACTCCTCCTCGACGGCATGCGCGAAGTCGGGGACCTGTTCGCGTCGGGTGAGATGCAGTTGCCCTTCGTCTTACAGAGCGCCGAGACGATGAAGTCGGCCGTCGCGCACCTCGAACCCCACATGGAAAAGAGCGATCAAGGCGGTCGCGGTCGCGTCGTGCTCGCCACCGTGAAGGGTGACGTCCACGACATCGGAAAAAACCTCGTCGACATCATCTTGACGAACAATGGGTACGAGGTCTTCAACCTCGGCATCAAGGTCGGCGTGAACGAGATGTTGAGCGCCCTCGAAGAACACCACGCTGACGCCCTCGGGATGAGCGGACTGCTGGTGAAGAGCACGTTGATCATGCGCGAGAACCTGGAACTGATGAACGAACGAGGTATGAGCCACGTACCCGTCCTCCTCGGTGGCGCCGCTCTCACGCGCACCTACGTCGAGCGCGATCTTCGACAGGTGTACGGCGGACGAGTGTTCTACGGCAAGGACGCCTTCGAAGGACTTCGCGTCCTGGACCGATTGGGCGAACTACGCCGCGGTGACGAAGAAGACCTCACCTTCGGTCGTGAGATTTCAGAACGGAAGGTCTTTCGACGCATTCGCGGCGACGCGGGCGAGGTGCCCGAGGGCCTGCCCAGTCGCAGTCCCGACGTCGATGACGACAATCCCCTGTTCACGCCGCCGTTCCTCGGCAGTCGCGTGGCCAAGGGCATGTCGGTGGATGAGATCAGCGAGTACCTCAACCTGACGGGACTTTTTCGCAATCAATGGGGATTCCGACCCGAGAACGGTGAAGACGACCCGGCGTTCAAAGAACGCGTCAGCGCGACGCTGCGTGAACAGTTGGCGATCGCCAAAGAGGAGTCGCTCCTGGTGCCCCAGGTGGTCTGGGGGCACTACGCCTGCGCTTCAGAGGGCAATGACCTGATTCTCTACTGTGACGACACGCGCACCGAGGAGGTCGCCCGATTCACGTTCCCGCGCCAGCGAGTCTCGCCCTTTCTCTGCATCGCCGACTTCTTTCGATCCGTCGAGAGCAGTGACCTGGACTACGCCAGTTTCATGCTCGTCACGATGGGTTCGCGCGTCTCGGAGCGTTGTCAAGAGCTCTTCGCGGACAATCACTACACCGACTATCTCATGTTGCACGGCCTCGGGGTCGAGATGGCCGAGGCGCTCGCCGAGATGTGGCACAAACGCATTCGCGCCGAACTCGGCTTCGTCGAAGAAGACGGCCCGTCGCTGACGGGACTCTTTCGCCAGCAGTATCGAGGGGGACGCTACTCGTGGGGATATCCCGCGTGCCCCGATCTCACCGACAACGCCAAGGTCGCCCAACTTCTCCAGAGCGAACGTATCGGTGTCACGGTCTCTGAGGGCTTCCAACTCCACCCCGAACAAACGACCGACGCGATCATCTGTCATCACCCAATGGCGAAGTACTTCGTCGCCTAGGAAGACTCAGCGTTTGATCGAACCGAGGTCATTGGCCGTGTCGTCAACCCAATGACTTCGCGCACGACTCAATGTCCTTGGCGAGAGCGGCGGCGCCGGCGGCCCACTTGGCGTGGTACTTGAGGACGCTGGCGTCAAGCTTGGTGATGCTCGAGCTGCTCGCGTAGTACTTCAAGACGACGACGACCTCGTTGAGGACTGACTTCGAGGCCGCGCTCGGAGCCTCCGAGGCCAGCCTCTCGTAGAAGGGTTCGAGGGACTTCGCCCACGCCTTGTAGGACTTCAGGTTCGTCGGGCTCGGCACCGCCGTCGCGTGGTAGGTGAAAATCGTCGTGCAGAACGCGCTCGGACTCGCTGAGCTGAAACTCGAGGCCGACGCACTCGGAGTGCTGACGCCCATCGAGACCAGGAGGACCGCTGGCGCCAGGATTCCACCGAACGCGCCTGAAGCGCGTCGGGGCATCAAGATGGTGCGAACTTTCAACGTAACTCCTTCGTCTGAGGGCCGCGGCCCCATCCTTGGCCGTCCGGCGCCTGGGGACATCCGCCGTCCGGTACGGCAAATTTCTATCAGAAACGACGGCCGAAATTGTGTCCACGAATCATCAATTCCTGACGTTGCGTGGAAGGATCGATACCCACGGAACGCGCCGGGGCGCGATTACTCGGGGCTGCCCGCTCCCATGATCGTCACGGCCGTAGTCATGACGGGCTCGATGAAGACACAAATGGCGCTCCCGGGGACCGGCATCTCTTCGAGCACGATGGTGCCGCCGAGTTCGCGAATCTTATTGCGCGCCGCTTCGAGTGTGTCGACGACATAGATCGGGTTCCACTGTGCGCCCGGACGTTCCGGTACTTGGTTGTGTGAGACGCTCGCAAACCACTGCTCCCCCACGTTCAGGACTTGCATACCCGGTGATGGTTCGATGACAGTGTGTCCGGTCAGCGCCGTGTAGTAGGCCGTGGCCGCCGCCGGATCGTCGGACGCGTGATCGTACCAGCCCACGGCGTTGGCCTCGTAGGCGACGCCGAAGCCTTTGAACTCGCCCTCTTGCCAGAGTCCGTGCACGGCACCCGTCGGGTCCGACACCAACGCCATGATGCCGGCGCCGGGAACCTCCATCGGTCCCATAAAGACGGTGCCACCCAACTCGGCCGCCGTCGCCGCTGAGGCGTGGATGTCGTCGGTCAAGAAGTACGGCACCATGACGCCCGCCCCACCGGGTCCCTGGCCCAGTCCCATCACGGGGGCGCCGCCGTACCGGGCAATCGAGTAGTAGCCCATTTGCTCGCCACCAACGTCCCACGTCCATCCGTAGAGCGAGGAGTAGAACTTCATGAGTGCTTCACGTTGGTCCGTCGTCTCGACCATGACGTCGACCCAGTCCGGTATTCCGATTGTGTGAGTATCAAGTTTTGACATGGCGGCAGTATTCCACAACACCCTGACACCGCGCACGGCCGACGACGAACGCTCGGTGACCGATCGGCTGCGACTTCGTGAACGAAACGAACTACCGGCGACTGGGCGCCGCGACGGGCGTGGCGTCACTCAATGCCTCACGAGCGTGGTAACTCGAGCGAGTCAGAGGTGAGGACTGCACGTGCTTGAGACCGAGGCGTCGACCCCGTTCGGCGAGATCGACGAACTCCCACGGTTCCCACCAGCGCGCCACCGGCAAGTGATTCGCCGTCGGCCGCAGGTACTGACCAATGGTGGCGATGGACACGCCCACGGATGACATGTCCGCCAGGACCTCTTCCACCTCGTCAGCGCTCTCACCGAGCCCGACCATTAAGCCGGACTTCGCCGTCAGTCCAGCCTGCACGCTTCGCGCCAGCACGGTGAGTGAGCGTAAATAACCGGCGCTCGGTCGCACTGCGCGTTGCAGTCGCGCCACCGTCTCGACGTTGTGGTTCAAGACATCGGGGCGCGCATCGAAGATCAACTGCAACGACGAGGCGTCGCCCTTGAGATCACTCGTGAGCACCTCGACGTTCGTCTCGGGTGAGCGTTCGCGGATGGCGCGAATCGTGGCGGCGATCGCGCCGGCTCCCCCGTCGTCGAGGTCGTCGCGGGCAACGCACGTGATGACCGCGTGCGCCAGTTTCAATCGAACGACGGCTTCAGCGACCCGCTGCGGTTCGGTCGGGTCGAGAGCGAACGGTTTGCGAGTATCGATCAAACAGAAGCTGCACGCCCGGGTGCACCGTTCACCGTTCACCATGAACGTCGCCGTGCCGGCCGACCAGCACTCAAAGATATTCGGACAGCCCGCCTCTTCACAGACCGTGACGAGCCGTAGGTCTTCGGTGAGCGTACGCAGCGACTGGTACTCCTCGCCCATGTGCGCTTCGATCCGCAACCACTCCGGTTTGCGGCTGTGAATCGGTACACCGGCGTCGGGGTCGACGCCGGCTTTTCGCAGTCGCCGCAAGAGCGGTCGCTCGGTACTCACCGATGCGGCACTTCGTTCAACGCGCGCCACTGCGGCCGCTCCCCCAAGGCGTGCTTCGAGCTCGACGCCCAGTCGCTCGTCGACGTCCAACGCGCTCACTTCGAGACCGAGCGACGTCATCGAGGCGACGGGCTTGTCCGCGATACCGCAGGGGACGATGGCCCTGAACCCTTCCAAGTCGATGTCGACGTTCAACGCGACGCCGTGGAGCGTACGACGGTGGCCCAACGCGTTGCGCTCGGTTCGAACACCCACCGCCGCGATTTTGGAGGGGATCCCGTCGACGTCGGCCCACACGCCCGGATAGCCGTCCAGCCGGTCGACCCGACCAAGTCGGCGATCGGGATCGAAGTGTCGCACGGTCGCGATGACGGCGTCTTCGAGTCGAGTGACGTGCACTTTGCCGGCCGAGGGGTCGTCGGCGACGGTGACGATCGCCCAGGCCACCACTTGACCGGGCGCGTGATACGTAACGTCCCCGCCGCGGTCGGCGTCGATCACCACGGCGTTGAGCGACTCGGGCGGAACCAAAAAGTGTTCCTCCAATGTCCGAATCCCTCTGGTGTACGTCGGCGGGTGTTCGAATACCAATATGTAGTCGTCACCGGACTGCAGCAACGCGCGTTGGAAATCGTTGGCTTCCGCGAAGGAGATACGACCGAGGTGGCGACGTCGCAACACTTAGCGCTCGCCCTCGACGTCAAGTCCCGAGAGCAACTGTGCGACTCGCTCGAGATAGCTCGCCGCGGCCACCGGTTCACAGATGCGATGATCAAATGAGAGACCCAGTACGACCCGGCGTCCAACTCCAACCGAGGCAACACCGTCGTTCGTGACGATGACGGGCACCTCGCGCACGGCGCCGACCGAGAGCACGGCGACCTGCGGTTGAATGATGATCGGTTCGGACCACAGGGTGTTGGCGCTCGGCGCACCGAGGACCGTAAATGTCCCGCCCATGAGATCATCAGTCGTGAGATGGCGAGAGGCGACTCGGTCGTCTAGTTCGCCGACGCGACGTGCGAGCGCTCGAAGTGTCAATCCCGCGGCGGCGTGCACGACCGGCACCAACATGCCGTCTTCCGCGACCGATCGTACGAGACCGAGATTGACGGTGCGGTGCACGACGAGGTCCTCACCCGTGAACGTGCCGTTCAAGAATTCGAACTCGGCCAACGCACGAACGGCAGCGAGGCTCACCAGAATCTCATCGCTGATTGTGGCACCGTCACGCGTTGCACGACCGAGCCCGTCGAGTTTGGCGAAGACGGCCCCGTCGGCTTCGATGGCGACGAAACCGTGTGGGGTGACCTGAGCCGAAACGGCCATGTGTTGTCCCATGCGACGTCGCCCGTTGGAGAGTGCGACGACCAACTCTTCGGTCGGGCCGTCCAAGACCGCGCGCTCGGCATCGCGACGAGTGATCGACCCTCCTGGTCCACTGCCCTGAAGAGTCGATGGTTCCACGCCGCCGTCGGCCAATATTCGACGAACGACCGGCGATACCACGATGCCATTAACCACGTCATTGCTCTTCGAAGCAATCGCCGGGGTAGTTGGCGGCGGCTCGGCGGTGACGGATTTCTCGAGCGGCTCGTTGGCACTCGATGAATCTGGTGGCGCCGTGCCCGACTCGTCGATGACCGCAACTCGCGAACCCGTCTGAACGGTGTCGCCTTCTTCGGCCAAGATCTGAACTAAGACGCCCGCGGCCGGCGACGGCATCTCAGAGTCAACCTTGTCGGTCGACACTTCAAAAAGCGGCTCGTCGCGCGCGACGGTGTCGCCCACTTTCTTGAACCACTGGGTAATGATTCCTTCCGTGACCGACTCGCCGAGTGATGGAAGCGTGACGTCGGCCATGGCACAACTCTACCGGTGCGAATTTTGATGAATTACGTCGAAGATAACCCCACGAGCCGCGAATGACACCGAAGACCAAGTTCAATCAGATGCTCAGGTCTAAATTCATTCGGAGAAGCGTCAACTTTGCAACCGACCGTGTGCATTCATGACCCTTGTACGGTCACGGTGACGAAGAAGAGCCGACTCGGCATTAGGCACTGGGGATAGCAGGATGGGTTGCCAACGGATGAGACACGAGCGGAACCAGATGCAAGGGCCCGGAAAACGAAATAACCGGCGACGGGGTTCATCTCGGACAGTCGAATCAAGACCCGCGGGTCAGATGAGGCGGCCGTGGTCCAGACCAGCGGCGAGGTGGTCAGCCGCAAGGACAAGAGGTCACCAACGGCGAGGACGTAGTGGTGGCCGGAGTCGGCCAGCGTGACTGTCACGTTATGGGGCCGAGTAAGAACGAAGGAGGTGGCGGCGCGAAGATTCGGGCCAAGGAGTCCCGTCTTGAAGGTGTAGCGACCGGCGGGCACGATCAGATCGGGATGACCTGTCCGTTGATCCCAAGTGAGCCGGTCGCGGTACGTGGCACCGGGACCTAGGTTGCGGTGAAGAAGGTAGTCAGGGCAGGGGGCGGGGCCACCGCCAAACCAGCACGAAGCCCAAACGGTGACACCGGTGGAGTTGGCGAGAATGAAGTTGGGCGAGGAGGGACCGGTTGCGAATGAGCAGGCGGTCCTCGAGTGATTGTGCAGCGCCACTGTGACGTGTACCAAGGTGCCTGATGGGAAGAGCAGATGGTCGGGAGTCGCTGAGAGCGCGACCTGGTTCGACGAGCAGGTTGACGGGTTTGTCGTGGCCGCGACGGTGGCGGGCGCACTGATGAGGACGGGAAGTGCAGCGAGTACGAGAGTCGCGACGAGGAGACGGCTACATAATCGCAAAGAAACCTCCTACCTACACTTCTAAAGTCCGGTCAGAGCGAAGTGTTACGCATGAAGCCAGAAAATACGTAATCAGAAAGTGATAATCAGGTCTGTGAAAATCGGACTAATCGTCGAATTCGCCATTCGGGGACTGTGTAGGTCAGTCCCCCGACGTG
>Ga0207933_1000568_pt1 | contig 35049 bp, 38 predicted proteins | sample NGESurdeep092012_4_FD_184488 | JGI IMG/M metagenome (GOLD analysis project Ga0207933, IMG submission 184488) | Arctic peat soil microbial communities from Barrow, Alaska - NGEE Surface sample F53-3 deep-092012 (SPAdes) | ecosystem: Environmental > Terrestrial > Soil > Wetlands > Peat ... | reverse complement strand
CACCATTTCAGGAGTAACCACTATTTGTTCGTAATTTTCGGTATTCATGAATGTATAACCTGTATCATCTTTGAATAAGTATTGATAAGGCTTTTTTTCTACTCTAACAGGGAAAACTGTTTCGCCGCTGTTCCAGGTTTGCTCAATGGTGCGGCCGTTATCAACGCCTTTTAATTTTGCCCAAACCTTAGCCCCTGCCCGCGCAGTTTTATTTTGCCCGAAATCGACAACAGTATAAAGGCTTCCTTCAATTTTTAAAATTAATCCTGTCCTGATGTCCGAAGTAGTTGCCATAAGAATTTTTTTTTGAGGCAGCAAAGGTAAAAGATTTGTTTTTATTGTAGGATGGAAACTTAGGAAAACATAAATGCCAACTTTATTAGAAATCTTAAACAACTGCTAAACTCTTTAAGGAACCGGCTTCAATTCAAACTTTTACATAGCTTTATTAAAAATTTACCAGTGAAGAAATTATATATTTTTTGTGCAGCCATTTTTATTTCCGCTGTTGCTTTTTGTCAAACTGATTCCACACAAGAAGCACCTTATTTAAAATACCATGACATTCCGTATTTTACAATTTATAAAGCGCCCGACAGCACTGCGTTTACAAAGGACAACCTCGAAAAAAAGAAGAATACTATATTCATGGTTTTCAGCCCTGATTGCAGCCACTGCCAGAATGAAGCTAAAATGCTTACTCAAAATATGAAGCAGTTTAAAAACACACAATTTGTGATGGTTACTTATTTGCCTTATAATGAAATGATGGCATTTTATCACGTTTTTAAAATTGCAGATTACCCACAAATAACCATGGGAAGAGATACTCAGTTTTTCTTCCCGCGTTACTTCAAAGTAAGAAACCTTCCTTCCTTATTTATCTATGACAAAAACGGGAATTTTAAAAAAGCTTTTGAAGGCGATGTAAAGCCTGAAACAATTTTAGCCCAATTATAAAATATTTTGGAAGAAGGAACAATCAGAATTATTCTTCTATTTTATCAAAATAAAAATCCTTATTAAAAGTTCGTTCACTGCTAATTTCTTCTTAAAAAAAACAATACATTTTCATATTTATTGTTTTTTATTAGTTTTATAAAAAAAATTCAGATGAAAAAATGTTTATTTATTCTTTCGTGCCTTTTTATTTCTTATTCCGGATTTTCTCAGTCGAATGCCAAAGCCAGCAACGAGCCTGATTATATTAAAAATCCGGATTTTCCGAATTTCACTGTTTATACAGCCCCCGATAGTACCGCATTTACAAATGAAAACTTAAAAAAAAGAAAGCCCACTTTATTAATGATCTTTAGCCCTGAATGTGGCCATTGCCAGAACGAAACTAAGGAAATTACTAAGAAAATTGATCAATTTAAAAACGTACAGATTTTAATGGTTACGTGGCTTCCTTATTCTGAAATGCTTGAATTTTACCACAATTATAAAATCGCCGAATATCCGCAAATAACTATGGGCTGGGACAAAAAAGATTTCTTTCTTCCTTATTACCATGTTCAGATGTATCCAGACATGGTTGTTTATGACAAACACGGGAAATATGTAAAATCATTTAACGGAGAAATTAATTTAGATGATGTGTTGAAAGAATTGAACAAATAGATTGATTTATTGCCTAATTGTTTGTTTCTGATGAGTGAATTTCATTTCTTATTTCAAAAATTCTAGCGTTTTTCACCTCGTGATTTTGTGCCTTCTTTGAAAAAAGAATTCGTATAAATCTGTGTAATCTTTTGCAAAAAAATTCTTTGTGGCATAAATCTTTTGCGGACTAAAAAATCCATGATCAAAATCAACCTAAACAATACTACAATTCATTTACCTTTGGCCTTACACTATTTTTTTAAAATAAAATATAAAATAAAATGAAAGTAACCGTAGTAGGCGCCGGGGCAGTTGGCGCTACATGTGCCGACAACATTGCCCGGAAGGAACTTTGTGAAGAACTTGTAATGCTCGACATCAAAGAAGGAATTACCGAAGGAAAAGCAATGGATTTTGCTCAAAGCCAAACACTTTTGGGAAGCGATACCAAAATTATTGGCAGCACCAATGATTATTCTAAAACCAAAGGAAGCAATGTAGTAGTGATCACATCAGGTATTCCGCGTAAACCAGGAATGACACGCGAAGAATTGATTGGCATTAATGCTGGAATTGTAAAAGATGTTACCAAAAATATTCTGGAATATTCTCCCGATGCTATCATTATCGTTATCAGCAACCCAATGGACACGATGACTTACCTCGCATTACAATCTACCGGGCTTCCTAAAAACAGGATCATTGGTATGGGCGGAATTTTGGATAGCGCCAGGTTTAAATATTTTTTATCAACTGCTATGAATGTTTCTGCGCAAGACTTACAGGCTGTTGTTATCGGCGGCCACGGAGATACTACCATGATTCCACTTACAAGGTTAGCCACATATAACAGCACTCCTGTTTCTAATTATCTGGATGAAGAAACATTGAAAAAAGTAGCAGCCGACACTATGGTTGGTGGAGCTACCCTCACCAAATTACTCGGCACGAGCGCATGGTATGCTCCGGGAGCCGCAGGCGCTACTTTGGTAGAAGCGATTGTGCGCGACGAAAAAAAATTAATTCCCTGCTCGGTAATGCTTGATGGCGAATATGGGCAAAAAGATATTTGTATTGGAGTGCCTGTGGTAATTGGAAAAAATGGCTGGGAAAAAATAATTGATTTTAAACTAAACCAGGAAGAACAGGAAAAATTCAACCAAAGCGCTGACGCAGTTAGAAATATGAACGATGCTTTGAAAGGGTTGAAATAGTGATGAGTTAAGAGTTATTAGTAAAGCCGGTGTAAAAATTTACACCGGCTTTTTTAATGGATAAAATATTATGGTAAATGCAAAACAACATTCTTAAAAAAATATTTACCTTTATTACGCACAGAAATATTTATGGCAGTTCAATTCAAAATAAAAGTAACGAAAGAAATTCTTGAAAGAAGCAAAGGATGCGGTGCACACAATGATGTTGATAAAATTGGAAATAATTGTGCCATCGCGCTTGCAGTAAAAGATTTTTTTCCAAATGTTTTTGTAACAGCTCATCATATTTACCCATTTGGCGCTGATGAAAGTAATGAATACATTCATCTGCGGATTGAACTTCCAAAAATCGCACTTGATTTTATAAAACTTTTCGATTCGTTACGTTGCATTCATAAAGCCAGGCTGAGCCTTCCTGAATTTGAATTTGAGATTTCAATTCCTGATGAAATAATTTCTCACATTAATATTGATGAAATAGAAAATATTCTGGGGCAAAAATTCTTTTTTCCCAGGCAAAACCTTTCAGGATGTATGTTGCATGTTTAAAAGAATCCCTTTGCCATTATCAAAATAAAAATCCTTCCTATTTATTTGTTTACTGCCGCTCTGAAAAAATAAATATAATAAGCGCAAATTGAGAACTTAAAATTTATAATGCAACCAACATCGTTACAAGAATTAATCGGAAATACGGATATTTATTTGCTTGACCAAATCATGAAAGGCAGGTACAGCACCGGCGATAAAATATTAGATGCCGGTTGCGGAGGCGGGCGAAACTTAACCTGGTTTTTAAAAAATGAAATGGATATTTATAGTGTTGATAATGATGCAACTCCTATCAATTATTTAAAATCCGCTCACCCCGATTTTGATGAAAAAAAGTTTCAGGTTGCAGAAATAGATAACCTTCCTTTTGAAAATAATTTTTTCGATCACTTGATAAGCAGCGCTGTATTGCATTTCGCCAAATCCACTTTACATTTCAAAAATATGATGAAAGAAATGACGAGAGTTTTAAAACCAAAAGGCTCTTTGTTTATAAGGATGGCATCTAATATTGGAATTGAAAACAAAGTACAGATTATTGAAGATGGAGTTTATTACATTCCGGACGGTTCTACCAGGTTTTTGCTAACTCCTACCCTTCTTACTGATTTTATGGCTGATAATAATTTTTCATTTTCAGAACCTTTGAAAACAACAAATGTTGACAACCTCCGATGCATGAGCACATTGGTTTTAACTAAGAATTAAAATATCAATTATTTGTTGGTTTACTATAAAAAAAAGAACAAGTTTTATAGTAATAACAAATTCTTTAATTATCACTTTATTTAATTAATATTTCCTGTCGGTAGTATACCTAACCAATTCTTCCAGCCCTTTTCTGGAATCGCTTTCAGGGAATTCAAATAAAATAGCCAGGGCTTCGTCCCGGTATTGAATCATTTTATCAGTAGCGTATTTTATCCCGCCTGCTTCAATAACTTTTTGCAAAACATATTTTATTTTTTCAGGGTCTTTATTCTGATTTTTAACGATGTAAATAATTTTTCTTTTTTCAGGTTTAGAAATATTATTCAAAGTATAGATCAGAGGAAGAGTTAATTTCTTTTCTTTTAAATCATTTCCTGTAGGTTTTCCCACATCTTCATTTCCATAATCAAAAAGGTCATCTTTTATCTGGAAAGCGATACCGGTTTTTTCACCAAAAAGTTTCATTCTTTCAGTCAGCTTTTCATCTTTACTTGTACTCCACGCACCAACGGCACAAGCTGAGGATAATAACGACGCCGTTTTGCTTCTTATTATTTCAAAATAAATATCCTCTTTAAGATTAAGGTTGCGTGCTTTCTCAATTTGTAGCAACTCACCTTCACTCATCTCTTTTACGGCATTTGATAAAATATCAAGGTGTTTAAAATCGCCGGCACTTGTTGAAAGAAGTAATCCTTTTGAAAGAAGGTAATCGCCCACGAGAACCGCAATTTTATTTTTCCATAAAGCATTAATAGAAAGAAAGCCCCTTCTTTCCAAAGATTCATCAACCACATCGTCATGAACGAGCGTAGCGGTATGCAATAATTCAACCAATGCAGCAGCGCGGTAAGTAGATTCGTTTATAGTTCCATGGAGTTTGGCGCTTAAAAAAACAAACATCGGCCTGAGTTGTTTTCCTTTCCTCTTAATAATATATTTCATTATCCTATCGAGCAAAGGCGTTTGGCTCTTTACAGATTGCGCAAATTTTTGTTCAAAAGTGGCTAATTCGGTGGCAATAAGATTTTTTGAAAACTGCATTCTTTTTTTTGGAAAAAGGCAATATAACACAGAAAATGAAATAAAAGAATTTTCGTTTATTCAAACAAAATATTCTTTTATTTATTTCGTTTTTTATTTGTTTACCATTTATGAGTTTTTAAAAATTTACGTTATTTATTATCTTTTAAGTGTTAGTTTCCAGAAAAATATTAAAAAAAAGGAACAAAAAAAATTAACAAATAGATAAAAAAAAATTTGAACTATCGCAATCGTTTGATATTTTTGCCCACAATCAAAAGTTCTATTTTCGAAATCCTCAACTAAAAAATTATGCCAAAGATGTTTAAATTAATGTTTATGGGAATTCTTTCCTTGCTATCCTTTACTGTTTTTGCACAGGATACTGGCGTTTATAATGTTTATGATTCGAGTGTAATTTCCTCCAAAGGCAAAGCACAACAAAATGAATTCATGAACAATGCTTATGACTTTCCAGCCAAACCAAGAAGCCAGACTGAAATTGGTGTTTCCGGAGGATTGTTTACTATAAGCGGAGATATTTCGTCAGTTATACCAACTGGAGGTTTTGCGGTTCATGTTAGAAAGGCATTAGGTTATGTCTTTTCGTTAAGGGCTCAATATTTATATGGAGAGGCAAAAGGCCTGAACTGGAAACCATCTTATGGATATTCGAATAATCCTGTATGGGCAGGATTCAGCGCAGCCAATCATGATCCGGTATATTATAATTATAAAACTACAGTACAGGACCTTTCATTGCAAGGTATTGTTACCTTAAATAATGTTAGGTTTCACAAGCAAAAAACAGGAATGGTAATTTATGGAGGAATCGGCCTTGGAGCTACTGTTTACAACGCAAAAGTACAGGTGCCTACAAGTTTTAGTTCTATTCAACTAACCACAAATGAATATGGAGATAGAAAGAAAACAAAGGATGCATTAAAATCTTTATTAAAAGGTGTTCCTTATACACCTGCACAAAATGAAAACAATACAAAACCAACTTTAGGTGGCCATCCTTTGAGGGCTACTGGAACAGTTTTAGCTGGTATAGCATTTAAATTAAGCAACCGCATCAATCTTGCAATAGAAGACAGGCTCACTTTAACTAAAGATGATTTATTGGATGGCCAGGAGTGGCAGGAACACCCTGCTGGAGACCCTGCACAAACCCGTGATTTTGATAGTTATAATTATCTTTCCGTAGGTTTAAATTTCAATGTAGGCTCTAAAGCAGTTGAGCCACTTTGGTGGGTTAACCCACTGGACTATGCATATAGTGAAATCAACAATCCTAAGCATATGAAAATACCAACTCCGGTATTGCCTGATGCCGATGGAGATGGTGTGACCGATCAATTTGATAAGGAACCTAATACTCCTGCAGGATGCCCTGTTGACAGCCACGGTGTTTCCAGAGATACTGATGGTGATGGTGTACCTGATTGTAAGGATAAAGAATTGATTACTCCTACTCAATGCCAGCCAGTAGATGCAGATGGCGTAGGTAAATGCCCTGAGCCTGATTGTTGTAAAAACTTAAGGGACTCTATGGTTGTAGCCAATGCATGTAACCTTAGTAATCTTCCTAGTATTACATTTAGAAACAGGAGCACTGTTTTAACAAATGATGCAAAAGCAATGCTTTCAACAGTAGCTTCAGAATTAAAAAACAGCCCTAATTGTTCTATCACTGTTGCTGCATACCCTGCTGCTTCCAAAGCTTCACAGGCTCTTTGCAATAAAAGGTTAGATGCAATTAAAATGTATCTAACTGAGAAAGAAGGAATAAGTGTTGATAGGATTACCACAAATTGTGAAGTGGGCGGCGGCGATATAAATACAGTAGATATTAAAGCTAATTAAAAAATACTTTTAATTTAGTAAAACCCTTTCGTTTTTCGAAAGGGTTTTTTTATTTCAATTATCAAAATATTAACTCAGTTGATTTTGCCTTCATTAATTTAAAGCACATTTTTGTTTAAATTCACTTAATTTTGCGGCTCTTTATGAAGAAATACGTTGCTTTATTGTTGATTCCCTTTATTATGATCACGGGTTGTGCCACGCAGTTTACAAAGATTCTTAAAAGTACAGACTACGAGTATAAGCTAAAAAAAGCAGATGAATATTACACTGCAAAAAACTACAGGCTTGCACAAGAATTATATGTTGAATTATTTCCTGTTTTTAAAGGGTCTGATAAATTTGAAGACTTGTATTATAAATATGCCTACTGCTCTTATTATCAAAAGAATTACGAGGATGCAGAAAATCTCTTCCAAGGGTTCCTTGGTGTATTTCCTAATAGCAGCAGGGCAGAAGAAATGGCTTACATGCATGCATATTCCTTTTATAAACAATCGCCAAATGTTCAGTTAGACCAAACGAATACCAATAAAGCAATAGGAATGATGCAGGGTTTTATTAATGTTTACCCTAACTCTACGAGGGTGGCAGAAGCCAATAAAGTCATTTTAGAATGCCGCGAAAAATTGGAAGAGAAAGATTACCAGGCTGCCAAACTTTATTATAACCTTCAAATGTACCAGGCTGCCGGATTAGGTTTTACTAATCTTTTAAATTCCTATCCCGAATCTGCCATGGGAGATTCTTATATGTTGATGGCTATCAAATCATTTTATGAATTTGCCAAATTAAGTGTGTTCGATAAACAGGAAGAAAGATATGCAAAAGTTACCACAGAATATTTTGATTTTGCAGACCGTTATCCCACTAGCGGTTTATTAAAAGAAGCTGAAGAATATAAAAATTTAAGTCAAGCTAATATTAAACAAATACAAAATGAGCAAACTAAGGCGCCAACAGAATAGTAATACCAGTAACGTGGTAGAAACTCAAAATCTTATTGATGTAAAGAACAAAACCGGTAATTTATACGAATCCATAACTGTAATTGCAAAAAGGGCAAACCAAATAAATATTGCAATTAAAGAAGAATTGCATAATAAGCTGGAAGAGTTTGCTAGCCATACAGACAGCCTTGAAGAGATTCATGAAAATAAAGAACAAATCGAAATCTCAAAGGCTTATGAAAGAATGCCGAATTCAGCTTTATTAGCGACAGCAGAATTCATGGAAGATAAAATATATTACCGCAGAAACGAGGATACTCTTTTTGATTAAATAAATTTTAATTTTTTTCATAAGAAATGATAATTTTAATGGCGGTTAATTCCGCCATTTTTAATTTATAGTATCTTTCCAAAAAATAAAAAGTGCTTAAAGGAAAAAAAATCTTGCTTTGTGTTACGGGCAGTATTGCTGCGTATAAATCTGTGTTTTTTGTTCGTTTACTGGTAAAAGCCGGTGCAGAGGTAAAAGTAATTATGACGGATGGTGCCAAAGATTTTGTAACACCACTTACTTTTTCTACTCTTTCAAAAAATAAAGTTCTTTCAAATCTATTTGATGAAGAAACCTGGACAAATCATGTAATGCTCGGGCGCTGGGCTGATGCTATGATTATTGCACCTGCCTCATGCAATACAATTGCTAAAATGGCTAATGGAATTTGCGATAATCTTTTACTCGCAGTATATTTATCTTCAAAAACTCCTGTTATAATGGCACCTGCAATGGATGAAGATATGTGGCATCATCCGTCAACACAAAAAAATATAGAGGTTTTAAAAAAATATGGAAATATTTTTCTTGCAGTTGATAAAGGTGAACTTGCTAGCGGGCTAAACGGTGAAGGAAGAATGGCAGAACCGGAAGAAATGATAAAATTTCTTGAAAACTTCTTTGAAAAAAAAAATACCCTGACAGGAATAAAAGCATTGGTTACAGCTGGGCCAACGCACGAATCCTTAGATCCCGTTCGTTATATAAGTAATCAATCAAGTGGTAAAATGGGAATTGCAGTTGCAGAAGAATTATTTAGCCGCGGCGCGGATGTTCAGTTGGTTTTAGGCCCTTCAGAAATAAAATTTGATGGAAATATTAAAATAAAAAAAGTAGTTACTGCTGAAGAAATGTATAATGCTTGTATGAAAGATTTTAAGCAGTTTGATATAATTATTATGGCGGCAGCGGTGGCTGATTATTCACCAAAAAACAAAAGCAATCAAAAAATAAAAAAGAAATCTGAAGGCTTTTCAATTGAATTAATAAAAACAAAAGACATCCTTTCAGAAGCTGGAAAAATAAAATCTTCAAAACAAATATTAGTGGGTTTTGCATTGGAAACCAATAATGAAAAGGACAACGCAATAAAAAAGTTAACTCAAAAAAATGCTGACCTTATTGTATTAAATTCGATGAATGATAAAGGGGCAGGTTTCGGAATGGACACGAACAAGGTTACGATTTTTGATAAAAATAAAAAAGAGTATAAATTTCCATTGAAGCCTAAAAAAGAAGTAGCTGTTGACATTGTAAATACAATTATTAAATATAGAAATGTATAAAATAAGCCTGTTTTTTTTATTATGTTTATTTTCTGCTGCTACCAAAGCGCAGGAAATAAAATCCAGGGTTAGCGTGGTAAGTAACCGTGTAAATAATAGTGTAGATAAACAAACTTTTACCACTTTGGAAACTGCTCTTAATAATTTTGTAAATAATACAAAATGGACTTCAGATACCTATGGAACCAATGAAAAAATTGAATGTAATTTTTCGTTGAACCTTCAGTCAACTGACGAGGCAAATGTTTATAAGGCTACTTTGATTATTCAATCCGGAAGGCCGGTTTTTAATTCCTCCTATGTTTCTCCGGTAATTAATTACCAGGATAATGATTTTACTTTTAAATATATTCAATTTCAGCAATTGGATTTCAATGATGCGCGCGTTACTGGCCCCGACCCACAGGTTTCTAATCTCACCGCAGTATTTGCATATTGGATTGATATGGTTCTCGGATTTGACTATGATTCATTTTCTCCAAAAGGAGGCAATTCATATTTTTTAAAGGCGCAAAACATTGTAAACAATGCACCTGAAGGAAGAACTATTTCCGGATGGAAAGCTTTTGATGGAACAATGAACCGTTATTGGCTCGCTGAAAATTTATTGAATAGCAAATACACTATTTTTCATGATGCTATTTATAATTATTACAGGCTTGGCTTGGATAAATTATATGATCAGGAAGCACAGGCAAGAATGAATATATTAAGTGTATTGACATTGCTGAATACATTTAATACTGAGAATCCTAACACGATGATATTACAATTTTTTTTCCAGGCAAAAACTCAGGAGATGATTCAAATTTTTTCAAAAGCAAATCCTGCGGATAAAGCAAAAGCATTGGATTATTTAAAAAGCCTTGATGTTTCATCGGCTACAAAATATGAAGATCAATTAAAATGATGAAGTATTGTTTTTATCTTTTTATTTTAATGGCTCTTATCTCCTGTTATTCGATTGATAAGCGTCCCTCTAATATTATCAAACCTAAAGAAATGCAAAGTATTTTGTGGGATGTAATGAGAGCACAAACATTGGCTAGTGAAAAAGCCTTAAAAGATTCCACCCTTAATGTTGCATTTGAAACTAAAATGTTGTCAAAAAAAGTTTTTAAAATTCATAAAACAGATTCTGCAAATTTTACGAATAGCTACAATTGGTACGTTAAACATCCCGACAGATTTAAGCTTATCTTCGATAGCTTATCTTCTCAAAAACAAAAAGAAAAGGACACTTCCCTAAAAAGGAAGGGACAGGTTTTAAGCCATCCTTTAGAAAATTAATTTCAATGAAAAAAGTTTATAATAACGCAGATGAAGCAATAAAAGATATTTCAAGTGGAAATATTATAATGCTTGGCGGCTTTGGCTTATGCGGCATACCCGAAAATTGCATTGCTGCCCTGGTAAAAAAAGGAGTAACAGGTTTAACTTGTATTTCCAACAATGCAGGAGTTGACGATTTTGGAATTGGGTTATTGCTTAAGAAAAAGCAATTAAAAAAAATGATAGCCTCTTATGTGGGGGAAAATTCAGAATTTGAAAGGCAATTATTATCAGGCGAGCTCGATGTAGAATTAATACCCCAGGGAACCTTAGCTACAAGGTGCATGGCTTCAGGTTATGGAATGCCCGCTATTTTTACGCCTGCCGGCGTAGGGACAGAAGTGGCGGAAGGAAAAGAATCCCGGGTATTTAATGGAAAAGAATATTTAATGGAATATGCTTTTGATTCTGATTTTGCATTGGTAAAAGCCTGGAAAGGCGACACTGCCGGCAATTTAATCTATAAAGAAACAGCAAGAAATTTTAATCCGATGATGGCAATGGCCGGAAAAATCACCATTGCAGAAGTAGAAGAATTGGTAGAAGCAGGCCAATTAAACCCTAATGAAATTCATACTCCGGGAATTTACGTTCATCGAATTTTTAAAGGAAGTTTGTATGAAAAAAGAATTGAACAGAGAACGGTGAGAAATTTACAAAAGTAGCAAATAAAATAAATTGGAAAATGAATTGCATGTATAAAAAATTCATTTTAGAATTTCACATTTTCGCATTTTTACATTAAATTATGTTAGATAAAAATCAAATCGCACAAAGAATTGCAAAGGAATTAAAAGATGGTTTTTATGTAAACCTCGGAATTGGCATTCCAACCCTCGTTTCTAATTATATTCCTGAAGGAATCAATGTTACATTACAATCAGAAAACGGGCTACTCGGAATGGGGCCATTTCCAATAGCAGGAGAAGAAGACGCCGACCTAATAAATGCCGGAAAGCAAACCATCACTACATTACCCGGTTCTTCATTTTTCGACAGCGCTGTGAGTTTCGGAATGATTCGGGCTGGCAAGGTTGACCTTACAGTTTTAGGCGCAATGGAAGTAAGCGAAAATGGGGACATTGCCAGCTGGAAAATTCCAGGCAAATTAGTAAAAGGAATGGGTGGAGCAATGGATTTAGTAGCCAGCGCAAAAAATATTATTGTCGCTATGATGCATACCAATTCAAAAGGCGAACCCAAATTATTAAAAAAATGCCAGCTTCCTTTAACAGGAATTAATTGCGTAAAAAAAATTATAACAAATCTCGCAGTAATTGAAGTAACTGAAAAGGGATTTAGGCTATTGGAAAAAGCACCCGGCGTTTCAATTGAAGAAATTAAAAACAACACTGAAGCCGTTCTAATTGTTGATTCCGAAATACCGGATATCGCATTGTAATTAAAGATTTATTTATTTCTATTACTCATCCTAATTGCAGCTCTCAAAAATTCATCAAAATAAAAATCTGCCTTAATTATTGGTTTACTGTAACGGCGTGTTCTTCATCTTTGTATTTGGCAACTACTTCATCGAGCATGTTTTTAAATTTCTCTACATTGGAATCATATCCGTAACCTTCAGGCTCAAGCCGGTTTTCATTTCTATCAAGAAAGAAATAATATGGCTGTGTATTGGCATTGTATTTTGTAACCTGAAAATCGGCATTTTTATCGCCAAGAGTGGTAATTTTTTTATTCAAAGTTTTAGAAAAATATACTTCATTGGGTTGAAGGTCTATATTGTTTACATCAACATATAAAGAAACAATAACAAAATTATTTTTCAAGCGCTTCATCACTTCGGGATTGCTCCAAACTTCACCTTCCATTTTGCGGCAGTTCGGGCAATTGATTCCGGTAAAATCAAGCATTAATGGACGGTGTTTTTCTCTTGCTACTTTCAAAGCTTCGTTGTAATCAAAATAAGTTGTCATTCCGAAACGGGTAACTACATCTGGTTCATAAATCCTCATCCTGTCATAATATTTTACCGGCCGTGGTAATGTTGTTGCAGAAGAATCTACCGCTACCAAATGAGTTTCTGAACTACCGGCAGCGGATGTAAAATCCTGTGTGCCCATCGGAGGAAGAAAAGCGCTGATGCCCTTCAATGGCGCGCCCCACATTCCCGGGAACATATACACAGCAAATGAAAAAGAGGCAATCGCGAAGAACAACCTTGTTACACTTAGATAAGGGATATCAAAATCATTTTTAGGCAATTCATCATCATGGCTGAATTTTATTTTACCTAATAGATAGACACCTAACAAAGCAAAAATAACTACCCATAAACTAATAAAAATCTCTCTGTCTAATAAGCGCCAGCCTTTCGAAAGGTCTGCGTTGGATAAGAATTTTAAAGCCAATGCTAATTCTAAAAAGCCAAGCGTTACTTTTACCGCATTCAACCAGCCGCCTGCTTTTCCCAATACATTTAATTTTCCAGGAAAAAAGGCAAAAAGTGCAAATGGAAGCGCAAGTGCCAAAGAAAATCCGAACATGCCAATAAGCGGCCCCCAATAATTTCCCCTAGCCGCTATCACCAACAAATTACCTATGATTGGGCCTGTACAAGAAAATGAAACAACTACTAAAGTCAGTGCCATAAAAAATATTCCAAAGAAACTTCCCGTTCCGGCTTTGCTGTCCGCTTTATTTCCCCATGAACTGGGTAATGCAATTTCAAAAGCACCAAGAAAAGAAATACCGAATAATAAAAATATCAAAAAGAAAATAAGATTCGCAATCCAGTTGGTGGCAAGATTATTTAAAGCGGTCGGCCCAAATATTACGGTTATCAAAAACCCCAATAAAGTAAAAATAAAAACGATGGAAGCAGAATAATAAATTGCATTTTTAATTCCTTCTGATTTGTTCTTGCTTCTTTTTGTAAAAAAACTTACCGTCACCGGAATCATTGAATAAACACAAGGCGTTATTAACGCCAACAACCCTCCTGCAAAAGCCGTAAAAAATATCCAGGTTAAAGAACGGCTTGCTACAGATCCGCCAATGGGTGTAGCTTTTACTTCTGTAGTTTCGGCAACTTCGGTTTTTGTTTTTGGTAAAATAAAAGTTTCAAATTTATTTTCTCCGGGTAAATACTCCCCACCTTTCTGAACTAAATAACTCACCGTTCCTTTCAACAAAAAACTATCGGATAAAGAAGCTGTAATTTTTTGTTTCCAAACAACAGAATCGGTGAAATAATAAGACTCGTTGTTCAAAGATTTATTCATTTCTTTTTTCTCATCGCCATTGTGAAAAACAGAATCCCTTAATAATTTCTTTTCAGATGGATTGAATTGAATGCTGGAATACAATAAATCATTAGGAGTATGCTGCAGTGCAAATAACTTTATTCCGGGATTAATTTTTGCAGCGATATTAAAAACTACTTCGCTATCATTTAATCGTTGATAGTTGTAAGAGAATTGAACTTCAGATGAATCCTGGGCAAAACCTTTTAATGATAAAATGATAAATACCAATAAAGCAAAAAGCCTGGCAAATTTGTTCATTAATTCTTTTTTAAGTAAGCTCTTTTTTCAATCAGAGAGATACTGAAAATTTCTTTGTAGTTGGCGGCAAACATTGCTTATCGTTGCATACCATAAATTCTACTGCTACATTTACAGATGTTTTTACTGGAGCTTTCAATTTTACTACTTGCACAAAATCAACTTTATCTGAATATTGTTTCACATCAATATTACCAAAAAGCGGCTCAATATGTTTTTCCAGTTTACCCACTTCCTTAGTTTTTCCTTCCAACGTTAATAATGGATTTTTAGTAAAAGTAATGCTGGTCGGAACCGGGCCACCTTCAGGAGTAGTTTGCGAATAAATGTGCCAGCTGTTATCCATATTAGCAGTTAAATGAACTTCATAAGTTTTATCAGAAATCTTTTTGGAAGTAATAGCCCATTGAACAGGGTTTTGAATTTGCGCAAAAAGAAAATTAGAAAATAAAAGTAAAAAACCGGCTGTAACTATCTTTTTCATTATGTATATTTTTATTGAAATTGATATGTCAAATCAATTGCCGCAAATTTAATCAAAACCTTACAGGATTAAAAGGGTTAAGATGGCCTTTCAATATTAAAACATTAAAAAAAATTAAAAAAACACAATTGTTTAACTTTTGGCCACGCAATTTGGAATCTCTTTAAATAAAACTTATTGTTTTCCCACTCGCGAAAAGTATAAGGATTTCAATCATTAAATAACCTTCCACTACAACTTTCTTTTAACATCCTTTCAATTTCAAAATGCGTATTTTTAAAAAAAGAAATTATGAAAATATTCTCACTATTTTTTATTGCCGCCATGACAACGGGCTTTGTTTCATGCGGACAAAATACAGCTAAAAATAATATTGCTCAGGAAACCAAAACCGATCATTCAAAAGATAGTAAAGCTTATTTTGCTGCAGGTTGTTTTTGGCATGAAGAAGGTTTATTCCAAACTATAAAAGGTGTGAATGATGTCGTTTCTGGTTATGCAGGCGGCACTGCCAAAAATCCAAATTATGAAATGGTAGAAACAGGAAATACGGGCCACGCAGAAAGCGTAGTAGTTTATTACGACCCTTCAAAAATATCGTACGAGACTTTGCTAAAAGTTTATTTCGCTGCGCAGGACCCTACTCGAACAAACGGGCAGGCTCCGGATTTTGGAAGCCAATACCGCTCGATTGCTTTTTATACTAACAATAAAGAAAAAGAGCAGATAGACAATTATATAAAACAATTGAACGCTTCCGGAAAATACAAAGCACCAATTGCTGTGAATGTTATGCCTCTTACAAAATTCTGGACTGCAGAAGATTACCACCAGGATTACATCAAAAAGAATCCGAACAGTATGTATGTTGATCATGTTTCGATTCCTGAAATAAAAAACTTTCAAAAAGAATATCCGCAATTGGTAAAGAAAGGAGATTTTTTCTAACAACGGAAACCACTGAATAAAGAGGTTTTTGGCAAAATAGAAAACAGCAAAGAAAGTTGCTTTACTGTATCCTTTTCCTTGTTTAACCTTACTTTTGCCAAAACAATTTATTATGCAAATACTGCTTGTATTACACAATTTATTTCGCTGGCTAATATTAATTTTTGCTTTTTGGGCAATCATAAGTGCTATTAGCGGACTGGCTTCTAAAAGAGTTTATTCATTAAATGATGGCCGCTCTAATTTCTTTTTTATGTTGAGTATGGATATTCAATTACTTCTCGGGTTGGCGCTTTATTTTATGAATGGCTGGTATAAAGGTTTCCAGGATATGGGTGAAACCATGAAAGATCCGATGTTACGTTTTTTTACCGTAGAACATTCCGTTATGATGATTATTGCCTGGATATTGGTTCATGTAGGAAGAGTAGCCGTAAAAAAAGCAGTAACCTCGCCTGGAAAGTATAAAAGAACTCTTTTGTATTTTGGAATTTCATTGCTACTTATACTAATTTCCATTCCCTGGCCGTTTAGAGAAATAGCAAGGCCATGGATTAGATGGTGATTGATGAAAAGTCAATTGCGAGCAGTGAAAATAAAACGAAACAGAAATAATTAAATGATTGAAAAAAAAGAAGAAAGGCCTATAATATTAATTACCAATGATGATGGAATTACTGCTCCGGGAATTAGAAGCCTTGTAAATGCAGTAAAAGATTTAGGCGATGTTGTAGTGGTCGCGCCCGATAAACCACAAAGCGGAATGGGCCATGCGATTACAATCGGAGTTCCCCTGAGATTAGACAAAGTACAAGGCTTTTTTGATGGAGCCGAAGCGTGGCAAACCAACGGCACGCCGGTAGATTGTGTAAAACTTGCGGTAGATAAAATCCTTCACCGCAAACCGGATATTTGCTTAAGCGGCATCAATCACGGAGCCAATCATTCTATTAATGTAATTTATTCAGGCACCATGAGCGCTGCGATGGAAGCTTCTATTGAAAGCATTCCTTCGATTGGTTTTTCATTATTGGATTATAGTATTGAAGCAGATTTTACAGCCGCGGAATTTTATGTCCACAAAATTGTTGAGAGCGTGATGAAACAAAACCTTGAAAAACATTTTCTTTTAAACGTTAATATTCCAGCAGTCCCAGTAGAACTTATGAATGGTATAAAAGTTTGCAGGCAGGCGTATGCGAAATACGATGAAGATTTTGACGAAAGGCAAGATCCGCATGGAAGAAAATACTTCTGGCTAACGGGTGAATTTAAAAACTTTGATACTGGCGAAGACACGGATGTTTGGGCATTAGAACATAATTTCGTGAGTGTAGTCCCCGTCCAATTTGACCTGACTAATTATACTCTCAAAAAAGAACTTGAAAAAAACTGGGACATTCTATGATTTTCAAAAAAGACAATTTTGTATTTGGTATTGCTTTGGGAATTATCGCTCCGATGATTGGGTTTTTAATTTACAAATTAGTAAAATTTAAAGAACTCTCATTATCAGAAATGTTTCAATGGTTAAAAATGAACCCAAGCCTGATAACGGTTTTTATCAGTGTTTCGTTATTAGCAAATGCTATTTTATTTACTATTTATATCAACGGCAACCGCGACAAAACGGCAAAAGGAATTTTTATAGTGACAATGTTTTATGCTGTAATTGCGCTTGTATTCAAATATTGGTAAAGTCCCTCCAATGATTTTTTCTTCCAGTAAACGAACAAATATGATAGATTCTTATTTTCTTTATTAATAAAATAGGCTAACAAAAAGCTATCAAAAACATTCGTGTAATTCCTGTTAAATAATTAGCCTTTAACCAATAATTAAAATATAAAAAATGAATTTCGCAATGCACATAAAACCAGTGCATTTTAAAAAATTATGCGGGCTAAAATTTTTTATCTTTCTTTTATTTCTTTTCTCTTTTCTCTTCAAATATTTGCACAAAAAGTAACGGTAAACGTTTTTATGGAAAATTATAAGAACCTTCCTGAAAGCGATACCATTTATTACAACTTTGACAGAAAGCTTAACTGGAGTGATTTCCAGGGAAAAGTTCCTCCTTCCGTTCCGTGGGGAGCCGAAACCGCCTCGGGGTTTTCTTTCCATTCGTCCATGGAATCCTATGAAAATAATATCAATATTTCTGTAGGGATTTATACATTTTTCACCAAACATGATTCATGGAAAAAACCAAATATAAATTCAGCCTATCAGCTTGAACACGAGCAACATCATTTTGACATCACAAGATTAGGCGCATCAAAATTAGAAAGTGAAATAAAGAAGGCGCATTTTACTCATAGTAATTTTAAAACTTTATTGAATTCCATTTTTAATAAAGTATATAATGAAGAAACCGAGCGGCAAAAAGAATATGACCGGGAAACGCAAAACAGCATAAACACTGTAAAACAGTTAGAATGGAATAAGAAGATTTCAGATCAAATTGAAAATTTAAAATCAGCAAGCTTTGAATAAAAAAGAATAATTTTCTGAACAACATTCAATTTTTAAAAAAACCGTTATGCTCCAAAAAAAACTTTTTAGTTCCGGGACACCATGGGAAAATTTAGTAGGTTATTCGCGTGCTGTGAAAGTAGGAAATGTGATTGAAGTATCGGGTACAACAGCTGTAGACGGAGAAATAATTATCGGCAAAGGAGATGTACATGCACAGGCGGTTTTTATTTTTCAAAAAATTGAAAAGGTTTTGACCGAAGCCGGAAGCAGCCTTAAAGATGTGGTGAGAACAAGAATGTTTGTGACTGATATTTCCCAATGGGAAGAAATAGGAAAAGCACACGCAAAATTTTTTAAAAATATAAAACCAGCCACTTCTATGGTTGAAGTAAGCCGTTTGATAAACAAAGAATTGCTCATTGAGATTGAGGTAACTGCAATAATTTCTTACTAAATTTAGGCTCTGGCATTGCCCTTTTGTTACTTATGTATTGCTACTAAACTTTTTACAAATATTTTCAAAATCAAAAGTGTGTCAATTTTACACATTGATTTAATCAATACAATTATTTTCTTGCATTTTACGTTTATATTTGCGGCCTCAGCAAATATTAACGAACATCATGAGTTTTGAAAATTATGTAATTCCCTATGAGATAAATGAAAGGTACCAGAGAAAAGTTGCTTATTTTTCTATGGAATATGCAATTGACCAACCTTTAAAAATTTACAGCGGAGGGCTTGGCTTTTTATCCGGCTCGCATTTAAGAAGTGCTTTTGAATTGCGGCAGAATTTAATTGGTATTGGTATATTATGGAAAGAAGGCTATTACGACCAGGCAAGAAACCAGGACCAGACTTTAAAAGTAGTCTGGATAGAAAAAATTTATAATTTTCTCGAAGAAACCGGTATCCGTTTTCAGATTGATATTCATGACCATCCTGTTTGGGTAAAAGTTTTATACCTTAATCCAAGCACTTTTAAATCTGCTCCCCTATTTTTATTAAGCACCGATGTTGAGGAAAATGATTATGTTTCGCGCACCATCAGTCATCGGCTTTATGACGGAAATGCGGCTACCAAGATTGCCCAGTTTATTTTGCTGGGAGTTGGAGGCGCTAAGTTGTTAGACATGATGAATTATAATCCCGAAATATACCATCTCAATGAAGCACATGCCGTAAGTGCTGCATTTTATTTATATAAAAAATTCGGAAATAAAGAAGATGTAAAAAAACGTTTGGTATTTACCACACACACTCCGGAAGAAGCGGGAAACGAAAAACACGATATTTACCTCTGTGAAAAAATGAGTTATTTCTGCGGCATGCCGATTGACCAGGTCAGGGAAATTACAGGAATTAAGGATGACCTTTTTAATCATTCACTGGCTGCGTTGCGTTTTGCCCATCTTGCAAACGGTGTTTCTCAATTACATGGTGAAGTTAGCCGCCAGATGTGGAATAAATATGATGGAATTTGCGAAATAAAAGCGATAACCAATGCTCAGAATAAACGGTTTTGGGCTGATAAACAATTGTACAGGGCACGTGAAGAGCACAACGACGATTGGTTTGATGACCGTAAAAGGCATTTAAAGAAAAGAGCTTTGGATATTGTTGCCGATCAAACCGGCAAATTAATGGACCCCACTATTCTCACCATCGTTTGGGCGAGAAGGTTTGCGGGTTATAAAAGGGCAGAATTAATAACAAGGGACCACAATAGGTTTGAAGCCTTATTGAATAATTCAAAATACCCTGTGCAGATTATTTGGGCTGGAAAGCCTTACCCACTTGATTTCCCTGCCATTAACGATTTTAACCACCTTGTAAACTTAAGTAAGCAATATAAAAACGTGGCAGTTTGTACAGGTTATGAAATTACTTTAAGCAAGCGTTTAAAACAAGCCGCAGATGTTTGGTTGAATAATCCTCGTGTACCTAGGGAAGCTAGCGGAACGAGCGGAATGACCGCTGCAATGAATGGGGCTGTTAACCTAAGTACTAATGATGGATGGATTTGTGAATTTATCAATAATGGGAATAATGGATTTGTGGTTGCCCCGGCAGATTATATGAATATGCAGGTAGAAGAGCAGGATAATTATGATTTGAACAAAATATATGACATTCTTGAAAACGAAATTCTTCCTATTTATTATAATGATTTTGAAACCTGGAGGCAAATTGTAAAAAATGGTATGAGGGATGTCCAGTTTGCTTTTGACAGCAACAGAATGGTCGAAGAATACTACGATATATTGTATAAATAATAGGGATACCTAAGGAAAATAATTTTAAGATATTGAATAAAAGATTTTCAATATCTTAAAATTAAAGAAATGAAATTTATTCAACCGCTTTTCTTTAAAGCGCACTTTTATCTTCTGAATAATTTTCAGCCTTCCTGAAAAAAACACTTTTCCTATACTTTTATGTAAATAAGATTCTTGCTTATTTGTTTGTTTACTGTTGCCCACAAACATTATTTTTTTTCACCGACACTTAGTTGCATTTCACCGACTTTTTATTTATCCAAGCCTAAACTTGCTTTTCCTAAAAGAAAAGCCATCATAAATTTGACCTATCAATTAATTACAAAAAAATAAATTTTATGGAAAGCGATAACCAGGATATGGAAAGAAGAATAAGAGGATCAAGAGTTGGAAGTGGAATGTTTTTAGTATTGGCCGGCTTGTTATTGCTGGCTTATAAGATGGGCGCACCTTTGCCTGGATGGATATTTACATGGCCCGTACTTCTGATAGGTATAGGATTATTGACAGGAATCAAGAGCCGGTTCCACAATCCGGGATCATTCATTTTGATTTTAATAGGAAGTGTTTTTTTGATTGATCAAACTGTGCCGGGTATTGATATTGGAAATTATATTGCCCCAATTATTCTGATTGGTTTAGGTATTTTATTTATTCTTCGCCCGCGCCATCATTCTTTCGGAAAATACAGAAGAGAGCGCTGGCAAAGAACTTTCGCAGAAAGCGGAATGAATACCAACAATTATACACCTTCAAAAGATAATGAAGAATACATAGATGTGCATTCGGTTTTAGGCGGTGTAAAAAAAAACATTCAATCAAAAAATTTTAAAGGCGGGGAAATAGTTTGTTTTATGGGCGGGGCTGAAATCAACTTGATGCAGGCTGATATTCAAGGCACGGTTGTGCTGGAAGTAAATAATGTTTTCGGCGGCACTAAATTAATTATACCTGCCAACTGGAATGTTCAAATAGAAATTTCGGCAACATTTGGAGGCGTAGAAGACAAACGGAATTTTCAGAGTAATCCGCCTGACCCGGATAAAAAAATTATACTTAAAGGATCGTGCCTGTTTGGGGGAATTGAGATCGCCAATTATTAATCAAATAAATTCTTCATCATAAAAAAATATTTTATGAAATGGTACCTTGCTAAACTGGTTTTCAGAATCATTTGTGGAGAAGGAAATCATACACCACAATTCGATGAACAACTGCGCCTTCTTTATGCAGAGAACGAAATACATGCTTTTCAAAAAGCAAGAATTTTGGGTGATGCAGAAGAAGATAATTTTTTAAACAATGACCAGAAGCCTGTACATTGGAAGTTTATTGACGTTTCAGAATTACATGCATTGAATGAATTGATAGACGGTGCTGAATTGTATTCACGCATTAATGAAGAAGAAGACGGCGATGGATACATGAAAATTATTAAAAGGCGTGCAAATTATTTGCATGAAAACTGCCTTCAAAAAACATTTGAAATGATTTAAACCACATTAAGGTGAATTCCATTTTGTCTGATAAACGTTTACGGTTCTTTTTCGCTTTCTGGTGGCTCCTTTGGATGTTGCTGCAATACGTAATTCTCAAACAAATTAATATTGATGATTTCCACGCGCTCTGTGATAGTTTGACAAGCATTATTTTATTAGCAGCGGGTAGTTTTTTTATCAGTAATAATATGAAATATTACCTTCCACGTAAAGAAAAATATTGGTACATCGTGGTTATAAGCCTTACTGTAGGTTTGTTATGGCTGGTTGCCCAGCGAGGTGCGATTTGGATGATTTTAAAAGCGGGCGACCCATACACAAATTTTATTCATACCTCTGAGTATATAAGGTTTGGCGCAGGTTTCCTGTTATTAAGCAGCATGAGCATGTTTAGTTTAATGTGGTATAGCCAGCAGGAATATAAAGGAATTACTGATCGTAAATTAGAAACTGAAAGGCTTTCAAAAGAAGCAGAATTATTCAAACTGCGGCGCCAGTTTCAACCACATTTTTTATTTAACAGCCTTAACTCTATCAGTGCGCTCACAGCCGTTGACCCCGAAAAAGCAAGGCATATGATTTACCAGTTAAGTGATTTTTTAAGAGGTACTTTAAAAAAAGACGAACAGCAATGGATAACCCTGGAAGAAGAAATACAATACCTGCAATTGTATCTTGATATTGAGAAAGTAAGGTTTGGGCACCGCCTTCAAACAAAAATAATTACTCCAATAGAAACACTTCCTTTTAAAATGCCGGCATTGATTTTACAGCCTGTTGTAGAAAACGCGATTAAATTTGGATTGTATGATACAACAGGCGAAGTATTGATTGAAATTGAGTGTGAGGATTTTTCAGGAAATTTAAAAATAATTGTAAAAAATCCTTTCGATCCTGAAACGTCTAACCCAATAAAAGGAACTGGTTTTGGGCTGGCATCAATACGGAGAAGATTGTTTCTTTTATTTGCAAGGAACGATCTTTTAAATACAACCACTGAAAAAAATCATTTTATAACCACAATTCTGATACCTCAAATTAATGAATTGCAATTAATGAAAAAAGAGGAAAAGCAAACTGAATTCCAGGATTTGCTAAGCAAAGAAATCAAAGGCCAGATTGTCCATAAAGTGAACCAATCAATTGATAAATCATTAAATAAATAGAGAAATTTATATGAAAGTAATTATTATAGATGATGAACCATTGGCCAGGAGTATTGTAAAAGAATATTTAAAAGGAATCACCAATGCAGAACTTGTTGCTGAATGTAATGATGGCTTTGAAGGTTTAAAAGCCATACAACAATTTCAGCCTGATATTATTTTCCTGGATATTCAAATGCCGAAAATTAATGGCTTTGAAATGCTTGAATTGATAGAAGAGCCGCCGGCAGTGATTTTCACCACCGCTTTTGATGAGTTCGCTATAAAAGCTTTTGAATTAAATGCGGTTGATTATTTATTAAAACCTTTTAGCAAAGAACGTTTTGAAAAAGCGTTACAAAAGTACCACCAGCAGCAAAATAATTCTTCTATCGAAAAAGTAATTGAAACGGCATCACAATCTCCTGCCCAGCAAAACCGCGTAGTTGTAAAGGATGGAAATAAAATTAAAATAATTCCTGTGCATCAGATCCACTACCTGGAAGCGGCTGATGATTATGTAAAAATTGTAACCAACGATGGCAAGTTTTTGAAAAAAAGAACTATGGCTTTTTTTGAAAAATCGCTGGAAGGATTCCAGTTCGTCCGGGTTCACCGTTCTTATATTGTAAACACCCAACTTATTACAAGGATTGACGCTTATGAAAAAGACAGCCATCTGCTTTTGCTCACCTCCCGAGAAAAAGTTCCGGTAAGTAAAACCGGGTATGCAAAACTGAAGGAAGTTCTGGGAATATAAATTCTCAGCAAAATAAAAATCAAGTGAATTTGTTTGTTTACTGTCAATAAAAAACCTCCGGTTATTCCGGAGGTTTTTTAAAAGAATTTTTACCTTATTGCTTCAATATAAATTTTGCATTTATGTTTGCTGAAACTTCAATTTTTTCAAAATCAATTTTTGGCAATTCCTGGGCAGTATCACTGTTAGCTTGATAAAGATTGATCTTTGCCTGGCGCTCCATTGAGCGCATAGGATAAACTTCATTATCAGAAATATATATGGCAGGCCCAATCTCCTGATGTAGGGGTTTTGTAAGTGCGAGCGCACGTGCTTTTGCATTTTCAATAGCTTTGGTACGCATTAAATTTTTCATTCCTTCCATGTCTGAATAATCAACATGGTCAATGGATGAATTTGAAATTCCTAAATCTTCCAGCTTGATAAATACGTTGGTAGCCGTAACGGCATCTTTTACTTTAAGCATATATTCCTTTGATTTCACAACATTTTTTCCCCTTAAAAAATAATTTTTAAAGTTGCTGGAAATATCGCTGGTAGTGAGATTTTTTTCAACATCAATTCCCATTGCTTTTAACGCATTAAACATATTTCTTTCCAATTCTTCAACAGAAGTTTTATTTTTTGTATCGCTTTCAGAAATATCAATTTTTATATAGATTTCATTCGGTGTTACCATAGTATCTGCGCTTCCGGCTACTTCAATATAAGGTTGGTCAATAAAAGTTTTTGTTTGCGCCTGCCCGGCGATAAAAAACGAGATAAACAGAATAGTAAGATGTATTTTTTTCATAAAAAAAATTTATGTTTAAAAAAAGCCAGTGAGCTGGCTGTTGAACATTACTAAGACGGGTAAGCCTTAATCTTTAAAGTTAAGAATCTGTTATTTCAAAATATGCATTATTTGTTTGTTTACTGTTTCAATTTTTAATTCCTAACATCTGTTTTAAACAATTTCAACACCAAAAACTTTTGTAAAATTTTTTTTCACTTTTTCTTTTGCATCTTCAAAATCAACTTTATAACCCAACTCTTTTTCAATGGAAGTAACTTGCTTGTTTACAATTCCACAAGGAACAATATTTTGAAAATAACTAAGGTCTGTATTTACATTTAAAGCAAATCCATGCATTGTAACCCAACGGCTACAGCGAATTCCCATTGCGCAAATTTTTCTTTCTCTGCCCAAAATTCCAGGTTCAATCCAAACACCTGTTTCTCCTTTGCTTCTTTCGCCTTTTATTCCATATTGATCAATGGTAAGAATAATTACTTCTTCCAGGCTGCGCATGTATTTACCTATATCAGTGAAAAATTTTTCAAGGTCGAGGATAGGATATCCGACTATTTGTTGCAAACCATGAAACGTAATATCACCGCCGCGGTTGGTTCTAAAAAATTCAATTTCTTTTTCTTCCATTTCATTTTCACTCATCAAAACATTTTCCAAATGCCCACTTTTCCCTAAAGTATAAACCGGGGGATGCTCACAGAAAAGAAGGTAATTTTTGGTAGGTAAATCAAAGGGGCTCTTTGGGATTTCATCAGGTTTACCGGCTTTTCTCGCTTCTGATTTTATCTCAAGGTTTTTTTTAACCAACTCTTCCTGGTAATCCCATGCTGCTTTATAATTAATAATTCCGAGGTCTTCAAAAATGGTTTGCTGTTTTTCCAATGCAAAGATTTTAATTTGCAAAGATAAGATGGATGCCTTAATGCTGAAAGCTACATGCAAAAGGCAGAAAGCAAAACCAATTATTGAATTACTAATTATTGAATTATTATGGATGATTTAAATGGGGATAACAATTTTTTACCAGGAGAAAAAGATGAAGAAGAAGAGGAACAGGAAGAACTTTTTGAACGCGAAACAATTATTTGTGCCAAAGGGCAAGAGCCGTTAAGGATTGATAAATTTTTGATGGGAAGAATTGAAGGCGCAACGAGAAATAAAATTCAGCAGGCGATAAACGCAGAAAGAGTTTTATTAAATGACCACCCGGTTAAATCGAATTACAAGATTCGACCACTTGATAAAATTGTTATTTACCAGGATTATTCACCTAGCAACAATGAGATCGTTCCGGAGAATATTCCTTTTAAAATTGTTTATGAAGATGAAGAGGTAATGGTAATTGATAAAGATCCGGGAATGGTGGTTCATCCCGGAAGCGGTAACCCAGGCGGGACTTTAGTAAACGCCGTTGCTTTTTATTTAAAACAACAAAACCCTGAAATTGAAGAAACCGAATTATCAAGATTTGGTTTGGTTCACAGGATAGATAAAAATACTTCAGGCCTTTTGGTAATGGCAAAAACGCCGAAAGCAATGACTTTTCTTGCCAAACAATTTTTTGAGCACACGGTTCACCGGCGATATGTGGCGTTAGTTTGGGGAGATTTTGAAGAAGAGGAAGGAACAATAATTGCCCATGTTGGAAGGCATCAAAGATTCAGGAAATTATTTACGGCTTATCTCGATGGCGAGCACGGAAAAGAAGCCACCACGCATTATAAAGTCTTGGAAAGGTTTAATTATGTTACACTCGTTGAGTGCCGTTTAGAAACAGGGCGAACACACCAGATCCGTGTCCACATGCAACATATCGGGCACCCGCTTTTTAATGATGATACTTATGGCGGTGATAAAATTGTAAAAGGAACTGTTTTTACCAAGTACAAACAGTTTGTAGAAAATTGTTTCTCACTTTGCCCGCGCCAGGCTTTACATGCGCAGCAATTAGGATTTATTCATCCGGCTACTAAAAAACAAATGAATTTTGAAAGCCCTTTGCCGGAAGATATGAATGCTGTAATTGAGAAATGGAGGAATTATAGTGCTTCGCGAAATTCGTGAAATTAGTGTGATTCGTGGCTGACAAAATCAGATAGCGTTGCTGTAAAAACACCCCGTTCCCTTTTATTGAAAATCACTTTCCAGTTTCCATTATAATGTAGAAAATACGGTACAAGCAGGTTACCCACCTTGGCCATTTTTACTTCCATTTTTACCTTAAAATCATAAACACCCGCATCATAACCTAAGACATAATTTCTAGCCACCACCTCAAAAGTTTTTGAATTGAACCAGGTTGTCATATCATCTATTACAACTGATTTTCTTTTATTATTTTTTACAGTAATAGTAAAAACGTAGCAGGGAATAGAATCATAATTGCGGTAATCAATATACATGTCGTAATTCCCAGCCATTGAAGGATCAAAAATTTCCGTTTTGTTGCTGATAAAAGGAAGCCCATTTATTTTTTTTCCCGGATCAAAAAACAACATCTTTAATTGTTCTTTGTGCTTTTCAATTCCATTTAAACCAGTAGTTGAAAATTCGTACCCCTTCACAATATTATTTTCACCACAAACAGAATCTTTGGTAAAAAACAACCCTGCATACATTTGCGCAGTGTAATAATTAAAGTCTCCCTTCTTATCAAACATATCGCCAGTAACCTTTTGATGAAGCACATTCATTTCACGGCAATTTCCACTTCTTATTTGTTGGGTTTTACTTTTCAGGGAAGCCTGCGTATTTCCATCCTTGTTTTGCATTACGATATTGTTATCAGCAGTATAGCCAAGAATGTGAAGGTTACGAAATGCTTTATAAAATGTAGTATCATTTTTTACTTTTTCAATAAATGAAGCCACGTCCAGGTTTTTGTTGATAACGATTTCAGAAAGAGTAATATAGTTTTCATTTACTTTAACTATACTATCTTTTTCTTTTTGAGCAAAAAGAAAGTGGGAAGTTAGCAGCAAAAAAGAAAGTGTAAAAATCTTCTGAATCATACACGCAAACTAAATCATAAAGTGTTGAAGAAAATGTAATAATTTAAAAGCAGAATCCGGTTTTTCTTATTTAGGGAACGACATTTTATAATCAACCGAAATTTTTCCTTTAGAAATATCGCTGAGCTTCCTTTTTAGCAAACTTTTTTTGAGTGGTTTTAAATAATCAATAAAAAGTTTTCCTTCAATATGGTCATATTCATGAAGAATAACGCGCGCGGTAACTCCTACAAAAGTCCGGGAATGTTCAACAAAGTTTTCATCTAAAAAACGAATGGTAACGCTTTCTTTTCTCAAAATATCCTCCCTGATTTTTGGAATGCTGAGGCATCCTTCATTGTAAGTCCATTCTTCACCATGAACCTCTTCTACCCTTGCATTTATAAAAACTCCTTTGTAACCATCATCGCCAGGATAATCATCTTTTTCATCCATGTCAAGATTTTCAATTATTTGCAAGCTGTCAATAATAAATAAGCGGATATCTTTGTTTACCTGTGGTGCCGCCAATCCCACGCCCTTACTGTTATATAAAGTCTCCCACATGTCACCTACCAGTTTTTGCAAACCTGGATAATCCGGAGTAATATCTCCGCCTACTTTTCTTAAAACAGGATTACCATATGCTACAATAGGAAGAACCATAAAAAAATTTATCTATTAATGGAGTGCAAATTTACAGAATTTCAACTATTTTGACTGTATCAAGCTCCCATAAATTCCTGCAACATAATCGTAGCCGCTATTTCATCAACGGTTCTTTTATTCCGCCTGTCCTTTTTTTTAAGGCCCATATCAATCATTGCCTGTTTGGCCATTTTGGAAGTAAATCTTTCATCCACAGTTTTTATTGGGATTTTAGGAAATTCTTTTTCCAACCTTTTGATAATTTGTTTTACCAAAGGAGTGGCATGGGTGTCTGAATCATCTAAATTTTTTGGTTCTCCGATTACAATCAATTCAACATTTTCTTCTTGAAAATATTTTTTCAAAAAAGGAATTAATTCCGGTGAATCAACTGTTGTGAGGCCCGTTGCAATTATTTTTAACGGATCAGTAACAGCAATGCCTGTACGCTTTTTACCGTAATCTATGCAGAGGATACGCGGCATTTTTAAAAGTGTTTTAAATAATTTAGAATGAATGAGCCGTATAGGTAAAAATAGAAATCCTTATTATTTGTTTGTTTACTATAAAAAACAACTTACAGTTTCGTAAAAATATCCAACAATACAAAAACACAAAAAACCACGGAAGCAATTCCGTTGGAACTAAAAAATGCTTTGTTCACTTTAGTTAAATCTTTTGGTTTCACTAAAATGTGCTGATAAATTAAAAAGAAAATAAAAAAAGCCACTCCTATCCAATACAACCAGGAAAAATTACCAAACATTCCTGCAATAACTACGGAAGCCGCTGATAAAAAATGAAGGTATTCACTCACACGTAAAGCTCGTTCCGCACCCAGCCAAGAAGGAATCGAACGCAAATTATGTTCCTTATCAAACTCTTCATCCTGCAATGCATAAATAATATCGAAGCCACTAACCCAGAATAAAACAGAAAAAGAAAACAAAACCGGAACCAAAGCAAACTGCGCTGTAACTGCAATATAAGCCCCAATCGGCGCAAGGCTTAAACCCAATCCCAAAATTAAATGGCAAAGCGGCGTAAACCTTTTGGTATAACTATAAAAAAGAATAACAAATAATGCAACAGGGGCTAAAAACAAACACATCAGATTGATAAAATAAGTAGCTATTATAAATGCAACGCAATTAAATATAACAAAAGCCATCGCATTTTTTTTTGAGATAATTCCGCCAGGGATTTCACGTGTTGCAGTTCGCGGATTTTTTTTATCATATTCAGAATCGAGCCAACGATTGAAAGCCATAGCCGCGCTACGCGCAAATACCATACATAAAATTACGAGGATAAAAAGCAGCCACCACGGACGGTTTAGTCTATAGTCAATCATTTTTAGTCCATAAAAAAAACCAATCAAAGCAAAGGGCATTGCAAAAATGGTGTGTGCAAATTTTACCAGGGACAGATAATTCGTAACGCCTTCAGTAAAATTATTCCTTTTAACTTCCACTTGTTTCGATTCCATTTTTTTTATAATCGGTTGCATCTAACTTTTATTTTTTAAAACTATTTTTTGCGGTTAGGCCATTTTACCGCTTCCCACAAAACAATTCCTGCAGCAACAGAAATATTCAATGAATGTTTCATACCAAATTGCGGTATTTCCACACATCCGTCACACATTGAAATAGTTTCCTGCTCTACACCTTTCACTTCATTGCCAAAAATAAAAGCCACTTTTTCAGCAGGCAAATTTCTAATATCATGAAGCAAAATACTGTCCAAAACTTGTTCTACTGCAAATATCTTATATCCTTCGTTTCTTAACTCGTTAATCGTTTCTTTTGTAGTTTTAAAATATTTCCAGTTCACGGAATCCTCTGCGCCCAAAGCCGTTTTTTTAATCTCCTTATGCGGTGGTTTTGCCGTGTAGCCAGTTATATAAACAGATTCAATTAAGAAAGCATCAGCCGTGCGAAAAACGCTTCCGACATTATAAGCGCTACGAATATTTTCCAAAACTGCAATAACAGGATTCTTCTGAGATTCTTTAAATTCTTCCACAGATTTCCGGTTCAGTTCTTCCATTGTTAGTTTTCTCATCAAAAGAATATTAATTTGCAAAAATAACTCAATTAGCAAATGTGAAAATTAGCAAATGTGAAAATTAGCAAATGTGAAAATGCGCTAAATCCGGCATCATACAACTCAAATCAAACATTATAAATGGCATCTCCGGATACTCCTTTAATGAAACAGCACAATGCTATCAAGGCAAAATACCCTGATGCGATTTTGCTTTTTCGGGTGGGTGATTTTTATGAAACATTTGGCCAGGATGCAATTACGGCTTCGCGTATTTTAGGAATTACTTTAACTAAAAGGAACGGTTCTTCTACTACTGCACCTGAACTTGCAGGTTTTCCGCATCACGCTTTAGATACATATTTACATAAATTGGTAAAGGCTGGCTACCGCGTTGCCATTTGCGATCAGCTTGAAGATCCGAAGCAGGCGAAAGGAATTGTAAAACGTGGCGTAACAGAACTGATAACTCCGGGCGTAGCAACCAACGATAAATTATTAGAGCACAATCAGAATAATTTTTTATGTGGAATTCATTTGGTGGATGAAAAAGCTGGCATTGCTTTTCTTGATATTTCTACCGGAGAATTTTTTATTGCCGAAGGCGACAAAGAATATGCGGATAAATTATTACAAAGCCTGAATCCTGCAGAAGTCATTTTCCAACGCAACCAGCAAAAGAATTTTAAAAGTTATTTCGGAAGTAAATTTTATACTTACACGCTGGATGAATGGATATTTACAGAACAATATGCGCAGGAAACTTTACTGAAACATTTTGGAACACAAAGCCTGAAAGGGTTTGGCGTAGAAAATATGAAGATTGGGATTATCGCGGCCGGTGCCATTCTACATTATTTAAAAGATACAGAGCATCCGAACCTTCAACACATTACTTCACTTCAAAGAATTGACAAAGCAGATTATTTGTGGATGGACCGGTTTACTATTCGGAACCTTGAACTAATTGGAAGTGGGGAAAACAATAATTCATTACTTAAAGTTTTAGACAATACCGTTTCGCCAATGGGTGCTAGATTGCTGAAACGATGGATTTTATTGCCACTTACTGAAATTCCGAAAATAGAAGAGCGGCAAAACCTGGTTGAATATTTTATAAAAGCACCTGAAGAAAAAAATAAAATTTCGCAAAATATAAAACAGGCGGGAGATGTCGAAAGATTGGTAAGTAAAATACCACTAAAAAAAATTAATCCGCGGGAAGTGTTGCAAATCGGTAAAGGATTAAAGTTAGCCTTGCAAGTGAAAGATTGGTGCGACTCATCTTCCAATGAATACTTAAAAAGGCTTGGCGATTCACTGAATCCCTGCAAATATATTTCTGATAAAATTTTTAAAGAGATCATAGAAAACCCACCGGTAGCAATTTCCAAAGGAAACGTAATTGCTGCAGGAGTAGATGAAGAACTGGATGAACTCAAAAGTATAGTTACTAACGGTAAGGCACACCTGCTAAAATTGCAACAAAAAGAAACGGAGAGGACCGGTATTTCTTCTTTAAAAATCGGATTTAATAATGTGTTCGGTTATTATCTTGAAGTCACCAATACACACAAAGATAAAGTTCCCGAAAGCTGGATGCGCAAGCAAACTCTCACCAATGCGGAAAGATACATTACCCCTGAATTGAAAGAATATGAAGAAAAAATAACCGGTGCGGAAGATAAAATTCTTCAATTAGAACAAAATATTTTTGAACAATTATTAAATGAATTGCAGGATTACATTGCCCCGATGCAATTGAACGGCCATGTTTTTGCTGTGCTGGATTGTATTATTTGTTTTGCCAATAATGCTTTGCATTTTAAATATAAAAAACCTGTATTGCACACCGGGTTTGAGCTTGAACTAAAAGCAAGCCGCCACCCGGTGATAGAAAGAAACCTGCCACAGGGAGAAAGCTATATAGCCAACGATATTTTTTTAGATCCTCAATCGCAGCAAATAATTATTTTAACCGGCCCAAACATGAGCGGCAAGAGCGCTATACTTCGCCAGGCGGCTTTAATTACTTTAATGGCGCATACGGGAAGTTTTGTTCCGGCAGAAGAAGCAAGAATTCCTCAAACAGATAAAATTTTTACAAGAGTTGGCGCTAACGATAATCTTACAAGTGGTGAAAGTACTTTCATGGTAGAGATGAATGAAACGGCGAGTATCATCAACAACATCAGTTCCCGAAGTTTAATTTTATTGGATGAAATAGGCCGGGGTACCTCAACTTATGATGGCATATCTATCGCATGGAGTATTGTAGAATTTTTGCATCATTCTTCTTTTGCGCCCAAAACTTTATTTGCCACGCATTATCACGAACTCAACGAACTGGAAAATAAATTTAACCGGGTAAAAAACTTTCACATCACTAATAAAGAAGCAGGCAACAAAATTATTTTCTTAAGAAAATTAGTACCCGGCGGAAGCATTCACAGTTTTGGTATTCATGTAGCAAAAATGGCTGGAATGCCGCCATCATTAATTGAAAGAGCCAATGAAATTTTAAAACAATTAGAATCAAAACATGTAGATACTGCTGATGAAACAATTGCCGGCGATAATTCAAAAAAGAATAAGAAAAGCATTCAGGAAAACCTGAAACAGCTCAACATGCCACAAATGCAATTAAGTATTTTTGACGCTCATTCACAAACCTTCGAAGACATTCGTAAAATCCTGGAAACCTTAGACATCAACCGTTTGACGCCGGTAGAAGCACTCTTGAAATTGCAGGAGATAAAGGGAATGGTGAAATAACTTCCTGGATGCCTCAATATTCATAAACAAAATAACCCCATGGCTTCATTTCATACACATGATTTTTAAATAATTTTTCATTTTTGCCAGAAAAAATATTCAAAGGGTTTCCATAAATTTCTTTTTCTTTTATGGTAAAATGTTGTGGCTCGCCAGAAAGATTAAGCACGACAAAAATCTTATGTTTTCCTTTTTCGCGTACGTAAGCAAAAATAGCATCGTCATTAGCGGTGGCTATTTTTTGATAAGCAGCATCGGCAGCCAGCGCCTCATCCTTTTCGCGAAGATGCAGCAGCTTACTATAAAAAGGAGCCATAGCATAACCATTCCAATTGATAGGGTCCCTTACAAAAAATTTCAGGCGTTTTCTATTGGGTACTTCCTGGCCGCTGTAAATCAATGGAACACTTTCATACATCGTTTGAGAAAACACTGCAAAAGCTTTATAAGCATCTCCGTATTTTTCAAATTCAGTCCCGTTCCAACTGTTCTCATCATGATTGGTAGTAAAATACATTCGCTCTGCATTTTTGGGAAATGTGGAAAAATTTTGATTGAGTACTGAATCAAAGTAGATTAAATTATGTTTCCCTTGCGCTACGTCAACAGTTGCCCACATTATATTCCATGCATAACTCGCGTCAAAGCCCGCGTAATGAAATTCCGGTTTTTCACTTTCGGCAAGCATAAAAACATCTTTCACTTTTCTGAGTTGGGTAATACATTCTTTCCAAAAATCCAACGGTATCGGGTCAACATGATCGCAACGAAAACCATCAATTCCTGTATCAGTAATCCAGAATTTCATAACACTTATCATGCTATCGCGCAATTCCATATTTGAATAATCAAGGTTTCTCGTATCTGTATAATCCGCATCATAAACGGTGTTGCCATCTTTATCGCGCTTGTAAAAATCTGGATGTGATTTCATCCATGGGTTATCGGGGGAAGTATGGTTAGGCACCCAATCTATTATCACTTTAAAACCCAAACGGTGCGCATGTTTTACCAGTTCTTTCCAATCAGCCATTGTCCCGAATTCGGAGTTAATTTCTTTATAATTCATTACTGAATAATAACTTCCCAAATCAGCCTCCGTCATTTTTCTTCCTTCTTTCCCAATAGGGTTGATGGGCATAAACCATAAAATTTTTACACCCATTTTTTTTAACCTTGGGAGGCTTTTCCCGAATGCTTTAAAAGTCCCTTCTTTTGAATATTGCCTTACGTTTACTTCATATATATTACTTTGCTCTGTCCAGGCAGGATGCGAAAAAGAAGTACTATCAGCACCGATATTACTTACCTCTGAAACTTTTTGACTGAAAGAAAAACTGTACAAGGAAATTAAAATGATACAAGAAAGTGAGAGGGATTTTATTTTCATAAATGAGATATTAAGCAATCTAAAATAAAAGGTAAAAATAAAGATAAACAAGATCAAATTTCCTTCTTTTTAAAAAAAAAGGGGCTGGCCTTAATAACTAATTGAATAAAAATCCCGATTATTTGTTGGTTTACTGTATAGCGGGCAAAGGTTATACGAAGAATGTAATTTTAAAAATTTATTATTTCCCTCAAAATAAACATCATTGTTTTTCCTGATTTACTGTAACAGGTGAGTATAGACGAAACTTAAGGCCTATTACTTATAACTTATTACTTATTAACCTGTTGTGCGGTTAGAAAATAAAATAAAAAAAGATGTTGTGCTACCATAGTTTAGCATGGTTTTTGCTTGTAATAGTTTGAACACCAATTACTTACAAATGCACAACATCAAAACAAATTTCGA
>Ga0207933_1000567_pt1 | contig 35069 bp, 26 predicted proteins | sample NGESurdeep092012_4_FD_184488 | JGI IMG/M metagenome (GOLD analysis project Ga0207933, IMG submission 184488) | Arctic peat soil microbial communities from Barrow, Alaska - NGEE Surface sample F53-3 deep-092012 (SPAdes) | ecosystem: Environmental > Terrestrial > Soil > Wetlands > Peat ... | reverse complement strand
GTGGATGGGAGCCGCGCCTCGAAGGCGCTGATGGAGATGAGCATGGCGTTTGAGGCCAGGCGGACGGCGATGATCGATAAGGCGCTGGAGGCGGAGATGGAGACGCCTTCGGCTGTTGCGGTCGATCCGCGGCTGTTGGATTTTGCGAGCGAGCCGGTGCGGGGACGGTGGGTTGCGGCGATGCAGGAGGCCGGTGGGGGGAGCTTTTTGTCGAAGCTGGGGCGGCGGAAGTAGCGCATCTGCCCGAGCTCGCGCCTTTCGCCTTCCATGGCTACGGGGACTTCCTGCGGCACTTTGGGTGCCGCTTCTTCGAGTTCGGGGAAAGCTGGACGTTGCGGTAAAACGCCATGCCCGTGCCAACTGCGCCGGATGCGGCTACCAAAGAATGTCGGCGTCGTACCGATGAATTTTGTCATCCCCGGAAACGAGGCGGAAGTTTTCAGTTTTGGCCTGAGCGACGAGCATTCGATCGAACGGATCACCGTGATGGAAGGGGAGCAGCGACGCAGCGCGAATGTGCGCGAGATTTACATCCAGTGTCTCCATGTGCCAGGTCTGCATGAAGTCGAGAATGAAGTCGATGCTGTCATAAGGAAGGACGAGCCTTCCTTGCGCCATCTTGGTACTCATTTCCCAAAGAGTGGCGACGCTGATGAATATCCGGTTGGCGCTGGATTCGATTTCCTTGACGATCGGGTCCTTCAGCCGGGGGTCGCCGTCAATAGTCCAGATGAGGACATGCGTGTCGAGCAGGAGATCCATCGAGGGTTACTTTTCAGCGTCTTGCGGGAATGTTTGTCCATCATTGAAGAGGCGGGCGATCTCCGCGTTCGTCTCAGGAGAGTCCCAATCGTCCGCCGCGCGGATCTTGCCCTTGCCCGAACCGAACATTCCGCTGCGACTGCCGGTGGCTGCCGGCGGGACTAGAGCGAGGCGAACCGCAGGCTTGTCGGGGCGGGAGATTTCAACGTCTTCACCGCTCTCTGTCGCGGCGAGAAGTTCATTGAGGTGGGCCTCGGCATACTGGGCGCTGACCTTCATACAGCTATCGTAGCGCAGAAGGCTGTCGCTGTTGTGCCGCTGCGGGCAGAGAGCGACGCCTTCGCGATTCCGAGGGGCAGGCTATGACCGATAGCGGGCGTCCGCCTTCCACGAGAACGCGCCGGTCCTCGTTGTTGAAGCGGAAGCGGTCGATCTGCTGCTATCCAGGATGATTTGGAGGTGCGGGCTTTGGGGTTTAATATCAGTTACGAGTTACGAGTTACGAGTTGCCAGTTTGAACGGTGAGGCCGCAGTGTGGGTGCAGGCGGCCTGGTGAGGTTTATTGGGAGGAGGTTACTTTGTCTCCGATCTTGACGGCGCCGGCGCCGGAGAAGTTGCCGACGGCGGAACCGGAGTCGACGCTGGTGATGGTGACGTTGCCGACGGGCGCGTCGATGGAGCGGAGCACCTTGCCGGTGGCGGGGTCTTTGATGACGCGGCCGGTGCGGGTGACGGCGAGTGTGTCGCCGACGCGGACGCCCTCGGCTGAGCCGACGTTGAGCACCAGTTGCACCCCCGAGACATCGGCGACGAGGCCGGAGACCGCCATCCGCGGTGGCGCGGCCGGGGTGGGCATTTTCGAGGCGTCCGCGTCGAGCGCGGCGCCGAGGGTGGTGACCGCTCCCTTGACGGCTTCGCCGATGATGGTCTGGCCGAAGTTGGAGCTGCCCATGTCGAGCTTGCCGCCACCGCCGCTCCACCAGTTGGAGCCGCTGCCGCCGACGCTGGTCCCTGACCGTTGCGACGAGCCGATGCCCTGGGAAGACGCGAGGATTTCGCCGGTGTTGACGTCGATGATGCGGGCCGTAATTTCTACGGTTGCCTTGGACTTCTTCAGGCCGAGGCTGCCCATTCCATAACCGTGCCAGCTTCCGCCGCCGCCGCTTCCGCCGTAGTTCTTGTCATCCCGGCCGAACTGCGTGATGCTGCCGACGATGATGGCCTGGACGCCGAGAAGTTTGCCGATCTGTGCGGCCGAGTTGGGGTCGGCGCGGTTGGAGTTTGAGAAATTCTGTTCGGCGAGGATCTTGGCCATGGCCTGGCGATCGACCATCCGATAGGTGCCGTCGTTGACCAGCTTATTGATCAGCAGGTCGGTGATGCCCTTGCCGACGTCCTGGTCGCTGCCGAAGATGGCGGCCACATCTGTCTTGACGGTGCCGTAGTCGAAGTCGAGCACGGCCACGCGCATCTTGGGCTGCTGGGCGGCGAGCGGGGCGGTGGCGAGAATCAGGGCAGCGACAACAGTCGATAATTTGCGCATTGCGTTGGCTCCGTGGGTGTGGGACTGAATTGCTTGCTGGTTATCTATCGGCGTGCAGGCGCTTAGTGGCCTAAAAATTTCTCCAGAGTGTTGAGTTCGGTGTCGGCCTTGTCGAGGTCGCGGCTGGCGGCGGGGCCGTTGCCGTGGGCGGCGGCGGTGCCGGCCTGGCGGAGGTAGCCGTCGAGGCGGGCTTCGGCGGCCTCGATGTCGCTTCTCATGCCGAGGCCCTGGGCCTCCTGCTGGCTGCGGATCTGGTCGATGGAGCGGCGCGCGGCGGTGGCGCGGGCGTTGATCTGGATGAGGCGGTCCTGGGCTTCTTCTACGTCGGCGTTAGAAGCGGCGGGCTGCGGGGCTGGGGCGCTGGTGGCCGGTTGGGCCACGGTGTTTGTGGGGTGGATGTTGCGCGGCGCGGGTGGGTTGGAGCGGGTGGAGGGCGCGGGCGAGGGGTAGGCTGTGCGGCTGGGCGCGGGCGTGACCGCAGGTGTGGTTGCGGGTGGATTGGTGACGACCGTTGGAGGCGCGGGCGCGGGGGTTTCGGGGATGGTGTTGGCGGCTGCGGGGTCTACAGTCGGTGCGGGGGCTGGCGCGGGAGCGTTGACGACGGTTTCGGCGGGGTGGGAGGCGTCGGAGGCGGCGTGGGTCTTCATCCAGTGGGGGACGCCGTAGCCGAGGGCGACCAGAGCGATGATGGCGGCGACGGCTCCGGTGGCGATCCAGAGAGGCTTGTTGCCGCTCTTGCGCTGCTGCTGCGGCGGGGCCATGTAATTTTGTGGGACAGGAGCGTAGGCCGGCGGCGCGGGGGCGGCCTGGAAGGCTTGCGGGGGTGCGGGGGCGGGAATGTTGGCGGCGGCGGGGGTGGCGTAGAGCGGCTCGACGACTTCCTGGCCGCTGGGCGCGAGGCAGAAGCTCTTGAGCGCGGCGCGGAAGGCGTCGGCGTCCTGGAAGCGGGCGGCGGGATCTTTGGCAAGCGCGGTGAGGATGATCTCGTTCATGCGCGGCGAGAGCGAGGGGTTGATCTCGATGGGGGGCTGGGGCAGGACGTTGAGTTGCTGGTTGAGGATGCTGAAGGTGGTGTCGGCTTCGAAGGGGCGGCGGCCGGCGAGGAGCTCGTATAGGACGATGCCCATGGAGTAGATGTCGGAGCGGGCGTCGACCGTGCCGCCGCGGACCTGCTCCGGGGACATGTAGTAGAGGGAGCCGATGGTGGTGCCGGGCTTGGTGGTGTTGGTGGCGTTTTCGCCGGTGGATTTGGCGATACCGAAGTCCATGAGCTTGAGGATGCCGTGGCTGGTGACCATGAGGTTGGCGGGCTTGATGTCGCGGTGGACGACGCCGCGGCTGTGGGCGTAGGCGAGCGCGGAAAGCGCCTGCGAGACGTAGCCGGAGACTTCGGCTACCGGCATGGTGCGCTGGCCGGCGATCTGTTCGAGGGTGTAGCCCTCGACCAGCTCCATCATCATGATGAGCTGGTTTTCAAACTGGAAGGCGGTGTGGAGCTGGGCGATGTTGGGGTGGTCGAAGCTGGCGAGGGTGCGGATTTCGCCGATGAAGCGCTTGGCGAGATCGGGCTCGGCCGTGAGGTCGGGGAGCAGGACCTTCATGGCCTCGGTGCGGTTGGAGATAATGTTGCGGACGCGGTAGACGTGGCCCATGCCGCCGGCGCCGAGGAGTTGCACAATTTCGTAGTCGCCTACGTGCTGACCAATTTGAAAAGGCATAGTCGAGCCTCCGATACGCTCGGCATAGAGTTCAGGCCGGGGGCAACTCTTGCCGGCGCCGCGAGTATAGCACCGGGGTCATACTTCCTGCTCCAACGGAACGGGTGGATGCGGGGTTTTGAGCTCGGCCGGCTCGGCGTCAGGCTGGGCGTTGGGTGGGGCTTCGGCCGGGGCCTCGGAGGCTGCATCCAGCAGTGCGTCGAACGAGTCGTCCGTCTGGGGCTCGGCCGGAGTGTCAGCCTGGGCCTCGGCCGGAGCGTCGGTTTGAACAACGGGCGGGGTGTCGGTATGGGCTTCGGTCGGCGCGTCGAGCTCGGCAGTGGGCTGGTCAGCCGGGGGCTCTGTCGGCGGGGCAGCCTGGGGCTCGGCCGGCGGGGCAACCTGGGGCTCGGCGGGCAGGTCGACCTGAGGTTCGGCCGGGACATCGCGCGGGGTCTCAGCCTGGACTTCGGGCTGGGTTGCGACCGGAGCGTCGTAGCGCAGCAGGATGCAGGTGATGTTGTCCGCGCCGCCGGCTGCCTTGGCCTGGTCGATCAGCTTCTGGCAGGAGCCCTGGAGGTCGGCTGGGTCGACCAACTCGGCGATGCTTGCGCCCTCGACGTAGCGGGTGAGGCCGTCGCTGGCGAGCAGGATGGCGTCTCCGGGGTGCAGGTCGATGACGAAAAAGTCCGGCTCTACGTCATGGGACGCGCCGATGGCGCGGGTGATGACGGAGGCGAACTGGTCGAGGTCGAGGTTGGGGATGTCCTCGATCTTGATGGTGCCGGCGCGGACGAGCTCGTTGACGTAGGAATGGTCGATGGTGACCTGCATGCAGGCGCCGTTCTGGAAGAGATAGCAACGACTGTCGCCGACGTTGCCGATCAGGACCTTGGCGCCGTGGACGGCGGCGCAGACCAGGGTGGTGCCCATGCCCTTGTGCTCGGCGAGCTGGCCGGAGTGGCAAACGGCGTCGTTGGCGGCGCGGATGGCGAGGGAGAGGCGGACCTCGATGGGGGTTTCGAGGGGCTGAGCGGCGAAGGTGTCGATGACGGTGCCGCAGGCGATCGCGCTGGCGACTTCGCCGGCTGCCATGCCTCCCATACCGTCGCACACGACGTAGAGGTCGGCGACGGGGTCGTAGCCGAAGTTGTCCTCGTTGTTGGTGCGAACGCAACCAACGTCGCTGAGGGCTGCAACTTGAATGTTAGAGGACAAACGGGTGCCTCCGGGCAATGGAACAGGAGAGGGCCAGCGAAGGCGGATGGCTGCCCTGGCTGAACAGTTGTGTGGCGCTGGGTCCGATCCGCGTCATTCGGTCACCTTGGCGGTGCAGTGAAGCTGGGACTTCATGAAGTTGGGATTGAGCAGCGGAGCGCCCGGACCACCCACATCGAAGGTGTAGTCCAAAGGAACGCCGGAGGGAGATCTGACTGTCTGATTATTCATCTGGAAGACGAATTCCAGCTTGTTGGGGCCCGGACTCTTGGCAAAACGCGCGAAGTGGAATATCGACAGCGGACCGCTGGCCGGATTCGTCTGGCCGATGGCGTCGAGTTTGATGCTGCTGCTGGGCGACGACTTCCAGTTGAACTGCTTGGTCTGGTTGGCGGCGGTGATCTTGTTGCCGTCGATATCGAGGGTGGCGACGGGGAGGTTGGGCGAGGCTTCTTCGGTGAGGGTGAAGCTGAGCTGGGGTGGGCCTCCGCCGGGGGGGAAGAATGTCGCGCTGACGAGTTGCCCGGCGTTCAGGAAGTGCAGGAAGGCAGGGTTGGGAGCGACCGCGGCGCCCGGGATGGCCTCCCAGGTGTTGCCCTGGAGGGAGATCATCTTGTCGAGGCTGCCGGCGTATTTGGCGAGCAGGCCGGTACCGGGCTTGAAGACGCTGGCGATCTCGTCCATGGAGGCGTCGGTGGCGCCGTTGGGGTTGAAGGGGAACTTGTTCATGACCGGGGCGATCTGTTCGCAGAACGCCTTGCCGCCGCCGCCGGCTGCTTTCTTGGCTGCGGCTTCCGGAGCGGACTTGGCGAGGGCCTCTACGGACTTGATGGGGGCGAGGAGAAGGTCCTCGGAGGTGGTGTCCATGTGGCCGATGGGGTCGGGTGGCGAGAAGCCGCCGCGGATTCCGCCAACCGCAGTTTCGGTCGCCGAAGCGGCGAGGACGACAGGAGCGGAGGCGGCGGGGTCGGTCTCGGCGCCGGGGACAAGGAGCATGGTGTTGATCGCGGCTTCGAGGTTCTGCAGGCCCTGCATGTAGGGCGTGGCGACGGGGAGAGCGACACTGGCCGGTGGAACGACAAATTGCGGCGCCTGGAAGGGGGTGCTGAAGGCGGGGTCTTTGACGGCGGTGTTCTGGGAGATGACCTGGAAGAGCTGGAGCAGCGGCGAAGATGGGCTATCGATCTGGTGGAGCTTGTCCTTGGCATCGGCGAAGGTGGCGCCGGGAACGACATGGGCCGTTTTGAGGTACGTGCGCCAGGTGGTGAGGAAGTCGTTCTGGTAACGCGGCGCGAGCTGCGCGGTGATGGTCGCGAGATCGGGGATGGGGCCGGTCTGCGGGCCGAGCACCCACTCCTCGCCACTGGTGTAGGGCTGGGGATGGGTGATGGCGTTCTGCATGAAGTCGTAGCCGCCCTTGGTGAAGGCCCCTTCGACTTCGTAGTTGTCGACGACGAAACGGGCCGAGCCGGGGAATTTTTCGTTGAAGCGGATGGAGGCGAAGCGCTTGTCGGCGGCGGCCTTCATGGTGATGTAGACCTGCTCGATGCCCTGGAAGTGTCCGAGGTAGGCGCGGGCCTGTTGCACGGCGGGCATGTGCGGCGTGCCGCCGAGGGCTGCCATGCAGGAGCCGGGCTCGGGGAGGGTTTCGGCGTAGGTCCGGAACTGGGCGAGCGAGAGGTCGGTCGCGGATGAGGGCATGGTGCGGGTGCCGACCCAGGCGTCCTGCAATGCTTCGGCGAGGTCCGGCGCGGCCTTCTCGGGGTTGGAGGTGGTGATGAGGTAGGCGCGCAGCGGGCGGTAGGTGGCGGTGTAGTCGTCGGTGGGCGCGGGAGCGGCGGGCAGGGCCGTCATGTGGGCGAGGATGATGGTCTGCGTGGGCGTCAGGAGGAGCGTGCGGAAGTGGCTTCCGTAAGCGGCGCAGGCGGTCTTGTAGAGGCGGTCGTTGTCGTACAGGCCCCAGCGGTAGGAGAGCGGCGCGCCGTTCTTGTGGTATGCCGCGATTTGCGTGAAGACCAGGCGGAGCTGCTCGAGGTTTTGCAGATCGGCGAGTGACGCGGGATCACCCTTGGAGACGGATTGGGTCGGTGTCAGCGCGGCGTTGTGGAGACGGTTTTCGAGTGCCGAGTTGTTGAAGTAGGAGATGCTCAGCAGGATCAGGTAGACCAGGAAACACGCGGCAACCGAGCCGATGAGGATGCGCTTGACGACGTTGACCTTGGTGCTGGCGCGGCTGGTGTCGAGCGCCGTGCGATCGGCCATGACGACGTTGGGGAACAGGTGTGGGAGGAAGACCCACTGCGGAACGCGGCGGCTGCCGGCGCGCTGGGCTACAGGCGCGGCGGGGACGGTGGCTGCGCTGAAGGAGAAGATGCGCGTCGCGCCGGCGTCGGGGGCGGGCGGAGGGGCTGCTGCGGCGACCTGGACGGGGGCGTCGTCGACGAGCTTGGCGCGCATGCCGGTGAAGTAAAAGCCGCGCAGGAAGGGGTTGACGCCGAGCTGGCTGGGGCGGCCGATTTCGATGAGGAGATCGACAATGGAGCCGCGCAGCTTGCGCAGCTCGCGGGGGAACTCGTATGCCTTGGCGAGTTTGTCGGGCTGGCCGCCGCGGCTGAGGACTTCGAGGCGGAACTCGGAGAGCGAGAAAGCGAGTTCGTCGAAGCGGGCGCCGGTCTGGGTGGCAGCGCCTTCGACGTAGAGTCCGGAAGCGGCCTGGACGCGGCCGAGCAGAGCGCCGAGGGGCATCTTGACTTCGTCTTCGGTGAGGTTGGCGGCGTAGTCGGCGAAGGAGGGGATGGTGTCGAGCTTGGTGAAGAGGACGTAGACCGGGAGCGAGATGCCGAGGGTCTGGGAGAGGACGCGGAGACGTTCGTTGAGGGTCTGGCCGAGTGCTTTGACGGTCTCGGCGCTCTGGCCGGTGATGCGCTCGATGCTGACGCAGAGGATGGCGGCGCGGGTGGGCTGCAGGCCTCCTTTTGAAAGCGCTGTACCGATTTTGTTGGGCTGGGTGAGGCGCACCAGGCGCTGCCAGAGGGCGGGAAGTTTGATGAGCGCTCCGCCGGCTTCGACGAGGACGGCCTGGCCGGCGGTGAACCAGATGTTGGCGAGCTGGGTGGGGGCGACCATGTTGTCGCGATGGACCTGTCCGGCGAGAAGTTCGGGGTCGAGGCCGGACTGGAGGACGGTCTGGGTCTTGGCGGAGTTCTCGTCGCCGAGGATGTAGACGAGCGGCAGCGCGGCCAGCGATTTCGCGCCGCCCGGCGATGCTTTGAGGCGGACGTTGGCGGCCTTCACCAACTCGTCGAGGCCGGCGGCTTCAGCGGCGTTGGCTTCGGGGACGGCGGCGTCCATGTGCTTGCTCTTGTAGATCAGAATGCCGATCAGGGCGATGAGACCGACCACGCCCATGATGACCGCGAAGATGACAAAACGCGTACCGGGCAGATGCACGAGAAAGCCAATGCCGACGATCAGCGCGAGGTAGAGGACGAAGATGAGAATGCCGATCCAGATGCTCTTTTTCATCGCGCGAACCCTCCGGCGATCATGGCGCTGATGGTGACAGGATGAAAGAGGGGCGTCAGCGCGGCTGTCTGGATCTGGACCGCGTTAAGGCCTTCGCCGAGGAGGTACCAGTAACCCGCGAAGGCCAGCAGGCAGATGACCACCATGGCCGCGGTGATGAAGACGAGGCGGCGGACCCACTTGTCGCCGGCGCGGACTGCTGCGAGTGCGGGCGGCGGGGCGACGCGGCAGAGATAGAGCGGGCCGCGGATGGTTGCGATTCTTTCGCGAATGCGGCGGAGGATGTTGGGGATTTCGCCGTTGTCGCCGAAGGCGTACTTGCCGCGGTAACCGAGCAGAAGGCAGATGGCGTGGAGTTCGAGGATGTCGGCGAGTTCGGCGGAGTCGGGCTGGTTGAACAGGTCGGCGAGGTGGCGGAAGAAATATTCCCCGGCGAAGCTGCCGCCGAACATTTCTTCCTGCAAGGGGCGTTGCGACCACTCGTGAAAGGTGGGGTCCTGGGAGGTGAAGACGCTTTCGTCGAGGAAGCCGACGATGGCGTAGAGCGCCATTTGCGAGGTGGCGTCGCTGTATCCGAGGCGGCGGGCTTCCTGCGCTCCGGCGGCGATCATCTTGCGGATGCTTTCGCGGAAGGCGTTGGCGTCGGCCACGCGCTGGGTGCGGTAACGCACGCGCAGAACGACGGTGATGACGTCTTGGAACGCGAGCGCGAGATTGTTGGTCCGCAAGGCCTGTACCGCTTCATTCGGGTTCATGCATTTGCCTCGACGATGATGGTGACTTCAAAGATAGCGTTTCCAAGCTCGGATGGAAGAAAAACTCCGACATTTTTGGTAACGAGGATATGCTGCCAGCACGGGCCCGACATGGCAATAGTGAAATAGTGCATGTCCGCCTGCGCCGCCAGGGCGGAGGGCGGCACGGGCAGGTGGACCAACTCCAGGCCGGGCAAAGCGCGCTGCACAAGTTTTACGACGCCTTCCGCCGAACAGATTTTTACCAGATTGGGGGTAAGGCGCATAGTGGCCGACTCCGAAATGTCGGAGCGAATGCCGAAAATCCAGCGGGAGCGGCGGAAACAGCGCTCGTCGAGGACCTGAGCGAAATGCACATTTTGCTCGGAACGGCGGAAATCGAGCGTAACGGTGTTGGAGGGGACGACGATCTCGAGGTGGCGCTGGATGTGGTCTTCGAGTTCGGAGAAGACGCGGTTGAGGTTGAGGTGGTCGTAGGCCGGGATGGTCGCGGGGTTGGAGTCGAGCGAGAAGGTGCAGAGCGAGCCGGAGACTTCGGCGAGGATGGAGTACAACTCCTCGGGGTGGCCGTTGCGGCTGGCGAGCTGGTTGCGGAGGGCCGGGGTGACCGAGCAGAGCGCGTGCAAGAACCAGTAGTTGGCGACGTCGAGGGCGGAGGTCCCGGCTTCGAACTGGCCGACTTTTTTTTGTCCGCTGCGGGTAACAATTATTTTTTCTTCGATCAGGTCGGCAAGGTGCTTGACGCGGTGGAGCAGGTCTTCGATGACGCCGATGCGGAGCAGGGGCGGAAGGAATGCGGGGTCGGCGACGAAGCCTCCCTTGCCGTCGCGCAGGATGCGGGCGATGGGGAAAGAGATGTGGTCGGACTGAAGCTGGGCGGTGCTGCAGAGGATGAGGTTCTTGCGGCCAAGGGTGACGGGGTACTCGTCTTCGGAGATGGTCTCGTCGCGGAGGACGCGCTCGAAGGTGGCGTAGCGGGAGTCGAAACCGCCGTTGAGGTCGGTATCGAAGCCCTGGCCGCGGCGGCCGGGGACCGCGAGGTGGAGCATGATCTCGCTGTCGGTGGGGGTAAAGAGATCTTTGAGGCTGAGCTGGGGCGGGGGCGGGTCGCTGTCGGGGACCTCGAAAACGAGGCCGTCGGGGAAGACGCCCGAGGCATAACGCAGCACCGCGAGGCCGTTGCGGACGGCGTCGTTGTCGAGTGCAAGACTGAGCAGGCCCCAGGGATTGTTGCGCAGGCTTCCACTGAGAAACCAGAGCGAATCCTCAAAGTATCTACTCTGCATCTGGAAGTGCTGGGGGCTGAGATGCATGCCCTCCGACCAGACGACGCGAGACAGAAATTTCATAAGCACAACCTATGCCGTCGATACAACCGACTACCGCCGGTTGCAGGCCCCGAAGGGAGGATGGAATCGCCGATGCTGGACGAGGCTTGCTCGTTTGTAACGTCTTTGGCAAACGCTCACCGAAAGCTCTAACACTCGAACTTTTCGTTTGACCGATAGCGGCTATGCTAGGAACAATACGAACTGCTGTCAAGCAATTGCGCGAATGGTTTGCGAAGGCTTCGCACAAGAGAGATAGTACAGGGCATGGGAGACAGGACATGGCGGAATTCGATCCAAACGATTTCTTCAAGGACAAGCCGGGGGACGCGGGCGGGGAGTCATCGGGCGGCGCGACCGGCATCTTCGGGACGGTGGAAGAGCAGCCGGCGGCTCCCGCAGCTTGGCCGCCTCCTGTAGCGGAGGCGGCAAAGCCCGCGGTGCCGAGCGTGCATGAGGTGAAGTTTCATGCGCCCGGCAGCGGGAGCCCAGGCAATACCGATCCTTTGCAGCGCATCCTGAACTCGATGCCGGCATCCCCGGCGGCGACGGCGTACGGGCCTTCCGCGGCGGAACCTGTCTATACACCCCCTGCTCCAGCCCCCGCTTTTTCTGGGCCGAGCATTCCTTCCGCTCCGGCTCCTCCGCCGGCGAACGCGGGTGGCGGTGGGTTTACGCAGATGTTTGAAGCGCTGAAGAAGCCGGCGCCGGCGACCTTTTCCGCGTCGAGTGTTGCTTCGGCTCCGGCCCCGCCCCCGGCGGACGCGGGTGGCGGCAGCTTTACGCAGATGTTTGAAACGCTGAAGCCGCCCGCGCCCGCGCCGCAGGAGCCTTTTTATACGCCTCCCACACCGGCGCCGACTTTTTCCGCGCCAAGTGTTCCCTCTGCACCGACCCCGCCTCCGGCGAACGCGGATGGCGGCGGCTTTACGCAGATGTTTGAAACGCTGAAGGCGCCCGCGCCTCCGGCGCCTGTTTATACGCCTCCCGCACCTGCGCCGACCTTTTCCGCGCCGAGTGTTCCTTCCGCACCGGCCGCGCCCCCTGCGAACGCGGGCGACGGCGGATTTACGCAGATGTTTGAAACGCTGAAGACGCCTGCGTCCGCGCCGCAGGCGCCTCCTTATGCGCCGCCTGCACCTGCGCCGACTTTTTCCGCGCCGAGTGTTCCTTCCGCTCCGGCCCCGCCTCCGGAGAACGCGGGTGGCGGCGGATTTACGCAGCTGTTTCAGACGCTGGACCAGAAGCCGCCCGCACCCGCATCGTTCACGCCTCCCGCGCCGCCGCCGGTTGCGTCCGGGCCGAGTTTCGATGTGATCATGGGTCCAAAGCTGACGCCGCCTCCCGCGCCTGCTTCCGCACCGCCTTCCGGGGCGTCGAGCCTGGCGCAGTTGTTGCAGACCATGGATGGGCCGGCGGCGGGCGGCGTGGCGAATCCGACCATGCCACCGCCGGCACAACCGGCCGCGGCGGTGTTCAGCCCGGGCGCGAGTGCGCCGACGTCCACTCCCGCGGCCCAACCGGCGGCGCCGGGGTCGCTGACATCGATGTTTGCGTCGAGCGAGCCGGTGGCGGGTGGACAGCCGGCTGCTTCGACTGCTGCTCCTGCTCCGGCACCGGCTCCGGCTCCGGCATCGAGCGGCGGCGGCGGATTTACACAGCTCTTTCAGTCGCTGGACCGCAGCGGACCGGCGGCGGCGTCTCCGCGGCCCGAGCCTCCACGGCCGCCCGCGCCGGGTGCGGCGGGAAGTTTTACGCAGCTCTTTACGGGGCTCGACCAAAATAAGCGCAAAAGCGATGAGGGCCAGGCGGACGCCTTTCCACCCATGGCCCCGAGTCCGTCCGCGAAGCGGGACCCGGGTTACGGCAGTTCCGGGCCGAGTTATGCGGGCCCGAGCTATGGCGAGCCGACGCCCAAGGCCCCGGCGTCCACACCGGCACCGATGGGTGGCGGCGGGTTGACGCAGATATTGCGCAAGCTGGAGTCGCCTTCGAGCGCGCCGCCAAGTTCGGCGCCGCCACCGGCTGCGCCGGCTGCTCCTGCGATGGGGCAGGGCGGGGGATCGTTGACGGAGATGTGGAGTACGCTGAGCGACGCACCGGCTGCAGCGCGGGCGGCCCCGGCGCCTCCAGCAGTCCCGGCAGCCCCGGCTTATCCGGCTTATGCGCCGCCGCCGGCTTCGGGCGCTCCGGCGGGAGCGACGGTGGCGTTCCAGATTTCGACGGCCCCGGCGGCTGCCGCCGCGCCTGCCGCTCCGTCGGGGCCGGGAGAGTTTACGCGGATTATCGACGCTTCGAAGTTTCGCGAGAGGGGAGGGGCGCCTGCGGCACCGGCCGCCGCCGCGGCCCCGGCGATGCCCGCGCAGCCGGCGTGGGCTATGCCTCCGGCGCCTGCCATGCCGGGAATGCCTCCCATGCCGCCGATGCCGCACGCGCCGCCGATGCCCGCAGCGGGTGGCGGTTTCGCGATGCCTCCGGCGCCGGCCCCCCCGGCGGGCGGGGGGCTCCATATGCCCGCGATGGCGGCTCCGGCCATGCCGGCGATGCCGGCGATCAAGGCCCCGGAGATGCCGGCACCACCTGCGGCGGGTAAGGTGTCGCCGCTGTTGCTGATCCTGCTGATTGTGGTGATCGTGCTGCTGATCGGCGTGGTGATGGTGTTGCTGATGAAACGGTAGTTCCAACGAGTCGATGGTGTCAGGTGGCGGAGAGATGAGCGTGCTACCATGAACGGCGCTCTGGAGGCGGCCCCACGGGTGGCACTTCTGCCAGCACTGTTGCGGAAGGGGTAAGACTGATGCTAGGTCAGATTTACAAAAGAATTCGGAAAGAGTTCGCTTTCCGGGATGACTTCGATAAGAGCCGCGGAACGGAGACGACACGCCACGTCAATCGATGGCGGACGGGTGTTGGCAGCACGGCCGTTCATTATCAAGCCACCGGTCCCAGTGATTTTGCTCGAGCTTGCCAGTTCCTTCCGCCAGAGGCGAAGACATATCCGTTTTTCGACCTGGGATGTGGCAAGGGCAGAGTGCTCATCATGGCGCATGAGTACGGCTTTCAACGCATTGTTGGGGTCGAACTGTCCAAAATGCTTATTAAAACCTGCCGGCGGAATCTCTCAAGGCTTGGGATAGCGAACGCCTCCGTCGTTGAGGAAGATGCCGCCACGGTCGCATTTCCCGACGGTCCAGTGGTGGTCTTCATGTACAACCCGTTTCGGCCTCCCGTATTTGACGCTGTCATTGAACGGCTCGCGAAACATCAGTACCCGCTGTTTCTGATCTACGTGACTCCGGAGCATCGGAATGTCATAGAACAAACGGGACGTTTCACGACCATTTTCGAAGACCACGATCTATTGATATGCCAAAGTGGAACCAGCGCTCTGCCTGCGTAACCGACTCAGATTCCGCGAGGAGCGGTTGGGGAGCTCAGCAGTTTTTGGGCGAGATTACTTGGCGTTGGGCAGCATGATGATCAGCTCCATCTCGGGGCGGAGGAAGTCCGAGGGGGCGTAGACCGCGAAGTTGCGGGTGCGCTGGATGGATTCCCATACCTGGCCGGTTTGCTCGATCGCGAAATAGTGGTAACGCAGCTTGACCGCGATGGCCCGCGGCGGGCTGGGCACGTAGGTCAGCTTCAGGCCCGGGAGCGCGTGGCGGATGAGGTTTTCGATGTGGGTGGCCGAGCAGACCTTCATCAGCTTGGGGACGCGGTCGATGACGTCGGGGTCGCGCATGTCGGCGGTGACGGCGAGGTAGAGGCGCGTGTTTTCGAGGTAGGAGTCCTTGTCGATGGAGGTGGCGTAAATGGTGTCGCGGACCTGCTTGAGGATGAGCGAGACGAAGTTGCTGGGGACGACGGTGTCGAGCATGATGCGGATCAGCTCGTCGAGCTTCTGGAAGCAGGGGCCGGGCTGCTCGTGGGCGTAGGAGGGCAGGTCGCGAGGGTCGATCTTGGGTGAAAACGAGGTGAGGGAGCCGGCGAGGTCTTCCATCGCGCTGAAGAGCTGCTGGGGGCCGACGTTGGCCGATTGCAGCATGTGACGCATGCCCGGGAGCCGCGTGTTGATGGTGTAGAGCAGCCAGAAGTTGGCGACGTCGGACGCGGTGAAGTCGGCCAGGGACTGGTTCTTCTGGCGGCGGGCGCCGGAGAGTTGGGTGCCGCGCGTGACCAGCAATTCGACCATGCTGCGCAGCGTGGTCTCGATGACGTCGCTGGCGTGGATGTTCATCAGGGGCGGGACGAAGGCCGGATCGGCGAGGAAGGAGCCGGTGTCGGTCTTGAGGATGCGCGCGCAGGGCAGGAGGACGGAGCCTTCGAGATTTTCGGTTTCGGCGATGAGCTGGAGATTTTTGTGGGCGACCTGAATGGGCTTCTCGCGGTTGCCGCCGCCGTTCTCGTCGCGGGTGAGCTGGAGGTGGGCGCTGAAGCGGGTGCTGACCCGGCCGCTGTTGATGGAAACGTTCATGCCGCCCTGGCGGTATTCCGGGATGGCGAGGTAGAAGGTGCAGGACTGCTGGCCGGCGGAGAAGCACTCTTCGAGGGACCGGCCGCGGGGCGCGGGGTCGGAGGAGGGGATGTCGAATGGCAGGGCGTCGGGGAAGACGCCGCTGGCGAGGGAGAGCGAAAGCATGCCGTCGGAGAGGGCCTTGGCGTCGAGTTGCAGGTTGAGGAAGCCCCAGGCGTTGGCGACCAGCGACTCGAGGTAGAAGCGGACGGAGTCTTCGACGAAACGCTCCTGTGCCTGGAGGTGCTGGGGGGACAGGAACGTTCCTTTGGACCAGATGACTGGTTGCAGCTGACGCATATTTGCTCCTGGTGTCGACTCGGCTGCCCGGTGTGAGGGCATCTTTTCGACACGGACGGTTGTGGCTAAATCTAAATCATGTTCTGCCATTGTGGCTTGTGCGGTAACCGCCGATGTCGAGTTGCATCGTTTATGGTGCAAAGAATTGTGGAGCGGGCTGAATCCAAAGATTGAAAATCATCGTTCTTGAATAAGCGCCAGTAAAATTTTTACATTTTCCTTTACATGGCGGGTTGCTTGTGGTCTCTTTGGTACCAGAAAATTTTGTTTCAGAAACGCCAATCGAAACAAATCAGCTGGGGGATATATGGGCAGGGAAAGTACGCAGCATAAACTGGACCGGGTTCGTTCGCCGCGGGTCCACATCACCTATGACGTTGAAATCGGAAACGCGATCGAGTTGAAGGAACTGCCGTTTGTGATGGGCATTCTGGGCGATTTGACCGGGCAGCCCGAAAAACCGCTGGCAGCGCTGAAGGACCGCAAGTTTGTCGAAATCAATCCCGACAACTTCGACACGGTACTGAAAGGGATGCAGCCTCACCTGGCCTTCTCGGTCGACAACAAGTTGAGCGACGACCCGAACGCAGGACAGGTGAAGGTCGATCTGCACTTTGAGAGCATGGACGATTTTTCGCCTGACGCGGTAGCGCAGCAGGTGAAGCCTCTCAAGGAACTGCTGGATCTGCGCACCCGCCTTTCGGACCTGCGTGGTACGCTGCAAGGCAATGACAAGCTGGACGCGATGCTTTTCGACGCCGTGTCGAGCACGGAAGCTCGCGAGAAACTGAAGGGTGAACTCGCCGAGAAGAAGGAGGGTGGAGAATGAGTACCTCATCGAGCCCGCTAGCAGCGGCAACAACCACGACGGAAGAGACGACAGAATCGACGTCCCTACTGGACCAGATTGTTTCTTCAGGACGATTCAACCGCGATGCGCAGTCGCTGGAGCGCGGCCGGGACCTGGTGAAGGAGTTTGTCAACCAGGTGCTGGACGGTTCCATGACGCTGTCCAAGGACGCGGAAGTCACCATCACCGCGCGCCTGGCGCAGATCGATCGCCTGATTTCGATCCAGTTGAACGAGGTGATGCACCATCCGGCGTTCCAGAAACTGGAAGCCACTTGGCGCGGCATCAAGTATCTGCTGGACCAGAGCGAGACCAACGACGGACTGAAGCTGAAGGTGCTGAATGTCTCGAAGAAGGAGCTTCTGAAGGACCTGCAGCGGGCTTCGGAGTTCGACCAGAGCGCGTTGTTCAAGAAGGCCTACGAAGAAGAGTTCGGCGTGTTCGGCGGCGCCCCGTTTGCGGCGCTGGTGGGCGACTACGAGTTCGGTCGTGGACCGGAAGACATGGAACTGCTGGAGCGCGTCGCGCAGGTGGCCTCGGCTGCCCATGCGCCGTTCCTTTCCGCAGCCGCGCCGGAGCTGATGAACCTGGGCGACTATACGCAACTGGGCGCGCCCCGCGACATGAGCAAGATCTTCGACAGCACGGAGTACGCGAAGTGGAAGAGCTTCCGGCAGTCGGACGATTCGCGCTATGTGGCCCTGACTCTTCCGCATGTGCTGATGCGTCAGCCGTACGGACGGGACACGCAGGCGATCGAAGCCTTCGATTACGAAGAGGCTGTCGACGGTCGCGACCACTCCAAGTACCTTTGGGGCAATGCGGCGTTCGCCCTGGCGGCGCGGATGACCAACTCGTACGCGAAGTACGGCTGGTGCGCGGCGATCCGCGGTGTTGAGGGCGGCGGCCTGGTCGAAGGCCTGACGGCGCACAACTTCAAGACGGACGAGGGCGATGTCGCGCTCAAGTGCCCGACGGAAGTCTCGATCACCGACCGGCGCGAGAAGGAATTGGCCGATCAGGGCTTTGTTCCTCTCGTGCATTGCAAGGGAACGGACTACGCGGCGTTCTTCAGCGTGCAGACCGTGAACAAGCCAAAGGTTTACGACCAGGACTCGGCGAATGCCAATGCACGGCTTTCGGCGCAACTGCCGTACATCATGGCGATGTCGCGATTCGCGCACTACCTGAAGGCGATGATGCGGGACAAGCTGGGCAGCACCATGAGCCGTACCCAGGCTACGCAGTTCCTGAACCAATGGGTGGCACAGTACGTGGTTGCCAACGACAATGCTTCGCCGTCCGCCAAGGCGGAGAAGCCGTTGCGCGAAGCGCGTATCGAAGTGATGGAGATTCCGGGCAAGCCGGGCGCGTTGCGCGCGATTGCTTTCCTGAAGCCTCACTTCCAGCTGGATGAGTTGACGGTCTCGCTGCGACTGGTAGCGGACCTTCCGCCGCCGGCGAAGTAAAGCAGGGAGAATTGTTGTAGGACTCGTTGGTACCGTGTCGCATTGCACTCAAATTACGCGGTCGCACTCCGGCCGCTATAACTCAGGAACCCAATCATAAGGAGAACTACCATGGCAGTCGATTTTTTTCTAAAAGTTACAGGCGCAAACGGTGAGTCCGTGCAGGATGGACACAAAGACGAAATCAAGATCCACTCCTTCAGCTGGGGCGCCAGCCAGACGACCTCGGTCTCGGGTTCGGGCGGTTCGGGCGCGGGCAAGGCATCTCTGTCGGACATCAACATCATGAAGGACCTGGACAAGGCCAGCCCGGAAATGTTCAAGATGCTGCTTACCGGCACCCACATTACCAGCGCCACCCTGACCGCGCAGAAGTCGACCGGCGGTACGACCGGAAAGCCGTTCCTCACGATCACATTTGGCGAAGTATTCGTTACCAGCCAGCAGATCAGCGGCTCCTCGGAAATTCCGTCGGAGGCCGTTTCGTTCTCGTACAACACGATCAAGTTCGACTACAGCACACAGGCTGAAGGCGGAACCCTAACCAGCACTGGCGCGATCAGCTACAACGTCAAGACCAGCGTCCAGAGCTAAGAGGGCAGATGACTCCACAGGAGCTGTATCGTGCTGGGGAGTTAGGACAGGCAATCAAGGCGCTTGGCGAAGAGCTGCGGTCACAGCCGCTCGACGTCAAGCGCCGCACTTTCCTGTTCGAGCTTCTTTGTTTTGCCGGCGAGTTCGACCGGGCAGAGAAACACCTGGATGTACTTCAGAGCCAGGACCAAAAGGCGGCGATCGGCATATTGCTGTATCGCAGTGCGTTGCACGCCGAACGGACCCGGCAGGAGATGTTTCGCACCGGGCAGATGCCGGTGGCGGAAAGCGCCTCGGCGCCGACTGGCGGCGGGACATGGAACGGCAGCCGCTTTGAGGAGTTGTCCGACGCGGACCCGCGCATCGGCGACCACATCGAGGTGTTCATAGCGGGCAGCTATACGTGGGTGCCGACGCAGTATATCGAGCGACTGGAGATCGAGGCGCCCGAGAACCTGCGCGATCTGTTGTGGGCGCGCGCGCGCATCGATTGCAGCCCCAAGTTCCGTCTTCAGGAGCTGGGCGAAGTTTTGTTGCCGGTGATATCGCCGCTTTCGTATCTCTCGGCCGACGACGCGGTGCGGTTGGGACGGGCGACCGTGTGGGAGGACCAGGAGGGTGGCGGCGAGCATCCGCTGGGGCAGAAAATGTTGTTAGTGGATGGCGAGGAAATTCCGCTGCTGGAGTTCCGCAGCATTGTATGGGCCCCTGCCGGAGAGCCCGCCGGGGAGTCAGTCGATGCCACTCCGTGACGATCTGCTTGAGCCTATAGAGGGAGAAAATCCCTCCGGGCCCAATCTTCAATACGACAAGATCTTCGATCAGATCAAGGAAGCTCGTCAGGAAGACGACGAGTCGATCCCCTCGGGGACCTGGGAACGCGCTGTTAAAAAAGCCGACCGCCCCCTGGTGATCAAGGTCGCGGGCGATGCGCTGGCCAAGCGCACCAAAGACCTGCGGCTGGCGGGGTGGTACATCGAATCGTTGGTGCGCAAGGAAGGCTTCAGCGTCCTTGTGCCCAGCATCGAGTTGGTCCTGAAGCTGGAAGAAGGTTTCTGGGACACGATCCATCCGGAACCGGATGAAGACGACAAGAGCCTCGACCTGCGCGTGGGATCCGTTGAGGCCTTCGCGACACTGCTGGCGCAGTCGCTGAAGATGACGGCGCTGACGCGGGACAAGATCGACTGGTTTGGCTACCAGGACGCTCGTGCGATCGGTTTTGAGGCGGATGCCAAGAGCGACGCGAAGAAAGCGGCCCGCAGCGATGCGGTTGACCGGGGCAAGATGACCGGCGAGGACTTGCAGAAAAGCATCGACGGCACGCCCAAGGCTTTTTACGCCGAGACCGAGGCATTGCTGGTCCGCAGTTTGGAACTGGCCGACGACCTCGACCGGTTCCACGAGGAAAAGTACGGCGACGACTATCCCAGCCTGAACAAACTGAAGTCCGTGCTGGAAGAACTCAAGATTATCGTCTCGACCATCCTGAATGAGAAGCGCAAGACCGATCCGGACCCGGTGGAGGTGGTGGAAGAGGAAGTTGTCGAAGGCGCGGAGGACGGCGAGACCGTCGAGGGTGAGGACGGGGCGCCGGCCAAGGTTGCCAAGGCGCGCCGGACGGCCCCTTCGGGCGCTCCGGCCGACAAGGAGGACGCCTATCTGCAGGTGGCGGCCTGCGCGGAACTGGTGTGGGAAGAGGATGCAACTTCGGCCGTGCCGTACCTGCTATGCACGGCGCTGCGGTTCGGCGAGACGCGCTGCGCCAACCTCGACAATCTGAGTTTTGCGGTGGCCCCTTCGCCGGAAACGCGAAAGGCGCTGCGCAAATTGGCGGGAGACAGCAACTGGAAGGAGCTGACGAGGCTTTGCATCCGCACGCTGCCCGAACCCTGTGGACGGGTGTGGCTGGACCTGCACCGGTACATGTGGCAGGCGGCGCAGGGCGGCGGGAACCAGGCGCTGGCTACGACCGTGGTGAGCACGGTGCGTTCGCTGCTGACCGACTTCCCCAACTTGCGCGGGATGACGCTGGACGACGACACATCGGTGGCGAACTCCGAGACGCAGCTATGGATCGATACGCAAGTTCTTCCACAACAGTAAGAGAACATAACGGCTGGTGAGGGGAGGGGAGCATGGCGCGTCTGAAGTCGGATACCCCGATCACGCAGTCGCTGATGGACCGCCTGATCGACCATGACGAAATGCCGTCGACGCGCAGCCAGTCGGTGGTGATGTTCCGGAACGGCATCAAGCGCGATGTGGAGTGGCTGTTGAACTCCCGCAAGGCGTTTGTGCCGGAGATCGAAAACTATCCTCTGGCGGCAAACTCGGTGTTTACGTTCGGCCTTCCGGACGTGAACGAACTGCCGGGGGGAAACTCGGCGGCCAACGTGCTGGCGGCGATCTCGCAGACGATACAGATCCATGAGCCCCGAATTCGCGAGCCTCGCGTGTCCCTGGTGCGTACCGATACGCTGGCCCGGAGCCTGCGATTCCATGTTGAAGGCAAGCTGGTGCTGGAGAACAGCGAGGAAGACATCAGTTTCGACACTCTTTTTGAAGTAACCAGCGGTGAGTACCAGGTGAAATAGCGGATGCGGGAAGAATTACTCGAATACTACGAGCGGGAACTCACCTATCTGCGTCAGATGGGCGGAGACTTCGCGCGCAAGTATCCGCGCGTTGCCGGACGCCTGCTGCTGAATGAGGACAGTTGCGCCGACCCGCATGTGGAGCGGCTGCTCCAGGGCTTCGCGTTCCTGGCGGCGCGGGTGCATCGGCGTATCGACGACGATTTCCCACAGTTGAGCGAAGGGTTGCTGAACCTGCTGTATCCGAGCTACCTGCGGCCTATCCCGGCGATGACGATCGTGGAGTGCCTGCCCGATCCGGCGCAGGGGAAGAAGACGGCGGGGCTTCTGGTGCCCAAGGGGACGCAGCTGGTGAGCCGGTTGACGGTGGACAAGCTGGCGGTGCGTTTTCGCACGGCGTACGACGTGACGCTGTGGCCGTTCGGGGTGTCGGAGGCGGAGTGGCGGCAGCCGGAACGGCTGGCGCGGCAGCCGCGCGCGTCCACGGGGCAGCAGGCGGTGGCCGCGGCCCGGCTGCGCCTGACGTGCTTGCCGGACGTGACGTTCGCGGGACTGCCCATGAAGAAGCTGCGGTGGTATCTTTCGGGCGATTCGGGCGTGGTGTATCCGCTGTATGAGCTTCTGGCGGCCAACTGCATCGAGATCCAGATCCACGAACTGCTGGGCGAGAAGCGGGTGATCGCGCTGGGGCCTGAGAACCTGACCATGGCGGGGTTCGAAGACGACGAAAATGTGCTGCCGTTCGACCGGCGGTCGATGGATGGGCACCGGCTGTTGCAGGAGTATTTCACGCTGCCGGAGAAGTTCCTGTTCTTCGATATCGATGGCCTGGATGTGCTGGGCGAATCGGACTTCGGGCGCGAAGTGGACGTTGTGCTGCTGTTCTCGCGGTTTGAACGCCCGGAGCGTCAGCAGGTGCTGGAGCTGGGCGTGAACGAGCGGACCTTCCGGCTAAGCTGCACGCCGGCGGTGAACGTGTTCGCGCAGACCGCGGAGCCGATCCAACTGAAGCATACGCGGGTGTCGTACACGGTGGTTCCGGACGCGCGACAGGCCGAAGTGATGGAGATCTACAGCATCGACGAGGTGGTCGCGACCAATCCGCAACTGCGCGAGACGACGACCCTGGACCCGATCTATGCGTATCGCCATGTAACGCGGAAAGACAACAAGATCGCCTACTGGAGCGCGACGCGCAAGGCCAACGAGTTGGGCGAGCGGCAGCCTTCGCTGATGCACCTTTCCATCGTCGACCTCAATGGGCAGTTCACCGATCCGGAGGCGGACGTGTTGACGGTGCGGACGACCTGCACGAATTTCGACCTGCCGTCGCGGCTGACGTTTGGGGCGGCGGAGGGCGACTTCGACGCGACCGGTTTCGCGGCGGCCAAGCAGATTACGTCGCTGCGGCGGCCGACACGAAGCTACGATCCTCCAGACGGCGTGGGACAGCTTTGGCGGCTGATTTCGCACCTTTCGCTGAACTATCTTTCGCTGAGCGAAGAGGGGCGCGGCGCGTTGCAGGAGATTTTGCGGCTGCACAACTTCACCGATTCGAACTATCTGGAGAACCAGATTGGGGCGTTGTCGAGCTTGAAGACGTCGCCACATTTTGCGATGGTGGCGTCGGATTACGGGCTTTCGCCGGCGCGGGGCGTGGCTGTCGAGATCGAACTGGACGAGCAGCAGTTCGCGGGCGGGAGCGCGTACCTGTTCGCCGCGGTGCTGGACCGTTTCCTGGCCGGGTATGCGTCGATGAACAGCTTTACGCAACTGACGGCGCGGAGCAACCTGAGGAAAGAGCCGATGGACGTATGGCCACCGCGCTCGGGGAACCAGGTGCTGGTATGAACAGGGACACCGGGACCATGGAACTTATCAACACGGACACTCAGGTGCAGCGGGTCAGCAATGCCGCTGTGGCGGATGCGCGTTTCGCGGGGATACGGAAGCTGCTCGAAGAAGAGGCGTTCCTGGTGGAGTTTTTCCAGGCGGTGCGGCTCTTGCAGCGCATGGAGAGCGCCCGCGGCGCCGTCGGGTATTTTGTAACGCCCAACCGGGAAGCTATCCGCTTTTCTTCGCTGCCGTCGCTGGCGTTCCCTCCCAGCCAGCTTTACGAGCTGGAGCGGCAGGACAATGGGCAGTACCGGCTGGTGGTGCAGTTCATGGGGCTGTCCGCGGCCATTACGATCATGCCGCATGTATATACGGAACAACTGCTGTTGTTGTTGAAGAACAAAGACCAGGCGATGGGCGAATTCTTCGATATTTTCAACCACCGCATGATTTCGTTGTTTTATCGCGGGTGGGAGAAGTACCGGTTTTTCGTAGGGTACGAGGCGAACGAACGCGACACGCTCACGCCGCGGATGCTGGATTTCCTGGGCCTGGGGACGGAAGGCCTGCGGAAACGCAGCGATTTGCCGGATGAGGCGTACCTTTCGTATATCGGTTTACTGGGGCGGCATGTACGAACGGCGGAGGCGTTGAAACATATTCTTGAAGACTACTTCGGCGTGTCAATTACAATTCATCAATTCGCAGGGACGTGGCGTTCTCTGCCGTCTGCGAACCAATCGAAACTGGAGGGAAGCAATCGCGCGAGCGAGCGGCTGGGAGTGGGAACAGTGGTCGGGAACGAGGTATGGGACCATCATGGACGGATACGGATTTCCATCGGGCCCATGTCCTTCGATCGCTACGTGAGCTTCCTTCCGGGGCACGGCGCGCACAAAGCACTCGTGGATTGGGTAAGATTCTTTTCCTCGGAGCAATATGAAGCCGAGGTGCAGTTGATTTTGAACCGTGCCGATGTTCCGGGATGCCAACTGGGGCTTCGGGGCGAGGACGAACCCAGGCTCGGCCTGGTGAGTTGGTTGAAAACGAAGCCCCTCCAGTACGATCCGGGCGACGCGCTGTTCCTGCTGACCTGACGGTTGGCGCACGATTTTTTGAGATTTAGAACCACATCTTCTGAAAGGTACGTGAATCACTTGAGCCTGAATCTGAAGTCACTCATCGCAAAGCTGAACGAATCCACGCGCGGCGCACTGGAGTCCGCGGCTGGCCTGTGTGTGTCTCGCGCGCACTACGATATCGAGATCGAGCACTATTTGTTGAAGACGCTGGACGCGAGCGACAACGACATTGCGTCGATCCTGCGCCATTTCGGCATCGACAAATCGCGGCTTACGGCCGACCTGCAACGCAGCCTGGACAAGCTGAAGAGCGGGAACGCGCGGTCGCCGGCGTTCAGCCCGACCGTGGTGAAGATGCTGAGCGAGGCGTGGACGCTGGCGTCGATCGAGTTCGACGCGGGCACGGTGCGCACCGGCCTGACGCTGCTCGCGTTGCTCTCGAATGAGGAACTGGCGCGGGTGGTGAAGGAGATTACCGGCGAATTCCGCAAGCTGGACCCGGAAGCCCTGCGGGCGTCGTTCTACGACATCGTGGGCAATTCGCGGGAGCGGCAGTCTGCGCTGGGCTCGGCTGCCCCCGCTAACGACGGCACCGGGGCGGGTGGGCCGGGGCGCGCGCCGTCGCCTTCCGGCGGCAAGACGCCGAACCTCGACCAGTTCACGGTGAACCTGACCGCGAACGCCAAGGCGGGGAAGATCGATCCGGTGCTGGGGCGCGATGCTGAAGTGCGGCAGATGATCGACATTTTGATGCGGCGGCGGCAGAACAACCCCATCCTGACGGGTGAGGCTGGCGTGGGCAAGACGGCGGTCGTTGAAGGATTTGCCAATCGTGTCGCGGAGGGCGATGTTCCGCCGGCGTTGCAGGGCGTCCACATCCATACGCTGGATCTGGCGCTGCTACAGGCGGGCGCGAGCGTGAAGGGTGAGTTTGAGAACCGGCTGAAGGGGCTAATCAACGAGGTCAAGTCGTCGACCGAGAAGATCATCCTGTTCATCGACGAGGCGCACACGATGATCGGCGCCGGCGGGCAGCAGGGGCAGGGCGATGCCGCCAACCTGCTGAAGCCGGCCCTGGCCCGCGGCGAACTGCGGACGATCGCGGCGACGACGTGGTCGGAGTACAAGAAATATTTCGAGAAGGACCCGGCGCTGGCGCGGCGGTTCCAGGTGGTGAAGATCGAGGAGCCGAGCGAAGAGGTTTGCTGCACGATGCTGCGCGGCATTGTGGGCTCGCTGGAGAAGCACCATAACCTTCGGATTCTGGATGAGGCGATTACGGCGACGGTGAAGTTCTCGCACCGGTACATCGCGGGCCGGCAGCTTCCGGACAAGGCGGTCAGCGTGCTGGATACGGCGTGCGCGCGGTTGTCGCTGGGGCAGAACTCGCAACCGCCGTCGCTGGAAGAAGTGCAGCGGCGGGTGGACAGCCTGAATGTGCAGAAGCGCATCCTGCTGCGCGAGACCGCGATTGGCGGCGACCACTCCGAGAGGCTTGCGGCGATCGATAAAGACATTTCCAGCAGCGAGGAGGAGGTCGCGGTACTGACCGCTCAGTGGGAGAAGGAGAAGAAGATCGTCTCCGAGATCCGTATGCTACAGGCGCTGCTGGAGAAGGGGAGCGACGACAAAAAGAAGGCTGCGGCGGAGGCCCCCAAGGACGGTGCCGCGGAAGCGCCCAAGGCGGAAGGCGCCGCGGCGGCTCCGGCGGCGGACGCGGCTGCTCCTGCTGCGGAAGGGGCGGCAGAGCCGGTCAAGGCGGAGAGCGCCGAAGAGACGCTGAAGAAGCTTTCGGCGCTGGAGAAAGAGCTGATCGACATGCAGGGCGAGACCGGCATGATGAGCGTGGCGGTCGATGCGCAGATTGTCGGCGAAGTGATTTCGGCGTGGACGGGCATTCCGCTGGGCAAGATGATGAAGGACGAGATTACGACCGTGCTGACGCTGGACGAGCACCTGAAGCGTCGCGTCATCGGGCAGGACCATGCGCAGGCGGCAATCTCGCAGCGCATCATCACGTCGCGCGCGAATATGGACGATCCGGTCAAGCCGGTCGGCGTGTTTATGCTGGTTGGGCCAAGCGGCGTCGGTAAAACGGAAACGGCGATTGCGCTGGCCGACATACTGTTTGGCGGCGAGAAGAACATGATTACGATCAATATGTCGGAGTTCCAGGAAGCGCATACGGTGTCTACGCTGAAGGGTTCGCCTCCGGGGTATGTGGGCTACGGCGAGGGCGGCGTGCTGACCGAGGCGGTGAGGCGGCGGCCGTACTCCGTGGTGCTGCTGGATGAGGTGGAGAAGGCGCATCCGGACGTTCTGGAGCTGTTCTTCCAGGTGTTCGACAAGGGGCGGATGGAGGACGGCGAAGGCCGCGAGATCGACTTCCGCAACACGATCATCATCCTGACCAGCAACGCCGCGACCGACACGCTGATGAAGCTGACGGCCGATCCGGAGACGATGCCGGACGACACGGGGCTGCTGCTGGCGATGAAGCCGGAGCTGAACAAGATCTTCAAGCCGGCGTTCCTGGGCCGCATGATCGTCGTGCCGTACTTCCCGATCCGCGACGAAAACATGAAGAAGATCATCCGGCTGAAGCTGGGCAAGATCGTGAAGCGGCTGAAAGAGACGCACCACGTTGAAATGACCTACGACGATGCCTTGCTGAATGAGATTGCGGCACGTTGCACGGAAGTGGAAAGCGGCGCGCGCAACGTGGACAACATCCTGTCGAATACGATGCTTCCGGAGATGTCGCGGCAGATCCTGGGGCGGTTCGCGGACGGCACTTCGGCGGACGCTGTATCGGTAACGGTGACGGACGGAAAGATGGCTTACGAGTGGAGTGAAACCGCGGCGAAAGCCGCGGCGTAACTCCACTGCCGGGATTGAAGACGGATTCAACTGGGACTCACGAAGGGAGACCCGATCATGCCAAGCTATAAACAAGCCGGAAGGCTGATGCAATTCTCGAGCACGCTGGCACCGGATCTGCTATTGATCCAAACGCTGGAGGGGGCCGAGGGAATGTCGCGGCTCTTCGATTACCAGGCTGAGTTGCTAGTGGAGACGGGTACGGATGTCGATCCTGCCTCTCTGGTTGGAAAGAAGGCCACGATCGCTATCTCGGTGCTGGCCTCCACCACCCCGCGCTACATCAATGGCCTGATCGCCGGCTTCGAGCAGACTTCCGGCGATTCGACCTTCGACGTATACCGGGCCCACATTGTCCCCTCGCTGTGGCAACTGACGTTGACCACGAACTGCAAGGTGTTTCAGGACATGATGCCGATGGAGATCATCAAGGCGGTGATCAGTCCCTACGGGCTGTCCGTGAAAGACAACACGTCCAGCGCGGGAGTGACGCTGGAGTATTGCACGCAATACAACGAGACCGATTTCAACTTCATCAGCCGCATTGCGGAGCAGTATGGAATTTTCTACTGGTTTCAGCACAGCGACAGCGACAACACAGTGGTGTTCGGCAATACGCGCGATGGCTACGATTCGGGTTCGGAGGCCTTGAACTATTCGCCGCCGGGCGAGGGAAACGACGATCTGTACCAGGCACTGGTGAGCGACATCCGTGCGACCGCGCTGATGGTGACGGGAGGATATACCTACCGGGATTACGATCCGAACTCGCACATAGCGTTTACGACCGGGCCGGTCAACAGCGCCCAGACCGCCGGTGTGAATGCCTTTGAGAAATTCCAGTTTCCGGAGTTTGGAACCGGTTCCGTGAAGAAACTGGGCAGCCTCACCAGTTTGCAGGCCAATGCCGGGGATGACGGTATTCTCGGCAACCGCAAGGATGCCGGGGACGTGGCGTTCAATACCTTCCACGGAGTTTCAACCTCGCGAAGCATGTTTGCGGGGACCGGATTCACCCTTGCCATGCATCCGCGGAGTGCGTGGAACCAGACTTATCTGCTGACGGAAGTCTCGATGCATGCCATCCAGGCGCCGGCGTACTTCGGCACCGACTCGGCCTCCGCGCCTTTGACGACGCAGTTTGCGGCGATCGAGAGCACTCGGCTGTTCCGGCCGGTGGCGCGGACGCCCAAGCCGCGCATTTCGGGGCCGCAATCGGCGTTTGTGGTCGTTCCGAGCGGCGAAGAGATATTCGTGGACGCCTGGGGGCGGGTGTGCGTGCAGTTCTACTGGGACCGTGTGCGCACCGCCAACGCCACGGACAATACGATGGTCCGGGTGGCGCAGCCGTGGGCCGGGAAGGGGTGGGGAACGTACTTCTGGCCGCGCGGGGGCGACGAGGTGCTGGTGCAGTTCCTGAATGGCGATCCGGACGCTCCGATCATCATCGGGTCGGTCTACAACGGCGTGAATGTGCCGAAGTACAAGCTGCCGGATATGAGCACGATGACCGGCGTCCTGACGCGCAGCTCCAAGGGCGGCGCGGCGGCCAATGCGAATGAACTGCGGTTTGAGGACAAGAAAAGCTCGGAAGAGATTTATATCAACGCCGAGAAGGACATGAACGTCAACGTCGAAAACGACCACTACCGCAAGGTGAAAAACAACGAAGTTATCGATGTGGCAGCCGCGCACTGGCTGACGGTGGCGAAAGACCAGAACACTGTGATCAAAGGCGCGAGCATCCTTAAGGTGACTGGAAATACGAGTGAAGATATCGGCGGAAACTTAGCGGTCAAGATCGGCGGCAATACCGACATCGCGCACGGAGGCAACCTGACCGAAAAGACCGGCGGCAATTTCGCGATCAACGTTGGCGGAAACCACATGGAGAAGGTCGGAATGGTGTATGCGGTCGACTCCGGGGAAGAGGTACATCTGAAGGGCGGCATGACCGTGGTGGTCGAGAGCGGCATGAACCTGTGTCTGAAAGGCGCGGGTGGTTTTATCACCATTGGCCCAGCCGGCGTGATGATTTCGGGAACGATGGTGATGATCAACAGCGGCGGAGCGGCGGTACCCGGAAGTCCGGCCACTGTTATGTCTCCGCAGGCCCCCACGGCACCTACCGATCCACCGGCAGGTTCCTGGCGCAATAACTCCTGAGCATGATTTTTTACGATCCGGTAAGTCGATGAAGCAGCAGTACAACCAACACGACACCTACGGTGGACTTTGACCCAGCCCGCGGAACAAACCGGAGGAGCAACGAACTTCCCCACTGTCGGGCGGTGGATGATGACCGTTCTTCCCCAGGGCTGGGCGGTGATCTACGGGTTCGGTATCCGGCAGGAATCGGTGGGTGCGCAGACGATTCTAGCCAACGTGGGGCTGGGACAGGACAACCTGGAAACAGCGGACGATTTCTCCGCGTACCTCGATTCGCAGGTGGAGATGATTCAGAGTACCCTCAACGCGCCGAAGATCGCGGGGCCGCAGCCGACTGCGTTTCCGGGTTCGGATGAAGCGCGGCTGATGCTGGTGCGGCATACTCCGCCGGGGATCGAACCGGTGATCCACGTGCAGACGTATGTGCGGATTGGCACATGGGTCGGTATTATTACGCTTACATCCTCGGAAGATCAGCTTCGCACGGTCCGCCCGTACTCGGACCAGTTCGTGCAGGGTTTGCACATCCTGCCGTCCGACCCGCAACTTGCGCCAACGCCGCCCCCAGCCGCTGTCCAGGGCTGAAGCAGAAAGGAGACAGAATGCCGCCAGCAGCACGAGTGACCGATATGCACGTTTGCCCGATGGTGACGCCGGGCGTTCCACCGATTCCTCACGTCGGCGGGCCCATCCTGCCTCCGGGGGTTCCGACGGTGCTGATCGGGTTCCTTCCAGCGGCCACGGTGACGAACATGGCCACCTGTGTCGGGCCGCCGGACATCATCGCCAAAGGGTCAACGGGGGTGTTCATCAACTTTTTGCCGGCTGCGCGCTTGGGCGACACGTGCGCCCATGGCGGCACGATCATCCTGGGCGAGCCGACGGTGATGATCGGGGAGATTGGATCGCCGTCGCCGGGGGCTGGAGGAGCGGGCGCGGTCATGGCCGGACTCGTTGTTGCGGGGCTTCTCAACCCTGCTAATGCTGGATCGTTTTCGGCGTTGCTGAGTGCGGCAGGAGCACAGGGTACCGCTCCGAGCAATGATGCAGCGGCGGCAGCTCCTGACGCGGGAACCGTGCAGATTGTTCCTAGTACGGTAGAGGACGCAGCGTCGGCTTCCGGTGAAGGCGGTGGTGACATGCCCGCTCCCCCCGTTCCACCACCTGTGTTGGATCCTGGATGCGTCAGCGCGGCTGCCGCGAGTCAGAAGCTGGTTGATGATACTTCTGCACGAGTGGATAAGCTCATCGGCGATTCTCAAACTCCCGTGCATTCCCATTTCTGGTCTTCAACAGCGACCAAGTGCCAAGCTCGCGCGTCTGAGATGCAGCCAGTGATCGATCGTTTTCAACGTTATTCAGCGGCTTTGCCCAGCGCGCGGGCATGTCTGAGTGTGAACCAGATCGGAGACGGGGATGGAACATCGGGTCCCGCCACTCCTTGCCTGAAACGATTGCCAGATAATGCGGCTGCGCTCAGCAATGCACTGGGGTTAAAGCCACCCCTTACCGACGAAGACCTGCGTGATAACAAAAGCGGCTTCCGCGCGGCCATTTACCAATCCGAAACGGACGGCAAGCTGATTCTGGTGGCGCGCGATACTGAGCCAAACTCACTCGTGGATTGGAAGACCAATACCGATAACGGCCTAGGGCGGGAAACCAAACAATATGACGAAATGCGTAAGTTGACAAGTATCCTCACGATGAACAACGTAAAGTTCGATATGGCTGGATATTCGAAGGCCGGAGGCCTGGCCCAGGAAGCAGGCCTCATCAACACGAGCGGAAGCGTCACAGTGTTCAACAGCGCCGGCATTCCAGACGCGTCCAGCGGAAGAACTGCTACTACCAGTCTACAGAACTTGGCCTCAAGGACTACGGCCTTCTCCACTGATGGCGACTTCCTAACATTTGTCAATCAGACTTCCGATCCGGCGCAACAAATTGCCAATGCGCAATACCTGAAAGACCAACTAGCCGCCAATCAAGATTTGTTCCATCCCATCGGCCTAAGTTACCTCGATCCTGAGACGATAAACACAGTCGATCCTACATTCGCCGCGGCGAAGAGTGAATACCTAAAAGGGCTGCAAGAGGATATTGACAACGCCAAAGATGCTCTGGCTGCAGGCAACCCTATGACCATTTTCCCTCCGGTCCGGGCCGACTCCATGAACGTGATCCCGAACTCAATGACTAATGTTGCGAGAGCTATTGACGTTGTAGGCGACCCCATCATCGGTGCCGCCATCGGTGGCGTCGTCGGCGGTGCCGCCATCGGTGCCGCCATCGGTGCCGTCGGGGGTGCCATCATCGGTGCCGTCACGAACATTAACTGGAAGAATCTGGCCATGCTCAAGCAGCACCAGATGGAAGTAGTGGAACCAGCAATGGAGAAAACTGTGAAGGACGACGCCGATACGATGAGCAACTTCCTCAAAGACTGTTCCTAAGGGAGATCGTGTGGTTTTTTCCTTTCTCAGGACGTTCTTTCCACTGTTGCTGCTGGCAGTCCTCCTCTCAGCCTGCTCGCAGAAAGGCAAGCCCAAAGTGAATTGGTTTACTGGAAAAGATCAGCCACTACAAACCGCAATGGACGCTGACGATGTCGCTCAACTGCAGACTGCTCTGCACGACGGCGCGAACGTCAATGCTAAAGGTATTCATGGGGTCACTCCGCTTGAATATGCCATTGGCCATTTCAGCAAGCGAACCTATATGGAACTGCTGCGGCAACGTGCAAATCCTAATCAGAAGGATGACGAAGGAGACAATGCCGTCACTCTCGCTGCACGCGCCTTCGCCAAAGACCCAGAGTACCTTACATCGGCAATCCATGCCGGGGGGGATCCCAACACCCGCGGGTCTGACAACGATCCCATCATTGCCGACTTTAAAGCGGCTCATAACCTTCAGGCTATTCAACTACTTCATAGCTTGGGTGCCAACATCAATATTCGCGTCCGCACAAGACGACCTCTCATCATTGATTCGGCCCTTTCCGAGGACTGGGACGTGGTTTGGCTGTTGTTGCAACTCGGTGCGACGTACGACTACCCGAACGAGCCGATGACTCTGTCGGACTGTTTTAAGAACCCGGCCGCCACTCCTCCCGATTCTCCACTTTATAAATATAAGCAAGCATCTTGGGAGTTCTTATCGTCGCGTGGTCTATCTCTTCCGCCATTGAACGCGGCGAACAAATAACATTTTTGCGATGAAGTTTGTCGTGGGCTTATTTCCCTTTCCACAACGTCAGCAGTCTCGGCGAAACCGATGCATCTAGAACTGGTCATTGTCGATGGTCCGCAGGCCGGACGGCGCATCCCTCTGGGACGCAATGCTGTGACGTTTGGCCGGTCGAGTGGAGCGGCCGTCACGTTTCCGCTGGACAGGTTCATGTCCGGCATGCACCTGAGCGTGCAATACGCTTTGAGCTGCATCATCGTGCTGGATTTGCGCAGCAGCAATGGAACGTTTCTGAATGGGCAACGCATCGCGCAGGCGTTGGCGGTGCCCGGCGATGTGATCAAGATCGGCACGCTGACGATGCAGGTGGCGATTGGAAAAGCGCCAGCGCCAGCGGCCGAGCCGGACCCCGCGGAGCCGGCGGCTTCGCCTGACCTGCCCGTGATCCCGCGAACGCTGGAGATGCCGGCGGTCACCGAGCCGGCGATCGAGGCGGTCGTTGACCCGGCGACTACGGTGATGGCAGTCGCCGAGCCGGTCGAGAAGGTACACCAGTCGGTGTTGACCTTGTTAGGCGACACCGTGCTTCCACTGTTCTGCCTGGTGGACCCCGGCGCCCATGCGATGGTTCCGCCCCTGCTGGATCATGCCTCGGAGCCGAAGGAAAGCCTCTACGACGGTGACGCCGGCAACATGCTGGCGAAGGTCGCGCCGTATGTCGTCCAGCTGGGGCCCGACTCCGAGCTGCTCCACGAACTGGTGGAGAACGGCTGGGGTCTAGGCTGGGCGTGCTTTTTTACCTCGGAGGCGCCGCTGGAGGAGTTGGGCAGGCACTTCCGGAAGTTCTTCATGGTGCAGTTGGAAGGCGGCAAGGAAGTGTATTTCCGGTTTTACGACCCGCGGGTGTTGCGAGGTTTCCTGCGTGCGGGAAGCGCGGAGGAACTGGCGGCATTCTTTGGGCCGGTGGCGGAATGGCTGCTCGAAGCCAGGAACAGCGCCATGATGTTGAAGATCACGAATGACAGCGACGGGCTGCATACGATGACGATCCCGTTGTCCGTGACGGCGTCCAGGTTCCGCAAACCGCCTGTGCCGTAATCCCGATTGGCTGGCGGGGTGCGGCGCACCCTTGGCCAATCGGCATCACGGAGTTTTGTCTTTCATCACCCACTTGCCATTCGCCTTGGTAAAGGAAACGGACTCGGAACTCTTGTCCGGAGTCTGACCCCTGTCGGTTTGAAGGAGTTGAGTACAGCCTTGCCATGTGGCAGTGTTTCCGTCGATTTTAGGCTGTCCCTGGCACTGTAGCTGCATATGCAAGAATGGAGCGCCGCCCACGATCTCGGAGGTGTTTTTGGTGCGAGAGCCGATATTGAGCCAGTTGGCCTTGATGAGGTCCATCTTCCTGCTGTCGTAGGCGCTTTCGAAGTTGTGAAGAGCATCTTTAATGCCCTGGATATCTTCGGGGTTGGGGCCGACCGGCTGTGGTGGCGGTTGTGGATGTTTCTCTGTAACTGACGGGGCTGGCTCGGGCTGGAGCGTGGCGGAGACAATTGCCGGTGAACCGGCGCGAATGGGGACGGACACCTTGCCGGTTTGGAAGTGCTCCAGGGTGATCTCGACCTCATGCTTGCCCGGCGAGAGGCCGTCGAGGTTGAACTGGCCCGAGCCGTCCGCGGAGCCCTTGCGCTGGCCGTCGATCGTAACCTGCGCCAGAGGAGTGGTCTGGAGGGACAACGAACCCGTCGTCGGGGCCACAACCGCCGCAGTAAGGGGCTGAGTGAAGCGTGCGGGTTGTCCGGCTGTAACTGTTACCGAGCGGCCGGCGATGGTTTGATATTTATCGAGGCTGATCTCGATGCTGTGATTGCCAGCGGAAAGGGAAGGCACATTGAGCTTGCCAGAGCCGTCCGCGGAGCCTCGGGGCTGACCGTCGATGGTCACCTGGGCGTTGGGGGTGGTCTCGACGACGAGGCTTCCGGTAGTCGGCGCGGAGGTTTTGGCTGGTTGCGGCGGCGGTGGCGGCTGCGCCGGCTTCAAGGTAAAGATATCCGGTTGCGTATTCTTGCCGGCCACGATCTGGACGGTGTGTTCCGGGGTGATGTCCGAGCCGTCTTCATTGGAGTAGCGAATCTTGTGATCGCCTTCTTCCAGCTTGAGCGTGTCTTGCTTCAGCCGGATTGTGCCACGCGGCTGGCCATCGACGATGACCTTGAATGGGGCGAGATTCCCCTGTATGACAAGGAAACCTGCCTTGTTGGCAGCTATCGTTTTGGCTAGTGGGACATTTTCCTTGAAGTTGTCGCCAGCATTGACCGTGACGTTGTCGCTAAATGGGTCATAGCCGTCCAGGGTGGCTTCGATGACGTGCTTTCCGGGCTGCACCGTGGCCTTGAGAGTGCCGGTTGCGTCGGTGGGGGTTTTCTGGCCGTGGTCGATTGAAATCGACGCGCCCGGCGGTGTGGTGACGATGATGATATGCGCATCGGTTGGAAGCACCGGGGCCGGCGGCTTGCGGAACATCATGATCCCGACGACGACCAGTGCAATGACGCCGACGATGCCGACGATGAGCAGTGCCGGCGAACGCTTGGCGGTGGGTGCGGCTTCCAGGTCGGCCAGCGGATCGGCGATTGTGGCGCCGGCGGCGAGTGGCTCGTTCTCGGCCTTTTTTGCAGCCTGGCCGATGCGCTTCCAGTCGGCTTGTTTGGCGGGCTCGGCGAACTCCACCATCTCGTTGGCTGCGCGCAGCGCGTCCA
>Ga0207933_1000566_pt1 | contig 35131 bp, 33 predicted proteins | sample NGESurdeep092012_4_FD_184488 | JGI IMG/M metagenome (GOLD analysis project Ga0207933, IMG submission 184488) | Arctic peat soil microbial communities from Barrow, Alaska - NGEE Surface sample F53-3 deep-092012 (SPAdes) | ecosystem: Environmental > Terrestrial > Soil > Wetlands > Peat ... | reverse complement strand
TCACCCGACGCGCTCATCGCTCTCGCCATGCTCAGTCTGGGCGGCCACAAACCTGTGCTCCCCGGCCGGAATTAACCCACGGTTATGTCAGGAGAGCCAATTTTCGACGGAGTTGCCTACGCACCCATCGCGCTAATCGCATTGAACGTTGCGTCATCGAGAGTGACATGTGCCGCACCGAGATTCTCCTCCAGGTGGGCCACCTTCGAGGTGCCGGGAATGGGCATAATCACCGGTGAACGACGCAGCAACCACGCGAGCGACAACTGAGCAACGGTGACGCCTTGCGCCGTTGCCAAGGTGTGCAGTGGCCCACCGCTACGCGCAAGGTCACCGGCAGCAACGGGGAACCACGGAATGAAACCGATACCCTCTTCGTGGCAATAGTCGAGAACGTGCTCGCTCTGTCGGTTGGTGGCGTTGTAGAGGTTCTGCACCGTCGAAATCGTGACCACACTTCGCGCGGCCTTAATCTCGTCGACCGAGACTTCAGAAAGTCCCACCGCCTGGACCTTTCCTTCTTCGAGCAACGCCTTCAAGAGACCAAATTGTTCCTCGTTCGGAACCGTCGGGTCGATACGGTGAAGTTGGAACAGGTCGAGCGAGTCTTGACCAAGTCGGCGAAGTGACAACTCGCACTGCTGACGTAGATAATCGGGACGACCGCACGGGACCCAAATGTCCGGTCCCGTTCGTAAGAGACCGGCCTTAGTAGCGATCTTCACGTTGCCGTAGGGATGCAGAGCCTGCGCGATGAGTTCTTCGGAGACGTTCGGTCCATACGAGTCAGCGGTATCGATGAAGTCGACACCCATTTCGACCGCGCGCCGAAGTACCGCGAGGGCCTCTTCGCGATCGCGGGGATAACCCCAGACGCCCGGTCCAGTGATTCGCATCGCGCCGTAGCCCAGACGATGAATCGTCTGATTTGCGTAAGTGAAAGTGGGATCTGACATGGTGGTCCTCGTTATCTAATCGAGCTCGGAGGTCGAATAGTCTAAGGGGTCGTCCCGTTCTTAAACGACGTGACTTTTCGGATCGTCAATTGATCCCCACGCAGCGCCAGAGCGAATTCTCGCGTGCCAATGCATATCATGCCAACCGTCCGCATGTAGTAGCGCACTCTTCATTGTGGATTCCAGTACGTACCCCGCATTTGTAGCGACACGGCACGACGCCAGGTTGTGAATGGAATGTCCGATTTCCAGACGGTGAAGGCCCAGTGAGCGAAAGAGCCATTCACTCAGTACGGACGTTGCGAGACAAGCGACGCCATGACCTCGAGCCTGGGGTGCCACCCAGTACGACATCTCGCCTTCTCCCGCGGCGAGATCGAGCGTGCGCAATCCCACTCGTCCGATGGCGAGGTCGTCGGAGGTCTTCGTGATCGCCCAGTGGACGCTCGTTTCGTTCAATCATGATCGGTTCCACTTCGCGACGAGGATCTTCGCCTCGTGTTCGTCGTAGGTGTTGAGATTCCAGCGCTGGATGTCAGGATCGGCGTAGGCAGCGACGATGGCCGGAACATCCGCTTCAGTCCACGGTCGTAACGCCAGGCGATCGTCAGCGTAAAGTACTGGTTGAATTTGTCGGCTCATAGCTCCCGGTGGCAGGAAGGGAGGCACCAATCTCGTCATACGGTAATTGTGGTTCAACGAATGATTCGCACACGTGACTACGAGTTTTGAGTTTCCGGAGATGTGCTGTTCGTGAGCCACGAAAATACCGGCACGTACCTTCATCGTTACGGATCGTCACAAATTCTGCACGGTCTGCTTGAGTCGTCTGTAGTAACGCCGGAACGGGTCAACCTTCCGGCGGCCATCAATTCATCAGCGAAGCTCGAGTTCGAGAATGACCGATTTCAATGTGACCGGTAGAAAATACAATTCTTAGAAACGACTGTTAAAGTTGCTCAATGCCTTCAGGACCTTCTGACGACTCACGTAGTCGTTCGCGGAATCTTGAATCACCGGCATCGGGTCTCGCCAATTCTCAACGCCTCGCCGCTCTGGGTCAGGCCATTGACAAAAAGACGCGAATCAAATCGAAGACTCGAAGTCGTCGCCGAAAAGTGCGTAGCCAGCAAAGTAAATACCTGATCCGTGGTGCGATTGCCTTGGGCGTCGTGCTCGTACTCGTGGTGGTCGGAGTGGCCGCCGATTATTTCTATCTGGGCTCGTTGCTGAATCGACAACACGTCGGTCATCTTCAGAGTTCGGGATCCTCGGTGAACATTTTGTTGATCGGATCGACGACTCGTTGCGGCCTCAAAGTTCAGAACCAGGCGTACGGTACCTGCGCCCAGGGTGTCACTGGTGTCAATAGCGACATTGACATGATTGTGCACCTCGATCCCGCCACTCACGCGGTGTCGCTTCTTTCCATTCCGCGTGACACCTTCGTGCCCAACGCTCGTGCCGAAGGGGCCAACAAAATCGACGCGGCGCTCTACGAGGGACCGACTCAACTCGTAGCGGCGGCCGAAGAGGACTTCGGGATTCCCATCAATCATTACGTCGAGTTGAATTTCGACACTTTCGCCTCCGTGGTCAACGCTCTCGGGGGAGTGCGCATGTATTTCCCTATGCCTGTCTTCGACGCCTACTCGGGTCTTTACGTTCCTCATCCCGGCTGCATCATGCTCGACGGATATCGGGCACTCCAGGTGGTGCGGGCTCGCCACTTGCAAATCCAAACGAATCCGACCGTCACGAATCGCGCGGACTGGACGTACGAGGCCCTTTCGGATATTGCGCGCATTCGACGCACGCACGAATTCTTACGCGTCCTGGGTTCCAAGGTCTCCGCACGGGGGTTAGGTAACCCCCTGACGGACCAGAGCATCGCGTTGAGCGTCTTGTCGGACCTCACGGTTGACACCGGATTCTCCGAGGGAACGATGGTGTCGCTGGCCACCACGTTCGCGCACACCAATATTGCCAACGTGGCGCAAGAGACGTTCCCGGTGGTGGGAGTGAGTTCACCCGACGGCTATCAATACAAGGGTGGATCGTACGGTGACATCGTCTTTCCCGTCCAGCCCACTGGATACAGTCTCATCGATCAACTTTTTGGCGCGTCCATCAACCAGAGTCCCTTCACCGGTCAGGCGTTACCGACGCCCGCGAGTTTTAAGATCTCGGTACAAAATGGCTCGGGAATCACGAATCAGGCCGCGTCCATCTCCGCGGGATTGACGGCCAAGGGTTATCACGTGTCGGCGATGGGTGACCGTACAGCCACCGGTCCCATCACCGAAACGGTGGTCTGGTATGGCGGTACACCCCCTCCCGACAACGCGGACTGGAAGAACCCCGGACTTGAGGCCGCCCAATCGGTGATGAGCCAAATTGAAGGTCCCGCCATCATGGGCTACAACCCGTCTGAGGTCACTCCTGGCGACCTTGTTACGGTGCAGACCGGCACGGGGCTCACCTTGAAGCCGACCGGTGCGGCGACGACCACCGCCAAGGCCAGTACTTCGGCGTTTACGTCATCGTCGTCGTCGCTGACGTCACTCATCGTCGAATTGGCGGCGAGTTCAACGTCGTCCACCACCACGACCACCACCGTGCCCGATCCGAGCGGCATCGCGTCGAATCCAGCCCTGGGAACGCCGAGTGTGACAAACCCCGCACTGGAACCTTGGGACCCCCGAACGTGCAACGCGGCGGGAACGGGACCCGCAACGACGCCCTAAAGCCGTTCTGAAAACTTCGACACGTGCCCCCAAGAATCGAAGCGTTGACGAGATCGCAGTGACTATCTTAAGTTTTTAGGTTCCGGAGTCGTCGCGAACCGGTTGGCGAAAGCATCATGATTGACTGCTCTTCGCGAACGCCTCGCTTCTCCGCGCATACGTCCGGGCTCGTAAGGCTCCGCTCGCAATGGCGATCCCCACCACGATTAGCACCCGGCGAGACCAATCCCGATTGAAGCGGCAAAATCAGAAAGACCTGACGCCGCGGCGACCGACAAGATACTGAGCATGGCGACGGGCTACGCGCGAGATTCTCCGCGGGTCCACGTGTTTCGCGTAACACTTACGTGCGTCAATCGAAAATCAACAAGGAGGTTTGGCGCCCTGATTATTGTTGACGCTCACGTCCCCCCTAATTACGAAATCGCTGGCAAGCGCGCTTCGAGTTCCGCGAGATGATCGAGAATCTCTTTTATTCCTCCCTCGGTGGTGGTGTCGAGGCGGTCGACTATCACTTGGGTGTCGTCAAAAGTCTTCAGAGCGCGTATGTCGGAGGCGGCCGACTGGACACTTTGTCCGACCGTGATGACTGACAATAGGACCAGTTGCAGGAAAGTCTGGGCCATCCACGCCACTACTAAAATGAGGCTGGGCGACGTCAAGAAATGTGGAAACGTTCCTTTCGGGTACCAGCCAGTTTGATCGAGAATTGCTGGCAAACTCGCAAGGGCGATGAGGCAGAACAGATAGGCCATCGCCATGGTTCCAGCGCCCCTCGTCAATGCGACTGCCAGTTTGGCGTTGAATCCTTCGACCTTCTCCATTTCACCCCTGATCCCCCTGAGTGAAATAGCGCTTCTCAAATAACTAAACGAATGTGCGTGAGTTGGCCACCCTTGCTTGGTTCATCCATGTGTTGGATGCTGATCGGTCATTTCTTCTCACCCCGTCCGGCGCAGACAATCGCACCCATGGGATGCAGCGAACCTGGATTATTTGCGAGTGCGGTGCGTTTGCCTCAGTACTGCGTACCGAAAGTGCGGACTACTGAGGTCGCAGAATTTACCAAGGCCGTTCGTGCGAACGCCCCACTGCTTGGTGTTTCCAAATCACTACGATGCGTAAGTGGCGTCGCAATCTAAGTCGAGTGAACCTTCTGGTCGATCCGTCTGGCGCGTGTTGATTGGCCGACCCCTGCGTTCGGGTGAGATGTCCCGAGAGCAAATCACCCCTATTGAAGGCCTCTCGGCACTCTCGCTCGACGCCCTTACCTCCGTCGCGTACGGCCCGGAAGCGATCATCGTGGTGCTGGCACTCGCCGGAGCGTCGTCACTGCACCTCGTCCTACCGATCACCGTGGCGATCATCATCCTTTTGGCCATCTTGGTCTTCTCGTATCGCCAAGTCATTGACGCGTACCCGGGCGGCGGCGGTGCGTACGCCGTCTCGCGCGCCAACTTAGGTGCCGGTGCCAGTCTCGTCGCGGGAGGCGCCCTGATTGTGGACTACACGCTCACCGTCGCGGTCTCGATCGCCGCGGGAGTCGCCTCTCTCACCGCGGCGTTTCCGAGCTTGAGTTCGGCCACGGTCCCCATATGCCTGGCCATCCTCGCTCTCATCACGTTGCTCAACTTACGCGGGTTGGGGGCGAGCGCTCGGGCGTTCTTGCTTCCAACGCTGCTCTTCATCGTTGGTCTCTTGGTCATCATCGCCGTGGGGCTGGCTCATCCCTTAGGCCTTCGAGAAGTCCAGCCTGGTCACTCGTTGTTGAGCAGTCACGGATTGCAGGCGGTTTCGATTCTGCTGATCTTGAAGGCATTTTCGGCCGGTTGCAGTGCGCTGACGGGAGTCGAGGCCATCGCCAATGGCGTGCCCATGTTTCGCCAACCGCGCGCGAAACGTGCCAAACGGACCGAGTTGATGCTGGGCTTGGTTCTCGGTGCCATGTTGCTCGGCATGGCCGTTCTCGCCCGCCGTTGGCACATTGGACCGCGGTCGAGCCAGACGGTATTGAGTCAAATCATGGGGATGGCAGTTGGGCGCCACTGGGCCTACTACGTCGTCTCGTTGACGATCACCGTGGTGCTCGCCCTCGCCGCGAACACCTCCTTTGGCGGTCTGCCGATCTTGGCGAGTTTGCTCGCTCGCGACGACTACCTTCCCCATATCTTTGGTCTGCGCGGTGATCGCCAAGTCTTCGATAGCGGGATTTGGCTCCTGGCGTTGTTGTCAGGAGGGTTGTTGGTGGCGGTCGGGGGAAACACCAACGAGATGATCCCGTTGTTCGCCATAGGCGTGTTCACCGGCTTCACTTTGTCCCAGGCGGGCCTGGTTGTTCACTGGTGGCGTTCGCGACCACCGCGTTGGCACCATCGGGCGGTCGTGAACGCGAGCGGTGCTGTGGTCACGGCACTCGCCACCGTGATCTTTCTCATCTCCAAGTTCGCCCAGGGTGCGTGGATCGTCGTCGTGACGGTACCGCTGTTCGTCCTACTCTTCGTACGGATCCGTGCCTACTATCAACGTGCGGGGGCGGAATTGGGAATCGGGGAAATCCCCAACCAACCGGTTGCGAAAGAAACTCGCGTCATCGTCCCCGTGAGTAACGTCTCACGGCTCACCCGTTTCGCCATTTGTGAAGCACTGTCGCTCAGCACCGACGTGATCGCCGTCTCAGTGGCGGCCGACTCGGCCGACGAAGAATCGGGGTATAGCGACGCGTTGGAGCGAGAGTGGTCCCAGTGGCATCCTGGACCGCCACTGCAGATTCTGCACACCGACTTCGCGTCCATCGTCGATCCGCTCGTGGACTTTATCGACCACGAACGGGCGAAGGGGAATCGGCAAATTGTGGTGCTGATTCCAATCGTCGTCCCGAGCCGCTGGCGATATCGACTGCTGCATAATCAGTTGGATTTAGTTCTCAGTTCCGCCCTCAGCAAGCACTCCGACGTGGTGGTGGCCAGAGTTCGTATGCCACTGGAAGTGCCGAAGCGATGAAACCGAACGAGAGCATCTCTAAGGGATCCGAGACCTACGGCGAGAAGGAACTAATTTCTACCATCGATCGTCTCGTTTCGAAGGTCGGCGCTCCGGGAATGACGTCGGAAACGTTGCGGAGTCTCGATCAGTTTCACGCCGGTGGTGCCGAGGCCGTCACCCGCGTGCAGGACACCCTCGCTCTGTCGACGTGGGATGCCGTCCTCGACGTCGGATCCGGATTCGGCGGACCGGCGCGCCAGATTGCCGTGTCGTCAGGCTGTCGTGTTGTGGGCGTCGACATCACTCCGGCTTACGTCGACGTCGCCATTGAGTTGACCCAACGGTGTGGTCTATCGGATCGCGTTCGATTCGTTCTCGCCGACATTGCCGAGTTCGAGCCTGGCGTGCGGTTCGACGCTGGGTTCACCATGCACGTCCAGATGAATGTCGAGGCCAAGCGGTCGTGGTTTGGCGACATCGCGCGACGGCTCAAGCCGGGTGCCCGGTTCGCGGTGTGGGAGGTGTGTCGCAGGTCGGACGCCGAGTTGTCGTGGCCGCTGCCGTGGTCGATGGACGGCAGTGACAGTCACGTGGTCACTCCCGGCGAACTCAGTGACGCCATCTGCGGCGCGGGCTTCGAGATGACCGAATGGGTAGATGAGACCCAGTGGGTCAATACGTGGTTCGAATCCACGGACGCCGCGGGGCCCGCCGCTGACCCGACGCTACCGATGATTCTCGATGACGGTTTCACCCGCGTGCTCAACTTTGCTGGTGCGCTCTCGGACGGAACGCTCGAGGTGTGGCGCGGTGCGTTCGTTCGCTCATCCCCTGAATCGGCGATGCCACTGAGTTGAGTGTATTGCTTGTTGGTGCGACAACCATGAGTTCGAGACGGACGAAGTTTTCGTAAACCACTCCGGGTGCGTCGCTTCAACAATGCCGCTCTCAGTTCGGTTGCGTCGTCGCGTCGTTCGAAGTGGACGTGCGTTGTCGGGCGACGCGCTCGTCGACGAGCTGCTCGACGCGATGGACGAAGGACGGAAATTCGCGTAGATCTGAATCGACCAGGTGCACAAGATCTGGCGTGGGTGTCACCGAGGTGTCCATGATCGCAGCCAGGGCCAGGCCCTCTGCGTCGGGGAACGAGCCGATGGTGACGAGGCGCACGATCCACGTCGCGAGTACTTGGGCTCCCGCATCGCAGTCGCGACCGACGCGTAACTCGCCCACGATGACGGGAGCGATTCGTGTGCGTAACTTCATGACGCCGTCCGATGCGATTTGCTCGAGTTCGTACATGATCCGAGCGTTCTGGAATCGATCTAAAAGTTGAGCGCAATAGACGTCGAGTTCGAGGTGCTCGGGCAAATGGTGTCGGGCGCTCGTCCAAAAAGATTCGACCCAGTCGCGACACCTCGGGTCAGTGATCGCCTGGGCGACCGTGCGGTGACCCGCGTCGAGCCCGAGGACGGCGAGGAGGCTGTGCGCGCCGTTAAGTAGCCACAATTTCCTTCGTTCGTAGGGTTCGACGTCCGCGACGAACAGCACTCCGGCGGTTTCCCAGCGGGGTCGACCCGCCGGGAAGTTGCCCGAGATGACCCAGCTGGCGAAGGGTTCGGTCACCACCGGCGCAGCGTCGAGCCACCGTGTTGCGCCCGTTACCGTGTCGACGTCACTCGACGTTGTGCGCGGCGTGATGCGATCGACACTCGACGATGCGAAGGTGACGTTCTCGTTCAACCACGTGTGCAGTTGTGGCGACACCATATGGGCGAGTTGGCGGAGACCTTGTTCGAGGACCCAACCGTTTCGCGGCAGATTGTCGCACGGCACGATTGTCACAGGTCCCGCATTGTTACGGCGCCGGGCCTCGAGGCCTAATAGGAGTCGTCCGGGAACCGTGGTGATGACCGGTGCCGCGAGACAATCCTCTCTCGTCACCCGTTGAAGGGTGATGACGTCGTGGTCGAGTTCGGCGTCGTCACGTCGCGGTGTGCCGTCAAGATGGAGTCGGTACCCGGCCTCCGTGACCGTCGTCGTGATCACCACGATCTCCGGCCGCGACACGACGTCAATGATGGCGGTTGAATCCGCGCCATCGTGGATTTCGACCAAGTTCGTCATCACCTCAAATCGGTCGCCGGTCGCGGACCGTTCTACGAGCGTGTAGAGGCCGCCCTGTTGGCGCAATGTTGTAGCGAGGCCCGCGCTTCGCCCGGTGAAGGCGCAGATTCCCCACTCGAGCGCGTCGATCGAATGCGCGGTGAACCACGCCTGGTGGGCACGGTGAAAGGAACCCAACCCGAAGTGCGCGATCCGCGCGGTGGGTGTGGGTCCCGCCGAGGCGTATAAGTCGCGAGCTAAGGCTCGCGGTTCGACGACACTCATAACTTGAATGCTCGTCGCGGGGCTGCGTCAATGACGTCGACGATGATCTCGCGGGCCCGCGCGAGAGATAGTCGATGCTCGCCCACTAGTCGCGCGAGGTACGAGGCTTCGACGCGTCGCGCGACGTTATGTCGTGCGGGGATGGAACAAAACGCGCGGGTGTCATCGACGAATCCGCCGTAGCGCGAGAAGCCCGTCGTCTCAGTCACCGCACTTCGAAAGCGCATGAGCGCGTCGGGAGCATCAAGAAACCACCACGGGGATCCCAAGTAGACGCTGGGATAGAACCCAGCGAGGGGAGCCAACTCTCGCGAGAACGTGCTCTCGTCGAGAGTGAACAGCACCAGATGAAATCCCGGTTCGGTACCAAAGTCGCTGAGTAGGGGGCGAAGTGACGTCGTGAAATCGACGGCGATGGGAATATCGTGCCCCGAATCGGGACCGTACTGCGCGAAGGTGTCGGGATGGTGATTACGAAGAGAGCCCGGGTGGACGGTCATCACCAGACCGTCGTCCACGCTCATCCGGGCCATCTCGTACAGCATGTGCGCTTCGAACGCGTCACGGTCGTCCCGCGAGACGTCGCCGCGTCGAAGTCGTTCGAATAAGGAAGTCGCGCTCGACCGATCGAGTCGGAGACTGAGCGGGGTACGCACTCCGTGGTCTGCAGCGACGGCTCCCGCGTCGATGAAAAACTGGCGTCGATGACGCAGGGCGGCGAGGTACCCGTCGTACCCACTTCTTCCCTCGCTCGCCTCGTCGATGAGTCGATCCACGCGATTGACGAAGCCCGCGGCATGGGCGTTCACGTAGGCGTCGGGGCGAAAGGTCGGCACTATGCGACACGCGAAGGTAGCGTCGTCTCGTAGAGACCGGTGGGCGCTCAAATCGTCGAGCGGATCATCGGTCGTGGCGAGGACCTCCATGGCGAACGAATCGAGGAGTGCCCTTGGTCGAAAACTCGGTTCGCCCAGCCGCGTCATAATCCGCTGGTACAGCTGGTCCGCGTTGTGGGCCGTCGGGGTGTCGTCAATCCCGAAGGGGTCGTGCAACTCTGCGACGAGCCAAGTTCCCGAAGCGGTGCCGTCGAAGACGTGCCACGCGGCGCAGAACTCGCGCCACACCTCGTGCGGTTCGGCGGCGACACCGACGCCTAACGACGCGAGTGACGAACCGTTCGCGTGCAGCAATCTCGTCACGTAGTGGTCCGGCGAGACGAACAAGTCGGCGGGGGTCGTGAAGGCCGTGTCGTTAGAAATCATCGTGGCGCTCACGTGGCCGTGGGGCGACACGATGGGAAGACTCTCCACGCAACTGAGCAATTCACGCGCCAATTCACGGGTGGCCGGGTCGGCGGGCAGCAGTCGGTCGGGGTGCGGTGGTGGGAGCGTTGTCGAACTCACTGCGCGAAAGTTCGCGGTCGCCGTTGCGAAGGACCCAACCTGACGCGTCCGCGACCGCTGGCGTGTTGGCTCAACTCGCGACTCGCTGGTTCGTCATTATCCACTTGACGATAGGTGGCGCGAAACGCATTGGCAAATGTGGGGTCCGAACAAAACCTCGTGCGTGCGACGCGCCAGTCGCGTCGCAACCGACTGACGACGGCTCGTGCGCCGATGCCGACAAAATGATTCGTTTGGCGCTATGTGGTGAAGAAACCGGCGCGAACCATAGAATATTTGAAGACGACCAGGAGATTCACATGGCCAATCCCGCCCTCAAGGACAAGACACTTCTAGCGATTCGATCCGACCACACGTCTGGTGCGCGCATGTCCAAACGCGGTGTACTGGGCGCGCTGTCGATGTTCGCCTCACTGGTGGTTGCGGGGGCCGCCGCTGGCTGGATTGAGAGTTCGGGTAGCGCCACACCGTCGGGGGGACTGTTGCTGGTGGCGCTGCTGGGCTCCTTCGCCCTCGCGATGGTGATAATGCGCACGCCACGACTAGCGCGTTCGCTGGGTTTCGTGTACTCCATCGTTGAGGGGTTTTTGCTCGGCGTCATCTCTCAGTCCTACAACGCGCAGTACCACGGGATCGTTCTCGAAGCGGTCGGGGTCACGGCCGGTGTGGCTCTCAGCGTGTGGTTCTTGTACGGCACTGGCGTGGTGAAGGTGACGTCCAAGACGTATCGCGTTGTCGGGGCGGCCACCCTCGGCGCTCTCGCGTTTTACGGCGTGTCGTTGTTGATGATGGTCTTTGGTGGCCCCAACCTCGACGGGGGTGGTGGCGCGATCGGTGTCGGTATTTCGCTCGTACTGGCGCTCGTGGCGGCCGCGAACTTTCTGGTGGACCTCGATCAGGTTGATCGTCTGGTGGCCAGTGGCGCCGACGCGCAGTACGACTGGTACATGGCCTTTGCCATGATGGTCAGTCTCATCTGGCTGTATCTCGAGGTCCTTAACCTACTGGGCAAGGGTCGCCGCTAGACGGGGCGCAGGCGCTTGAACGCTCAGGCGTTGTCGGTGCCCATGAGGAGAATTTCGGCCAGTTTTTCGAGAGCGGGAAGTGACCGGTGCACGATGGCGCGCTCGGATGTTGTGAGTTTCGTCAACGCTACTTCCAGGGCCAAGGTGCTTTCGGCGCGCCGTTCGCTAATCAGATCGCGGCCCGCGTCACTCACCTTGAGCAGCGTGACGCGCCCGTCCAGAGGGTCGGGTTCGCGCTCGACTAACGCCAGCGTTTCAAGCGAGTCGACGACCTTGCTGAGCGATGCTGGCGTGATGCGCTCGAGGTGAGCGAGCACGCCCATGCGCATTGGCCCACTTTGTTCGATGCGAAAGAGTACCGACACCTGCGACGGAGTGATCTCGGTCGTGGCACTGAGCCGCATGGCGCGATAGATGCGCGCCAGGGCGACACGCAGGGTGAGGGCTGCGGATTTTTCACTCGTCGACATGGGGCCGGGGATCGTGACGGACATGGAGTCACTATAGTTGTACTTAGTTACTTTTAACTAAGTACTTACGCCATTCTTCTTGCCCGTCCCCCAGGAGTTTTACGTGTCGATCAGCACCGCTCAGCCCACCGCCCACAACGATTCGTACAAGTGGATCGCCTTGTCCAACACGACGCTGGGTATCTTGCTCGCCACCATCAACGGATCGATCCTGCTGATTGCTCTGCCCAACATTTTTCGTGGCATCCACCTCAATCCACTGGCGCCGTCCAACACGCCGTACTTCTTGTGGATCTTGACCGGGTTCTTGCTGGTGACCTCAGTCCTCGTAGTCAGCTTCGGACGCGTCGGCGACATTTTTGGACGCGTGCGGATGTTCACTCTCGGGTTCGCCATCTTCACTGTCTTTTCCATTCTCTTGTCGATCACGTGGTTAACGGGCACGAGTGGCGCCTTATGGATCATCGCGATGCGGGTGGGTCAGGGCGTGGGTGGGGCATTCTTGTTCGCCAATTCCAACGCAATCCTCACTGACGCCTTCCCGGCGAACGAGCGCGGCCTGGCCCTCGGGATCAACGGCGTGGCGGCCATTGGTGGTTCGTTCATGGGTCTGGTCATCGGCGGCGTGTTGGCGCCCATCGAGTGGCGCCTAGTTTTTCTCGTTTCGGTGCCGGTGAGTTTGCTCGGGACTTTTTGGTCCTACTTCAAGTTGCGCGACAACGGGGCGCGCACGCCCTCCACCATCGACTGGACGGGGAACTTCACTTTCGCCATTGGCCTCATCGCTATCTTGACCGGCATCGTCTACGGACTCCAGCCCTACGGCGGTCACGCCATGGGATGGACGAGTCCGTTCGTCTTGACGTGTCTCATCGGTGGGGTGGTGGTTCTGGTGGCCTTCGTGTTCATCGAGCGACGAGTCAAGGACCCCATGTTCCAAATGAGCCTCTTCAGTTCACGGGGATTCGCGATGGGTAATTTGGCGACGCTGTGCTTGTCACTCGCGCGAGGTGGTCTTCAGTTCATCTTGATCATCTGGCTTCAGGGCATCTGGTTGCCGCAACACGGCTACGACTTCGCGCGTACTCCGCTGTGGGCGGGCATCTACATGATCCCTCTCACGATCGGCTTTTTGATCGCCGGGCCCATCTCGGGTCGTCTCGCCGACCGACACGGTGCACGTAACTTCGCCACGGTCGGGCTCGTCTTGACGGGACTGAGTCTGGTGGGCCTGCAGGCGATTCCCATCAATTTCCCGTATCCGCTGTTCGCGGGGCTGCTCTTGCTGGTGGGACTGTCGATGGGTCTGTTCGCCGCGCCCAACTCGTCGGCCGTGATGAACTCGCTGCCGGCCAATCGCCGCGGCGCCGGCGGCGCCATGCTCAACACCTTCCAAAATTCGGCGTCGGTGCTCTCCATTGGCTTCTTCTTCACCGTGATCACGCTGGGATTGTCGGCGACGTTGCCCAAGTCATTGCTGAGTGAACTGACCCACCAGGGTGTGCCGCTCGCTCAGGCGACCGCGATCAGCCACATCCCCGCCATCGGAAGTCTGTTCTCCGCCTTCCTCGGGATCAACCCGATCCAGCAACTCCTTGGACCCAAGATCCTCGCCCTACCGGGCGTGCACGATCAGGTTCTGTTGGGCCACAGTTTCTTTCCGAGCATGATCGAATCGCCCTTCGCCAATGGCTTGCACATGGCGTTTCTCCTAGCCGCGGCCCTGTGCTTCTTGGGGGCAGTCTTCTCGTGGCTGCGTGGACCCGGTGTCCAACACCACGAGTCGACTCTTCGCGCCGAAGTGGCCGAGGGCTACGCCGTCGTGGGTGACGTCGCCATGGTGGAGTCCGGTGCAGGCTCCGAGGGTGAGTTCGTTGAGGCTACCGCCAGCGACGACGCCTAAGCGCCGCCGCCGCGAGATCGTGCACTTGCGCCTGAGGTAATCGGCGCTGCGTAGCGTCATTGACGAACGCCGCGTCGCTCGCGTTTGACCGGTCCGGTAAGGTGCTAGTAGAGATCGCATCGACGCGGGTCGTGTGGTGGTGACGAATATGAGGTCGCCGTGGTGTCTCGGGCCCGTGACGTTGCCGTGGGAGTCTCGACGCCGCCAACAATGACGACGCCTATGAAAGGAGTCAACATGGCCGGTAAGAAGCCAGAGCAACACAACGCGAAAAAGGTTGGCAAGTCGTTGAAAGAAAAGCGGAACGACAAGCACGCCAAGCAGGAATCGAAAAAGGGTCTCCTCGGCGACAAGATGTAGTTCGCCCTCGATGAACTCGAGAACTTTCACCATTGTCGCGAGACCTTACGCGACGGTCGGTTCTCCGTCCTCGGAGACCATTTCGACGCCGGCTGCGTGCCACGCCGTCATGCCGCCGTCGAGATTGACCACGTCAAATCCCTGTTCCGCTAGGAACTGACCGGCGCGTGCCGAGCGTCCGCCCGAGCGACAGACGCAGACGATGCGGCGATTCTTTGCCAGGTCGTCGAGCGAGTCCGGGACGGCCGAGAGAGCGATGTGACGCGCGACGGCCGCGTGGCCCGCGTGCCACTCGTCGTCTTCTCTCACGTCGAGGAGAAGCGCGCCCTCATCCAATAATTCCAGCGCACGAGCGACGTCCACGTTCTCTATCTGGCTCATTTTCTCCACCTTTGGGTTGTCGGCCGTCAGCCGATACGAAGCGCCTCCACCCTAGACTTGAGTGTGATGACGAGTGACCTCATTTCCAGCATTTCCACCTCCGAACTGGTCGCACGACTCGACGACGACGACCTGTTGTACATGATTGACGTGCGCGAGCCCGACGAGGTCGAGGATTGGCAGATTCCCGGCGTGCACAATATTCCCCTCGCGCGTCTTGAGGCCGCGGTGGACGCCGTCCCGCGCGACCGACACCTCGTGATCATCTGCGCGAAGGGTTCGCGCGCCGCTCTCGGTGCCCAGATCCTCGCGACGAACGGCGTCGCCAGTGTCGTGCTCGATGGCGGAATGGGCGCGTGGGCGTCGACCTACGACACCGTGACCGGCGACTTCGGTGGCGCGACCGTCGTGCAATTGCGCCGACGCGGTAAGGGCTGTCTGTCCTACGTGGTGGGTGCGGGCGCGCACTGCGTGGTCATCGACCCGTCACTGGACGTTGCCCAGTACGAGGACGTCGCGCACGCGCACGGCTGGAAGATCACCCACGTGTTGGACACCCACCTGCACGCGGACCACATTTCGGGAGCTCGCGAGCTGGTCCAACGCAGCGGAGCCACGCTGTTGCTCAGTCCGTCAGATCCCTTTCATTTCGCGTTCGAACCACTGAGCGACGGGCGGCGAATTGAATTAGCGGCGGACGTTGAATTGACTGTCTCCGCGGTCAGTGTGCCGGGGCACACTGAGGGTTCGACAATGTACCAACTGGGGGCGGCGGCAATATTCACCGGCGATACCCTGTTCCTTGAGAGTGTCGGACGCCCCGACCTAGCGGACCAGGCCGAGGAGTTCGCGCACAACCTCTATCAGAGCCTTCACGAGCGGGTGTTGCCCCTCGCAGATTCGACGATCGTGTTTCCGGCGCACTATGGCAACGCCGTTGAAGTGCACGCGAACGTCTTCGTGGCGCGACCCTTGGGGGACCTGCGCCACACGCTCCCGGCGCTCGTCATGAGTGAGGGAAATTTCGTCGCGTGGGCGATCGCCCACGTGAAGGACCGACCGGCGAATTACCAGCGCATCGTGCGCATCAATGCGGGCAGTGAGTTGTTGGCCGAGGACGCGGCCCAGATGGAACTCGGTCCTAATCGCTGCGCAATTGCGTAGCGAGTTACGTCGGCACCCTCGCGACGGCGCCGTCACGCACCACCACACCCGCACTACTGAGCGCGTCGCGTATCTCGTCGGCGATCTCGTACTGCCCAGCGGCGCGCGCGCTGGCGCGAATGGCGTTCAGCGCGACGGCGAGACGCTCCTGGGCGTCGCGTAACTTGACGATCTCACCCTCGTCGACCACGTGATGCACTGGCGGGGCTAACTCGCCCACCGCTTCGAGGGGCTGGGCGTGCGCTCCGAGATCGGCCAGCGCTACAACACTGGCGTTGGGGAAGTCGCTGAGCGAACCGTTGAGGCGCCAATGGGCTTCGCCCTTGCCTTTAATGGTCATGGTACGCGTCGCCAAGTCGATGATGGCGGCGGTGTGCTCGTCGACGCCTAAGACGCCTACGCCCTCGGGCAACTCCTCTTCGAGCAGTCGCAGCCGTCGTTCGCCGATGTAGCAACGACTCGTGTCGTAGTCACGACCCTCGGCGTTGTTGTAGTGAGGTAAGACGACGCAGTCCAGACCCACCGCGGCCATGAGATTGAGTCCCTCCAGCCACTCGAGACCCGTACCGGCCTTATAGATCTCGTAGACCGGGGGGGCGTAGTGCCCGAGAGTGAGGGCGGCGGCTGACGAGAAGCACACCACGCCTCCCTGGGCCAAGACCGAGGTGAGGTCCTCGGTCAGGTTCATGGGGAGCCACTGGCGCAACGCGTACGAGGGACTCCCGGGTCCGGCGAAGACGTAGGTCGCCCGGCGAACGGCGTCCTTAAAATTCTGACGTTGTTCGTCGGTCGCGCCGTCGTAGGAACGTAGATCGAGGGGCGCCATGTCGAGATGCAGTGACGTCGAAAAGTACGCCAGCAGTTTTTCGGTCATCTGGGGCACGTTCTCTTGGAAGCCGAAGGGTGTGTTGAGGTTCACCGCACGCACGTCGTCGAGGTGCGCGAGGAGGCCGCGATGCACCCTGGTCATTCCGGGACCCGTCTCGCCGGAACCGAGGAGAGCGAGGACGCCACTGGACACGCTGCGAGCGTAGTTGCCGTGAGACGTTTTCGCTCTCAACCACTAGGTTGAGGCCATGAGTTTTGTTGTTCAGGTTCGCCAGCGTGCGCGAGACCACGTCTCGGCGGTCATGGTGGTGTGGGCGGTGGTGATGACCGTCGTCTTGGCCACGTGGGAGATTAGCCCGGCCAATGACGGTCGCTCGGTGGCGTCAGGATTGATCGCTACGGCCCTCTTCGGGTTGTACTTGGGGTGGCGTCGACGCGCCGCCGCGGTGTTCGTGGCACCCGTGATCAGTTGGAGTTTCGCGTGGTTCCCGCTGTGGATATCGGCCATGATTCGTCACGGATTTCTCAAGGGACTGTTCGTGGGGCTGTTCCTGATCACCGTGGGGTGGATCGTCATTGGGACGTTCGAATTCGTCTCGCTGGGTGCGGTGACCATGCTCGTGCGTCGCGTGCGAGGACCCGGTCCTCAGGCTGGGAATGATGGTGTCATTATCTTCGGACCCAACGACGTCCGCTAGTTATCACGGGACTCGAGTTCGAGGCTGCGAGCGAGAGTGCGCCAGTCGGCGTGCGGTGGCGCACCCGGGTCGCCTCCGAGTACTTGCAAACACACGTGGTCGGCGCCCGCCGATAGGTGTTCACCGATGCGTTGGGCGATGACGCTCGCATCTCCGTGGACCACCATCTCATTGCAGAGTCGCTCGGAGCCGCCACGCACGAAGTCCTCGGGTCCAAAGCCCATGCGACGCCAATTGGCCCGGTAGTTCTCGAGTCCGGTATAGAAATCCAGGTGGCGATGTGCGCGCGTCAAGAACTCGTCGCGGTTCTGGGCGACGACGACGGCTTGCTCGACGGCGAGGAACTTGTCGCCGAGGTGCGCACGCGCCATCGCGGTGTGCTCGACGTCCACGAGGTACGTGTGCACACCGTCGGCTAGTTCGGCGCTGAGCGCGATCATCTGGGGTCCGAGCGCCGCAATCACGCGGGCGTAGGGCTGATCGACCTCGAAGGCGTGCATGGGGGCGTCGTTCATCGCGCTCAGGTACTCGCGCATGGTTGCGAGCGGCGATCGATACTCGTGTCCGCGCAGACGTTCGACGAGGGGTTGGTGGCTCACACCGAGACCCAGCACGAATCGATTGGCGAAGGTGGCGTTCAAGGTACGCGCCGCGTTGACCGCGGCGACGGCGTCGCGTCCCCAGATATTGGTGATTCCCGTGGCCACCGTGAGTGTCGACGTGGCGCCGAGCAGCAGCGAGGCACTCGTCAGTGACTCGCGCCCCCACGACTCGGGGAACCACAGGGCGGAGTAACCCAACGATTCGATTTCCGCGGCGATCCCCCCACGAGTGGTGGGTGCTACGAGTTCGTGCGCGCCCGTCCAAACACCGACAGTGCCGCGCAGTCCATCGAGGGAGGCGGCCAGAGGAGACATGAATTGATTGTAGGAAGTTTTGCCTCCCCCGGATTCACCAGCCACAATGGGTCATGGCATACGTCGTCATCACCTTGTCGCTGTGGATGATGGTGTCGGCCTTGACGGCCCTGCGTCCCGGGCGACGCGGTATTTTTGCCGCGTTGGCCTACCCGGTGGGCTGGGCCGCGGGCGAACTCCCGGTGCAGGCGATCCTTCTCGAGCTGGGCTTGCTCTTCGTGTTGCGGTGGTGGGGGTGGCCGTCGTGGTGGCTCAGCGTCGTCGCCTTGGGCGTCGGTGCGGTCGTGGTCATCGAGAACCTGGCGCTCATCGTCGTGCAGGTCATGTCGCGTTCCGTCGTGCGTCGCGCGCTCGCGGCCAGCCCTCGCCGTCCACTCGTGGTCGGGCGAGCACGTGATGACGTGGCGGGATCGTGGTGGCGCACCATGTTGCAGTTGCCCTTTCACCCTCGTGACCTGCAGGTCACGGCGAACGTCGCCTACGGGCCCCACGCTCGTCAACGCCTGGACGTATGGCGCACGCCCTCCACGCCCCGGGACGCTCCGGTCATCGTCTACTTTCACGGAGGCGGTTGGACGTTCGGCGACAAGCGCGAGCAGGGTCGGCCCATGCTGCACGAATTCGTGTCGCGCGGCTGGGTCGTGGTGACGAGTAACTATCGACTCGCACCCTACGACCCGTGGCCCGCGCACATAGTCGACGCCAAACGCGTCCTCGGATGGGTGAAGAAATTCATCGCCAATTACGGGGGTGACCCGGAGCGCATCGTCCTCGCCGGTGGCTCGGCCGGGGGACACCTGGCGTCGCTCCTGGCGTTGTCCGATCCCGAGGACTGGCGCAGTGAGGACCAACGCGACGTGACCGACTGGTCGGTGCGCGGGTGCGTGTCACTCTACAGCGTGCTCGAAATGACCGGTGACGAGGCGCACTGGCACGGTCTGGGCCGCGGACTGCGAGTGTTGCTGGAACGCCGGGTCGTCCAGCAGCTCTACGAGGGCAACCACGCGTTGTACGAACAGATGTCGCCGCTGCACCGAATCCACGAGGACGCGCCGCCGTTCCTCGTGGTCCAAGGCGGCAACGACACCTTGGTGGACGTGAACGTGGCGCGAATCTTCGTTGACGAGTTTCGCGCTCGCGCGCTCGCGCCGATCTATTACGTGGAACTGCCCCTCACCCAACACGCCTTCGACCACACCGCGAGTCCGCGTACGTCCTCGACGTTGCGAGCCGCGGTGGCTTTCGCTGAGTCGGTCGCGCGTCCTCGACCCCCGCTCACCGACGAATTGCTGGCCAGTTACCAGTCACCGCCGGTGGAGGTCTTGGTCGATGAGTCGCGTGGGTGGGAACCTGCGCGCAACGTGGCGAGTCGCCGGGGTACCTTTTACGTCGTCAGCGCTGACAACGCGTTTTCGACGCCGCTGGACCCGGGCAACGAACTACGTCGGCACGAACTCGATGAGCTCGCCCTCTCGCGAGGCCTGGCCAGCGTGCCGGCGATCGGTCGCGATCCGCACGGAGCGTGGCCCGAGGAGAAGGGGCTGGCCATCTTTAACCAGTCGGAGAAGTTCTGTCGGGCCCTGGCCCGGGCCTTCGATCAGCACGCCATCTACGAAGTGACCGCCGCCGACCTGCGTGTGGTGGTGGTCTCCTAGGCGTCGGGCGCCAGCGTCGCGCGCACGCTGAATTCGTTCTCCTCTTCGTAGAGCACACTGCGCACGCCGCCGGCATCCACCAAGTCGCGTTGACCGGCCATGATGACTTCCAGTAGTTCGCCGGGTCCGGCGATGACCAGTTCGGCCACTTCCTTACGTTGCGATACTTTTTGCGTGCTCTTTTCGCGACGCACCGCTTCGAGGACGTCGCCGACCGCTGCGAAGACCCCCGAGGCGACCGGCGCGCCACCGAGTTCCTCGAGGCTCGGCCACGGCGCGAGGTGAACCGATGTGTCGTGCCACCATCGCCAGACCTCTTCACTGACGAAGGGGACGAACGGCGCGAGCAGCCGCTGCAGGACGGACAACGTCAGCGACAAGGTGGCGTGCGCCGAGCGAGTGGCCGGGTCGGCGGTATCCCCGTACGAACGCGTCTTGGCGAGCTCGACGTAGTTGTCACAAAAGGACCAAAAGAAGGTCTCGGTGCGCTCCAGGACCCGCGCGTAGTCGTAGTTCTCGAAGGCTGACGTGGCGTCGATGACGAGTTGGGCCAGGAGCGCCAGGACGTCGCGGTCGAGGACCTCACTCACGTCGGACGGCGAGACGTCGCTCGCCCCGTCGAGTCGCCCGAGGACGAACTTCGACGCGTTGAGGATCTTGATCGTCAGACGTCGGCCGATCTTCATCTGCGCGTCGTCGATCGCGGTATCGGTGCCGGGGCGACCCGACGCCGCCCAGTACCGCAGGGCGTCCGCCCCGTGCAGCTCTAACAGCGGCATCGGGGTGACGACGTTACCGACGGACTTACTCATCTTCTTGCGGTCGGGATCGAGGACCCACCCCGAGATCAAGACGTTAGCGAAGGGCAGCGCGTCGTGTTGGAAGTGACTGCGCACGACGGTCGAAAAGAGCCACGTGCGGATGATCTCGTGGGCCTGGGGGCGTAGATCCATCGGAAAGACCTGGTCGAACAGTTCGCTGCCCCAGCGTCCGGCGATCTGGGGGGAGAGGGAACTCGTCGCCCAGGTGTCCATGACGTCGGGGTCGCCAATGAAGCCGCCCGGCTGGTTGCGCTGCGATTCGTCGAATCCGGGAGCCGGGTCGCTCGAGGGGTCGACGGGAAGCGACGCCAGTGCGGCGACGACGGGGTGATCGAAGTCGACGTCGCCGGAATCGTCCAAGGGGTACCAGACAGGAAACGGTACGCCGAAGAAGCGCTGGCGCGAAATGTTCCAGTCGACGTTGAGACCTTCGACCCAGGTCCGGTAGCGGTGCTTCATATAGTCCGGGTGCCACTGCAGTTGCTCGCCGCGGGCGAGGAGCTCGTCACGGTGCGCCAACGTCGCGACGAACCATTGACGCGAGGTCACGATCTCCAAGGGTCGCTCGCCCTTCTCGTAGAACTTGACCGCGTGGGTGATGGGTCGTAGTTCACCGATGAGTTCGCCGCTCGCTCGAAGAGCGTCCACGACGGTGGCGCGTACTTGATTGACGGTGCGTCCCTCGAGTTGCGCGTAGAAGGCCTGGGCGGCGTCGCGGTCGCGAGTGGGCCAGTCGTCGGCACCGAAGGCGGCGGGTAAGAACCGACCGTCGCGCCCGATCAGCGCGCGTGTCGGCAGCGACAATTCGCGCCACCACGTGACGTCGGTCACGTCGCCGAAAGTGCAGATCATGGCGATGCCCGAACCCTTGAGCGGATCGGCGAGCTCATGAGCGAGGACGGGCACCTCCACGTGAAAGAGCGGGGTCACGACCGTGGTGTTGAAGAGCGCCTGGTAGCGCTCGTCGTCGGGGTGCGCGACGAGGGCGACGCAACTCGCCAGCAGCTCGGGGCGCGTCGTCTCGATCTCGACCGCGCCCGATCCGTCTCCCTTGGCGAAAGCGACGCGGTGGTAGTTGGCGGGTCGCTCGCGGTCCTCGAGTTCGGCTTGGGAGACGGCGGTGCGGTAGTCGACGTCCCAGAGCGTGGGGGCCTCGGAGGAGTAGACCTCACCACGCTCGAGCATCTCTAAGAAGCCGCGTTGAGAGATGGCCTGGGCGTGGGCCGAGATCGTGGAGTACTCGAGCGACCAGTCGACGCTGAGACCCAGGTGGCGCCAGAGGTTCTTGAAGACCTCTTCGTCTTCGGCGGTGAGTCGCTGGCACAACTCGACGAAGTTCTTGCGCGAGATCGAGACCTTCTGGTCGCCGGGTTTGTCCGGGGCGACGAAGTCACGGTCGTAGGGCAGTGACGGGTCACAACGCACGCCGAAGTAGTTCTCCACGCGTCGCTCGGTGGGTAGTCCGTTGTCGTCCCAACCCATGGGGAAAAAGACCTTCTTGCCCGTCATGCGTTGGTAGCGCGCCATGAGGTCCGCGTGGGTGTAGCTAAAGACGTGACCCATGTGCAGCGACCCCGAGACCGTCGGCGGGGGGGTGTCGATGGAGTACACCTCGGCGCGCGTCGCCGAACGGTCGAAGCGGTAGGTGGCCTCGTCATCCCAGCGCGCGAGCCACGCGTCGTCGAGACCTTCCAGAGTGGGTTTCTCGGGAACGCAGTAGGGGCTCGCAATGTCGGTCATGGTGAATCGAGTTTAGGCCAGGGATCCCTGGCCCCTCGGGCGCGGTCGCGGCGCTTGCGGACGGGCCGCGAGCTAGCGAGGCCGTGCGGTGGCGTAGTTTGTACTCGTGCTGCGCCTCTACGACACCGCCCACGGCGAGGTTCGCGACCTCGCGACTCGTGACGAGGGTCACTTGTCGATGTACGTGTGTGGTCCCACGGTGTACGACCTACCGCACCTGGGGCACGGTCGCTTCACCCTCGTGTGGGACGTGGCGCGGCGATGGTTCACCTTTCGCGGTCTCGAGGTTCGCTACGTCTCCAATATCACCGATATCGACGACAACATCATCAATCGGGCCCTTCGTGAGGGGACGACTGAGACCATGGTGGCCAAATACTACGAGGACCAGTGGTGGGACGCGATGACGCGCATTGGCGTCGCGCGGCCCAGTGACATTCCTCACGCCACGCAGTACGTCGCGGACATGGTGACGCTCATCGAGGACTTCCTGGCGCACGACGTCGCCTACGTGATCAGCGACGGCGTGTACTTCGACACGTCCAAGGTCGCGGACTACGGGCTCTTGGCCGGCCAGGCGACCGACACGTTACGCGCGGGTGCGCGCGTGGAAGCGAGTGAGGAGAAGCGCGCCGTCCTCGACTTCGCGCTGTGGAAATTTGCCAAGCCCAATGAGCCCACGTGGCCCGCGCCCTTCGGCGACGGACGTCCGGGCTGGCACACGGAGTGCGTGGTGATGTCCCTGGGACTGCTGGGCGACGGCTTCGATCTGCACTGTGGTGGCCTCGACTTGAAGTTTCCGCACCACGAGAACGAGCGCGCTCAGGCGGTCGCAGCCGGGCGTCGCTTCGCCCAACACTGGGGACACAACGGCTGGGTCATGGTGGGCCTAGAAAAAATGAGCAAGTCCCTGGGTAATTTCACCTCGCTCACCGATCTCTTGGATCGCACCGACGCGCGGGCCTATCGGTTGTTAGTGATCCGTTCTCACTACCGCTCGCCGATCGAAGTGACGCCGGCCACCATCGCCGACGCGGAGCGCGCACTGGCGCGTCTAGATACCTTGGCGCGACGTTTCGAGCTACCGATCTACGGCGGCGACACTCTCGTGAGAGCTAACGAATTCGAATTTTCGGGCGCTGGCGCAGACCTCGCGACGTCGGTGGGCGTCCTCTTGGACGAGGACCTCAATACGCCACTCGCGGTAGCGGCACTTTTTGACGCCGTGAGTACCGCCAATACTCTAGGTGATCAGGGAGACCTTCACGAGGCCACCAACCTCGCGCGTGCGGTGGCGGTGCTCTTTGGCGCACTGGGCCTCGCCCTGCTTTCGGGAGTGCACGAAATGGACGACGAAGATGAGCGACGCGTAAGTGCTCGCGACGCGGCCCGAGGTGAAGGAAACTGGGCGGAAGCGGATCGATTGCGCGACGAATTGGTGTCGCGGGGCTGGATTGTGGAGGATTCTGCGACCGGTACGCGCATCCGTCGGAGCTAAAAAATATTTGTTGGCGCGCGCGAGAACAAGTAGCGTGTGGCCTGAGGTTGCCGTTGTGGTTCCCTCCGGAATTGGTTGACGCCAATTGCAAAGAAACAAGGAGGCCACAGTGGCTGTAGGAACCGTTAAGTGGTTCAATGACGAGAAGGGCTGGGGATTCATCGCTGTCGATGGCCAGCCCGACGTCTTTGTTCACTACTCGGAGATTCAAGGCGAGGGTCGTAAGACTCTCGTTGAGGGTCAGACGGTCGAGTTTGACGTTGAGCCGGGCGATCGTGGCCCGCTCGCGAAGCGCGTCGTCCTGAACTAACCATTCATTCGGAAGTAGACAACCGCCGCCCTCGGGCGGCGGTTGTTTCATTTGTCCACGACCACTCCCGATGCAATAGGGTGGGTGTAGTTACTCACGGGTAACACGTGTCGATCTTTTGGGGTGTGAATGACCGATTTCTCGCTGGCGCTCTCCGAGGACCAGATCACCGTTCGTGACTGGGTCCACGGGTTCGCCGTCAACGTCATGCGCCCGGTCGCCCAGGAATGGGATGAGCGCGAGGAGACTCCTTGGCCGGTCATCGAAGAGGCCGCCAAAGTCGGTATCTACTCCTTGGACTTTTTCGCCTCCGCTCTCGCGGATCCCTCGGGCATCACCATGGTTCTCGCCCTGGAAGAGTTGGCGTGGGGTGACGCCGGTCTGTGCATGGCGATCATGGGCTCGACCTTGGCCATGGCGGGCATCATGGGCAACGGGACGCCCGAGCAGGCGGCCGAGTGGATCCCGGCGTGTTTCGGTACCCCCGACGACGTCAAAGTCGCGGCCTTCGGCGTCTCGGAGCCTGACGCCGGCAGCGACGTCTCGTCGCTGCGCACGCGCGCCATCTACGACGAGGCGCATGACGAGTGGGTGATCAACGGCACCAAGACGTGGATCACCAACGGGGGTATCGCCGCCGTCCATGTGATCGTCGCGTCCGTCGATCCTGCGCTCGGCAGTCGCGGTCAGGCCTCGTTCGTGATCCCCGAGGGGACGCCGGGTCTGCGGATGGGACAGAAATTCAAAAAGATGGGCATCCGCGCCAGTCACACCGCTGAAGTCGTCCTCGAGGACTGTCGCGTCCCCGGGCGTTGCCTGCTCGGGGGGAAGGACCAGCTCGACGAGAAGTTGGCGCGCGCTCGCGAGGGCGTCAAGACGTCGGGCCAAGCCGCAATGGCCACGTTCGAAGCCACACGCCCCTACGTGGGGAGCCAGGCGGTGGGCATCGCGCGCGCCGCGTACGAGTACGCACTGGACTACGCCAAGGAACGTCGCCAGTTCGGTAAGGCCATTATCGAGAACCAGGCCATCGCCTTCAAACTCGCCGACATGAAGATGCGCACCGACGCTGCGCGACTCCTCGTGTGGCGCGCCGCGTGGATGGCGGCCACGCACCAGCCGTTCCTCGGTGGTGAGGGTTCCCAGTCCAAGCTCTTCGCCAGCGAGGCCGCGGTGCACGTGACCGAAGAGGCGATTCAGATCCTCGGCGGTTACGGCTACGTGCGCGACTACCCGGTCGAGCGATGGCACCGCGACTCGAAAATCTACACAATCTTTGAAGGCACTAGCGAGATTCAGCGGCTCATCATCGCGCGCGCCATCTCGGGTGTGCACGTTCGCTGACGACCTCCGACTTTGACCGCACGAAGGGCTGAGCGGTCAGTGACGGCGAGGGCGCTCTCAGTCCTTGTGAACGGCGCGTAGGCCGCCCCACGCCAACGTTGCGGTGTGCGTCGCAAGTCGCCGAGCTTCGTCGGGCGCCGGCGTCGGCCAGCGCTTCGCCTCTTGTTGCAGGAGCCAGACGATCGCAGCGCCCTCGGCAATGCCGACGATGCCCGCGGCCAATTGGCGACGGTGGTCGTGGCCGATCGACACGTCGATGTAGGGCACCAGAAAGCCGACGAGGCTCACTTCGATCTTGCGCAGTTCCATCGCGGTCTCTCCCTCGTGGGAGTGGATGAACAACAGTCGAAAGGCGTCGGTATCGTTGACGACCATTTCGAAGTAGACGCGAAACGCGCTCTCGATTTTTGAGCGCGGCGAGGTGACTGACGTCACCGCCTTCATGAGTTTCTCGACCAGGACCGCTCCGGTGTGCGCGACGATCTCTTGGTAGAGACTGCCTTTGGACTCGAAGTACTGGTACAAGATGGGTTTGGTGAAGCCGGCGGCCTTGGCGATGTCGTCCATCGTCGTGGCCTGGTACCCTCGCTCGGCGAAGACCGATTTGGCGATGTCGAGGAGTTGTTCTCGTCGTTCGAGGTGAACTGGACGATCATCGCGTAGCACCATGGCAGTAAATCTAATCGTCACGATGAATTGAAAATCGGGACAGTATCTCTTCGAGATGCTTGGGAAGATGGGTGAGATTGAAGTGTTGTCGTGCGACGGCGATATTCGACTCGAAGAGAGCCTGATCGGGCGCCACCAGGAAGTCCTCAATACCGGCGACATCGTGCAGGTCGAAGAACTCGAAACCAAACGACGTGATCTCGCGCGCCACCGGGTAGGGGTTGAGTGCGAGGGGACGACGATGCGTCACCGACTCGATGACGGGGTTGCCAAATCCCTCCCAGGTGGAAGACATCACCACGAGGTCGGCCGCGGAGTAGGCGTCGGACATTGTGACGCCGTGGGGCACCTCGCGGATCACGGGGGCTCGCGACGCGGCTAGGAGTTCGTCGAGTTCGTCGCCGTAGCCGTCTTCGGCGGGCCCCATGATCCACAGTGTCGCACCGAGTTCCTCGCACAAAGCGAGAGCGCCGGGGATATTCTTTCGCGCGATCGCTCGTGTGGGCAAGGCGACGAGTCGTTGCTCGCTTACGCCGAGGCCACGGCGCGTCTGGTCGCGTCGGCCCAGAGGGGGGTCGCAATCAAAGCTGTTGTACAACGTGGTGGCGGTGATTCCGCGTGCCAACAATTCTCGTCGCGATAGCTCGTTGATCGTGACGTGCTCCCAGCGGACGTCGTCGCGCGGACCCTCGAGGTGAGCCAACGTCACTCGCTGCCAGGCGAGGTCGTGATGGTGAAAGAGGGCGTCGCGACCCGCCAGCACTTCGTAGAGCACGTCGCGCGCCGCCACGTTGAGAGGCAGTGACGCCAGGTTCTCCACGATGACCAGATCGCAGGATTTCAGAGCGTCACGCACATCGCCGAGTGCGGGTGCGCGCTGGGCGTCAGCGGCGAGGCCGGCGATGATGCGATCGGCCGAGCCGGATCCGGCGACCGTGGTGACGTGGTGGCCAAGGTGACGCAGCGCCCCTACCCACTTGACGGCCTCGATGGAGACACCGTCGGTGCCCCCGAGGCGAAAACTCACGACGGCCACGCGCGACATGGCGCTACGTTACGCGCTGGGGCCAAAATGACCCCAGTGGTAAGGTGTCTCAACCGGTGTCGGCCGTTCGCGGGCACCCACCCGGAGGAAATTGATGGCTACACGCGCGCTAATTACCGGTATCACTGGTCAAGATGGTTCCTACCTCGCGGAATTGTTGCTCGACAAGGGGTACGAGGTATTCGGCCTCGTCCGTCGCTCCTCGAGCGAGAACTTCGAGCGCATTGCGCACATCCAGGAGCGACTGACGCTGTTGTCGGGCGACTTGATGGATGAGGTGTCGTTGATCAACGTGCTGCGCGACAGTCGACCGCGCGAGATCTACAACCTGGCCGCTCAATCTTTTGTCCAGACCTCCTGGAGCCAACCAGTGCTGACGTCAGAAACGACGGCGCTGGGCGTGACGCGCATGCTCGACGCCATTCGCATCGTGGACCCCGAGGTGCGTTTTTACCAGGCCAGCTCCTCCGAGATGTTCGGACGCGTGCGAGCCATCCCCCAAAGTGAGACGACCGAGTTCTACCCGCGTTCGCCCTACGGCGTCGCCAAGGTCTACGGACACTGGATCACCGTCAACTACCGCGAGAGCTACCACCTACATGCGTCCAGTGGCATCTTGTTCAACCACGAGTCACCACGTCGCGGGCTCGAATTCGTGACGCGCAAGGTGACCCACGGCGTGGCGCGTATCAAGAACGGTCTCGACACGGAATTGCGACTGGGCAACCTCGACGCCCAGCGTGACTGGGGCTTCGCCGGTGACTACGTCAAGGCCATGTGGGCGATGCTCCAGCGCGACGAGCCCGATGACTTCGTCATCGCCACGGGAGAGACCCACTCGGTGCGCGAACTCTGTGAGGTGGCCTTCGCCGCTGCGGGTCTCGACTGGGAACAATACGTCACGATCGATCCAGCTTTCTTGCGCCCCGCGGAGGTCGACCTCCTCGTGGGCAACCCGTCGAAGGCGCACGAGGCCCTGGGCTGGAAGTGCGACGTCGACTTCTACGGCTTAATCGAAATGATGGTCGCCTCCGACCTCGACGCTCTGCGGAGCTAAACCCTTGCAGGGCGACCAGGTGGTCGTTCGACTCGCCAGCGCCGTCGTGATGTCACGAGGATTTCCCCTGCTCAGCGGCGTCGATCTCGAGATCGATCGAGGGTCCCTGCACGTCGTGACCGGCGCCAACGGTGCGGGTAAGACGAGCTTGTTGCGGTTACTGGCGGGACTCGATGCCTTGACGAGCGGCCAGGGTTCGGTGGCCGGAGTGGACTTGGCGGGCGGGGATCTGCGCCTGTTACGACGGCGGGTCGGGTGGTTGGGTCACGAAGGTTCTTTTTACGGCGACTTGAGCGTTCGAGAAAATCTCGTCTTCGCCGCGCGCGCCCTCGAACGTCCCCTGCCCGACGTGCTGAGCGCCCTCGAACGGGTGGGCTTGAGTCATCGTACGGACACGATCACCAAGCAACTCAGCGCGGGTCAGCGTCGACGCCTCGGTCTGGCGTGGCTACTCGTGCGTCGACCCGAGCTGTGGTTGCTCGACGAGCCCTACGCGTCGCTCGATGATGCGGGTCGCGAGTTCTTCGATCACCTATTGGGGGACGTCTTGCTCGGTGGCGCCACCGTCGTGGTGAGTGCGCATGACCCGCTTCGCAGTTCCGAGTTAGAGCCGCGGACCTTGCACATGGTGGGTGGTCGGGTGCAACAATCGTGACGCGCATCGCGTGGTTGGTGGCCACCAAGGACTTGCGCATCGAAGTGCGCAGTCGCGTCTTGCTCTGGCAAGTGCTGCCCTTCGGAGTCATCGCTTTGTTGTTGTCGGGTCTCGCACTCGGCCCGACCCAAGCGGGGAACTCGACGGCCGGACCGGGGCTGTTCTATTTGGTGACGTTGTTCGTGACCCTGTTGATGATCAATCGTTCGCAGGCGTTAGAAAACGCGCCGGGCACGAGGGCCTCGGTCGCCACGTTAGGACTCGACCCCGCGGGGATCTTCCTGGGCAAGGCCCTGGCCCTGACCATCGAATTATGGATCACCGGTCTGGTGCTACTCGCCGGATCGGTCGTGGTTCTTCATACGGCCCTGATCGGAACCGTGCACGCCCTGCCGAGCGTTCTGGTCACGCTGGCCACCCTCGCGGTAGCCGGTACTCTTTATGGAGCATTGACGCAGGGCGGAGATGGTCCGGCAACACTGTTGCCAGTCCTAACCCTTCCGGCGTTCGCCCCATTGCTAATTGCCGGGGAGCGCTCCTTTAGCGCTGCCCTGCATGGGGGAGCACTATGGGAGTGGTGGGTCATCGTCGTCGTCGCCCTCGTGGCGTATACGGCAGTGGGGATTCTGCTTTACGGTGTTTTGGAGGAATCATGATCAAGCTCTCCCAACGACTACTGGGCCCCGTGACGCTCGTCTCGCTCGCTCTGACCTTCTGGTTAGGGCTGTGGGTCACTCCGCCCGACGTGGTGCAGGGTGATCTGGTCCGTCTGCTCTACGTGCACCCACCCATTGCGTGGGTGGCGCTCTACGTGTCGTTCGGTACCGCGACCATCGCCAGTTGCTTGTACTTATGGCGGCGCACGCGATCCGACGTGATGGACCGTCTTGCGTACTGCGCGATGGAGATCAGTGTCGTGTTCATCGCCCTTACGCTCATCACCGGTTCGATTTGGGGTCGACCTACCTGGGGGGTCTGGTGGGCGTGGGACGCGCGACTCACGTCCACGGCCATCCTCGGCGTCTTCGCGTTGGCGTACTTGGCGCTGCGCCGGGCCAACGACGACCCCGCACTGCGGGCGCGACGCAGCGCGGTCTTCGCGATCTTGACCGCCATCAACGTGCCCATCATTCACTTCTCGGTCCAGTGGTGGAAGACGTTGCACCAGGGGGCGTCGGTACTGACGAGCAACGGCACCTTGAACGTACACGGTTCGATGTTGTGGGCCATGCTGTTGGGATTCCTCGGCTTCACTCTGTTGTTCTTCTGGCTACTGCGTTACCGCTACCGCCTCGAGGTCAAGCGCGACCTCGCCACGGCCAACACCGTGGACGAGGCGTTGGCCCTGCGGCAACGCGAAGGGGTCTAGATGGGCTACGTCAGCGCCGGTTACGCCTTCGCCTTCGGGGGTCTGGCCCTGTACGCACTGTCGATCTGGTGGCGAGGGCGACGTGGTTGACCTCGAAACCTCATCGACGTTGACACCGGTGGACCCGCCGGTCTCTAAGTCGCGCTCCTCGCGGCGCTCCATCGTGGTCATCGTGGTCCTCGTCGCAGTGGTCGTGGTGCTCCTCAGTCAGGGACTGCTGTCGTCGTTGAACTACTTCGAGACCGTCGACCAGGCGCTCGGTCAGCGCGCGTCACTGGGAACCAAGGTCATCCGCCTCGAGGGCGTGGTGCAACCGGGCACCATCGTGCGCACGAGCGCCGGCGCCGCCTTCACGATGACCGGTGCGGGCACGCATCACGTCTTCGTCACGGCCCAGGGATCGCCACCACAACTCTTTCAGGCCGACATCCCCGTCGTGGTCGTGGGTCACTTCGTCTCCTCGACGTCGCTTGATTTCGCTGGAACCCAGATCATGGTGAAGCACACGGCGTCGTACATCGCCGCACACCCGAGTCGAGTGAAGGCACCGAACGGAACGAGTCGATGATCCTGACGTGGCTGGGGCGTAGCGCCCTCGACGTGGCGTTTGCGTCGTGCGTGATCGGGGTGGTCTCCCAAGTGATGACCTTGCGGGGTCGGCGCTCGCGCGCCATTTGGTGGGGAGTCCTAGCGCTGGCGGGACTCGTCGCCGCGGTCGCGGTGATGCAGTTCGCGATGGTCACCCACAACTTCTCGCTGGCCTACGTGGCCGAGAACAACGCCACCTTCACGCCGCTCGTGTATTCCATCACCGGCATGTGGTCCGCCCTCGAAGGCTCGTTGTTGTTGTGGGCCTTGATCCTGACCTCCTTGACGGTCGCGGTGATCCACCACTACCGGCGTGACGCCAACGACGCGGTGGTCGTGTGGGCGACGCTGGTGCTCTTCGTCGTGGGCGGTTTCTTCATCTTGCTCATGGTGGGGCCGGCCGATCCCTTCTTGCACAACCCCGCCCACGTTCTGCAGGGCGCCGGGCCCAACGCGCTGTTGCAGGACAATCCGTTGGTGGCGGTGCACCCGCCGTTGCTCTACGCGGGATTCGTGGGCTTCTCGGTGCCCTTCGCCTTCGCGATCGCGATGCTCGTCACTGGACGAGTGCACGATCGTTGGCCGCTCGAACAGCGACGTTGGACGGTCCTGGCGTGGGGCAGCTTGTCGGTAGGAATCGTACTGGGCGCGTGGTGGAGCTATCAGGTGCTCGGTTGGGGTGGCTTCTGGGGCTGGGACCCGGTCGAGAATGCGGCGCTGTTGCCGTGGCTCACCGCGACGGCCTATATCCACTCGGTCATCGTGCAGGACCGCCGGGGACTCTTTCGCATCTGGAACCTCTCGCTCGCGATCGCGACGTTCGCCTTCACGGTGCTCGGCACCTTCTTCACGCGTTCGGGCGTCCTGCAGAGCGTTCACTCGTTCTCCTCGAGCACGTTGGGTCCGGCGTTAATTACGTTCTTCGCGATCACGGTGGGTACGGGGGTGGCGCTCATCGCGTGGCGCGGCGACGAGTTACGTTCACCCGTCGGGGTCGATCATCCGGCGTCGCGCGAGGGTCTCTTCGTGGCGAACAACATCTTGTTCGTGGGCTTCGCCTTCGTCGTGTTGCTCGGTACCGTGTTTCCCCTGCTCTACGAGGCGGTCAATGGAACCCAGGTCACCGTCGGCACGCCCTACTTCGCGGCGGTGGCCGCGCCGGTCGCGGTGGCACTGTTGTTCTTGATGGCCATCGCTCCGGTGGTCAGCTGGCGAACGGTGGACGCCGTCGTGCTCTGGCAGCGCGTGAGGATCTCGGCGTGGGTGGCGCTGGCGAGCGTGGTGGTGCTCGTGGTCTTTGACGTACGTCATTGGTCGGTGTTGGTGGCGGTCTTCTTGTCGGTGGCCGCCGCCGGTGCGGCATTGCGCACCTTGAACGGCGTGGTCCAGAGCGCGCGTCGTCGCGGCGACCTGGCGTCGGCGTGGCGCGCCCCCAGTACCGGAGGGATGATCGTGCACCTGGGGATCGTCGTGCTCGCCGTGGGGATCGTGGTCTCGACCTCGTACACGACACGCTCGGAGGTCACGTTGGCGAAGAACCAACGGACGGTGGTGGACGGGCAGTACATCACCTTCGGCGGTTTCGCCGCGGTCGCGACGTCGTTGGAGAAACAGACGCAACTAAAGGTGACGGTCGATGGCAACGCCCTACGCCCGGCGATCACGACGTTCAACGGCCGCACCAGTCAACCCGTGGGAACCCCGGCCATCGACTCGAATCTCTTACGCGACGTGTACGTGACCTTCGACGCTGTCGGCGGCAACGGTACCACCTCAGGTGGTCAACTCACAAGCAACCTTCCCGCCGGATCGGTCCTACTCGGAGTCACCGTCGAGCCACTGTTGTCGTGGCTGTGGATCGGTGGTCTCATGGTGGGAGTGGGAAGCGCCCTGTCCTTTGGTCGGCGCCGTCACCGTGACGAGGTGGCGGCGTGAGACGCCGTCTCGTGCTCATCACGTCCCTGTTGATACTGGTGGCGATCGTGGGGCTGTCGATATTGCTGGTGACGCGTCAACCCGTCGCGGCCACCGTGGCGCCGAGTCCGTTGGTGGGCAAAACCGCTCCCGATATCGCGGGCGCGCAGTTCAACGGTGGTCGATTTTCACTGGCGGCTGATCGCGGACAAATAGTCGTGATCAACTTCTTCGCGTCGTGGTGCGGGCCGTGTCAACAAGAAGAGCCCAACTTGATCACCTTCGCCTGGCAGCAGCGCCTCAAGGGCGTCAAGGTGCTCGGCGTGGTCTTTAACGACACCGTCGGCGCCGCCAAGTTCTTTGATGCCAAGTACGGCACGCTGTATCCGTCGATTGACGATCCCAACGGGACCATTGCCTTTCACTACGGCGTGACGTCACCGCCGTCCACCTTCGTTATTGATACTCACGGACGCGTTGTCGCCGAGTTGCTCGGTCCGGTCACCGTGGCCCAGCTCAACAACGTCGTCGCCCGGGTGCGCGCGTGAGTTCGTCCATCTCGCTTCGTCCGAGCGCGCTGACGCTGGGATCGTTTCGACTTTGGCTCGTGGTTCTCGCGGCCGTCATCGCGTTGGTTGTGGTGACGGCGCCATCGACGTCGTCGAACACTCAGCGTGTGTCGCACCTCGAGTCCTTGGTGAAGTGCCCCTCGTGTCAGGACCTGTCGGTCGCTCAAAGTACCTCGTCCTCAGCACTGGCGGTGCGCCACGAGATCGTGACGATGGTGGCCGCGGGCGACAGTGACTCCCAGATCCTGACCACGATTGAAGACGCGTATGGCCCGTCGATCTTGTTGAGCCCCTCCACTGCGGGTCTGGGTACCGTCTTGTGGCTGCTCCCCGCGGCGGTCTTCGTGGGACTCGGCACCACCGTGGTTGTTCTGCGCAGGCGCCGGTGAAGAACGAACGGCAACTCCTCGACGAGATTCGCCTGCGCGAGGCATCCTTAGAAGACGCGCGTCGCGAACGTGACGCGGGCGAACTCACCGACGTCGACTTCGACGCCATCTGCGTGAGAGAGACGACGTCGCTGGACGTCGCGCGACGTGCACTGGCGTCCCTCGAGCTGCCCGCGGCCACGACAGAACGCGCACATTCATTCGTCGCGCGACGGCGACGGCGTAGTCGATTGATCGTCGCGCTGGTGTGCTTCGCACTCGCGGCCGGGATGTTGGTGTGGGCGAACCTCGGTCTTCGCCAGGCGGGCTCCTCGGCGACGGGGGGGCTCAACCTCTCACAGACCGAGAAGTTGCAACAACTTCTCACCGAAGCCGAGGCCGACGTCGCCAACGGCGACGCGGCGACGGCCCTGTCGGCCTATCAGCAGGTGCTCGCGCTGCAACCAAAGAACGTGGACGCCTTGACCGAAGCGGGATGGTTCGAGTTCTCGGCCGGGAGTAACGCCAAGAACGCGAAGGTCGTCGCCGACGGCATCAGTCTGATACGCCGGGCGCTGAATCTGGCGCCCAGTCAGGCGGCTCCTCGGCTCTACTACGCCATCGTGGCCTATCGAACGCCGAACAATCAGGCGCTCGCGACGTCGCAGTTCGAGGTTTTCGTGAAATTGCACCCGACGACGGCGCAACTGGCGATCGCCTCGCCGTACCTAAAGGCGCTCAAGATCTCGTCCTAGAGCGGTACGACGCCCGATAGGAGGGCGCCTAACACCGCCGCCATTAACAACATCATCGTCGCGCTTCGTTGAAAACCGAGCAACCAGATCAAGGCGACGAGGAGGATGGCGCCCTGCCAGAGCTGGGCGATCAATATCGCCAGCGCGACCGCTGACGCGCCGATGGCGCCAATGACACTGGGACTCGCCCCCGCGAGAAACGACACGACCGAGTCATTGGCGCGTAGGCGATCGAAGTGGCGCGCCCCGAGCGTCACGAAGAGAAATGACGGTGCGAAAGCGATCACGGTCGCGAGCGCGGCCCCCGGGAGTCCGTGGGCGGCGTAGCCAACCGCCGCGACGGTGAGCACGACGGGACCCGGCGTGACCTGACCCAGCGCGACCGCGTTCAAGAACTGCGCGCCGGTCATCCAGTGATACGTGTTCACCACGTCGTGTTGCATCAAGGGAATGATGACGAAGCCGCCTCCGTAGGAGAGGGCACCAACTTTGAGGGCCACCCACGCGAGTGCCCCCACCCCACCGAGTACCACGCCGTGCAGCGTTGCC
>Ga0207933_1000565_pt1 | contig 35182 bp, 25 predicted proteins | sample NGESurdeep092012_4_FD_184488 | JGI IMG/M metagenome (GOLD analysis project Ga0207933, IMG submission 184488) | Arctic peat soil microbial communities from Barrow, Alaska - NGEE Surface sample F53-3 deep-092012 (SPAdes) | ecosystem: Environmental > Terrestrial > Soil > Wetlands > Peat ... | reverse complement strand
TCGATGCCCTCCAACAAGCCATCTCCGAGGCCATCCCATCCATCTCATCCAGCAACGCCCAAGCCTGGTTCCATCACTGCGGTTACGATATACACCTATAGGAGAAATGCTCTAGGTAATAAAATCCCGTGACCACATTGTTCTTCGTTCCAACAGCCGAATAGGCATAGATGACATCTCCGGGCGAGACCTGGAAGTTGGGAATTTCAACCTCCGCATTCGGAATGAATTCAATCCAGGCGTAATAGGCGGGCTTGCCTCCAGTCCACTGCTGTTCGGTGCCATCCTGAATCAGGTCGTTGCACTTGCAGTTTCCATCAATGCCGATCCACTCCGACATATAGCCGCTGATTTTGGAGAATTGATTGTTGACGCTGGGCACCACCCAGAGACCGTACACTTCATACAGTTTGGGACTGCCACCAAGAAGGGACCATCCGCTCCAGTTGCCAGAGGTAACTTTTGTGGTGTTGCCTTCAACAACTGACTTGCCAATTTGCTGGTTTGGCAGATGATAACGGCCGGGATTGACCACCAGTTCCGGAGTAATGCGGGTAGTGGCCACGGCTTGCAGCCACCTGGAGTACGGCTTGACATCGTTGGGATCCGGCCGTCTTGGGAAACCATAATCCTGCAGTTGTTCCTGCGAGGCGTAGACAGGATCGAAACCCTGCGGTACGGAGTTATAGGTCGTTACGCCGGACATACCGGGCAGAGTTACGTTGCTTGTATAGTCCTGGCCGTTGGCAATAAGACTGCCAGCCGCCAGGGTGGCGATGGCGAAGAGAGCGATGGTACCTTTCACGTGGATCTCCTGTTAGACAGTGGGCTGCGGGCTAAAGCCGCCGCGTGTCCGGGGGACGCACGAAGCGGAAGACGTTTGAGGTGCAACAACCAACCAGAGCGACAAAAGGCAACGAAGCCCACGACGAGTGAAGTGTGGGCGCCTTAATCCTTTGATCGGTACGCGTCATCCACACGGAAACTGCGTCAGATCCAAATTATTTTGCGAAATGGGGATAGACGGGTGGCCATTCAAGCCATCGTTTGGCATGAATGGGAGGAGCCCACGGCCGCCGGCAAAAGCGGGCGGGGATCAACACTTCTGCGGCAGCGGTTTGTGCCCCGCGCCTGGCCTCCCAGCGCAAATCGCGCTTCAAATTAGCTCAGGCGGCCTCATCTCGGGAAATGAATATAGGCCCAAAACGGTAGAATGGCGGTAGACCCCTGTGCGCGCCGTCCGGTCGACGGAGCAAAGACTCCGCTGCAACATTTCCGCCAAAACCGGCGTTTCGCCTGTTTTTTTCTAAAAACACCCGCCCGGGGGCCCGATAAACGCATAAGTACTTCGTTTTCTTTAAGTTAGACCCAATCTGCGTCCGCACAATCCTACAAATACGCTGCACAATCCTACAAATATCCAGCACAATCCTACAAATACGCTGCACAATCCTTCACAAATTTTGCCCAATCCCCTGGACTCCGTGCGCCTAACCCTGCGGGATAGGAAAGGAGTACCCCAGATCGGTCTCCCATTGCATCAGCATCCGGCGATGCGACTTTAGTACTTCCTGAAAATGCGGCTGGCCGGCAAGGTTGACCATTTCTCCCGGATCGCTCGCCAGATCCACCAGCGACTCCCGATGCTTGCCTTCGTCGTACACGCAGTATTTGTAGCGCTGGCCTCGCACCATCCGCCCTCGCGGCTTGGGAATTCTTCCGTCCACCGGCGCGCCCTGCACCATGTGGTTGGAGGCGACGACATACTCTCGCGGGTCGCGGCGCGTGCGGCCGGTCGCGGTGTCCGTCAGGTCCAGTCCGCGCAGTCCCTTCGGTTGCGGAATCCCGGCCAGTCCGCACAGGGTCGGAATCAGATCAACCCCGGTCGAGACCAGCCGGTCCGACGTTCCACGAGCGACTTTGCCTTTCCACTTGAGGATGAACGGCACCCGCACGGATTCCTCATAGAAGACGGTCTCCTGGCTCCAGTGATGCGCTCCCTGGCAGTCTCCATGATCGGAAAGAAAAACGATCAGCGTATCTTCCTCCAGGCGATTGTCCTGGACGGCCTGCAGCACTTTGCCGATCAGCGCATCCACTTTTTCGACTATGCGATAGTACGCCCACTCATATTGCCGCCATTTCTCATCGCTGAAATTTCCCACCGGAAACATTGGGGAGCGTTGATAGGACTCGCGCATGAGCGTCATGATGTCGGGCTCATTTTTCTGCGGGGGAAAGTCCACGCGCAAGGGAGGACAGTCCGCTGCCTGCGGCGCCGGTCCGATCGGGCCCTGCGACAACTCTTCTCCTCTCGCCCAGTTGCAGATGTTATGCGGATTTAGAAACGAGGCGACTGCCAAAAAAGGCTGCGGATTTTTGCCGCCCAGGAACTTTGCGGCTTCGTCCACTGTTCCCCGATCGTCGACGCGATCTTCCACCTGTTGAAAGCCGTGGGCGTTTTTATCTTTGACCGGATAGGGAAGGTGCCATTTGCCGAAATACGCTGTGCGATATCCTGCCTGCTCGAAGACGGTACCCATGCAGGGGAACCTGGACGCGTCGAGATCCGGGTTCAAATCGTCATTCGTTTCGACACCGGTTTCCACCGGGTAGCGCCCGGTATACATGGAGGTGCGCGAGGGCACGCACAGCGGGTTCGCGGCGTAGGCCCGAGTAAACCGCATCCCGGTAAGAGCAAGGCTGTCGATGTTGGGCGTATACAGGAGATCATGCCCAATCGAGCAAGTCATCGCGTCCGCGGACTGCTCATCGGTGGTGATGATCAATATGTTCTGGCGCTTCGGCACTAATGCAGCCGGCAGGCGGGTTGCAGCCCCGGCAAGCGCCGTTCCCACGCCGGCTTTCAAAAATGTTCTGCGGTTTAGAGAAGACGAAGCCATCATGTTCCTCTCGACGTTTGAAGATCGATCCTGTTATGGGATGCATCTCCAAAAAAGCGACGATGCGGCCGGTGGATGGAACTTCCCCATCCTATTGGATGAACGCCCGCAAGGCGCAGCGGAAAGCAATGACCAAATCGGACAATTGGCAAATACGGCGCACGCCACATGACGTACAGTTCCATCGTTCGCCGTCCTCTCACCCGGGCCCTCTTTGTCCGCTATAATGCAGATGCGCGGAGAGATGGCCGAGAGGCTGAAGGCGGCGGTTTGCTAAACCGTTATAGGGCCAAAAGCTCTATCGGGGGTTCGAATCCCCCTCTCTCCGCCAGCGAGTCTTTCTCTCGCCTATGCTGGAACTTTTTCGGCCAGAAATCCCAGCATTTGGCCGCGAAATTGCGAATTCTGCTGAAGTCAGAGAATCGCTTTTGGCGGATCAGCGGCTCCAGAAATGCTCATTTTCTCTGCTGGGGCGAGTTGAAGTCCGGTTTTCCGCCTGAAGTTCCCCCAGGGTTCGAGTTCTCGCGTTGCGAACCACTTACTAAAAAGGTCAAGCGTTCTTCGATAGCATGCGTGACCTCCGTCAGATCGAAGGTCTCCAACAAAACGGAGCACCTGCACATACTCGCGGTTGCTGTGCTTCTTGAGCCTTGCTTCGAGCAGGCGCCACAGTTGGGCGAAGCACTCCGGCAACTGCCATCCGGCCCGCGCGCAGCCTGATTCAGCGCCCGGACCTTCTGTTCGAGTAGCGCCAGGTAGTGCACCGAATCGAAGACTACTGTCTCGGGTCATAACTGCACTCGTGTCGGGCGATGACCTCGTTGGCGCAGGCAATCACCACTTCGTGCACGTAATCGGAGCGAGAATGCGGATGACTTTCTCGCCTCTGTTGACCCGGCGGTCAAGCTGGTTCCAGATGTAAAGTTCGGCAACGCGGGTTGCGTCGGGCTGCTGCCACCAGTCTGCATAGCTACAGTACAGGCGAAGACACGGGAAATTTGAGGCGTGGTGAAATATGTGGTTTTCAGAGCCGCCCCTGAATGCGGAATATCTGCCCGCCCTATAGCAGCTTGGAATACAATCTCGAATGATATCTATGGCCACTTTATCGCAAGCAATTGCTGCCGTCCCTACAGTTTTTTCTGCCTGCAAACCCAAGGAAGATGTTCTGAAGGGTGCAATGGCGGATGCGGAGTTTGCCGCTGACCTGGCCCAGGTTCTCCGGGGCGATGCGCCAGCCCAATATGCCGATCCGGCTCTATTCTTCTCAAATACCTACCCTACCCGCGGACTCAAGGATCTGCTTTCGAATGTCTGCGGGCGATTGAGCAAAGGTCAGGGCGTAGCCTCAATTTTCCGTCTGGACACCTCCTATGGCGGCGGCAAAACGCACGGACTCATCGCACTTGTGCATGCTGTTCGTAGCGGGCGGACAATCGCCAATATCGCCGAATTCGTGGACCCGACGCTTCTTCCCACCGGGAATGTCCGCGTTGCCGCATATGACGGAGAGAATGCTGATCCTTCAAATGGCCGCAAGATGGATTCTGGCGTCCTGGCATATACCCCATGGGGCGAGTTGGCAGTGCAGTTGGCCGGTGCCGAAGGCTATGAACGCGTTCGCAAGAGCGATGAATCCCGCACCGCGCCAGGCGCCGATACTCTCAGAGAACTCTTCGGCGGCGAACCGACGTTGATCCTGCTCGATGAGCTTGCGGTCTACTTGCGGAAAGTTCAAAGCATGCCGGCGGCTAAGGATCAGTTGACCGCCTTTCTCACCGGCCTATTCAAGGCGATTGAGAGCACACCGAAAGCGGTTCTGGTCTACACGTTGGCGGTCGGGCGCGACGGCAAAGCGCAGGACGCCTACCCACAGGAGAACCAGTTTCTTGCGGAAAAGATGGCGGAGGCGGAGAGCGTATCTGCCCGCAAGGCCACTCTGCTGAATCCAACCGAGGATGACGAAACCGCTCTCGTCTTGCGCCGGCGCCTGTTTGAGTCTGTCGATGAAGACATGGCTACTCAAGCGGTGGACGCGTACCGCGCCTTGTGGTCCGTACAGCGCGATTCGATCCCTGGCGAGGCCCTAAAGCCTGAGGTCATCGATTCGTTTCGCCGGTCGTACCCGTTTCACCCCGAAGTTCTTGACACTCTCACCGGGAAGACCGCAACTCTGGCAAATTTCCAGCGAGTGCGCGGCATGCTGCGACTACTCGCGCGAACCGTTGCGCACCTTTGGGATACGCAGCCCCCAGACGCAACTGCGATTCACGTACACCACATCGATCCGGGTTTTGCCCCGATTCAGCAGGAGTTCGTCACCCGGCTCAATCTGCAAATCTACAATCCTGCCATCCGCAACGACATTTCCGGCGAGGGCGCTCGCACCGCCCTTGCCCAGGAGATCGATTCGAGTTTCTATCGCGGCCTGCCACCGTATGCCAGCTATGTGGCGCGAACGGTTTTCATCCATTCGCTGGGTTTCCCGTCCCAAATCCAAGGGATCGCTCCAGACCAACTGCGATTCAGTATCCTGGCTCCTTCGCTAGACATTGGGTTCATTGAGGACGCACGGAAGCGATTCCAGGAGCGTTCCGCTTATCTCGACGACAAGCCGGGCGCGCCCCTGCGGTTCCTTACGGATGCGAACCTAACGCAAATCGTCGAGCGGCAGATTCAACTTTGCGATCCCGGCGAGGTCCGATCCGAGTTGTCGGCGAGGATTCGCACCCTTTACCTCCAGGGCGTTTTCGAACTGAAACCGTTCCCAGCAGCTCCCGTAGACATACCCGATGAGATTGGGAGCGGCAAGCCCCTGCTTGCGTTGATGTCTTATGACAGCGTTTCCGTTGGAACCACGGTGGACGCAGTACCGGACCTGATTGCCCGTATTCACAAAAATGTGGGTTCGGATGGAACTGGATTCCGTAAACTCCGCAATAATCTCATTTTTGTCGTTGCTGAAGAAGCCAAGATCAACGAGATGAAACGTGAGATGGCCCGTTTCATTGCGTTGCAAGAGTTGGTCAAGCCTCAGCGGATGGCCGAATTGGCTCAGCACCAGCAAAACACGTTGCTCGAGTGGTCTCGCAAGGCAGGCGGAAAAGTGAACACAGCCATTCAACTCTGCTACCGCCATATCTTCTACCCATCGCGGCAGGCGCTTTCGCCCGACACCGAACTGGCACATTCGGCAGTTGAAGTTCATCAGAACGACACTCTAGATAATGGCCAGCGCCCCCCCACGCAGGTGCTTCGCGAGACCAACAAGCTGCGGCTGCCGGAAGACCCTCCCGATTCGCCCAGTTTCGTTCGTGATCGGACTCCACTGCGCAAGGGGCAAATCAGCACCTTCGATCTCCGCGCTGAATTCCGTCGCGATCCCGCTCTACCGATTCTGATCTCTGATACGCCATTCACGCGGGGCATCCAGAATGGCGTCGAACGCGGCGAGTACGTGTACCGCTACCGTGAGCTTCTCTTCGGACCGGGAGATCCCTTCACCCACATCACCATCGATGGTGACGCCTTCGTATTCACAATGACGTATGCGCGTGAGCATGGAATATGGCCGCGCCCCAAGCCGACTCCTGCCAAGCCCGCGTTGTCTGAAGATCCCACAAGATCTCAGATTGAGTTTCCCGAACCCGGAAACTCAGGAACAGCACAACAGCCTCCGGCCACGGGAGTAATCGCAGCACCCAATGCTGCGGGAACGAGTTCAGGGCAGCGACCGTTCACTCATGAGGGCGTGCTTCGCGAGGCACTCAGAATCCTTTGGGAAAAGACCCGCTCTGCTGGAGTCAAACAGGTTCGGCTGATCACGATACGCCCATTCGAACAAGTGGATGCGTTCAAAATGTTGGCGCTGGTCGGCGGTATCTCCGGCGCAAAAGTAACGGTTACGTTCGAGGGTGAGTACGGCACTCAGGCCGGCGGTGAATTCAGATTCACGTTCCAGGGGCCGGTCGAAGATGCTCTGCCAGTAAAGGACTTTCTCGGCCCACAATACCGCGCGGCCGTAGAACGCGGTTTGGTGGCGACCTTTAGCCTCAGCTTTGCAAACCCTCTTTCTTTGGAAGGAGACGCGGCAGATAAACTGACCGAGAGGCTTACCCAGCAATCGATGGGCGCTGCTTACGTCACCGCATCCGTAGAGGCACAGCCATGAGAAACACCGCGAGGATTCCCCGCCTTCGTTTGATCGAGACGCCTCAATCCGTACCGCAGTACGAGGTGCGCATCCGCCACCACGGACTCGGCGATACCGAGATCGAGGTTTGGCGTATGCCGTCGCCCGCCACGCCGCAACTCACCACACCCACGCGCCTCGCCGGGTTGCGTGGAGAGGCGCTGGAGATGGTCGAGACACGGGTCTTCAGACAGATGCAGCGTGCGGGGCTGCGCATCTCTTCGCTGCGGCCTGTTCCCAACCGGAAGCAGGTGGAACCTCGGGTACAGGGATACAACATCCCCGAGGAACTGGCCTTGACCCTGGGACTATTGTTCCGGGTGTTAGCTCCAATGCGCAGCCGTCCCCGGATGCGCCAGGTGGCCGAGGGAGTCGAGGCTATGGAGCGTGAAGAGGCAAGCTACTGGCTCAGCATGGCCATTCACCGCAAAAACCCGCGGCGTGTGCTGACGGCGCTTCGCTACCTTCTGACCGATCCGCTCCGGTAAACTGTGACCCCGGCGACGGGAAGAATTGGGACTGATGACTGAACGACGTTTGATTGAAGAGTGGCTGCCGATCACGGAGCTTGGCATTGAGAGCCTGCGCGAACGCACGCCGATGACGCCGTTTCCTGCACCGAACCGATTGCACGTATGGTGGGCTCGGCGCCCGTTGGTGGCTTCCCGCGCCGCCATCCTGGCTTCCCTGCTGCCCGCGAATGCAGACCATGAAAAATTCTTGCACGCATTGGGAATTCATGGTGACCCAGTCGCCGCCAAAGCGAGAATTGCTGCCGCGAACCGCCATGGAGAAAGGCTGGGAAGCGACGCGTATGGTTATCGGCGGGCATTCACTTACGCCCCGAACAACTCCGAGATCGCTTGGATTCGAGGGCAATACACAACTGCGACTCCGATGATTCTTGACCCAACGGCAGGTGGTGGAAGTATTCCGTTTGAGGCCGTGAGTTTAGGAATTGCAAGTCAGGCTAACGATCTAAACCCCGTGGCGTCTTTGATTCTCAACGCCACGGTGAAGTATCCGTTGCAACTTGGATTTCAATTGGTGAAGGAGTTTGAACAAATTGGCGCTCGCTTCATCAGTGAGGTGCGCGAGAGGCTCGAGGATGTCTTCCCGACGGAGGCTGAAGATATCCGTCCGGATGGCTACCTCCTTGCTCGGACCATTTCCTGTCCCTACTGCGATGGCCTCATTCCCTTGTCGCCCAATTGGAGATTGTCATCCGACGGCACGGGCGTTCGATTGTTGCCGGACAAGGCTGCCGGGCCGCTGACTCCGGGGCGCGTCTGCCGGTTTGAGATTGTGACCAAGCTTGCTGACCACTCGGAAGGCACGGTGAGTGATGGAGATGCGACTTGTCCCTATCCAGACTGCACCCGCGTGGTGGATGGCGACGAGGTGAAGCGGCAGGCCCAGGCGGGCGGCATGGGCGAACAGCTTTACACCATCGTCTTCAAACGCCGGATCGTCACGGGAAAAACCAAGGCCGGTAAAGAGAAAATCAAATGGGTTCGCGGCTTTCGTGCTCCGCGCGAGCAGGACGACAACAGCGCCTTCATCGCGGAGCAACTCGCCGCGAAGCTGCCGGGATGGGAAGCAAACGATATTGTGCCGAGCGAAGCATTTCCTGAGAATACCAACGACAGCCGTCCCATACAGTACGGCATGCCGCTGTGGCGTGACATGTTTTCTCCACGCCAGTTGCTATGCCATGGGACGAGCGTTGAAGTCTATCGTGAATTACTGGAATCAGATCGTAACGACGGAAAACTGACCGACCTGCGCAAGGCTGCCTATGTCTACCTCGCGCTCAGTCTGGATAAACTCCGGGACTATAACTCACGTATGACCCACTGGCACTCTACCCGTGAGGTGATTGCAGGAACATTTGATCGTCATGATTTTGCCTTTAAGTGGTCTTATGTGGAAATGGCTCCTCTCATCGTCGGACTGGGTTACGACTGGGCTGTAGAGCAGACTGCGAAGTGCATTGAGGAACTTGTAGAACTTGTCCGTCCAGAGGAAGCCGTCGCCGTCAAAGTGGCGGCGAATGCGGCAAAGCGCAGCGTCAAGGGAACAGAGCTTTTCCCCGCACCGCTTGTTGCCAATCCTGCAACGCCCTATGCACCACCGCCCGTAACCATTACCTGCAAGTCCGGAGATCACCTTGATCACATCGAGGGCCGTAGCATCGATGTAGTCGTGATGGATCCTCCCTACTATGACAACGTGATGTACGCGGAGTTGTCCGACTTCTTTTATGTCTGGCTCAAGCGCACGGCAGGCTATGTCGAGCCGGGACTTTTCCGACGTCAACTGACGGACAAGGATCAAGAAGCAGTTGCCAATCCGTCTCGTTTCAAAGGGCAGAAGGGTGCGAAGGTGCTGGCTGGCCGCGATTACCAGGAGCGTATGGCCGCCATCTTCGCCGAATGCCGGCGAGTGCTGAAGCCGAACGGTGTGCTTACCCTGATGTTCACCCACAAAGCAACCGGAGCGTGGGACGCGCTGACCACCGGTCTGATGAAAGCGGGGTTTACGATCACTGCCTCCTGGCCAATCAACACGGAGGCTGAAGGCAGCTTGCACATTAAAGACAAATCGGCCGCCAATAGCACAATTTTCCTGGCCTGCCGGCCGCGTGAGAAACGGTCAGCCACAGCAGAGAAACTTTACTGGGAAGACGTGGAGCCGCTGGTTGCAAAGGCGGTTCGCGAGCGCGTGCAGAAGTTCCAGGATGCCGGGATCACCGGAGTCGATCTGTATCTAGCAAGCTTTGGCCCTGCGCTGGAAAAGTTTTCCGAATTCTGGCCGCTGGAGCGTGGTACACCGCGTCCGCAGGCCGAGCTTGAGAAGAAGCGCAAAAAGCAGGCCGACCTGTTCCCAGAAGAGATTGATCCCTACGCTGTCACGCCGGAAGATGCTCTAACAGCGGCCCGCCGCGAAGTAAAGAACTGGCGGCTGGAGCAACTCACTCATCGCAAGGCCCGCACTGACATGGACGCGGTGACCGCGTGGTTCGTGTTGGCCTGGGACGCATTCGAAGCACCGGTTTTCCCCTACGATGAAGCTCTGCGCCTGGCGCGGGCCGTGGGCGTGGACCTGGACAAGGATATTGTGGGCCGACTGGCAACCAAGAAGGCCAGCGATATTGTCCTCTTGGATAGTCAGCAACGTGCTGCCAAGATGTTCCTCGGCCCGGCGGATGGCTCGCGTTCGATGCTCGACGTCCTGCATCATGCCGCACACGCAGCACGCACCCGTAGCCTGGAGGCGGCTCGCGAATTTCTTGAGAAAGGCGGATGGCTCGACGAGCCGGCCTTCCACACGGCGTTGCAGGCCGCGCTTGAAGTGTTGCCAGTTTCGGCCAAGTTCTCCAAGTTCGAATTGACGCCCGCCCTTTCTGGCTTCGGCAGCGACTTTGAGGCTCTTGAGAATCTGCGACGACTTGCATTCACGGAGCAAGTCGATGAACCAACGCTGTTGTCGAAGCTTCGCATGGAAGAGGCACTCCAAATCTAATGAGCCTACTGCCGGACATCAAATGGAAGCTGAAGTACACGCCAGAGGATGGGAACCTGGTGCAGTGCTTCTATGTTCCGGCACTGCGCTGTGCTAACCGGTACGACCGCTCTACGGGGTTCTTCTCTGCGACCGCGCTGACATTGGCAGCTCGCGGCATTGAAGGTCTCGTTCGTAACGATGGGCACATGCGGCTCATCGTAGGCTGCACGCTGCAGGAGGAAGAAGTCGAGGCGATCCGCAAGGGCGAAGAGTTGCGCGCCACAGTCGAGGCGCATCTCGGCAACATGCCACTGCAGGCCGACAATCCAGATGAGAAAGATGCATTGGAACTGCTGGCATGGATGGTGGCTAAGGGAATCCTTGATGTACGAGTCGCGGTCCCTTGCGATGAAAAGCGACATCCAATCGCCAGCAATGGAATCTTTCATGAGAAAGCGGGGATTGTCGAAGACAAAGCCGGACATCGTCTCGCTTGGAATGGCAGCCTGAATGAAACGGTCTACGGATGGCAAGTGAATTGGGAGAGCATCAATGTCTTCCAATCTTGGGAGATTGATTCGCGTCGGGTGGACGAAGAGGGGCAAAACTTCGCCAGGATTTGGTCGGGGACGAGTCCGCGACTCCTTACCTTGGATGTTCCCTCCGCGATCGAACATAATCTCCTGCGCTTCCTACCTGAAAATGACATTCCCGCCCGGCTTGAGAAGGCGCAGGTACCAGACCATCCAGTTAAGGCCGCCACTTCGCCGGATGGCGATAGCGCCGAGCTTGACCTCGCAGAGCGACGCAGAATGCTGTGGGGATACATCAAATACGCCCCTTCATTCGATCAACCCGGAGCAGACCGTGTGGGAGAAGCAACCGCTGCAATCGAGCCATGGCCTCATCAGATAAAAGCATTTGAACGCATGTATCACCAGTGGCCGCCTAAACTCCTGATCGCCGACGAGGTCGGACTCGGTAAGACGATCGAAGCGGGATTGCTGTTGCGGCAAGCCTGGATGGCGGGACGTGCCAAGAGAATATTGATTCTCGCCCCGAAGGCCGTTCTAACGCAGTGGCAATTGGAACTGCGAGAGAAGTTCAACCTGAACTGGCCAATCTATGACGGCCATCGCCTGGAGTGGTATGAGTCGCCGGCTCTGCGTAGCAAGAATGTAAAGAGTGTCGATTCGGACAAGTGGCACGAGGAGCCCATCGTGCTGGCTTCCAGCCAACTGATGCGGCGGACAGAGCGGGCCAGAGTGATATTGGAACAGGCCGCGCCATGGGACCTAGTGATCTTGGATGAGGCGCACCATGCGCGCCGGAAGTCTCCGGGTGCAACCAAGAGCCGCGGCCCCAACAATTTGCTGCGCCTGATGCTCGGACTGCGTGGAAAGACGCATGGCCTCGTGCTCCTAACGGCCACTCCTCTTCAAGTGCATCCAGTGGAGGTTTGGGATTTATTGAGCTTACTCGGAATGCCTCCTGATTGGACGGATGGAGCCTTCGTTGCCTTCTATGAAGCATTGGCCAAGCCATCACCTTCGCACGAGGAATTCGAATCGCTGTCAAGGCTGTTTCGTGCCTTCGAGTCGCAGTATGGCGAGGTCTCAGTCGAGGTGGTACAGGATAAAGGCCAAATCACTCGGTTGAAAGCTGTGCAACTGTTGCGGAGCCTGCGCGACGAAGCAACCATGCCTCGCAAGTCGCTCTCGGCCAAGGATCGCGAAACCGCTCTTCGCATTCTCCGTCAAAACTCGCCGGTGGGTCGATTGATCTCCAGAAACACTCGCGACCTCCTCCGCAGATACTACAAGGAAGGACGCATCTCTACCCCGATTGCCGACCGCGAGGTAGATGACCGATTCCTGACCATGAGCGATGACGAACGTCACATCTACGAATTGGTCGAGACCTATATTCGCGACACGTACAACAAGGCGTCGGCATCGACCAGGACCGCAGTCGGATTCGTGATGACCATCTACCGCAAGCGCCTGGCGAGCAGCTTCTATGCTCTGACTAAGACACTGGAAAAGCGTCTGGCTGCGATCAAGCGAGGCGACGGTTCCATCTCCGGCACAACGGATGAGGACCTGCCTGACGACGATATTGCGGAAGAACTTCTTGATACGGACGAGATCACGGAGATGGAGCGGGAGGCGTTGAACTTCGAAGAACGCTCTTCTATCGAGGATTTGCTCCTTCGAGTGAGCAGTCTTCCACCTGATACCAAAGCCCGGGAACTTCGAACAGTGATCGATGAACTACGTGCCGCCGGGTATGGACAGGTGATGGTATTTACTCAGTTCACCGACACGATGAATTTCTTGCGCGAACAACTTCGGACTACACCAGGCCTGAAGATGATGTGCTATTCCGGACGTGGAGGAGAGATTCCGATTGGAGATTCTGAATGGGCGGTCATACCGCGAGACCAGGCGAAGCGAAGATTTAAGGATGCAGAGGCCGACGTATTGCTCTGCACTGACGCTGCGGCTGAAGGGTTAAATTTTCAGTTCTGTGGTGCATTAGTGAATTACGACTTACAGTGGAACCCAATGCGAATTGAGCAGAGAATCGGGCGAATCGACCGTGTGGGACAGAGATACCCAAAGATACGGATCGTAAATCTCCAATACGAGGACACTATCGAGACCGCCGTATATCGGGTGCTCCAGGAGCGGATTGGCTTCTTCATCTCGGTGGTAGGCAAGCTGCAGCCAATTCTTTCCAGCGTGTCCCAGCGGATAGCAGCGGCCGTCTTGGGTACAGCCACCTTACCGGACAACGACCAACTAATAGCCGGAATTGAAGAGGATATTGCAACAACTGATGCGACTTCGTTCGATCTCGACAGTTTGGTAGTTTCCGATCTTGAGTTGGATCAACGGCCTGAGGCACTCTACGGCCTAGGCAGTCTCCGTGACGTACTGTCCCACCATGACATATTTCTCCCCGATGCCACACTGGAAGCCACAGGTGGCAGCGAGTTCCAGTATCTAGTTCCAGGAATTAAGAAGCTCCGCATCACTCTTAGCCCGGAATATTACGATGCGCACGCGGGGGATGTGGAGTTGTGGTCGCCAGGCACTCCGATATTCCCGGAGCCCATCGATGTTATTGATCCGGAGATTGCAGCGAAGGTCACCATTGCATTTCTGCTTCCAACCCAATCTGGATCATGACAATGTAATCGAGTGCCCTGGTTACTGCATCGCCGCTCCGGCGTTTCCAAGCTTCCAACCGCAACCGAGGGTATCTCACCGTTGAGATTGCAAGCGCAACGGAACATCTACGCTGTTCGCCGCCCTCGATACCCTGGGAATTCAGCTGCCTGACAATTGTATCCGCTGCTGGCTCCAGTCGCCGGGGATGTTTCCGAGGCAGGTATCGAGCGACAGATAAGCAGCTTGCTTGCCTTCGAGAATCGCTTCCGTCAGATCCGGAGCCAGGAAAGCGAGCGGGATGACGCGGCTGATGTAGCGCTCATTGAGGCCTGTTTCTTTCGCAATGGATCGCTGGTTGACGACCTCTCCTTGCAGGATCCGATCCACCCATTCGTGCGCTCTCGAAATCGCGCGAATCAGGGAACGAACTTCATGCGGCCTCGCACCTGGGGAATCGAGCGGCACGACCAGACGCACTTCACCGCCGCATCGCTTCAACTCGGCAGTAGCTTCAATCGTGACCAGATCGTTCGGGTTATCGCTTGGCGATGTTTGTTCGTCGGAGATTCCCAACGCTATTTGGCGAAGGAGTGACTTGTTGATCTGGATTTCAATCCGGTCATTGTAGGCGACAACCCTTTGCGCCGTGGATTGCAGCAGGCTTTGAATCTTGTCCGTGGGGGCCGTGTTCCACTCTCGAGATGCTTCTGTCACGGCCTGCACTTCTGCCGCCGACGCGTCCGACCCAACCAGCATCTCCATCATGCGTTGCGTCGATCGCAGCAACAATGTTAGTTGCGATAGAACCAGTTCCTCGATCTCCGACGCCGGAATTCGCACCGGGCCGTGGGGGCGATTTCGAGGGTTCTTGATCACGGCCTGGGAAACGTAGTAGCGGTAACGTCGCCCTTTCTTAGTCGCATGCGAGGGTGTGAATCGATTGCCTTTTTCGGCGTAGAGCAGGCCCATCAGCAGACTCTGTTCCGTGGATCGTGGACGTTTTCGTGCGGCCTGCAGATTGCGCTGAAACTGTTGCTGCACCTGATCCCAGAGCTTTTGCTCGATGATTGCCGAGTGCTGGCCAGGGTAGCTTGCACCCTTATGGGGAATCTCGCCCCGATAAATCCGGTTGTGCGGGATCAGGTAGAGAGCGCCACGAGAGTAGCAAGCCCCTCCTGAGGCTCGCCCAGTACGGCTGACTCGTCTTTTGCTGAGGATGCCTCGTTGTTCCAGATACTCCTGCAGCTTGGTGACACAACCCAATTTGAGGTAGAGCTGATAGATCTCTTGCACCTGCTCGGCTTCGGCTGGATTGAGGACGAGATGCCGGTCGTCAAGGTCATAGCCGAGCGGAACAACACCGCCCATCCACATACCCTTTCGCTTCGTGGCAGCAATCTTGTCCCGGATACGCTCTCCCGTCACTTCTCGCTCAAATTGGGCAAAGGAGAGAAGAACATTCAGCGTCAACCGCCCCATCGACGTGGTGGTGTTGAACTGCTGGGTGACTGAGACAAAGCTGATGCCTTGTTTATCGAATTGCTCCACAATCTTGGCAAAGTCTGCCAGAGAACGTGTCAGCCGGTCGACTTTATATACGACAACGGTATCGACTCGCTTGGCGGCGATGTCTTCGAGTAGTCGTTTCAGGGCCGGTCGTTCCATGTTGCCGCCGGAGAAGCCGCCGTCGTCATACTGGCTGGGGATCAACTGCCAGCCTTCATGTCGCTGGCTGACGATATAGGCTTCGCAGGCTTCTCGCTGAGCGTCGAGCGAGTTAAAAGACTGGTCCAAACCTTCTTCGGACGATTTTCGGGTGTAGATGGCGCAGCGGATCCGGGAAGGAGTCGTCATGCCTTTTTCCTCGTCCCGAAGAAGGCTGGCCCAGACCACTGGGTTCCGGTAATCTCTCTGGCAATCTTCGAAAGGCTTGAAAATTTAGATCCGCGGTATACGTAACCGGCATCGGTCACGATGACCTCATGCACTTGGCCATGCCATGAACGAAGCAGGCGGTTTCCCTGCTCGGAACCGACTGAAATCTCTTTCTGTGGCCGCTTTTCGGAGGCGATCGACTTCGCAATCTCGCGCAGCCGTTTCCGGGCTGAATGGGATAAGCCGCCGTATTCTTTCTCCTGTATGCGATAGGCAAGGATAGGCACCATCAGCTCTTTACGCAGCTTGGGCGGCGGGGCTTTGGAGAAGTTCTCACGCCAGAGAAGGAGTAATTGAGTCTTGTTGAGGGCCGGTAAGGCGGAGATTCTATGGGTGAGATCTTTATCCATGGATGCGTCCTATGCCGGATTTTCTTCTCGAGAGAGGGCCGACACACACAGTGACGCTCTACTGTTATCGGTACTCTAAAAATCCGCAGAATCGGCGTTTGAAAAATCCCCAGTTGACGCCGAGCGGCGGCATTCTGATCCGGGAGGGTCGGGATGCTGCGACTGGAGGATTTCATGGAGATTCGGAAGCTGCATCATGACGGTTGGAGCGTGACGGAGATCGCCCGGCAGTTGGACATCGACCGCAAGACGGTGCGGAAGTACCTGAAGCAAGCGCCGCGGGAGTACGAACGCCAGGCGAAGAGCTGGAAGGCCGATCCGTGGCGGGCCTATCTGCGGGAGCGCTGGGAGCAGGGCGTGCACAACGCCAGCCGCTTGTTCCTGGAGATCCGGAAGCGCGGCTACGATGGCTGCCTGACGCAAGTGAAGAAGATAGTGGGTCCGTGGCGGAGCGAAGGTCGGGAGCGGTCGTTTGTGCGTTTCGAGACGGCGCCGGGCGAGCAGGCGCAGATGGACTGGGGCCATTTCGGAAACTGGGACGGCAAGCGGCTGTACGGATTTGCGCTGACGCTGGGCTGGTCGCGGATGCAGTACGTGGAGTTTACGCAGCGGCAGGACATCGAGACGCTGCTCAACTGCATGGTGCATGCCTTCCATTATTTCGGCGGCCTGACGGCAACGGTGCTGACCGACAACATGAAGACGGTGGTTCTCGACCGCATCGACGGCCAGCCCCGTTTTCATCCGAGGATGCTGGACTTCGCCAGCTATTATGGCTTCGTGCCCCGGGTCTGTCATCCGTATCGACCGCAGACCAAGGGCAAGATCGAGTCGACGATCCGGTTTATCAAGTCGAGCTTCTGGCCCGGTCTGGAGTTCGGCACGCTGGCGGAACTGAACCGGCAGGCGCTGCTGTGGTGTGGAGAAGCCAACCGGCGCGTGCATGGCACCACGCGAGAGGTCCCGCTGGAACGGCTGATGCGGGAAGGACTGACGCCATTGAACGGGCAGCCGGACTACGACACCAGCTATGTCAGCCATCGCCAAGTGGCGAAGGACTGCCTGGTGAGTTACCGCGGCAACCGCTACTCGGCGCCGCACCACTACGCGGGCAACAGTGTCGTGGTACGTGAACCGCTGGACACGGGTACGATCCGCATCTTCCATCAGCGGGAGTTGATCGCCGAACACAAGCTGGGCACAGGCACGGGTGGGATGATCATCGACCCGGCGCATTATGCCAAGCTGCCGCGCAGAGAACGCATCTTGACCTTGACGGCGCCAGCTGTCATCGCCGAACTGACGCCCGGCCCCGGTGTAGGTCTGCATCATCCCGTGCCGGTCGTGGAACTCCGCTCGCTGGCGATCTACGAGGAGGTGGCCCATGTCGCTGCAGTCTGAACGCCTGCTCTCGCACATGCTGCGGCTGCGGCTCTCGTATCTACCCAACTGCTATGAGGCCAGGGATCTGATAGATGAGATCAACAAAATCCTGCTCAACCATCCCGGATTGCGTGGTCGCGCAAATGATCGACCAGCGGACAGCGCCCCGAGGGCTTCAGAACTTTTTTCTGAGCACATCCTCGAACATCGCCTTATCCAGTGCTTTTTTACGAGCCAGCCCATAGATGCACTAAGGATTCTCTCCTTGGCTGCTCATACCCTGAAGTCGTGTCGATTCCGCGATTCTTGAAGCAGCGCCGGAAAATCCTCTCCGCTTTGCTGCAAATCCCGTCGCAATGCTCACATCGTGGCGAAGTCGCCACCGGGAACACGGCCGAGCCCAAATCGATCCGTCCTGGATAGAGAGCCTCCAGCGTTCCAAATTGTTCTGCAACCACCAGCGGCGCATGGCTCGACAGCATGACTCCGCCGCTGCCAACACGAATTGATTTCGTCGCTGACGCCACATGCCCGATCAGCACGGGCGTGGCGGAGCAGGCGAGTCCGCGAATGGAATGATGTTCCGCCAGCCAGTAGCGCGCTTATACCTCATTTGCTCTACGTGCTGCTTGCCTGCGTATCCTCCCGACTTCTCTCACAACTTATCGGGTTAAAATTCTACCCGGAATGTCGCTTGGCCCTGCCGGTTGCCTATTTGCGAGCTTAAGTTCGTGATCTGACCGAAAGTTGAATCAAGTGAATTCGTATCAGGGGCCTGTAGTTGTGTGCGATTAAACGCATTAAAATAGTCCACACGCAAGCTCGCTTTCACTCGGTGGCCTAAATGAAAGTACTTAATCACATCGAAATTCTCAACCCTCAAAGGCGGTGTTCTCAGGGCCGCATAGGTGCGCTTGGCATCGCCGACCTGCCACGGCCCTGTGTTGGCAAAAGCATTCGTTGTAAATTGAATCGGTGGCGTTGAACCTTTCCCTGTAAAGAAATCCTTTGACCGAGAGTAGCTGAATGTCTTCAGTGCGACTCCAGGGACAAGATTCGGTCGATTACTGCCATTCACAAGCAAAGGGTTTTGATTATTGGATGCTCCCATCGGATTTCCACCGGCATAGGTAAGGATTGCACTTACCTGCCAGCCACCCAATATCTGATCTAGCACACGCATGGAGTTTAAGTATTTGCGTCCTACGCCTACTGGGAGTTCATATGTCGCAACGAAGTTTGTCACATATTTCTGGTCGAGATACGAAGGAGAATATTCTGGTTTTGGATTAAATGCGTTTATCCCGTTGGGTGAAAAGGGTTCAGATCCGGTCCAAGTATTTGCCAGAAGTCTTGATAAGGTTACGTCTGCCAGATAGCTGAATCCAGAGGTAAACCGCTTCTCTGCCTGCACTTGAAATGCGTTATAGAATGCGGTTCCATCCATTTCATATGCAGGATAGTAACCGGCGTACTGCGGAAAAGGAGTTAATGCCTGCTCTACGGTCGCACCGCCGCCAAATTGCTGAATAAAATCGGGATAAGGAATTTTGATGCCAGCGGCAATTGCATCCGGAGAGTTCACGGGCTCAGCCAATAGGCTTCCATATTTCAAAACGGATGGATTGGGCTGATTGGACAATTCCAGTGAGGAGGGGAGATGAATGGCGCGGTTTCCCACATATGCTACCGTCAGGAGCATATCCCATGGAAGTTGCCTCTGAACATTAAGGTTCCATGCCTGAACATATGGTGCCGTGCCCGACTCTTGCGGATCGAATGCGAATATCACGCCTCCATTCGCAATTGATGGACTAAAGGGGACTGACGTTGGCAGAGGCAGTGGGTTCGTGTCCCAATTCCCATACGATGGAACACTGCTGCCATTTGAGGTGCGCAAATACTGGCCCTCCAGTAGAGATGCCATGAATGAAGCCACCTGTGAAGTTCCGTAATCGTAGGCGCCCCCGACCAACATGGTTACGTAGAAACCACCTTGTAGAACGGTACGCGGATTGAGCGCAAAGGAAAAACCCACCCTCGGTTGAAAATATCTCCAGTGAATCGAAGCGCGGTTCACACCCGCGCATCCTGTGCAATTGCCAAACTTAGTGGCCCCGCCGAGCAAGTTGCCGGCGCCAGGATCGGGCGCCGTCGGATCAACATAGAGGATGTTATCGTGGTCCTCGGTGAATGGGACCATGATGTCCCAGCGCAACCCAACATTTGCAGTCAGGCGATTGTTTACCTTGATACCATCCTGAATATAAGCTGCAAACGCTTTATTTCTCAGTTTCAGCTCAGTGGATAGGATGCGAATGCCGGAATCCGCCTCGCCTAAAAGGAAACTTGCAAAGGAACTACCGTAGCTGCCGAATTCTGGATTGTTAGAATCCGGCGTCGAGGTTGTGCGTTGGCTAAAACTGAATCCTCCTCCACACGACAGACAACTAAGAATGTCTTGATATGTGCGTCGAAACTCCCCCCCGATGTTAAAACTATTACGACCTACGTTCCATAGCCAGTTATTGACTAATGCGATGCCCAACGTGCGGTTATTGTCATCAGTAAACCCGGGGGCGAGGTTCGCTAAGCCACCACCATTGGTCACGCCCCACGGCGTGGGCGCGTTTTGACCATCGAAGCTGATAAATGGAAGTGTGGTACCGCCAGTAACACCTCCAAAGTCGACGCTCCCGTCTGCGTTATGTTGCCCGCTGATCGCTCCAATCCAATTTGCCCCTGCCGTCATCACCAAGTTGCTGGAGATGGTTTTCACATAATTCAACAAGAACCCGGAACCAAGCTGATTATTGTTTATTTCGCTTTGCAGTTCATTGCTCGCGGGCACGATCGGGGCCTGAGTAAAGAACGGGGAACTTAGCGAGTTTCGCCATTGGCTAAAATGGATGCTTTGCGATGAGCTAAGATTGTGATCGATGGTGTAGCCCCACACATGCTGGTTGATACTCAGAGAGTGAACGGCCGGCAACTTATTGGCTTGGAGACCAAACACTATTCCGGCCCTGTCTGGATTGGGGATCGAAGAGAGGATGGAGTTTGCCAAGGGGCTGATGCGGTTCGTGGGAATCTTGTTTCCAGGAAACGGCTGTCCAGTTTGGGGATCGTATATAGGGATCAGAGCGCCCGTCGAGTCCACAAAATTGCTGAAGTCTCCTTGTTTCATTGCCGCAGTCGGTACAGTCCCAATGCCGTTCTGGGCCTGATTCTGCTTAAACCAGTCCGAACTGAATAGAAAGAACGTACGGCCCGCGCCGTTATAAAGACGGGGCAGAATGACCGGTCCGCTCACCGTGAACCCATAATCGTTTTGCTGATCGATAGGCGGGGCAGGATGGCCATCAGGTGAGAAGCGTGTGGGGAAAAAGCCGTCGGAATCGAAGAGTTGATTGCGCAATATGTCGAACGCATCTCCATGGAGATGATTAGTGCCAGATGCCATATTGTAAGTGACCGCGCCTTGTCCAAGTCCATAGCGCGCATCAAATGTTGAACTATTGACACGAAACTCGTTCACCATTTCATAGGGTGGATTGATGTTAGTTTGATTTCCGGAATATTGAGGAAATGCCACTGGAACGCCGTTAAACTGCACCGCATTCTCAAAAGTGACGCCGCCGTTGATATAGTGAGCACCGGCATTCCCTTGTACTCCTGGTGCGAGAAACATAAACGCATCGATCTGGCGAACCAGTCCGTTAATTTCAATAGGGGCCGCTTTAACCAATTCGGGTTCAAGTGTCGTGCCGATTGCGGGCGAAGTAGTATTGAGTGCGATCGCAGTTGACTCAACTCGTACGGATGAACTGATGGAGCCTGGAGTCATCTCAACGCGGAGTGCAGCCATTTTAGCGACCTCGACGATCACGTCCGTTTGGATCAATTTCTTAAATCCCTTTGTTTCCACCGCGACAGAGTAATGTCCTGGATTCAATCCGACCACGGTGAACGTTCCGTCGGAGGAAGTGACCGCATGCGACGCAACAGCTGTGGAGTCATTGGTCACCGTTACGTTCGCCCCAACGATTACAGCTCCGTTTGCATCCGTGACAGTGCCATTGATGCCGTTTGCAACCTGCGCGTTGACTCGACTACTTAAGCAGAGCATGAGCGCGAACAATAGCGGCATGATCGCAAACCGCATTCTGCAATGGAAAACTCTGTTAAATCCGTTTGACTGAGCAGTCACAGCATCCCCCTAATTTGTCCAGCAAGTCGACAATGCGATAATCAGCCTGCATCGTGCGCAGCGTGACATTACCATCCATGAAGTTCGTCAGATCGCGGCATCCTGGTCGCGATCTCGGCGAGGCGTTCGTGAACTTCCGGTAAGCCCTACTGCGGCCTATAACTCACGCCCGGATATGTCCGGACGAACATGAGCCTATGGTTGAGCGAGATGACCACGACGGTCTATCAGATTCCAATTTTTGTTTCTTGGAAGACTACGCCCGGGTGAAGACAAGTGCCTGGAAACAAATAAGGCCGCGAGCCAAAGGGCACACGAGTAAACCACGTCGCCGACTCATGCCGGCGATCCATGGGAACCGGTTGCGGAGCTATCCCTACCGCTGTGCCGGCTTATGATGAGACGCGCCTGTTCTTCAACCGAAATGGAGGTGCAACATATATCCCAGCGAACGCACTCCATTCTGTAATGATCCACCCAGGAATTGCGGCAAGGCGCTGCGATCGTGTCACTCGCTCTCAAGAAGCAGTGCCCAATCGTAGTGACCCGGGGCCTTCGGGGAAGTCCATACCGGTCCATCATTGACCATCGGCAGCTGGATCTGCTGGCCCGACACAGCGCTGAACCAATACGCACGATAGTGCCCGGGCTTGAGATGGACGGTGACACTGCCCCCGTGGGGCAGATAGATTGCGTAGATCTCTCCCGGTTCTGCTAAACAATAGTTACCGTTGCTCACCAGTTCATCGTGAGGGTTGGTCTTCCACCAGTCGAAGCTGGTCATGAAATCCACCATGTGGCCGTAGCCCAAGAACATGGTCATCTTGTCGTCGCCGCGCCCATTCATCCACCCGCCGCCGGTGTCGGGCCAGATGTTGGTACCTTCCCGAGCAGTTTCCCCAGCGGTTTGATACGCGCCCGCCATGACGATGTCCCAGGCCGTGCGGCGCAGAACATCCGCGGAGTCCGAACCTGGAATGGCCCACAGCGGGTAGTGGTCCTCGTAGCCATATTCTTCATTGGTCTGCGGAATGATTCGTCCGGTCTGTTCCTGCAGTTTTCGTGACTCCAGCATCAAAGCGTGCTGGTTGCGCGACCAGTCCTGGTAGGAGGTAAAACCAAACCAGCTTGAGGCCCGATCCTGATGCGTCATGCTCCGGGCCGGGTGGCTCGTCGCTAAATGATGGTACGGGTCCCACTTCTCCACCAACAACGTACCTGTATCATGGGTCCATTTGGGACTGCGATAGGAGTCCAGGTCGTCTCCCAGATCCCAGGTAATATTGGAAAAGGCTGCGAAGCGATCGACGGCATACTTGAAAAAGCGATATTCATCCGGACTGCCGGCCGCAGGATGGATCGCGCTGTCGTTCATATCGAAGACGATCGAGATGTTCATGTTCTCTGCGCGCGCGAAGCGAAGCATTCGATCCCACTTCTGCCAATAGGACACGTTGAAGCGGGAACAGTCGAAGCCGGGATGAAGAAAATCATTGGCATCTTTCGCCGGCCATGGGCTTAGATCGACCGTCCAGTTCTTGCCTATCATGACGGGTTCGCCGTAGAACTTATCCGTTCTCCCCGCAAGGGTTACGCGAATGCGGTTGATTTTTAAACGGTGCAGTCTCGAAATGCTGTAATCGATGGTGCGATCGTGCTTCCAACCCATCAGCCAAAAAGCTGTAGTTCCGTTGAAGAAGAAATGCTTTCCGGTGCCTTCCCAAATAAAGCTCCACGGATATTTCGGATCGTCTCTGAGAATGCCGGGTAGATGCGCATCTACCGCATGAATCGTGCCGGTTGAGCTCCTATGGAAGTCGCCCTGACGGTAGGTAATGGAGTATTTGTATTCACCGGCTCGAGGAGGCATGAATCGAATGCGAAACACACTGCCATCCATTGAGTCGCAAAACCCAGTTACATTCCAATGCCCACTTCCATCCACAGCCGTAAAGGAACCCGTCAGGGTCGCGTCTTCAAAGGGGTTGGCGGCATCAGGAGACGAGACACGAGCAGTGATTTCGGCAAAGTCGTAGGCTTTTACCTGAGAGGATAGGACGGAGAACGAAACGTCGGCCGGCAGCGCAAGAACCGTCTGTGTTCCCAATCCGAAGCTGAACACAAGCAAAGCCCCACCAATCCATCTTGCGGGCATGGATGACAATGTGAGTCTGCGCAATTTCATTGATTCCTCATTCTCCAGTCCGATATAGGGTCCGACTAGATACTGTTCCAGCCCAAGGGATCCGGGTACATGACCATGTCCCGGTGACCCGATCCGGTTCGGACATCTCTCTGTAAGAAACCTAGGCCTCTGATAGGAGGCCAATCTATAGAATTCTGAGAAGTTTTTCTTATAAACCTCTGGACGCCGGTGTGCCCCTACACTACCATCCGAACGGGCGCCCCGTGTCTGGTCGAAAGACTGTCTCATCTATGGCTTGGCGGCTTCGGCGAACGACCTGAGGCCCCGCTTTAATTGTGGGCCTCATACAACGCGTGTCGAACGATTTCGGGTTTATGAGACAGCTTCCAGCCGCTCCCATAGGACTCCTCGGCCTGCGCCACCACCGCGCTTGCCGACTTAGATCCCGGGACTATGAAGGAACGGATCTCCGTGCAAACCGGCGTAAGACGGAAGGGTCTCTGTGGTGAAGTGCCTGGGACCTTCGACCAATGGAAATCGACCGGATGAAATGGGGGCAGTGTGGTGCATCTGCCCGCAATTCGGTGCGCTCGCGTTGCGGAACTGCCGCCGATATGCGGCAGGGGTGATGCCAACGAGTCTGCGAAACACCATGCCGAAGTAACTTTGGTCGCAGAATCCGACATCCTGGCTGATGTTGGTCATCGACTCGTCAGTTTTGGCAAGCAGCACCTGAGCACGCTCGATTCGATAATGGTTGAGATACTTCATGAACGGCAAGCCAGTGACCCGTTTGAAAAAACTCATGAAGTGCGACTCACTCATTCCACAGACACGTGCAGCTTCGCGGACCTTGATGGAATTTCCGCAGTTTTCTCCCAGATATCGGAACAGCGGCAGCAAGCGATCGAGAGCGTGCTGCTGTCGCTGGAAGGTCTCCACCGAGCCCGTATACGATGCGTATTGTTTCACCAGCAGGACGAGAACCATCTTCAAATACGTTTTGACGGCAAGGCGAGCGATGGGCGATGCGGCGGGGAGTTCGGACCGGATGCGCATCATCATTTCCAATACTTGGCGAGGGACTCCTGTGTCGGCCGGCACAACATGGGGAAATTCGGTGTCCTGAAGGCAAAACGGAGTGATATATTCCACGCTTTCGCCGTAGCCATCGCACCGAATGAGGTCAGGCTCAAAGAAAAGCGCCGCGATCGTCAACGGCGATGACGACCGGCACTCAATCCGGTGATATAAAGTACTGCCGATAATTGCCAAGTCCCCTTCGTTGAAGGTTAGCAATCTATCCTGGATATGGCAGTTTGCCGAGCCCGAGCATAAATACAACACCTCAAAATACCGGTGACGATTCATGCGCACGTTGTTTCTGCCGGTCTCCGTCAAGAACAGAACGTCAATGGGGCACGATACGTCAAAGGGCCACACGTGAACACCCTCGGCATTGATTTGAGGGCCGACCAGAGCATAGTTGTCCTTGAAGGACTTCTTTGGGAAATAGATACGGCCAGCCGTTGCCAGCGATCGCGATGAAAGCGGTTTGCGGGAAGCGGTTTCTTGTTTCTTAGGTTCAATGCTCAATTCGGAATACTTCTTCGATCTGGCCATGACGAACTCCATATAACAAGGAATGTAGGTTGACTGTCGCATCGCTGTAGCGTACCCAGAGCTCAATTTGCTGGCCGACTTGCAAGGTTTCCGGATGGCTGGAGTCAACTTCAATCAGGGCATGTTCGGCGTGCAGGGCGCTTACTTTGACAGCGGACAACCCTTTCACTGTGGGAAAGCCGCGTTCGCCGCTGATCGCTTTTACGCCGCAGTCCACGACGGCATGAGTTTTGCCGCGGGTACTGATCACCGTTGTCAGGACGGTCAGTGAACGCTGAAAGGAAGCACCGCGATCCAAGTATAGCGTATCCATCAGCAGATACGAGCCAGCTTGAATTTCAGAAATTCCGGAGTACTCGCCCGACACCATAAACGTTCCCGTACCTCCGGTTGAGACAATCGAGACCGGAATTTTTTCGCTCTCGATCAGCGCCGCGGAATCCACCAAGGACTTACTCCCGGCGCGAACCCTTTCGTCTCGATCCGGACTTTGCGGAAGAACCTGAAGATGACCGTCATATCCCATGATGCCGCGGAGCCGGAGTCCCTCCGCGACCGCCGACCTGGCCAGACGGAGGGCCGCTTCGCCGGGTCGAACCCCACATCGGCCCAATCCAATGTCGATGTCGACGACGACTTCAATCTGCGCTTTGTGGCTTCGCTGGGCTCTCGCTAGATCCCTGATGGCGCTCAAGCTGTCAACGGCCACCATCAACGAAGTATGCCGGGAGAGCTCGGCCAGATGTTCGGCTTTCGTATCTCCTGCAATTTCGTTGGCGATCAAAATGCTCTCGACTCCATGATTGACGAGGATTTCGGCTTCGCGCAAGGTTGCACATGTGATCCCATTGGCACCGGCGCGCAGTTGTTTCCAGGCCAGCAGCGGAACCTTGTGATTCTTGAAGTGCGGGCGCAGTTTTGCCCGCTTGCCGCGAAAGAAGTCCGCCATGCGATTCAGATTGAATTCCATGGCGTCCAATTCAACCAGCAAGACCGGCGTCGCAAGCTGAGATACCTTCACCGCATGCTCCACTCCCCTATATTCACGGTCCTCTAAGGGAGAATTTCCTCGTACAGCTTCACCTCAAACGTTTCTACCAGCCGCGGACGGATGTCGTCGAAAAATTGCTTGATATACGGCGTGGCGCAGTGCTGGTCGAAAACATTTCGGTCCTTCCACTTCTCAATGAATGTGATCCATCTGTTGTCGTCGGATCTCTGGTTGAGCTCGTAGCGCAGACAGCCGGATTCCTTATGGGTCGGGCTCATCAGCGCATGCAGTACCGAGATGAGTTCTTCCGTTTTTCCCGGCATCGCGCAAAACTCTGCGACACAAACTACCTGGGTTGTATTTTTTTTCGCCATAATCACCTGCCCCGGGGAGTATCGGTAAGAGATAGGTATAGATCGAGGGCCTTATCCGGTCTTTCGCCGTCATGGACCACGGCCCGGACTGCCTGAATCATTGCTTGCGGTGTCCTAGACTGGAATATGTTACGACCCATATCAACTCCGGAAGCGCCCTCGTTGATCGCTCGATATGCCATCCACAGCGCTTCCAGCTCAGGCAGCTTTTTGCCTCCGGCAATGACCAGCGGAACCGGGCAACCTGCTGCCACGCGCCCAAAATCTTTCTCGCAATAATAGGTTTTCACAAAATGAGCACCCATTTCTGCGCAAATCCGGGTTGCGAGGCCGAGGTACTTCGCATCACGAACCAGTTCCTTGCCTACGCCGGTAACACCCAAAGTAGGAATCCCGTGGCGATTTCCGGCGTTGACGACTTTGGTCAGATTGCCGATGGACTGATGCTCATGTACTCCGCCGATATATACCTGGACGGCCAGCGCGGAAGCATTGAGGCGCACTGCATCTTCTATATCCACCGCGATGAGTTCGTTTGAAAGTTCTTTGAGGACACTTTGGCCGCCGCTCGACCGCAAAACGATCGGAGTGGAGATCTCAGGAGGAATCGAACTGCGCAGTACACCGCGGGTAACCATTAGGGCATCCGCATAGGGCACCAGCGGAACGATGGAGACATCGATGCGCTCGAGCCCGGTTGTCGGTCCCTGAAAATAGCCGTGATCGATGGCAAGCATCACAGTTCGGCCATCACGTGGGTTGAAAATTCGCGCCAGGCGATTTTTCATCCCCCAATCCAGCGCGTTGCTGCCTTTCAGCTTGAATACATCGCTTTGCTGCGGTCGATCGAAATGATAGTTCTTTCCATCCTGAACGTCGTCAAGATCTGGCATGATCAGTCTGTCCTTTCCGTTACAAGCGCAGTCGAAAATCCAGCGAACAGGAGCGCCACGGAGGTGGCTCCCGCATCGGGATGTCCCAGTGTTTTTTCTCCAAGAAATTTGGCGCGTCCAAACCGGGCGACCATGTTCTTTGTGGAATCTGCCCCCGTGCGAGCGGCTGCGGCGGCTTCTTCGAAGGCCGTGGCAGCTGTCTTTTGCGATGCAGCGGCTGCGCTGATGGCTCTGACCGCCGGCAGCAGAGCATCCATGAGGGTCTTATCTCCTTGCCGCGCTTTTGTCTGTCTGGAAACGGCTCTAAGCCCAGCTTCAAATGCGTTGGCAACCTCCACACATGTCATCGAATCATGGCCAATTTCAGCATCGGCCATTCCCACGAAAAATGTTCCGAGAAGCGCACTGGATGCTCCGCCGTCCACGCCCAGCACGTTCCAGCCGGCTTGGTGAAGCAACGTGCGCAAATCACTTTGCGGGTCGGCTTTCGCCGCAGTTTTCAATTGTTCGGCGATGCGTAACATCGTTGTGCCATGGTCCCCATCTCCTGCAACTGAGTCCAAAGCGGAGAGATTTGCATGCTCGCGTTCGATCTGCTCGGCGGCCTGTGCGAACATCTTTCCCATCTCTCTTTTCCCAATCGTATCTGTCATTGCGTATCCTTCACCGCACTACGAAATAGGGCGAGTCCGCCGGCGCATCCCACAGGCGGATCAATTCCGGATCCATGCGTGCAATCATCATTTGGAATCCTGCCTGCTCCTGCGTCGTGATGAATTCCCCCACCGCGCTTCGCACCAGTTTGATCTTTTTCGCTTCCAGAATCCGGGCGGCGGCGCGGAACAAAATCAACAACTCCATCAGCGTTGTTGCTCCCGCTCCATTGATCATAACCAGCAGTTCCTCACCAGCAGCGACGGCGAGATCGGCCAGAAGCATGTTCAACATGATCTCCGCCGTCTCATCCGCCGTCTTCAATTTCATCCGTCCCGTTCCCGCTTCTCCATGCTGACCCATGCCAATTTCCATGTCCTCGTCGCCCAGTTGGAAGATTGCCTGCCCCGTAGAAGGATGGGTCGCTGTTCTTACCGCCACAGCCAAAGTGCGCGTGTTTCGCTCAATCCGTTCCGCAATGCGGCAACAAGCATCAAGCGAAGACTCCTCCTCCGCGGCCGCCCCAGCGATCTTATAAACCGGTAAAAAACCTACAAGGCCACGACGGTCCTCGATTTTGGGATCACCGGAAATGCCGTCCTGCGTCAGAACTCTCTGAATATCGATGCCCTCCCGCCTGGCAGCTTCCATGGCGATATTTCCGGATAGCACATCGCCGGAGTGATTCAGCACGACCAGCAAAACGCTTTCGCTTTCCCGGGCTGCGATGCGAATTGCTTCTAGACATCGGCGCGCTCCTGGGGCCGCAAAAATATCTCCCACGGCACTCAAATCGAGCATGCCTTCGCCAACAAATCCGCTTAACCCCGGTTCATGCCCACTGCCGCCGAGCGTTACCAACCGAACCTTGCCGGGAGCTTTGGGTACGGCTCGCGCGACGATATTGTTTCCGATCAGACGGACTTTTTGGGGAAAGGCCAGAGCTAAACCGTCCAGCAGTTCCGTCACAAGATGCTCTGGATCATTGATGAACTTCTTCATTCGCATGGTTGATGCCATTCATTATTCGTAAGTAGCCGGGTCGGACAAAACTATGCGTTGCCGGAACCAGCGTGTGTGGGTAGCCAATACAAAGAATCCAACCACCAGCCACAAGCTGCCCGCGATCTTTGCCGGACTGCTAAGTCCCAGCCAAATGACCGCGCAAATTAAAAAGCCAAGTGCCGGCAGGAGAAGGTTCAACAAAAAATCGGTGGCGCTCCGCTTCGAGGAACACACCCAGAGCTTCCAAATCACAGCCGCATTCACTCCCATAAAGCCCAGGAAAGCCCCAAAATTCAGCAGCTCAGCGGTTAATTCGTAACTGAGAACTTGCGCGCCCAGGAAGGCGAGAACCCCGATCAGGATCACGTTGATATCGGGAGTCTTGCGCACGGGATGGAGGTGGCTAAAAATCCGTCTGGGAATCACATTCTCACGGCCCATGCCAAATAACAGCCTGGCCGCACCGACCTGAGAAGTCAAGCCCGCGCCCACGTTCGCCACCACCAGCAGGATCGCCATCGCTTTCAGTAACGCGATCCCGCCAACGCGCCCGCTTACATCGATGAATGCGGTGTCCATGTCGGTAAAGGTGTGGTAATTCGGCCAAGCCAACTGCGCCAGATACACCAGTAGCGCGGCAAACAGGCCGGTAAATAAACACACGGCCACCGCCGACACCAAAACATTTCTGCGGGGGTTCTTCACCTCTTCCGCCAGCGTTGTTACGGAGTCGAAACCCAGATAGGTGAGCGCGGCGAAGGAAGTCGCTCCCGCGATGCGGCGCACGTTGAACGTAGCGGGATTGTAGAACGGTCGGGTGGAAAACAGCGTGGCCACGCCATGGTGGGCGGTGAGGAATTGAATCGCGGCCACGATGAACCAGCCCAGCACTGCGAACATAACGATCAGCAGCACCTCATTCGCACGTGCAGTTGAGCGGATTCCTCGCAGGTTCAACAGCGTAATGCACCCGGCAAAGAGCGCGGCCCCCACCGCAAATGGCATCGCCGTCACTGCTCGTTGCAGCGACAGAGTTCCATAGATGACGCAGAACAACGGAATCAGCATATAGTCCAGGAGCATGGCCCATCCCGCAACGAATCCCAGGTAAGGATGCATCCCGCGGCTCACGTAGGTATACGCGGAGCCGGCGGATGGATAGAGCGCTGCCATTCTGCCATAGCTGATGGCGGTGAACACCATGGCCACCATCGCCGCCAGGATCGTGACCACTACGTGTCCGCGGGACTTAACGTCCGCCAATCCGAAGATCGTGGCCGGCGCGCTTGGAGTTACCGCCACGATGCCGTAGAAGATCAAATCCCAGACAGTCAAAACACGTCGAAGATGAGGAGCGCTGCCGGCTGCCCCGATCTCTGTAACCTGCGGATTTGTGGGGCTAGGCATCATGTCCCGGACTTCTGGCCATTCCACAACTGCAGTCCATCACTTTCAACAGGAAACGTCTCCATCTGTCCGTGTTGATATTCCGTCACATGGATCCGCCGTTGCCCCGGAAGCGCAAACGCAACATTGGTCGGCAGCATTCCACGGGTGGGTATCCGCCGGCCAACTTCGCCGCTTTGGGTCAAGACGGTTACGTCGCCCTGCCCAAATACAGCGACATAAAGCAGTCCTTTGTCGTCGAAGGCCATTCCGTCGGGACCCTTCCACCCGACCGGCGCATCGGCGCGGATAACGTTCCCAAACAGTTCCCGCGGTCCGCAAATGCGACCCTCGCGCCAACCATAGCGATAAATGTTTCCGGTAAGGGTCTCGTCCACGTACAGCAATCGATCAGGTCCAAACGCGATTCCGTTGGTAAAGCAGATTCCATTGTCAATCTTTGTAACGGTTCCGGCGGCATCAATCCGGTAAACGCGTCCGTCGTACCGCACGTTCATGTAGTCCGCCCGCACTTGATTATTGGGCGCGAAATTGTCGATGTGAACACCGGAATCGGTGAGATACAGGGCTCCATCGGGTCCAAAGCACAGGTCGTTAGGGAAAAGGAACGGTTCGTCGTCACAGCCGGTCGCGATGACCTCTGACTTGCCCTCCATTGTAATCCGCAGCAACGATGGCATTTTCGATTCAGCGACCCAGATCGTCCCGCCGGCATCCACAGTCAGACCATTCGGACGGCCTGTTTTCTTGATCGTTCGTCTGGTCTGGCCGCCTGCGCTCAGATGCGTGACACACCCGCGGTCCGCACCGCCCTCCACAATCAGCCATGTCCCGTCCGCAAGGGCTACAGGGCCTTCCGGAGCGCTTAGGTTGGAAGTCATGATACTCGCAGTTTCGCCGGTCATCTTAGATCTCCGCAGTCTGGCCGCCATCGACAAAAAGAGTCGCTCCTGTAACAAAAGAAGCATCGTCAGAAGCTAGAAACAGCGCTGCGTTTGCGAGTTCTTCCGGCCTGCCCAGCCGTTTCATCGGAAATGTCTTCGCGAATGCATCCAGTTGATCTGGCGTTAAAACCTTCCGCAGCATCGGGGTGTCGGTAGGGCCGGGACAAATCGCGTTGACTCGAACCCCTTGTTGAGCGTGGTCGATTGCCATTGCGCGAGTCAGCAACGTCACTCCCCCTTTGGAGGCGACGTACGCCGCGGCACGGGCACATGCATCGTGAGCACCGGTGGTGGACGCAACGTTGATGATGGAACCGCGCTTCTGAGTCAACATATGAGGAAGGACAGCGCGACAACAGAGATAGGTGCCGGTCAGGTTGATGGCAAGCACGCGGTTCCATTCGTCTTCCGTTGTTTCGAGCACCGTGCCGTAGGCAAGTATGCCGGCCCCGTTGAACAAAATATGCAGAGCGCCCCAATCATCAAGGGTCTTCTGTACAGCTCGATTCACTTGCGCGGGCTGGGACACGTCGAGTTCCGCAAAACTGGCTCGGCCGCCGGAAGCGCGAATCTGCTCTACCGTTTCCGAACCTCCGACAACATCGGCATCGGCAACCAGAACACTGGCGCCTTCACGTGCGAACAAGTTGGCTACCGCACGTCCGATTCCCGAAGCCCCACCGGTGATCAACGCAACCCGGTCCAATAGTTTCGTCGTATTCCCCTTGCCCGCCACAACGATTCCCCGACGATTCGATAATTCCTTCATACTCCTACAACGATTTGCGGCTGGCTATAACAACTCTATGAATCCGTGTTGAAAAATCCCGATCATGCCTGCCAATCTTTTTCATCGTTCTCCTGCAACAAAACCTTGTTCGATTGTCAGAGAGCACGCCATTCGGATCGCATACTATATGCTTCGAGACCTGGCACGGTTCGACGCGATACCAGGAAAGATTCTGAAACAAACATAAGCAAATGGAGATGGACGCATGAGGCTTTCTGGGAAAGTAGCAGTGGTCACCGGAGCTGCTGTCGGTTTGGGGCGGGCGATCGCCGCCCGTTTTGCGCACGAAGGTGCGTTCGTGGTTGCAGCTGACATCAATGAGGCCGATGGCGCCACACTGATGAATCAACTGAAGGAGAATGGATCCGAGATCACTTTCATCCGAGCGGATGTGTCGGATGAAACATCGGTCAAAGAGCTTATCGGTTCCGCGCTCGATCATTACAAGCGTATCGACGTGCTGTGTAACAACGCGGGAGTACTGCTTCCTGAGCTGGATGGGCCAGTCCACGAACTCAGTTTAGAAGCCTGGAACCGCATTCTCGGGGTGAATTTGCGTGGTTGTTTCCTATGCGCGAAATATTCCATCCCCTCCATGCTGCAACACGGAGGAGGATCGATTATTCAAATGGGATCGCCTACCGGTCTTGTCGCCTGCGCCCCAAAATTGACTGCTTATAGCACCAGCAAAGCGGGGATCATGAGCCTGACGCGCGTGATGGCAGCCACCTACGCTCGCGACAATATCCGAGTAAATTCAATCGTTCCCGGCACGATGGAAACGCCTATGAATGACTATTTGCTGACGGACGATTCCAGGCGAAAGGAATATAGGGAAGCAGTTCCTCTGGGCAGGCTTGGCCAACCGGAAGACGTTGAGGGGCTGGCTGTTTTCCTTGCATCGGACGAATCTTCCTACTGCACGGGCGGACTTTACATGTGCGACGGCGGCCTGACCGCTGTCTAATTGGAGACGCCTCGGTCGATCGAGGCACAGGCACGGCGGATCACCATTTTGCCGGCGTAACTCTCGGCCTGCGCCACGTCTGGCGTTAGCGTCCCATTCTATGCCCTGGCCTCAATGAAAGCGGGCCTGGTGTTACGATATTCCACCACGTAGTCCGCCATCAGCGGTCTTGTCCCGCCGAGCTTCTCCGTGATTGCGACTCTCAATGCGGTCGTGCAGATTGATCCTCTACGCCCTCGGCGGACACTCCCATAAGGAATTGACGCTAACTGCTGGATTTATTTCTTTCGTCCATGATCACCGTGGCGTATAGCTCACGTAACAGCCCATCTGAACCAGCGGATCCCTCCGAAGTTACTGATACTACAGGATTTCGAAGATCTACATGTCTTTACAGCATTTTTCGCTGCTTTTTTCTGCCCTCCTTCTACCCTCCGCAGCAATCATTAAAAGTCGAAGGACAGGGTTATCCGCCAGGCGATCTGCAGCAGGTTTTAGCTCCCGCCGATTCGGGCGCATCACTAAACCAGAAGCGCTGGCTGCAAACGTGGAGTGCCGGGCAAGAATTGTGCCAGTAGATAAGAGAGAAACTGGACAAAAGGAGCCGAGGAAATGGGACGGAAGATCTATAAGCCAGAAGAGATCGTGAATTTATTGCGGCAGGTGGAAGTAGCGGTGGCGAATGGGAAGCCGACGCCGCAGGCGTGCAAAGAAGCTGGGATCGTGGAGCAGACGTACTATCGCTGGCGCAAAGAGTACGGTGGGTTGAAGGTGGACCAGGCGAGGCGACTGAAAGAGCTGGAACAGGAAAACGGTAAGCTGAAGCGTTTGGTGGCCAACCTGAGCCTGGACAAGCAGGTGCTGGAGGACCTGGCGCGGGGAAATTTTTAAGCCCGGAGCGACGGCGTCGTGCGGTCCACCATGCCCGGCAGGAGCATGGGATCAGTGAGCGGCATGCGTGCCGGTTGGTAAATCAGCCAAGAGGTACGCAGCGCCTGAGATCGATACGACGCGAAGACGAAGATGCACTCACCGGAGCGATCATCCAGCTTGCCAGCCAGTATGGACGCTATGGCTACCGCCGGATCACGGCGCTGCTCAAGCGAGTGGGCTGGCAAGTGGGCAAGGACCGGGTAGAGAGGGTCTGGCGTCGCGAAGGGCTGAAAGTTCCACAGAGGCAGAAGCCAAGAGGGGGGCTATGGCTCAACGATGGCTCGTGCGTGCGGCTGCGTCCGCAGCACCGCAATCATGTGAGGTCCTACGATTTCGTCAGCGCCAGGACGCACGAAGGAAGAACCATTCGCATGCTGAACCTGATCGATGAATATACCCGGGAGTGTCTTGCCATCCGGGTGGCGCGGCGGTTGCGCAGCTGTGACGTGATCGACACACTGGCCGATGCCATGATCCAGCACGGCATTCCAGAACATGTGCGTTCCGATAACGGCCCCGAGTTCGTTGCCAAAGACCTGCGGAAATGGCTAGCGGACACAGGAGCAAAGACGTTGTACATCGAACCCGGCAGCCCCTGGGAGAACGGCTATTGCGAATCGTTCAACAGCAAACTGCGGGATGAATTCCTGAATGGAGAAATCTTCTACTCGTTGAAGGGGTAGTGTCAAATCTTTTGTGTAAACGTTCTGGTTAAGTTTCATGTTTGGGTTACGTGCATTGGTGTGGGAAGCGCGCTTCCCACACCAATGCGAAGCGGTTGAGGGCCTCCTTCCAGCCC
>Ga0207933_1000564_pt1 | contig 35183 bp, 28 predicted proteins | sample NGESurdeep092012_4_FD_184488 | JGI IMG/M metagenome (GOLD analysis project Ga0207933, IMG submission 184488) | Arctic peat soil microbial communities from Barrow, Alaska - NGEE Surface sample F53-3 deep-092012 (SPAdes) | ecosystem: Environmental > Terrestrial > Soil > Wetlands > Peat ... | reverse complement strand
AGCAAGCACTTACTTCGGCCACGCTCGAAGCGCAGATGTGCGTCCATCCTCAGAATCGGGCGTTGCCCAATGTTTTCAATGACGGGAATCTGGCTGAACCGCTAATTGGGACGCGAGTGATACCGGATAGCGCATAATCCACCAGGTAAGCAGCCACGATCCCCGTCGTAATCGCAAGCATGTTGATCGCGACCAGTGCACCGCGGACCTTTGCCGGAACCAGTTCGGCAATGTACATCGGAGAGATAAAAGAAGCAATGCCAATGCCCAGGCCGCTCACGATCCTGCCGGCAATCAACAAGCTAACGGTTGGCGCCAGCGCCGTAAAAATGGTGCTAATTGTGAAAATAATGCCAGCCAGTATGATCAGTTTCCGGCGACCGAAGCGGTCGGTCAGGGCACCTCCCAGCGCAGCGCCAACCGCAGCACCGGCTAAAACGGAACTAACGACAATCTCCTCCATGGATGCCGACAGGGAAAACTGCTTCGTAATGAATAGAATGGCCCCTGAAATGACGCCCGTGTCGTAGCCGAAGAGCAGGCCTCCGAGGGCGGCGACCCCGACCGCGAAATAGACCAGGCCTCTTAGCCCGGTCTCAGTCTTGTCCGGCATCTGCCCCACTTTCCCGCTTGAAAGAGCAAACGGGAACGACGAAATCGGCACCTTGCCAGCGATGAGCATCGGGCCGGTACAAAGTGAATCGAACCTGACTCCCTTCGATGAGATCCTGGGCAGGCAAGTCCGCCATAAGGATCCCTGGCACCGAATCCCACGCTGTTACGTCCATCACGGTTTTCCAGTCGTCACTCCAGTGAATAACCGCGGCCGACAGTGTTTCGATCCGCATATCCGCCTTCTGCTTGTCGAAGCGCATTGACGTCTGGGCCGAAACCGGTGTTCATTGCTCACGCCCCTTACGGTATCGGAAAAAAAGTCAAAACAGCGTCAAAAAACAGTCGCTTCGGATGAGGACTCCTTATAAACTTCCGGGATGGCGGATTACCAGCGGCGCGCGCACACTGTATTTGAAATCCACCTGCATCGTTTTTCAGCGGCTGCCTCGTTCAAGACCGCGATTACCTTTGAATGCACTGGCGCGGGTCGCGCGAAGGAATGCCAGCAACGCCGGGTCCGCCTTCGGGATCAGGTTGATCCGCTCGGCCGGGTCGGTGCGCAATTCGAAAAGCAACTCCGTGTTGCGACGCGTATCGAAGATGTATTTCCAGGAGGCCCCGGGCTTACGCCAGATTATGGCCTCAATCGGCCGAAGGCTGGTGGTTTCGGCCGTTGAGATGCCGGGTACACCGTGCAGCAATGAGGTCCCCTCCCATTGGACGGGTATGGGAATCCCGACGAGGTCCGCCACGGTGGGCGCAACGTCAAGTTGAGTTGCGTACGGAACGGTGCGGCTGGAGCCGAGATCCGTATCCAGAAAAAACAGAGGAATGTCGATGCTCTCCGCATACAGATTCGAGCCGTGCAGCCAGTCGCCGTGCTCACCGAATGCCTCGCCATGATCCGCGGTTACTACAACGACCGAGCGGTCGAGATATCCTTTCCGCCTGAGAGTGGAAAGGATCCGGTCGACGATATCGTCCGCCTGCCGAATGCCGTTGTCGTAATTGTTGGTCAGAATTTCGCGGTCCATCGCGGAACCGGTGCGAAGAGCCATTACGGCGCGCTTTCCATTCGAAATCGTGGGAGTCCAGACGGGTTGCAGAAATCTTACACCAGCTACGTGGACCGAGAGGAGGTGGAAGTAGAAGAATGCCGGAGTATCCGAATGGTCGGGAATTCGATCGAGAGTTCGCAGCACGGCGCGATCGTCATTAGCGAGATAGCGAACGTCGGAGAAGCCGTCGGCGAAGAGTTGGGCGTGTTTGGCGACCGCCGCGCGAAGACCGCCGAATGCGAATGTAAAGTCGCCGGACATATCGAAGTATGTACGGTACCCCGCCTTTTGCAACGCGTCGGGGAGCGAGAACAATCCGACGTTAAGGCGCTGGTAAGGGCGCGAAGTCAGGAGGGCGAGAATGCCGCATTCGGAAACTGAACAGGCCGATGTTGTCCATGCAGGCACCAGCGCCGGCGTGCTTTGCAGGCGGCGGGAAAATAAAGGCATGGTCTCCCGCGCGTATCCGAACCGGGACAGACGATCGGCCCGAAGATCGTCAATCACGATTACAATCACGTTCTTTCGGAGGGGGTCGCGCGACACGGCGTAAGAAGCATCTTCACCCGGAGGCCGCAGGTTGCGGCGGTAAAAGGTTCTCGGAAGTTCACCGGCGGTCGGGCGAACCGGACGCCAGAAGGTAAGTATGGGCTCACCGCGGAAATGTCGGGAGTGGATTGCGGCTCTCAGCGGAAACAGAAAGAGGCAGCTGTACAGCAGAAGCGATCCGATGCCGTGGACGGCGGTCCGGGCCTTGCCAAAGATCGAGAGGCCGCCGGGGTCGGCAGCCCAGGAAATCGACCGGAACAACGCAGGCATGGCCCAACAGGCGGGGATAAACAGGAGCAGCGGAATCACCACCGACGGAACGAGCAGCAGGTAGTAAGAGAGTGGGGTAGTGCTCCGGAATATTTGCCGAAGGTAATGGTTGAGAAGCTGGAGCGAACTCGCGTCTATTTCGAGCGCCCAGCCGATTACACTCAGAATATAGAACTCGCAGAGCGCCAGGGCGCAGAGTCCCGCGGGAAGCACGGTGATCCATTTCCCCGTCTTCCAGACCGCGCGCAACACAGCGCCGGTTAACAGGCTCCCCACGAGCAGGCCAAGAACGATCGCGACGTGAATCGGGATGACGGAGAAGTGTAGACGGGACCGAACACGGACGATGGAACTGAAGGCGCCCGAAATTACAATGAATATCACTCCCAGGATCAGGAAACCCCGGAGTTGCCGTTTTGAACCCACGCTGAAATAAGCCCCCGGGTCAGAGATGCGGTCGGAATGCCCGCGAGAGAAATTCCCGTCCGGGGCTGTCGTAAGTAGTCATTATACTCACATATTTTTGCGTTGATAGCATTAAGCCATAATCGCCGGCTTCGGATTTTCCGGAGAAAACTCCGCGGGTTCCGCACCAAGTTCTCTGAGCGACGTGTCGCTCGCCCGGGGAGACGTGTATTATGCCGCTGTTCAAGACTCGCAGCGCCGCCGTTTTTGGCATCGACGCTCTGCCCATCGATGTCGAAGTCGATTTGTATCGCAGCGGCATGGCGCGCGATTTCATGCTGGTGGGGATGCCGGATACGGCGGTGCGGGAGAGCCGGGAGCGGATTAAATCGGCGCTGATGAATTCGGGGTTCGGATATCCTAATCAGGCCGTTACGGTGAATCTGGCGCCGGCGCACGTGCGCAAGGAGGGGGCGGGGTTCGACCTTCCCATGGCCCTCGCGATACTGGGCGCGATGGGAACGTTCAAGGGGCTCGACAAGCATCTTTCGGTGGGAGAATTGTCGCTCGATGGCACGATCAGGCCGGTGCGGGGGGCGCTGTCGGTGGCGGTGTGCGCGCGCGAACAGCGAATCGAGAATCTGATTTTGCCGGCGGAGAATGCGGCGGAAGCGTCCGTGGTGGACGGCGTGAACGTATATGGCGTCAGGCACCTGGCCGAGGTAGTGGCGATGCTGGTGAAGCCGGAAGATTTTGCGCCGATGCGGCCAGCCGCGCGGCTGGCGGCAGTGGCGGCTTCCGAGGCCGCGCCCGATTTTCGGGACGTGCGGGGGCAGACGACGGCCAAGCGCGGTCTGCAGGTGGCGGCGGCGGGTGGGCACAACGTGCTGATGATCGGGCCGCCGGGGTCGGGCAAGACTATGCTGGCGAAGAGATTTGCGGGTATTCTGCCTCCACTGACGTTTGAAGAGGCTATTGAGACGACGAAGATCCACAGCATTGCGGGAGTGCTCGCGCCGGGCGCGGGGCTGCTCTATACGCGGCCCTTCCGCTCGCCGCACCATACGATTTCAGACGCGGGGCTTATCGGAGGCGGGTCCGGATCGCCGCGGCCCGGGGAAGTGAGCCTGGCGCATAATGGAGTGCTTTTCCTGGATGAATTCCCGGAATTTCCGCGCAATGTGCTGGAAATTCTGCGGCAGCCGCTGGAGGATCTGACGGTGACGATCGCGCGCTCGAACATGACGCTGTGTTTCCCGGCGAGTTTCATGCTGGTGGCGGCGATGAACCCCTGCCCGTGCGGCTATTACGGCGATGCGACGCGCGAATGCCGGTGCACGCCCGCGATCATTCAGCGCTATCTGGGCAAGATCAGCGGGCCTCTGCTGGACCGGATCGATATCCAGATTGAAGTGCCGGCGGTGCCTTACAAAGAGTTGCGGGCGGGCGATGTGGCGGAATCGTCGGAAGATATGCGGGCGCGGGCGGCGCGGGCGCGGGAAATGCAGAACGCCAGGGGGTACAGCAACGCACACATGCCGGTGCCGATGATCCGGAAGCTGTGCGCGCTGGATGAAACGGGCGAGCGGACGCTCGAAATGGCCATGCGGCGCATGAGTCTGTCGGCACGCGCGCACGATCGTATTTTGAAAGTCGCGCGCACGGTGGCGGATCTCGATGGTTCGGGAGCCATCGGGGCGAAGCATATCGCGGAGGCGATCCAGTACCGGAGCCTGGATCGGAATTACTGGAATTAGAGCCGTTGACATCATGATGTTCAAATAGATAACATCGAGATGTGAGAACGACGCTTTCGATCGACGAAGACGTGGCGAGTCTGCTCCGGAAAGAGATGCGTGAATCCGGCGCCTCGCTGAAGGCTGCGGTGAATCGGCTTCTGCGCCTGGGATTAACGGCGGCTCCGCAGCGCGGCAAATCGTTCACGGTGCGCCCGCGACGGCTTGGGCTCCCTCCGGGCCTCGGCTACGACAACGTCGAGGAATTAATCGAAAGCCTTGAAGGGCCGCGACACGGATGATCGTTCCCGATGCGAATCTGCTGCTCTATGCTTACGATGCGGATTCGGCGCAGCACGTGAAGGCGCGTCAGTGGGTTGAAGAAGTATTATCCGGCGAAGTTCCCGTTCGTTTCCCCTGGCAGACGGTTGGGGCTTTTCTCCGGATCGTCACGAATCCCGCGCTTCGGGGTGAGCGCTTTACGCTGCGGGAGGCGGTAGCGATTGTCGATGAGTGGCTCGCGCAGCCGAACGTGCGGACGATCGGCACTGGCGAAGGGCACTGGGCTCTCTTGCGGCAGACGATACTGGAGGGGCAAGTCCGCGGTCCCCTGATGACGGATGCTCAACTGGCGGCGCTGACCATCGAGTACGGGGGGACGCTCTACACGACCGACCGCGACTTTTCGCGCTTTCCCGGACTGCGATGGCATAATCCGCTGATGCCAGGCTGAGTGCCGGCAGGCAAGCACGCAATGACAGGTGAGTCTTAGCGGCTTAACGGCCGGGAGGGCGGCCCGGGCGAGCGGCCTGCGGGATGGGAGTTCCGGCTATTCCGCCTTTCGAAATCAGCAGGTCGGCGGTTTCCTTGTGGACATCGATGCGCTGGCCACCGCGGCTGTTGCCGCCAGCCCGGCCCATGGCGTAATCGACGGCGGTGTAGCCTCGTGAATCCTTGAGGTTAATGTCGGCGCCCTTGTTCAGGAGAAACGTGACGACGTCGTTCCAGCCCCAGAATGCAGCTCCATCCAGAGCCGATTGCTGGAAGCGGCCCGCTCGTCCGTTCAATTCGCCCCCGTGCGCGAGCAGCGAATCGAGCGATGCAATGGCGCGCTGCTGGATATCGGCGGTATAGTAATTGCCGCGCGTGTCGGCATCCACCGAGCCCATGCCTGAAGCCGCTACGGTTGGCGTCATGCCCTGGTTATTGGGCAGATCGGCAAGGGCGCCGTGTTCGAGCAACAGCTTGACGACCGGTGCATCCTGCGCTTTCGCGGCGCGCAGCAATGGCGTGGTGCCAACAGTGAGCATGCCATCCACCCCGCGATCGGCTCCCGTGGAGCGATAAGGCGGAAAGAGCTTTAACTGGAGGTTGGGATTCGCTCCCTTGTCGAGCAACATCCGGACGACGTCAATGGGGAGCGTTGCGTCGAGCGATGGCTGGTCGGGGCGGCCGCCATGCGGCAACGTGTTGTAATCCACGGCAAGATAGAGCGGACTGCGGCCCCACCAGTCCCAGCGGTTGATATTCGCGCCCTGATCGATCAGATATTTCGCGACATCGAAATGGGCGTTGAAGAGCGATGAGATCAAGGGCGTGACACCCTCGGGATCCGGCAAATCGAGCCTGGCGCCTTTCTCGACCAGCGCTTTTACGCAGTCCATACAGCCTTCGCGGACGGCAAACAGCATCGCCGTCATTCCCCCGGGGGGGCGAGGCTGGGCGCGCGGTTCTCCACTGACCAGCGGCGTCATAAGATCGGTGGCGGACTTCGCATCCACATCCGCCCCATGGGCAAGCAGTTCGCGCATCATCGGACCCTGGCTGGACGCGGACGCCCACATCAGCGCGGTCTGGTCCCTCTGGGATTCGGTGGCGTTGGGATTCGCGCCCTTTCCGAGGAGCAGCTTCGCTGCCGCGACATTCGAGGTCCGCGAGACGAGCATGAGCGGTGTCTCGCCATCCGCTCCGGCGGCATTCGGGTCCGCACCCGCATCGAGCAGTGCCCGGATCAGTTCCGTGTTCGAGTTCAAGGCAGCTTCGGCGAGCGGCGTGGAGCCGAGGCGGTTACGAACCTTCGGATTCGCTCCCGCTTTCAGCAGGCGCGACGCGAGATCGGCATCGTTCAGGTTCGCGGCCCATAACAGAGGCGTCGAGCCATCGGCTTCGGCGGCATTCACGTCGGCCGACTTCTTCGCGATCATGTCGAATGCAGCCGTGCGCTGACCCGATTTGATGGCGACCGCGAGTTGAGCGTCCGGAACCGGAAGTTCAGCCGCGAAAACCGGCAACGCGGCAAGAGCGGCAATAATGAGAGCTTTCATCGCGTTTATTCTCACGGTTCTCAGACGTCGAGAAGTTTCCCGGTGCTGTTGCCAATTTTGTCCTGCGGAACGCCCGCGCGGTCCAGCATGGTCAACAACACGTTGGCGAGCGGGGTGTGCTCCGGGAGCACGAGATGCTGGCCGCCCTTCACGGTCTTCCAGCCGCCCACCAGCGACGTTGGCAGAGGGTAGTGATTGTGAGCGTTACTGTTGCTCATGTTGCTGCCATAGAGGAACAGCGAATGCTGGAGCATGGTGCCATCGCCGTCGGGCATGGCGGCGAGCTTGTCGAGAAACTTCGCGAACACCTGCGTGTGATAGGTCTGTATCTTCGCCAGGCGGTCCATCTTGGCCTGCTCGTTGTTGTGATGGGACAGAGGATGGAACGCGTCGGGGACGCCGATGAAGGGGTAGGTCTGGCCGCTGACTTCCGCCGCCACCATGAAAGTGAATACGCGCGTCATATTGGCCTGCATGGCGAGCGCCACGAGGTCGAACATCAGGGCGATATGCTTGTCGAACGGAAGCGCCGCGGCGCCGGGCGCGTCGGGAATGGCGACCTTCGACAGATCGCGCGCTCCCATTTTTTGAATGCGGCGCTCGATCTCGCGGACGCTTTCCAGATAATCGGAAAGCATGGCCTTGTCCGACGGCCCCAGCACGCGCTGCAACTCAGCGGTTTCGTCTCCCACCATGTCGAGCAGCGAACCATACTGCTTTGACAATCGGGCGCGCTCGCCGGCGTTGTCGCCCTGACCGAACAAGCGAATGAAGAGTTTACGCGGATCGATCTCGACAGGCAGGGGCGTGGTGGGCGTGCGGAACGAAATCGTCGCCGCGTAGGAGCAGCCGTAATCGCGGTCGCAGAACCCGCCGCCACCGCGGTTGTCCGTCGCGACTTCAAGCGAAGGCAGAGGCGTATCCTGGCCGAGGTGTTGCGCCGCGATCTGATCCGCCGTGGTTCCGGCGTGCGGCTCCTGGCTGATGGCGGGGTGAACGCAGGAGAGCCACGTTCCAGGCGCAAGAGCGTGGACGGGGCCCACGGGCGCCTGATTGTCGAGGTTGCTGAACACCGTCGTCATCGCTTTGTACTTATCGAGCGGTTTCAGGATTTCTCCGAACTCCCCGATCGGGCCTTCACCGGTGGGCGTCCATTTGTTCATGACCGCGCCATGGGGGAAGTAAATGAAGCCCAGGTGAGGCGTGGGATTGGCCGCTGTCTGTGCCAGTGCCGTGCGCGCCGGAATCATGGCGTCAAGTAATGGAAGCGCAAGGGCGGTTCCCGCTCCCCGCAATACGGTGCGGCGCGTCAAATGCTTTTTGGTAATGAACATTTCGACTCCTTTGTAATCTACCTGGCGGCGACTTGCACCGGGGCCGTATCCGGTGCAGCCACGGATTCAACCATGCTCGACTGAAATGCCGGAGCCGTAACGATCCCCATCACGATGGACGAGAACCGGTAGTTGTCGTGCCCGGCATTCTTCACAATCCCGCGGACAGTGGGCATATCGTAGTACTGGACGCCGCGTCCCAGCGCATATGTCATCAATTTCTCGGTGAAGGTCTGAGCAAACTGCTCGGGATGCCGCAGAATCGCATTGCGCAGATCGGTTGGGCCGTTCACCGCGGTTCCGTCCACCAGTTTGCCGCTGGTATCGATCTTCGTGCGCGTAAAGCGATCCATCGTGCGGTACTCGCCAATGGTGTCGAAATTCTCAAGCGAGAATCCGAGGGGATCCATCACGCCGTGGCAGGTGTTACAGGTGGGATTCGCCCGGTGCATTTCCAGAATCTGGCGAATGGTTTTCGCTTGTTCGCCATCCTTGTTTTCCTTGAACGCGGGTACATTCGGAGGAGGAGGAGAGGGCGGAGTGCCCATAATATTCTCCAGAATGTAAGCCCCTCGCAGCACCGGCGAGGTGCGGTTAGGATATGCGGTCACCATTAAAACAGCGCCCTTGCCCAGAAGCCCGAAGCGGTTCGGATCGGTGAGCGTAACGCGGCGGAACTGGTCGCCCCGCACGTTTGCAATGCCGTAGTGCGCGGCCAGACGCTCGTTCACGAACGTATAGTTGGCACTGAGAAGATCCACCACGCTGCGATCCTCGTGGAAGATGCTGTCGACGAACAACTGCATCTCCCGGCCGAACGCGGTCTTGAGAGCGGCATTGAAGGCCGGATAAACGAACGGGTCGGGCTCAAACCCGGCCATATCGCGAATCTTCAGCCATTCAAAGGCGAAGTTGGTGGTGAGCGTTTCGGCGCGAGGGTCGGCCAGCATGCGCCGAACCTGATGCTCCAGCACCGCAGGATCGCTCAGCTTGCCTTCGCGGGCCACCGTGAGCAGTTCTTCGTCAGGGATGCTGCTCCACAGGAAAAACGACAGGCGCGACGCGAGTTCGGTGCCGTTCAGACGGAATATGCTGCCCGGTCTGGCATCGGGCGGAGGAGGCTCGGCGCGATAGAGGAATTTGACGCTCGACAGCATCGCGACAGTCGCGCTCTCGATGCCATTCTCGAAATTGCCGGTCTTGCGGCCTTCGTCGTAGAACTGCATGAGGGGCGCGAGATCCTTCGGGGTCACGGAGCGCCGGAACGCTTTTTCCGCGAGGTTCGACAGGATGCGCGAGGCGCACGCCGTTTCCTCTTTCGGATCGGGAGCGTGGCATACGAAAATGAGCGCGCGGCTGGCGGTTTCAACCGGATTGCCGGTGGGATTGAACGGACCGTCGACGGTGACATTGGGTCCGCCACGCCCGCCGCGCCCGCGTCCGCCGCCTATGGCGCCGCCGGCAACGGTGCCAGTGCTGGCATAACCCGTGCCCGCCGCGCCAGGAACGAAGCCAAATAACTCGCCTTCACTCTCGACGAAACTGCGCCCGGCATTGGCCGAAAGGATGGTGTGAAGCCCGGCCGTCAGATGACTACGCCCTTTGGTATCGACGACGGCTCCATCGACGGTGAAGACTGCCGGATTGTTCGTCGCGCGGATTTCGTAGTCTCCTTCGTACGGGGCCAGGTACCGGGCGGCGATTCCACCGCGCGCTCCGGGAGGCAGCGGCACGTCAGGATCGATCCCACGCAGCACTGTCTTCACTTCTTTGGCCACGGGCGGAGCCCCGATTGCCTGTCTGGCGACGGCGCGCGCGGCCATAATATATTGTTCCAGAAACGAAGGCGACACCTTCAGGACGTCGGCAATGTTGTCGAAACCGTCGCTGATATCGTCGGTCGGGAGCAGCGCGGCCGCGTTCACCTCGATGCCGAACAGATCGCGCATCGCGTTCGCGTACTCGTCGCGATTCAGGCGGTGGATACGCACGCTGCCAGGATCGAAGTGGGCGGCGCTCGCCTTATCCAGAGAGTTTTCGAGGTAGGTGGCAAACGAATTGACCGCCGCCAGAGGTGGCCTGGGCGCTCCGATCGGAGGCATCATGCCTCCGCGCAGTTTACGAATGGCCCGCTCCCACGTCAGCGCGTCCTTTTCCGGATGGTCAAGATCAAGCAGATCGAACGCTAATTTGGCGGTCCTGAGCTTTTGATTGTGACAGGTGACGCAGTAACGATTGACGAGCGCTCTGTTCGGATTAGCCGCGGCTGCCGTCTGCTTGACGGGCTGCTGGGGCGCTGCGGCAAGAGCGCCGGCGGCGAGCGCGGCGAGCAGTAAATTTCGCATCATGAATACGGACCGCCTCATATCGCATATGGTTACAGCGCTGGATATTATCATGGTTCGCACGCTAGACAATGCCGCCGAGTTCGCGGACGTGCGCCCAGAGACCACGGTAGGCGGTATAGAGGAATTGATCCGGGTCCCCGGCAAGCTGGCCTTCGAAATCCTTCATGGCTTTCCCCGCGATCATGTCCCTCGGGCCCTCGCCGTGCTTCATCAACTTGACTAATTCTTCGCGGATTTTGGTCACGGTATCGAGATTCGCCTGCAACTCAGCCTTTGTCATCACCGGGCCGCTCCCGGGCACTATTTTCGTCGTGTCATTGGCAAGCCGGAGCAAAGTGCGATTCGCCTGCTGCATGCCGCCGATCCAGCCGCCCGTAGGCCAGTCGAGCATCGGAAGCCTGCCCGGTTGCACCGCATCGCCCGCCACAAGGACATTCGACTGGGGGAAGTAAACGTAGATATCGCCATCGGTGTGGGCATTCGGCATGAGACCGTATTCCACCGGTTCGCCGCCGAAGGTTGTCTTACCCGTGGTGTAGAAGGTTTCGGTTGGCAGCGCTTCCTTCGCACGGGGCGGCCAGGTCTTCTTCTCCCAATCGTGGATAATCGGCTGAGTCATCCAGAGTTGCGTGTTCACGTGCGAGACGAGCTTCGCGCCTGCCAGTGCCATTATGTCGTTCGCGCCGGTCGCTTCGGTATGCCAGTGCGTGTTGATGACGGTCCTGACATTGCCCGCGAGCTTGAGTACATCCGGCCCGCAGGCGGCATCGCCGCAATCCACAAGAAGGCTTCCACCGTCGCCGGCAAGAGCGACGATGTTGTTCCCCGCTCCGGTTATCAGGGTTATCTTATCGGTCAGCTTTACCTGGCTCAGGTTCACGCCAGCTGGGCTCGCCTGAGCGAAAGCCGCGCGCGACAAACTCAGCGCGGCGGCGCCGCCCGCAAGGGTCTGGAGAAATTGACGTCGTTGCCGGTTCATCGTTGCTGGCCCATCCCGGCTAATATTCTAACGCTTTCGGCCGCCCATCGAGAGGGCGCTACTTTTTCACCATCACGGTATTCTCGCCATCGATGTAGCCGACGTACCCGGTGCCGGCCACCGCGGCTATCCCTTTCGGCCTTTTGCCGCCGGCGTTCACCGGAGATTTGGACGATCCGTCGCGATGAGGCTCCGGCGTCGCGCGTATGGCCACCTTCCGGCCGTCCACGGCGTCGATTCTTTCGAGCAGGAAAGTCATCTTGCTGCCGATGATGAAGAGCTTCTTCTTCCCGCTATCGACAATCGCGCCGGTCGCCGCCGCGCCTTTGGCGATAACGACGGAGCCGCCCACGCTCACTGCTTCCGCGGCTCTGAAGCGCACAATGTCTCCCGGAAGGGCGTTGTTCGGGATTTCTCTGGCCAGAGTCAACTGGACGGGTAAACCATCGGGCAGGACTACCGGCGTAACGGAAGGGATGGGCTTCGCCTGCGGGTTGCGCATGGCCTCGATGACGTCAGAAGCTACGCCGGCTTTGCTGAGCCGGATCACTTCCGCGGCGGAGAGGTTGAAATTCGTCTTCGACGCCCGGATCTGGCTGACGATCACGTCAGGCGCAACCCTGGCCTGGGCCATTTCCACAATGCTGTCGTTGGTGAGCGTCCCATCGGGCGCGGCCACTGTCCGGGCCGACGACTGGCTGGCAGGTGTCGCGGAGCGGTGCCGCGCGATCCACCAGAAATACCCGCCGCCAATTGCGGCCGCAACCACCAGACAGGCGATGCCAATTGAGATACCAACGGCGAGCGCCTTCGAAGTGCGCCGCCTGGCCGGAAGCAGAGGCACGATGCTTCTCGCCGTGGGCTCGTCCCAGGGGGCGCCGGAATCGTACTGACGCTTGAGCGGCAACAACGCGGCCTCGACTTCCCGCATGGACTGGAAGCGCTGGTCCGGATCTTTTTTCAAACACTGCGCGACGATGCGCGCAAGCTCGGGCGGCACGTCGGGCGCCAGTTCAACAATGGGCTGGACGTCGTCGCGAAGCACGGCGGAGAGCGTCGAGATGGTGGACGTGCCCCGAAACGCGCATCGGCCGGTCAACATTTCGTACAGGACGGCGCCAAAGGAAAAGATATCGGAGCGCGCGGTGACTCTTTTGCCCTCCGCCTGCTCGGGTGACATGTAGTTCACGGTGCCCATGACGGTGCCTTGAACGGTCAGGGGCGCTTCGATCACGGTAACCGTGGCGCCGGTATGGTCGCCCGGGAGCCCTTCCATGAGTTTGGCGAGACCGAAGTCAAGCACCTTCACCAATCCGCCGCTCGTGACCATGACATTGGCCGGTTTGATATCGCGATGGATGATTCCGGCGGCGTGCGCGGCACTGAATGCATCGGCCATCTGGACCGCATATCCGATCGCCAGCGGCACCGGCAGACCGCCTTTTGGAACCAATTCGAGGAGCGTCTTGCCCTGGACATATTCCGACACCATGTACTGCGCGTCGCCGACATCGACGATGTCATAGATCGTAATGATGTTGGGATGGTTCAGCGCCGAGGCCGCCCGTGCCTCATGGATGAAGCGGCGGCGCTGCTCCGGATCGGCGGACACGCCGGAGGTGAGCGCTTTAAGGGCGACGAAACGGTTGAGACGAGTGTCCCGGGCCTTGAAGACCTCGCCCATGCCTCCGGCACCAAGTTTTTCGACGAGCTGATACTGCAGAATAGTTCGATCAACCATGGGGCTCCAGCGAAGAACGCACGTGATAATACTACGTGCACGCCCATCGCCAGACAAGAGCGCCGGATGAAGATTTCCCTATTTCTTCCGGGCGGCCGCGTCTTTGAGGGCCTTCAGACGCGGGAGATCGCGATCTGCCTCGCGACAGGCGACCTCGAACATCTCGGCCTTTTTGCGTTTGAGCGGAAATGCAATCGTCCAGGGCCGCGTATACACGAGCGGGTCGGTGACGGTCGCCTCGTAATTGACGGTGCCGGAACCGGCGGGGGTGAATCGTTCCACCACGTGCTCGGCGTAGCTCACAATCTCGCCACCCTCGTTCAGCCACGTTTTGCCGTTCAGGTTAGCGGTATCGATAACCAGGGTGTCGCCTTCCCATCGGCCCACGGAATCTCCCTGCCACAAGCGGATGGCGTCGGGAAGGTGCACGGGGGCACCGGTTCCCGCGGCCAGAGGCACAATCCGCCACGCCATGCGCTCGTGCAGAAAGACGATGTAACCGGGTGTTTCGATAATGTTAAACGCAGCCGGAACATACATTGAACGAGGAACACCGGCGGGGAAACAGTGCGCCGTGGGATCGTCGTAACCGCGTTCGGGCAGGTTGCGGGCGACCGTTTCCAGCACCGCCCAGGGCCGCATGGGAAGTTTCCCGTCCGGCGGATCGACGATCACGCCTCGTCCGGCAGGCGTGACGGCATCGCCGGTGCGTTTTTCCAGCCCCTGGTTCGCGGCTCCACTGCTCGATTCATAAAAGCCCTGCAGGTCCGGCTTGCCGTCGGGCATGCGGCGGATGCTTGCCGCAACCGCGGGCGGAATCGCGGGCGGGATCGCGGGCGCGGGCCGGACGGCGGCCACGGCTATCGCAGGAGGCGGAGTGACATTACCTGCACTTGAAGCAGGGCCAGGCCACCACGTTCGATCGTCACGCGTAAACGCTCCGCTCACTTCTTCGGCTTCAGCCTCACAGTTGTACTCGAAAAGCCTGTCCCGGTCCTTTCGCCGTTCGAGATCGATGCCGATGGTCCACGGCTTCGTGAAGACTTTCGAATCCTCTATAGTCGCTTCGTAGCGAATGGTGTCGGGGCCGGTCATGCGGTATCGCTCGACCACGTGGAGCGCGTCGCTGTGAAAGTCCCCCGCCATGTCGAACCACGTTTTGTCGTTATAGTTGCTGACGTCTACAACGAGCGTGTCGCCATCCCACCTGCCACGCGAATCGCCCATCCAGGAATCGATGTCGGTGGGGTGCTGACTGCCGTTCGTGTAGATCAGGCGGTAGACCAGAGACCATTCGAAGGCGATTGCAACGGCCTGAGGTGTCTGGAAGATCTGAAACGGGAACTCCATATACATGATCCGTGGAATGCCTGGCAGATAGCATTGCGAGAGCGGATCGGCCTTCTGTCGATTTTGAAAGTTTTCGGCTTTCTTTGCGGCGGCCCACGGTTGATACGGGATTACGGCGCCGGCGACAACCGACCGGCCGGCAGGCATGTTGTATCGGGCGGCGTGATCCTGAAGGTCGGCCGCAGCGGCGCTCGCAGCCTGCCAGATGCCGGCGAAGTTCGGCTTGCCGTCGGCCGTGCGCGGCAAAGCAGGCGGAGCGGCGGCGACAGCGCTCGTCAGGGCGATCGCGGCGATCGTGGCGAGAAGATGCGGGTGGGCGATCAGACCGCGGATTTTCATTTTCGTCTCCCGGTTCCGAATCGTACCATGCGGGTTTCATGGAAAATCACAGGCATCCGGCGCGGAATGGGGTATGGTGGAGGCTGATGGATTCCCGCGCAATGTTTCGCATGGGCTATTATCTGTTTCCGGGCGTATTGCTTTGTCTACCCGCCTTCGCGCAGACGATTTCGTTCCCCAATTTTTCCGCGGCCGGTTCCGCCTCGATAACGGGCTTGACGCTGACCGGAACGGCGGGACTCGTCACAACAGCCGATGGCCCGGTGTTGCGGCTTACCCCCGCAGTGTGTTGCGCGGCGGGCAGCGGGTTTACCGCCAGTCCGATTCCTTTTGTCATCGGCGGCGACACATTCAGCACGTTCTTTCAGTTCCGCCTGACGAACCCCGGCGGACTCTCGGCGGCCGACGGAATCGTTTTCGTACTGCGGAAAAACGGCAGCCCGGCGCTTGGCAAAACCGGGGAATTCCAGGGTTACGACGGCATCGGCCAAAGCCTCGGCGTTAAATTCGACACGTTCAGGAATGAAGGCGAGAGCAACGACAACCATGTCGCCATCCAGACCAACGGCATCGTGCAGGACGATTTTTCACGAACGCCTTACCAGGTTTCGGCATGTACGGCTCCTGTGGGTGTTCGCGGATGCATGGCCAATGGCCATCTCTGGTCCGTCTGGATCGATTACGACGGGTTGAATCTTCACGTGGCGCTGGCCGATGGCTCGACAACTCGCCCGGCGGATCTGATCGTTGCTCCGCTATCCCTGCCGATGCTGCTCAACTACACCGATGCGGCTTATGCCGGATTCACGGCCGGTACGGGCGGCGGTTTCGAGAACCACGATATCGTGAACTGGGAGTATTACAACACTTACAATCCCATGCCCGCGGGAATGCAACAGGTGTTGCCGGCGCAGGCATTGCACACGCCCGCGCAACCGTAGTGCCCCTGCTATTACACTGGTGATTTCCACCATGATCCTCAGCCGCGACCGGATTCTCGCGACCCATGTCGGCAGCCTGCCCCGCAACGGGACACTTGCCGGCCTCCTGGTCAGCCGCGAGGAGGGAGTGGCCATCGACAAGACCCAACTCTCGCTCGAAATGGATCGGGCCGTGCGCCATGTCGTCGAAGAACAGGTCAAGGCGGGCATCGACATCGGGAACGACGGCGAGCAGCAACGGGTGGGCTTTCAGACGTACGTGCCGCAGAGGATGTCGGGCTTCGCGGGCGAATCGAAGAGGCGCCGCGGGCGCGATTACGAGGAGTATCCGGAGCTTGTCGACGACCTGATGCGGCGCTTTCCGAAGCGCAGCCGCATGCAGAACGCGCCGGAGGCGCAGGGTGAACTGCATTACCTCGGCACCGGCCCGATCGCCGCGGAAATCGAGCGCCTGCAAGAGGCGGTGAAGGCCGTTGGCGGGCTGCGGGAGTGCTTTATGACCGCGCCCTCGCCGGGAATCGTCTCGACCACGATGTTCAATGCGTATTACGACTCCCATGAGGCCTATCTGGAAGCGATCGCGCGTGAGATGAGCACGGAATACCGGGCCATCCACGAGGCCGGCTTTATCCTGCAGGTCGATTCGCCCGATCTGGCGATGGATCGTGCGATGTTCTACCGCGATCTCTCCGACGGGCAGTTCGTCGCGGCAGCCGAGAAGCACGTGGCGGCCCTTAATCGCGCGATTGAGGGCATTCCGCGCGAAGGCGTGCGGCTGCACTGCTGCTGGGGGAATTGGGAGGGTCCGCATCTGCACGATGTCCCGCTGGCGCGTATTTTGCCAGTGCTCTATCAGGCAAACGTGGGCGCGCTCAGTATTGAGTTCGCCAATCCGCGGCACCAGCATGAGTACGAAGCGATTCGCCGCCAGCCGTTGCCCGGACATATGGTGCTGGTCCCGGGCACGATCGACTCGACCACCAACATCGTGGAACATCCGGAGGTGGTGGCCCGGCGCGTTCTGGAAGCAGTTTCGGCGGTGGGCGATCGCGAGCGGGTGATTGCGGGCGCCGATTGCGGCTTTGGAACCTTCACGGGCCGCGAATGGGTGATCGAACCCGTGGTGTGGCTGAAACTGAAAGCTCTGCGGGAGGGATGCGATATTGCGTCGTCCCGCCTCTGGAACTGAGGCGCAATCGAAAACATACAATGCTTGATGAACAGGAATTCCGTACCCGATCCGAAGAAGCCCTGGACGGGTTGAAGGAGGCGCTCGAACGGGCGTCCGACCGGCACGATTTCGAAGTGGACAGCAACCAGGGAGCGCTCACGGTGGAATTCGGAGATCCGCCCGCGAAGTTTGTCGTGAGCCCGAACGCGCCGGTGCGGCAGATCTGGGTCTCGGCGCGCGTGCGGAGCTTCAAGCTCGACTGGAACGAAACCAGCGCGGCCTTCGTGCTCGCCGGCGGCAGGACGCTGCGTCAGCTCATAGCCGATGTGGTGAGCGAACAGCTGGGCGAGCGTATTTCGCTGGCTTGATTGCCCGCCTGCCGCGGGCTGTTAAGGAACGGGAACTACAGATGCGTCAGCGGAATGCGGTGGCGCCGAACCTTCTCTTCTTCTTTATCCGGGACAATACGGGGGCGGAATCCTGTTTGGGCCGGGATCTCCAGCGGCCGTCTGGTCCCCTTCTCGCGAGGCTGCAACGGCACGTCCGGCGCGGAAGAATTCTGCGTGGGAGCGGTCCGAATGTCGGTGCGCAAGTCGAAACGATCGCAAAGCCGTTCCACTGCCGCCGTCAGGCGCTGCAAGTGGGCATCGGAATCGACGGTCCGCTGCCTTAGAGCCATGACGACGGCCGTCTGCTCGGAGATTGCTTTTTCGAGCCCGGCAATACGGGCCGAAACCTTCTCGCCGGCAAGCTCCCGCCGAAGCGCTTCGATTTCTTTCGCCTGCTGCTGGATTCGCCGCTCCAGCTCTACGATCGGGGGAATGTCGTCGGGCGAATACTTACTCATGCGGGAACTCGGCTCATTGTGAGTATACGGCCCAGGCGGCGGGGTCGCAAGAGCCGCCATGCAGCATTGCACAAACGATGTCGAACGTTTCGGCGATACGCGGGCCTGGGCGATTGAAATACCGGTTGCCATCGGCCATGAAGAGGCGATTCGTTTGCACGGCCTTCAGATTCCTGAAATCCGGGCGTTCGCGGAGCCAGTGCATTTCGCTCCGCGTCCGGGCCAGATCGAAGCCGCACGGGGCTACGACGATCGCATCGGGATCGCGCGCGAGAAGTTGCTCCCACGAGATCCAGGGCGAGTGGACACCCGCCTTCCCGAAAACGTCCACGCCGCCCGCCAGATCGATCAGCTCGGGCGTCCAGTTCCCGGCCGCCATCAACGGCTCGATCCATTCGATACAAGCGACCGTGGGCCGCCGTTGCGTGGGTGGGGGTTGCGCGCGGCGCTCGATGCGGCGCTGTAGTTCGCGAATGGCCGGCTCGGCATCGGCGCCAACCGCTTCTCCCACACGCCGGAAATCTTCCCGGATATCGGCAAGCGACGCCGGATTCAGCGCAACCAGCCGGGGTGCGCTCGCGAGGCGCGAAGCAATGGACCGCTCCACGTCCCGCAGACTGACGGCGCATACGTCGCACTGCACCTGCGTCAGAATATGGGTGGGCTGCAGGCGTTCCAGCACATCGTCGAAGACTTCATAGATGGAAAGTGCGTTGCGCGCCGAATTCTTTACCTGGGCGTCGATGGAGCGGCTGTCCGCATCCACGTCGATCAGCGGCCTTGTACAACTCGGCAGCGCAAGCACGGATGGCGGATAATCGCACTCATGCGAGCGGCCGACCAGCAGGCGTGCCGCACCAAGGGCGTGGACCATTTCGGTCGCGCTCGACAGCAGAGAAACGATGGCCCGCCGCGTCACGGGCGCTCAGACCGCGACGGATTCTTTCGCGGCGGAGACCCTGCGGCTGAGAAGTTCGTACAAGCCGAAGAGCGCGCCCGAAAACAACAGATCGCCGGCCAGCGTGCGGCCCCAGAAAGGAAGCGCGAGCGTATAACAGAGCATCAGGCCGCTGAAGTCCGCCGTGTAGATCGGATTGTGGGTCGCGGCGGCGCCCGCCCAAAGCGCGAAGTTCGTGAGCACGAAGAACTGCAGACTGCACAGGAACGCGGTGGCGCCCACACGGACCGGCGTCACGTTCCGTAACATGCGGCGCCCGATCCATACGTCGATCAGGAAACACGCGTAGATCATGGGCGAAGCGGCGGTGAAGCCTCCGACGAAGGGATCGGTCGCGAGCATTACGGCCAGGGGCAGCAGGTAAGCCCAGAGGCCTGACACGCGCGAGCCGGCGAACAGACAGGAACCGCCAAGCGGAGTGACGTTGGGCGCATGGGGAACCAGGCGTCCGAGCGCACTGAGCAGGGTGAGTGCAAATGAGAGGGGTCGCGAATTCGTCTGGTTCGGCATGATCGATGTCTCCCTATGGTAACTCTTGCGAGGGCGCGTGCGTTTGCGAAGACGCCCGATTCGGTTCCCACAATACTTCGGGCACGCCGAGGCGGTGGCTTGCCCATCGGCTCCAGACAAAAAGAGCGTCGCTGAGACGGTTGAGGTATTGCAGACTCGCGTCATCCACTTTGGAATTCGTTGTCAGAGCGACGCAAACGCGCTCCGCCCGCCGGCAGACGGTGCGGCAAATATGGAGTTCGGCGTTGAGGCGCGAACCGCCCGGCAGCACGAAGGATCGCAGGGCCGGAAGCTCTTCGTTCATGCGGTCGATCTCGCGTTCCAGTTGCTCGCTGTCGGCGGGCGCGATGCGCGCCTGCTTCGGATGAACGTTCTCCGGCAGCGTTGCGAGGATTGAGCCAAGATTGAACAACTCGTGCTGCACGCGGCGCAGGATCGCGGCCAGTTCGGGCAACTCGCGGGCCGATTCACCCGCGAGCCCGATGAAGCTGTTCAGTTCGTCGACGGTCCCGTAGGCTTCGATCCGCGGATCGTTCTTCGGGAGTCTCTGGCCGCCGGCCAGACTCGTCTGGCCGGCATCCCCGAGCCGGGTGTAGACACGGTTAATGGCAAGTCTGGGCCGATCGAAACCGGTTTCATCGAAGCTTTCGGCCATTGCGATTCTCCTATCTCGATCTTGCCAGGCTCCACTTTACCCCCGCTACCACGTTCAGCAGAGGCGCGGGGAAACCGTAGATCTCTTCGTAACGCCGGTCGAGCGCATTGCGGAGGTTGGCGTAGAGGGTCAGATTGTGGCGCAACCGGTAATTGACGTTAATACCGGCCGCCACGTATCCGGAACTCCGGAAGAGCCCGCCGAAGGCCCCTTCGCTCGGTTCCACGTCCAGATCCCGGCCGCGGAAGTAACCCGTCAGATTCGCATCCACTTTGCCGTAATGGAAGTTCGCCAGCAGAGAGCCGGATTGTTTCGGGCGGCGCGGCAGCGGTTGACCGAGGTAGTAATATTGCTGCACCAGTCCATTGCCGCCGTCGAGCGAGAGCACTTCGCTCTCAAGCCACATGTAATTGCCGGTAACGGAAATCCAGGTGGCGGGTCGGTATTTCGCGCTCGCCTCCACGCCTTTTGCATTCGCCTTCGCGACGTTATCGGTGTAGTACTGCGAGAGCGTTGCCAGCGAGCCGCCGAGAGAAACAATCAGGTCGCGATAGTTGTTGTGGAAGTATGTGGCGTCGAGCGACAACTGGTTATTCAGAAAGCGCTGCTCGATGCCGACGTCGTAGCTCTCCGTGCGCTCCGGTTTGAGACCGGGGTTATTGGTAAAAGCCAGATCCGAGCCGCCGGGAGGACGGATGCCTGTTCCATACGAAGCGTGCAGGCGCTCGTTCTGCTGCAGCATATAGACACCGGAGATCTTCGGGTTCAGCCGGGAATCGGTATGGGCGGGGAAATCGGGCCGGGCCGGGAAATTGTAAATATCGCCGGGCATGAAGCCCGTCTGGTAGAGTTCTTCGCGTAAACCGGCGTTGAGGAACAGCTTGTTTTTGAGGAACGCGAAGTGGTTGTCCAGATAGATCCCCTCGTTGTCGCGGCGGAGGAGGAATTCGTTCGAATCGCTATCGGTGACATAGGTATTCTTCATTTCTTCGCGGGCGAATGCGAAGCCGCCGGCCAGGGTCCAGAAGGAGGACGCTCTCCAAGTTCCGCGCGCGTCGCCATACGGGCGGATATCTTTATTGAAGCTATCGCCAAAGGGACTGATATAGAAGCTGTTATTCAGGGAGAAACCGGCGGTAACGTCGAGACGCACGTTGGCGGTGAAGTCGTCCTGGTAATGCAAACCGCCCGTGGGAGTGTTGTTTTTGCTGCGGCTGATCAGGTCGAGCCCGGGATAAAGACCCTCCGGGTTCGAACCGTACGGTCCGGGTTCGCCCACATCGTTCGAGTTGAAATTGCCGAAGAGGAAGAGACTCTGGCTGTACCACCGGTGCTCGCCGGAAAGAAAGATATTGTCGTTGCGGTAATCGGAATTGAGCACGGGGCCGTTGGCGAGCAGACTCGAAACCGACCCCGCCAGTCCCCAGCCATGCGTCAGGAACGAACCGCTGACCGAGAAGCGGTTCTCATCGTGCGTTCCGCCTTCCGCCACGATGTCGAGCGCCGGGCCATTCTCGGGCGAACGCGTGATGAAGTTGATGACGCTCGCGAGCGCATAAGACCCGTTCACGGCCGACTGCGGTCCGCGCGCCACATCGATCTCCGAGATGAAGTCCGATGGGATCTGCGAAAAGTCGAAGAGGCCGCCGTAATAGAAGCTGTTGATTGGGATGCCGTTGAGTTCGACGAGGTTGTATTTCGAATCGCCTCCGCGCACGAACAGATCCGCGACCGAACCGCGCGCGCCGCTCTGGGCAAACACCAGGCCTGGAAGCTCCCGCATCAGATCCACCGTCTGGGCCTCGTTGCGATCGCGTATTTCGGCGCTTGAGATGGTGCTGACGCTGGTGCCCTGCTGGCTGGCGGGAACGTCGATGGCCGATCCGGTGACGCGGATGGAATCGGATTGCGGGGCAAGCGGAAGCTGGATGGCGGAGGCGGCCGCCCCGACGGTAACCATCTGGAAGCCAGGCGCGGTGACGCGCAACCGGTAGTTATCGAACAGCGGGGAAACATTGAAATCGAAGTGGCCCTGATCGTCCGTGATCTGCTGGACAATCACTCCGACATTATTGACGGCGGCCACTAATGCGCCCGAAATGGGACTCTGTGCGGGATCGACCACGGTTCCTTTAATTTCCGCGGCGCGAAGCACGGCGGGAGAGGCAAGCAGAAAAAGCGCGGACGCGGCAAGCGGCAGCGCCATCGTCGCGAATGGCGTTTGAAGTTTCATAATCGGGCAGCCCGGAGCTGCCGACCTTTCCGCTCCAGCATTGGTTCCGGGAAAGATTTTCCCGGAATCGCGCGGGCCGGTCTCCTGACTTGCGCGTCATCGGAAGCCGTTCGCCTTCCCATCCCGTCAGGGACAGTGGCATTCGAACGGTTCCTCGGCGCTTACAGTGGCGGGGCCGTGCTGGATTTTCACCAGCTTCCCAAAACAACGCCTGCGTGCAGCTGAAGCTCTCTCAGGTTAACAGCGCACCGTACTGGAAAGCATGGAAAAACCTGTTTTTTCGTAATCAAACACACACAAGCAGCCTTGACTCGGGAGAGCGCCTTTCAAATTTTCAGTAGAATCGCATCAGTCGTGGCGTTTCGAAATGTCTGACACACAATTGCAAACAGTACTGGTTGTAGATGACGAACCCGAAGTCAGGAAGCTGGTGTCATCCATGCTTGCGCGGAATGGTTATCGCGTCCTGAGCGCCGATACGGGCGAGAACGCCGTCCGGCTCTTCAAAACCAACCCCGATACGGAGTTGCTTCTAACGGATGTGGTGGCTCCTGGCATGAGCGGGCCGATGATAGCGGACGAGATCGCGGCCCTGAAGCCTGACATCAAGGTGTTATTTATGTCGGGCTACGATGGCACGCAAGTGGTGCGGCGCTACGTGGTAGAGAAAGGCTATTCGCTGCTGATCAAGCCATTCACCATGGAACAGCTGGAGAGCAAAGTGCGCAGCGTGCTCGCGGGCGGGCGCACCATGGAAGCGTGAGGCGTAACGCAGAACCCCGGCGGCACGGCCGTTTGAGCTAAGCTTGCAGCAGGGCCGTGCTTTTCGCGTGCCCGTTCCTTCCATGCTGGGTTCCCGGACGTTCTGGACGATTGCCGCGGCGGGTTTTCTCACCGCGCTTGCGGCCTGCGATGCTACCTCGGACAGAGCGCCTTCGATCGGCACCGCTTTTGCCGGGCCTGCCGTCCTGAATCTGCGCAAGGCAATCGATGCGAAGTCGGCCATTGTGACCAGCGTGCACCATGGAGAAAAGCTGGACATCGTGGGCCAGCGGCGGCGCTGGTACAAGGTCCGCACGGCGAAAGGTATCGAGGGCTGGACCAGCGACCGCGAACTGCTGGACACCGGCCAGATGCAGCGCCTCCGCTCGCTCGCCGGGGAGAGCGCCGATATGCCGTCGCAGGGTGTCGCAACCACTTTTACCGACCTCAATGTGCACACGGAACCCTCGCGTCAGTCGCCCAGCTTTATCCAGGTGAAAGTGCACGAGAAGGTGGACGTGATTGCGCATCGGGTGGTCCGGAGAGCCTCCTTGCCCAAACGCGAACTGGTGCCGCCGAAGCCGAAACTGCGGAAGAAAGTGGATAAGAAGAATCAGGGAAAGCAGGGAAGGGTGCCACCGCCCCCGGCGCCGGAGCCACCCGCACCCCCGTCTGACTGGCTGCAACTCTCGCCATCGCATGAGCCGCCGCCCGAACCTGTGGAAACGGCGCCCGTGCCGAGCGACGACTGGACGCTGATCCGCACGGCCAGTGGGCAAAGTGGCTGGGTGTTGACCAGCGCCCTTTACCTGGCCATTCCGGACGAGGTGGCGCAGTATGCGGAAGGGCATCGCATCACGTCCTACTTCTCTCTCGGCAAAATCCAGGATGGTGGAGAGCAGAAGGACATCTGGCTATGGACCACTTCGGAACGCCTGGGCGAAGACCACGACTTCGACTCATACCGCGTGTTCGTCTGGAGCCTGCGCCATCACCGGTACGAAACCGCCTATATTCAACGTCGCGAGCGCGGGTTCTTTCCCGTGCTGGCGAAAACGGGGGAATTTTCGGTGTGCCTGGAGGGAGACGACAACTCGCGGATGCGGAAACAGTACGTGATGGAAGGAAACGCGGTTCACCTGTCAGGGGAGCAACCCTGCGCGAAAACGGCCGTGCAGGACGATTCGCCGCGGGAACTGGTGAACCCGGCCGCCCCGCGTCAGACGGCGGTAAAGAAAAGTTTCGTGAACCGTCTGAAAGATAAAGTGAAACAGCTGTTCCCCAAATAAGCCGTCCCGTTCTTTGCGATACGTTTCTTTGTTATACTGGGCTCGACGGACGAACTTAACCAGTGGGCGGAAGCCCACTTTTTTATTGGTTCAAACATGAAGCGGGAAGACGTCATTTCGAAGATCACGGCCATCGCCGAACAGGCGGCGGCCCCCGCTGGCATTGAGATCGTGGAAGTGGAACTGAAAGGTTCGGGACGCAGCCATTTGCTCCGCATCTATATCGATAAGCCAGAGGGGGTGACCCACACCGACTGCGAACTGGTTTCGCGGGAGGTCAGCGCTGTCCTTGATGTCGAAGACCCTATCCCCGGCAGGTATGAACTCGAAGTCAGTTCCCCGGGCGTGGAGCGAAAGCTCGGAAAGTGGCAGGACTGGCAGCGTTTCACCGGCAAGAAGGTGACAGTGGTGTTGAAAGAACCGTTGCCCGAAGTTTTTGCCGGACAAGTCTCCGAAGCTGCCGGAAAAAGGGAACTCAAATACTTCGACGGCGTGATTTCAGACGCCGAAAACCATACCGTGACAGTGGAACTCGCGGGCGGCAGGCACGTCACCTTCCCCGTTGAACAGGTGGACCGGGCCAATCTGAAATTCGAGTGGTAGCGTCCCGAAGTCATTCTTAACCGGCCGCATTACTGAAATCCGAGGTAAATTCGTGGAAAGCATTTATCAGTCGATTGAAATTCTGAGCAAAGAAAAGGGTATTGACACCCAGATCGTTCTCGATGCCGTGAAGGACGCGATGCTGATCGCGGCGCGAAAGCACTTCCGGACAGTCGAGAACTATGAGGCCGAATTCGACGACAAGACAGGGATCAAGCTCTACTCCGTGAAGACCGTTGCCGACCCGGTGGTCGACCCCAGCATAGAGATGACCGCCGCCGAAGCGCGGAAGATCGATCCTCTGGCCGAAGTCGGAACCGTGATCCGGATCCCGCGGCCAACCGATGTACTGGGCCGGATTTCCGCGCAAACGGCGAAGCAGGTTATTTTCCAGAAAGTGCGCGAAGCCGAGCGGGAGACGATTTATCGGGAGTATTCCGACCGCGTGGGCGAACTGGTCAATACCACGATCAAGCGGGTCGAGGGTCTCGATCTGGTCGTCGATCTCGGGAAAACCGAAGCCCGTTTGCCCAAGCGCGAGCAGTCGCGCCTTGAAAGCTACAGCGTCGGCGACCGGGTACGCTGCGTGATCCGGATCGTGGACAAGTCCGCCAAGGGCCCCGGCGTAGTGGTGTCGCGCGCCGATTCGGAACTGGTGAAGCGTCTGTTCGAGCAGGAAGTGCCTGAAATTTACGATGGCACGGTAACCATCCGCGGTTGTGCGCGGGAAGCCGGCGAGCGCACCAAAATCGCCGTCTCAAGCCGGGACCGGGACGTGGACAGCGTGGGCGCCTGCGTAGGCATGAAGGGGATGCGCGTGCAGTCGATTATCCGCGAACTCCGCGGTGAAAAGATCGATATCATCGAATATTCGGACGAACCGGTTACTTTTGCGACGCACGCATTGAGCCCTGCGAAGATCAGCCGCGTGACGGTCATCGACCCGGTGGAGCGCCACATGGAAGTCATTGTGGACGATTCGCAACTTTCGCTCGCCATCGGCAAAAAGGGTCAGAACGTACGGCTGGCGGCCAAACTGCTCGGCTGGAAAATCGACATCAAGAGCGAAGAAGAGAAACGCCAGGAAGTACAGAACGCGATCGAGCAGCTTTCCACTGGCGCGCCCGTTTCGGCCTTGATCGAGCACGGCCTGGCGGAAATCACGGTCGATGCGCTCGTGAAGGGCAACATCGGCACGGTGGAGCGGCTCGGCAGCATGACGCCGGAAGAACTGGAAGCGCTTGAAGGAATCGACGCCGAGGCTGTCAATCGTATCCAGCAGGCGATCAACAGTTTCTACGGTCAGGAATACGCGGAGGAAGCCCCGCCGCAGGATCGGGCGGAAGAAATCGAGGCTGAGGCTGAACTCGCTCCTGAAATTTCTCTCGAAATTACTCCCGATGGTTCGACCGGCCAGGACGCGGATGCTGGATCGAATCAGGCGGATGCTGGATCGGATCAGCCTGATGCTGGATCGGATCAGAATGATACGATAGGTAAATCGTCGGAATCCGTCGCGGATGGGGAGGCAGCTGGCCGTTCCGCGACCGAATCGGGCGAAGAGCAGGTTTCCTGAAGCGTGCGTGCGGGATTTCCTTCGTGCGCGTTGAAGAAATTATGTGAACCGAGCGAGTGGTAGCAGGCAGGTAAACGAAACGCTTTTAATATGAGTAAGATTCGAATCAATGAACTGGCGCGGCAATTGGAAGTGAAGTCGCGCGAGGTCATCGACAAACTGCACGAACTCGGCATTGCCGAGAAAGTCACCCACTCCAGCTCAATCGACGAAGATAAGGCCGATCAGTTGCGGCGGTACTACAAGGGCGAGTCGTATGCTCCACTGCCGGTGGCGTCTCACCGGAACGGCTCGGGCACGGCTGTCGAAGAGCGCTCCTCCGCTGCTGAAGAAAACGCTGGAAGCGCCGAGGCGGCATCGGCGCAGACGGGTACGGAAACCCACGCCGGGCCATCCGCGGCGGCTCCCCTCACTCATGCGCGAGCTGAAGCAAAGCCTGCTTCGGGAGCCCCCGTTTCTTCCGGCACCGGCTCGCCTGAACAGGTCCCGTCGGAATCAGCCTCTCCCGCTCCGGCCGAGGCTGAAAAGAAAGACGACGATCACAGGCCGCGTGCCATTCCGTTGCGCCCTCCGATCATGGGCCGCGGCGTTCCGATACATCCGCCCATGGGCGGATCGCGCCCGTCGCCCGCAGCGCCATCGGTGCCACGGGTTCCTGTGTCTCCGGCGCGCGCCGTCGAGCCGCGTCTTCCGGCGACTCCATCCGCTGCGCCGGGCCGTCCGATTCCACCGGTGACGCGCCCGATTCCGGCGGCGGGCGTGCCGCGTCCCGGGCAGGTGCTTTCAGGTCCCAGGCAGCCTCTGCCGGCTAGTCCTTCTCCCGGTTTGTCCAGGAGCCAGGCTCCGAGCGTGCCTCAGGGCGCCTCTCCTGGCGTTCCGCGCCCGGCCGCTCCACAGGGAGCACGGCCAGGTGTACCGATTGCCCCGCCTCCACGTCCTGCCGGTGGGTTTCAGCCCGGTCAGGCGCGCCCCGCAGGTCCGTCCGCGCCGTATGTGCAGCGTGGACCCAGCCAGCAGCAAGGCCCCGGTCAGCAAGCGGGACAGCCCGGCCAACGTCCTCTTGCCGGGCAACCGGCAGTTCGTCCCACGGTGTTGCCGCGTCCCGATCTGGCCGCGAGATTAGGTCAGCAGGTACGTTCGCCCATGCCGGGTCAGGCGCCGCCGCCTCGTCCCGGTGTACCGTTGCGTCCGCAGTCGCCGCGCCCCGGGCAGCCGCTTTATCAAGGCCCGCCGCGTCCGGGGGCTGGGCCAATGCCAAGCCGCAGCGTGGGCCGGCCGCCCATGCCGGGGCAGCGTCCCGGTGGGCCGCGTCCGATGCATCCCACGTCCCGCGGAGGTCTCATCGGCCCCGGGGCTCCGCCGCCTCCGCCCGATCAGGCAGCGCGCCGCCCGCAATACAATCAGCAGAATCGCGGGCGTGGCGGACGGGATCGCCAGAGAGATCCCGAGGAGCGGAATCTCCGGCCGCAAACGCGCCGCGAATTCGCCGCGCCGCCACCCATTAATCGCGATATCACCATTTCCGAAGGCATCACGGTGAAGGAGCTTTCCGAAAAGCTCGACGTGAAGGCGAACTTCGTCATCAAAAAACTGGTGGATCGAGGTATCTTCGCGACCATCAACCAGACTCTCGACGCGAAACTCGCGACTGACATCTCGCGTGAGTTCGGCGCATCCACTTCCACCGTGACTTACGAGGAAGAAGCGATGCAGGATATCGAGATCGCCGAGGAAGCGGGCGATCTGTTCCGCCGTCCACCCGTGGTCACGATCATGGGCCACGTGGATCATGGCAAGACATCGTTGCTCGATGCCATCCGTGTCGCCCACGTCGCCGATAAAGAAGCCGGCGGCATCACGCAGCATATCGGCGCTTATCAGGTGGATCACAATGGCCACAAGATTGTTTTCATCGATACCCCGGGCCACGAAGCGTTTACCCGTATGCGGGCGCGCGGCGCGAAAGTCACGGATATCGTGGTGCTTGTGGTTGCGGCGGATGACGGTGTGATGCCTCAGACCATTGAGGCGATCGACCATGCCAAAGCGGCGAAGGTTCCGATTATCGTCGCCATTAACAAGATCGACAAAGCGGACGCTCAGGTGGATCGCATCAAGCAGCAACTTTCCGATCGCGGCCTGCTTGCCGAAGACTGGGGCGGGGATACGGTGATGGTGCCGGTGTCGGCTCGCACGAAACAGAATCTCGATCTCCTGCTCGAAATGATCCTGCTCGTTGCCGAGTTGCAGGATCTCAAGGCGAACCCGACTCGTCCGGCGATGGCCAGTGTTCTCGAAGCGAAGCTGGACCGCGGCCGCGGGCCGGTTGCTACCCTGCTGATCCGGAACGGCACGCTGCATCAAGGCGATTACTTCATCTGCGGCACGGTTTTCGGCCGCGTCCGGGCCATGCTGGACGATCGCGGCCAGCAGGTCAAGGAAGCCGGACCTTCGATGCCCGTCGAGGTTCTGGGTCTCGAAGAGTTGCCGGAAGCAGGAGACACTTTCCAGGCCGTCACCGATACCACCAAAGCCAAGCAGATTGTCATTTACCGCGCCGAAAAAGAGCGTGCGGTCACTTTGGCCAAAACCGGCCGTATTACTCTCGAACAGTTCCACAAACAGATGGCGGCGGGAGAAGTCAAGGAACTGCCAATCATCCTGAAAGCCGACGTGAGCGGTTCGGCGGAGGTTCTGCGCGACACTCTCGAGAAGCTTTCCACCGACAAGGTCACGATTCGGGTGATTCACTCGGGCGTTGGCGCCATCAACGAGTCCGACGTGCAGCTTGCGGCGGCATCGAACGCCATTGTGATCGGGTTCAGCGTTCGGCCCGAGCGTAACGCCGCGAGCGCGGCCGAGCAGGAAAAAGTCGATATCCGGCTGCATACGATCATCTATGAAGTGGTGGATGAGATGAAGAAGGCGATGGCGGGATTGCTCGCGCCGGTCTTCAGGGAAGTCTATCGGGGCAAAGCGGAAATTCGCGAAGTGTTCCGGGTTTCGAAGGTCGGCATGGTGGCCGGCTGTCTGGTCATCGATGGCCATATTACCCGGGATTCGCAGATGCGCATCGTACGCGACAACATCGTGGTTCATACCGGCAAGATCGGATCGCTGCGCCGGTTCAAGGACGATGTGAGCGAGGTTCGCGCGGGTATGGAATGCGGCATCACGCTCGATAATTTCAGCGATGTCAAGCAGGGCGATCTCATTGAGGCGTTCGTAATGCAGAGAGTTGCCAACGAAGCAGCGTAATGGCCTCGGTCGGCGTGCTGACTCTGGAGTTGCGGATCGAGCACGCGCATTCTCTCAAAGAGAAGCGGCACGTCGTCAAAAGTCTTAAGGACCGGTTGCGCCGGAAGTTTAACGTTTCCGTGGCGGAGATCGACGATATGGATCTTCACAACAGCTCGGTCATTGCCGTGGCCGCTGTTTCGCCCAGCCGCCCGTTTGCCGAAAAGGTGCTGCAGTCGGTCGAGCGCGAAGCCGCGGGCCTGCTGGGTCCGATGTTGATTCGCACCGGCACGGAGTGGTGGTAGTTTTTCAGAGAGCAGAATATGGAAGATCACCGGGCGCGCCGTGTCTCGGAAGCGGTCAAAGAAGAACTGGCGGAGTTAATCGGGTTTGAGATGGACGATCCCCGTCTCTCATCTGTGAACGTGACGAACGCCGACGTTTCTTCCGACATGCGGACGGCGCACGTGAAGGTTGCAATCGAAGAGGGGCTGGAGAAAAAGGCTCTGGAGGCGCTCGAACACGCCAAAGGTTTCCTGAAACACGAGTTAGCCGCGCGGTTGAACCTGCGGCGAGTGCCTGACCTCTATTTTGCCGCAGATACTCACCCGGACGCGGAGAGCCGGATCGACTTTCTGCTCCGTCGTGCGAAGAGAAACCGCGCCCGGGATTAGCCGCGACACAGTGCTCCGCAACAGGCGTGAGCGTGGATCGACGGCGATGTGTGCGCGGAGAGTGGCATACAGTGGCTTGCAGAGCGGATGAACTGCAAAAGATGCTGAAGCTTGGGGAATCACGATTCCGCACAGCGAGTTTGCAAATAACCAGTTTGCTGAGTTACCGCAGCACCGGAAGCGGGCCAACTGGCACCTCCGGGTTCCGTGCGGTAGCTGGCGTAGGATCCCGGCCAACCAGACCGGGTCGATAGCTATGGAATTCTATCCACGCCAGCGAGAATATCCCCACCCTCCGCCACCGAGTAAAAACAACACCAGAAGGACAATCAATATGGTCGACATTTTTTAAATTTTCTTCTCCACTGGTTACAGTGCAGATTAGATGCCAAAGCGACTGGCATTATGAAACAATGCGCGGAAGCCTAGATTCGACTCTTCCGAGGAAAACCTGAGGGTGACGATCCTGACTGGTGCCGGATATAGCCGCAAACTGTCAAGAGCGATGGCCGCATAACACGATCTCTTTTGAGACAATTTTGACCTTTTTCCCGCTACCATCGGGGACGTACGCGGCGGATACGGTTCTATTGCGTCGCTGCCGCGCGATGTCCGACACGAAGAGCGCCGCATTCTTTCGGCTAAGTCTCTTTGCCTGAACAGCATGGCAGGAGGCTAAGGCATTTGCTACAGCCAACCGTTTTTGAATCCTGCACGTCGCAGCCCGGCGACCACACAGGGACAGTCTCGCAGGAGTCGCCAGATCAGTCCCGATCGATAGTTTTCCGCCATTACCACGACCGGCCCCTGAGCGAGGCCGTAATGGCGCTTGGAGATCCAGTACCCGGCCTTGCTGGCGGGAGCCCGGAACGTAAGATTGAAACTGGATTTGAAACCATAATTGCTCATCGTCTCGGGAAACTTCTCGCTGATGTGCTGGAGCGTCGGCAGCACAATCTCCGGCGCGAACGGCAGCGATGCCGCCACGGCCCACGGCGCGATTGTGCCATCGTCGGGACCCTCGGGCACTTTCCGCGCATCGTAGTCGCAGAAGGAACGCTCAATGCCATTTACCTGCCGCTGTGCGGGGCCAGGGCCGTCGCTTGCCGTTATCCCCCAGCAATACTTGTCATAACCGTCAAAGTGCATCGGGTTCTGGATGGCATACTCCTGCTGGATGTAAGTGGCGCGCCGGCTGTTTTGAAAGTAGTCGATTCCATGCTCGCGCATAAACGGGTCCTGAATCCCGCGGAAGTCGATCCACATGTGCGACATCTGGTGGATAAACAGCGGACCGGCGTACAGAAATTCAGTGCCGCAGATTTTTTTCCACTGATAAGTTTCCGCCCATGCGGTATAGCTCTCCGCGGGAATCGGATGCGTCGGGGATCCCAGGGCGAGCACGTAGAGAATAAGCGCCTCGCAATAGCCTTTCCAATGAGATGGAAGAAACCCGCTCTCCGGCTTCCATCCCATGGAGACTTTTAGTCCGCCATCTAATGCCCACTGCCAGTCTACGCGGCGGTAGAGCGCGTCGGCAAGAGATCGTATTTCCTTCTCCTGTGGCGTATCCCGGTCAAAGTAGGCAGCGCAGGTTAACGCCCCGGCAATAAAATAAGTCGTGTCAATGGTCGATAGCTCGCAATTTCCTGCACGGAGTCCGGTCCGCATATCCAGAAAATGGTAGTAAAAGCCCTTGTACCCTCTGGCGTCGTGTTGCTCTCCCTGCGGGCCGTTCCAGAAATATCTTAGCGCCGTGAGTGTCCGCTTGATGGCGTTGGCACGGGACATAAACTGTCGCTCGACGCCGGCGGGCCAGGCAGTCAGCGCCATACCGACAACGGCGACACTGGCCGGGGAAGCTTCTTCCCCGACGTTATCCGGGAGCAGGCCGTTCAATGGATTGAACTTGGTTAAAAAAAATTCAAAGGTGCTCCGCTGTAGCCGATGCACTAACGCATGGGTCTCCCCCCCACCGCTTATCCCGCTCTTTTCCGTGGTCATTTCCCTGGCCTCAGATCTATAGTCACCGCCGCGACCGATTGCGGGGGCAGAACGATCTCAAAATGAATGGCGCCATTGTCGTATCGGCACGAATGCGGCTCCTTTTTCATCTGAGAAGCGAGTTGCAACCGGTCGACATCGTCCGCGCTCAGACATTGCGGGCTATCCAAATGGCGCCAGGCTTTCGCGGCGTTGGCGTGTGTCTCATCGATACGCTCCACATGCGCGGCATGCGGTTTGGGGGCGCCGGACAAAGCGACCGCGACGCGCCGCGCCTCGATGGGATGGCGTGGCCGCGCATAATTGGTCAGCAAGACGGTAACGGAGTCCTTCTTGGGGACTACCCACGCGTCTACCGTTTCGTGGAGCCCGTCCACCAGGAGATGGCTCGTACCCAAGCCATGAAGGAGCTGGAATGCCCGATAGGAGGGCTTGGGGATGCCGTAGATATTCAATAAGCCGAACCCGCCGTGAAACGGCTGGGAAGCGAAGTAATTTTCTTCAAAGATGTCGGTGAAGGTCCAGAGGCTATAAGCTTCCATCAGGCCATTGGCTTCCATAATGGATTTAGTAAGGAATGCGGCGGCATACGGCTCGTCGTGCATGGGATCCTTCGGATTCGACGAACTGTTCCACTCGGTGTAATAGACCGGCTTTCCGTGCGCCTTGCGAAAGGTATTCTGAGCCTCTTCGCGGAGAATGCTCCGTTTGCTTTCGGCCAGTTGTTTCGCGGTATCGTCTCCGGCGCTGCCGAAGGCGTCGGTGGGATATTGGTGGGTGCTGATGAAATCGAGAGGCAGCGAGTTCTTTTGGCAGAAATCGAAAAATTCTTCGATCCATTCATTCTTTGCGGTTACCGGCCCCCCTACCTTCAGGGAGTTATCGACGGCCTTGAGGGCCTTCGCCGTGTGCCGGTAGAGCTTGAAATACTCCTCCTGAGTTCCGGTCCAGAACGACTTCATATTGGGCTCGTTCCAAACCTCAAAAAACCAGTCGCGCAGGCCGTTCGCGCCGTACCGCTGCACGAGGTGGGCCGCCAGTTTGTCGATCAGCTCATCCCAGTGGTCGTACTCGGCGGGCGGGGTGACATTGGCATGGTAATGAAAAACGGTCGTCTTGCCGGAAGCAAGCGCCTTCGGCATGAAGCTCAATTCGACAAAAGGCTTCATGCCGATGGAAACAAGAAAATCGAATATCTGATCGAGATTGAAGAACGAATAGATGCGTTTGCCCTGTTCCTCCACCAGGGTGCCCACATCGTCACAGAGGATGCCGTGAAAGCGGACATGACGGAAGCCCAATTCCTTATGACACTGCCGCAACTGCCGCTGCCAGTCGGCGCGCAAGGCAAGCGTCGCGTGCCCGCTTCCGACCGTATGCTCCCAGAAGTGGGGCAGGGGCATCTTCTTTCCGGACAGATTGCAAAAAAATTCGCACTTATCCACCGAGTTACCGTTTGACTGCCGTTTCATTGCTTCGCCTTTCTGGCCGGCCCCCGCGTGGATTCAGACGCAGTCTCATAGACCCGGTACTTACGCATATCCGCTTCCTTGAGCATCAGGCCGAAACCAGGCCGCGACAAGTCGGGTGAAAGAAACCCGTTCGTTACCTTGAGCACGCCGTCGAACGCCATTGTTTCGATTCGCGCATGATCGTAGAAATATTCGACGTTGATGGCGCGCTGCGCTCCGCAGCAAGCGTGGGCGTGGATCGAGGGCGACGTGTGGGCTGAGAGTGGCAAGCAGCGGCTTTCACATAAAGCGTCGGCCACCAGAAAACCCGTAATACCCGCACATCGGGTGGCATCGGCCTGAAGAACATCGACTGCACCGGCACTCAGCATTCTCCGGAAATACAAGGCGTCATAGCCGTATTCACCGGCGGCAATTGCCATCCCGGCCGGTCCAGCATCGCGGATCAGCCGCAGCCCTTCCAGATCGTCCGCAACGACGGGTTCTTCAAACCACGTGACGTCGTCTTCCCTGAACCGGTGCGCCTGATAGAGGGCTTGTTTGCGGGTGTAAGCGCCGTTGGCGTCGACGAAGAGCGCGACCCTGGATCCAATCGCCTCACGCGCCGCATGCACGCGACCGATATCGGCGGCGGCATCCCGTCCGATTTTCATCTTGACCGCGAGAAAGCCGGCATCCGCCCAGCCCCCCAGTTGATCGCGAAGCTTCGCATCCGTATAGGACGTAAATCCGCCGCTCCCATAGGCCAGAATTCCCGGTCTTACCACGCCGAGCAGAGCGGCTACGGAGATTTTCAGCAGCTTGCCCTTTAGATCCCAGAGTGCATTATCGACGCCCGCGATCGCCATCGACGCGATTCCGGGCCGGCCGAGATTCCGTATTTGCTCTACCATGGTTCGCCACGCGCCTCCGATAGCAAGAGCCTCATGGCCAATCAACTTCGGGGCGAGTAAGTGGTCGATCAACTGCGCGGCGGGGACGTCGGCGTAGCTGTAGCCCATCCCGGTCATGCCGCCGGCAAGAACTTCGACGAGAACCAGGGACGTTTTATCCCATTTAATGGTGCCATCCGACTCCACTCGCGTCCCAATTAGCGGTTCAGCCAGATTCCCGTCATTGAAAACATTGGGCAACGCCCGATTCTGAGGATGGACGCACATCTGCGCTTCGAGCGTGGCCGAAGTAAGTGCTTGCTGCGTTCCT
>Ga0207933_1000562_pt1 | contig 35256 bp, 41 predicted proteins | sample NGESurdeep092012_4_FD_184488 | JGI IMG/M metagenome (GOLD analysis project Ga0207933, IMG submission 184488) | Arctic peat soil microbial communities from Barrow, Alaska - NGEE Surface sample F53-3 deep-092012 (SPAdes) | ecosystem: Environmental > Terrestrial > Soil > Wetlands > Peat ... | reverse complement strand
GGGAAATTAACCGCTGAGTTCAACCGCCGGATGCGGAAAACCGCACGTCCGGTGGTGTGGGAGGGTGACCGGGCCTCAAATCCCGGTCACTCGACCTGATCGCTAGAATTCGTGCGACTCCACGATTTTCATCATGACGGCGAACAGAACGGCTGCAAGGGCAATGGAAATCCCCATCGCGGCCCATGGGATGGAATGGGTGATCAGTGGCGATCCGTCTCCGAGCACCCGAAAAAATCCACGGCTCGTGGAGGAGGTGCGACACCCGCCAGCCACCTCAGACTGAAAATCGCAATGAGGCTCCCGAATATCTGCCAGGTATAGTCCAGAAAGACGGATGCAATAGTGGAGATGAAGTAGAAAGAGAGAGTACACGCGAAGGTCGCCGCGCCGTATTCCACAGCCTCGGCGAGCGTCGTCCTGGCGTGGAATGCCGGGACGAATACCCATGCGGCGCAGAATGCAATCGTCATTAAGACCAGCATCTGACCGAGGCCAACGGCCGTTCTGGTCGCAACCAGCATAAAACGGCTGACCGGCAGAGAAAGCGTGAAATGGGTCGAACCCACCAGCCCTTTACTCGTCTGCGAGATGGAACCGGATTGAGTTCTGATCCCATCGCCGGCCAGCATCACCGCGAAACCGACCCAGATAATAGAAAGGACGCCATTCAGCGGCGCGGATGCCGGCAGCGAATCGGTGCCCTTCATCCAGGCGCGCGCGAGCACGAACGCAACCAGACACGATAGTATTGCCACCCGCGGCCTGGTCTCAAGCCAGCCTTTAAACCACAACATTGAGTTGGTTCTCATTCAGTTGGTTCTCACATGTTCGAGAAAAATTTCTTTCAGATTGACCGGAAATTGCTCGACTGAAGCGCCGGGCAGCGAGCGCGCCTGTTCCAGCAGATTGTCGATATTCCGGCTCGCGAGTATGGAAATGGTCCGCCCGTCCTGATGTACATGCTCCGCGCCTTCCACCCACTGCACCGGCGCGGGCAGTTCGCGGTCCAGAATCACATGCAGTCTCTGGTACTGGCATTTCAAATCGTCGAGCGACCCGGCCACGATGGCGCGCCCGGCATCGATGATGCAGATATGGTCCGCGATCTGTTCCACCTCGCTCAGTTGGTGGGAGGAGAAGAAAATCGTGGTGCCTTCGGAAGCCGCGAGTGCGACCAGTTCGCGCAGGATATCTTCCTGCGCCGCGGGGTCGATGCCATCGCCCGGTTCATCCAGAATCAGAAGCTCCGCGCCGTGCGACATCGCGAGCAGCAACATGAGCTTTGAGCGCATTCCTTTCGACAGCGCCGGGACCTTTTTCCGGAGTGGCAGCTCGAACATCCGGAGATAGCGTTTCTCAAGATCGTCCCGCCATCTGGGGAAGAATGCGCGCGTGAACCGGATCATCTGTTCCACGGTCATGTAGGGATACAATTCTTTGTCTTCGGTCACAAAGCCGATGCGGCGGCGGACTCCGATGCTTTGCCGCGCATCGGTGACCGGCGATCCGAACACACGGGCCATGCCGGAATCCGGCTTCAGCAAGCCCATCAGGAGCTTGATCGTGGTTGTCTTGCCCGCGCCGTTGCGGCCCAGGAATCCGAAGACACTCCCCGCGCGCACCTGCAGATCGAAGCCGCTCAGTGCGGGCCGACCTTTGTAAGACTTGTAAAGCTCGTTTGCCTCAATAACGAAATCGTTCACTTCTGCCTCCGGGGTAGTGTCTCCACTGCGGACGATGCCAGTTCGTTCTCGAATAATCTGCGAATCTCGGGCTCGGTCAGACCGAACGACAGAAGCCGCTCCATGGCGGATTGCATCACCGCCTGACCCTTTCCGATAACCTTCATGCGCCCGGCTACCGCATCGCTGACGAAAGCGCCGGAGCCATGTTTTACCTCAATGACCCCCTCGTGTTCGAGCTCCCGATAAGCCCGGACTACCGTATTGGGGTTCATGACCAGATCTTCAGCCAGCTTCCGGATCGCCGGGAGCTGGTCGCCGGGCCGCAGTGCGCCGGTCTCGATGGCGTGCTTTATCTGCTCCATGAGCTGGAGGTAGAGCGGTATTCCGGAGGCGTGGTTTAATCGCAGAATCATGGATAAAGTGTACTGGTATACCGATACAGTACACACAGGAACGGCGGCTTGTCAAGAGGCGCTAAGCTGAATGGACAGGAACCCGATGTCTACCAGAGCGATCTCCTTAGTCACGGCCGCGCAATACCTGGAGATCGAACGCGGCGCCGAATTCCGCAGTGAGTACCTGAACGGTCAGGTGTTCGCCATGTCCGGCGGGACATTGAACCATGCGCGCATTGTTCGCAATGCTTTGTCCGTGCTGGTGGACCAACTGCGCGGCAAGCCCTGCGAGCCGGTCGCGAGCGACCTCCGCCTCTTCTGCGCCCTGCACAACCTCTTCACTTATCCCGATATTGCGGTCATCTGCGGGCCTGGTAAGTTCCTTGACGGGCGCCGCGATACGATCACCGACGCCACGGTTGCGGTGGAAGTTCTGTCACCCTCGACGATGAACTACGATCGGGGCGAGAAATTCCGTTATTACCGTTCGCTCGAATCTTTCTCCGAATATCTGCTGGTGGCTCAGGACACTGTTCGTGCCGAGCATCACGTGCGTCAGCCCGACGGATCGTGGCTCTTCCGCGAATTCACCTCACCCGGGGCCGCTATCGAAATGCAATCCATTGGCTGCCGCATGAAACTCGAATCGCTCTACGAAAGAGTAGAATTCGAATCCGCGGAGGGCTGACTCGCTCCGCCCGCGACCGCTCCCACAATCAGAAAAGGTTCCGCCGCCGTCACCACCGCCTCGGGCAGGGGAGCGTCCGGCGATTCATGCGACAGATCCAACTCGCAGGCGAAAAACCTCACGAACGGGCGGCGCTGCTGCGTCACATGATCGCGGATCGTGCCGCGCAGCATGGGATAGCGGGCCTCCAGCGAATCGAGTATGGAGCGTTGCGTGACCTCTCCCTCTATCTCCAGTTTCACCTCGCCGTTAATGCGCGCCAGTGCCCGCAGATGGGCGGGCAGCAGGACACGGATCACGACACGGATCATGACAGCGTCTGAACTTCGACCGAAAGCACCGGCGGAAGATCCCGGACGATGGGAGCCCAGTTGTCTCCGGCATCGGGCGACGCATACACCTGCCCGCCCGTCGTACCGAAATACACGCCGCACGAATCGAGCGAATCGACCGCCATGGCGTCGCGCAGCACATTGACGTAGCAGTCGCTCTGCGGCAGGCCCTTCGTGAGCGCCTCCCACTCGTTTCCACCCGTCCGGCTGCGATAGACGCGCAGCTTCCCGTCGAGCGGATAATGCTCTGAGTCGCTCTTGATCGGGACGACGTAGACGGTTTCCGGCTCGTGTGCGTGAATGTCGATCGTGAAGCCGAAATCCGTCGGCAGATTGCCGCTGATCTCCTGCCACGAATCGCCCGCATCCCCGCTGCGCATCACGTCCCAGTGTTTCTGCATGAACAATACCCCCGGACGCGACGGATGCATCGCGATGCGGTGGACGCAATGGCCCACCTCGGCATTCGGATCGGGAATATGTTGCGACGTGAGCCCCTGGTTGATGGGCCGCCACGTCTGGCCTCCATCGTCAGTGCGAAACGCCCCCGCGGAGGAAATCGCGATGAAGATCCTCTCCGGATCGCTCGGGTCGAGCACGATCGTGTGCAAACACATGCCACCCGCGCCGGGCGACCATCGCGACCCCGTGCCGTGCGTGCGCAAGCCAGGAAGTTCCCGCCATTGTTTGCCGCCATCGGTTGTGCGGAACAACGCGGCATCTTCAATCCCCGCGTAAACCGTATCGGGATCGGTCAGAGAAGGCTCCAGGTGCCACACCCGCTTGAACGCCCACGGATGAGGCGTGCCATCGTACCACTGATGCGTTCCGGGGACGCCATCGTACGTGAACTCGTTGTTCATCGGCTCCCACGTCTTGCCTCCGTCGTTCGAGCGCTGGATCAACTGCCCGAACCAGCCTGTCGATTGCGACGCATAGATCCGATTCGGGTCCGCGGGCGATCCCTTCAGGTGATAGATCTCCCAGCCTCCGAACAAAGGGCCTTCGACGTCCCACTTTTCGCGCTTTCCGTCGGACGTCAGGACGAACGCGCCCTTTTTGGTGCCAACCAATACTCGTACCTTACTCATTTGCTCATTCCCTCCTGAATTTCGGCAACAGCGGCGTCGTATCGCGGTCCCGCCATCGCCGCCGCGCTTCCCCGATCACTGCTTCGCGATTCTTCTCCATCCGGTCAATCACGGCGCAGGGCGCCCCCGTGTCTTCGTGCCGCGCTCCCCAGATCAGGATCTCCAGCAGCACCGGCGCCAGATCGATCCCTTTCTCCGTCAGGCGGTAATTCACCTTTCGCCCATCCGACTCGTCAGCCTCCGCGGTAACGATCCCCAGTGCTTCGAGTTTCCGCAAACGGTCGGCCAGGATGTTTGTCGCCATCCCCTCGCCGGAGTCCTGGAACTCGCTGAATCGCCGTAAACCGCGCACCATCAGATCCCGGACAATCAACAACGACCAGCGGTCTCCGAAGATCTCCAGCGAAACGCTCACCGGGCAGCCGGAGCGGCGTTTTGGCTTTTGCTTTTCCGGCAAATTGATTAGCTTACCTGGATCGATTGCAAAATGCAAGTGAAATAGAGCGAGTATGCGCAATTTACCCGGGACATACGGCAAGCTGTTACGCAGCACCTGCTACGATGGCGCCAGGAAGCCGCATTTGCCAGACCAGGAACGATATAGCCGCCAGATCCGCTTCGCCCCGTTTGGGCCCGAAGGCCAGGAAAATCTCGGGGCTTCGACCGCGGTTATCGCGGGATGCGGCGCTCTGGGGACCGTCCATGCCTCACTGCTGGCCCGTGCCGGCGTGGGCACCATCCGTCTGATCGATCGCGACTATGTGGAAGAGAGCAATCTCCAGCGGCAGTTGCTCTACACGGAAGCCGACGCGCGCCAGGCGCTCCCGAAAGCCGAAGCGGCTCGCCAACATTTGACTGAAGCGAACGCGGGCATCCGTATCGAGGCCCACGTCTCGGATCTGAATCCCGAAAACGTGGATGAGCTGCTCGCGGGCGCCGGGGTCATTCTCGACGGCACCGATAATTTCGAGACGCGTTTGCTCATCAACGACTATTCGGTGCGCGAAGGCGTTCCGTGGATTTACGGCGCCGCAGTCGGGAGTTATGGCATTGCCATGCCCGTGCTGCCCGGCGATTCGGCCTGCTTTCGCTGCGTCTACCCGGAGCCGCCGGCGGGCGCGCAACCCACTTGCGAAACGGCCGGCGTGCTCGGGCCCGTAACCAGCGTCATCGGCTCGCTGCAGGCGATGGAGGCGATGAAGATCCTGAGCGGCAACGGCGCGAGCGTGCGCAGGCGTATTTTTACCGCCGATCTGTGGCATGGTCCCGTGCGCGAAACCGCCATGCCCGCGCGCGACGCGGATTGCCCCTGCTGCGCCCGGCACGATTTCATTTACCTGAACGGCAGGCGCGCGCCGATCAGCTTGTGCGGGCGCAACGCGGTGCAGATTCACGAACGCCTGCGGCCGCTCGATCTCAAGGAACTTGCCGCCCGGCTGGAGGGACTCGGCGCCGTGCGCTGCAACGATTTCGCGCTTCGGTTCAGCAACGGCAGCCACGAAATTACGGTGTTCCCGGACGGCCGCGCCATCGTCAAGGGCACCACCGACGTGGGCGTGGCGCGCGGCATTTATTCGAAATACATCGGCAACTGAGCCCATGAGATTCGTTTATCTGCACGGCTTCGCGTCGAGCCCGCGGTCGGGCAAGGCTGTAGCATTCCAATCGGCGCTCGCAGATTCCGGCATTTCGCTCGAAGTCCCCGCGCTCGACGAAGGCGATTTCGAACACCTCACCGTTTCGGGACAACTGGCAGTGTTGGGCAGGCTGCTTCACAACGAGCCGGTCTGCCTGATCGGCTCCAGCATGGGCGGTTATCTCGCCGCTCTCTACGCCGCGTCGCATCCGGAGGTGGCGCGGCTGGTTCTGCTGGCGCTGGCCTTCGGATTCGCCTCGCACTGGCAATCGCAATGGCAGGGAAATACGTGGCTCGAGGTCTTCCACCACGGTGACCGCACCCCGCGCCGCATCCATTACGGCCTGATCGAGGACGCGTTGCAATACCCTCCGGTGCCCGATTTCACGCAACCCGCCGTCATCTTCCACGGAATTCACGACGAGGTGGTACCGGTGGAAAACTCCCGCGCTTTCGTGGCCGCGCATCCCAACGCCCGCCTGGCCGAGCTGGATTCGGACCACGAGCTTCTGGACGTTCTCGAAAGGATCGTCACTGAGTCTCTGGCCTTCCTGAAGGTGGGGTATGATCATACTGAAAGTATGAAATGGCAACTATAGAGCGCGTCACCGTGACCCTTCCCGATGACCTTATCCGGGATATTGACCGCCGGGAAAAAAACCGCAGTAAGTTTGTGGCGGAGGCTGTCCGTCACGAACTGGATCGGCGCCGCCGCGTCGAGTTGCGTCGATCGCTGGACAATTCTCACCCGGAAAGCCCCTCCCTTGTTGAGCAGGGATTCGGCGAATGGGCTCGGGGCTTGCCCGAAGAGGATACCGAGGGGCTGCTCGAACACAGCGCAGGTACGCCCGTGCAATGGATACCAGGCGAAGGCTGGATCGATCTTAAGGGCCGCGAGTGAAGATCGTCCGCGGTGCGGTCATCGTGGTGGAACTGGACCCGGCTATCGGGCACGAACAGAAGGGAGTAAGGCCGTGCGTGGTCGTCAGCGATCCCGAGGTCGTCAACGATCAGCGCTTCCCGCTTGTGTGCGTGGTACCCGTGACGAGGACTCCGGGCGAGGGACTTCTTTATCCTGGCCTCGCACCAGGCAAGAGCGGCCTCGCCAAAAAATCGTTCGCTCTGATCGACCAGCTGCGATCCATCGATAAACGGCGAATCCGGCTTGTGTTCGGCGAACTGGAGCGCGACGAAATAGCTGCCGTTGACGAGGGCCTCGCAGTCTTCCTCGGATTGAGCAACCGGCTGGACGAGCGCGGCGCTTCTCCGGTACCGTGAAGGCTTGCATTTGCGAAGCGCCCGCACCTGCTTGAGATATACTCGATCCTTCTGGAGGTTCGTGTGGGACGCATACAACAAACTCTGTGTTTTGCCGCGATTGCAGTCACTTCGATGGGAGTGGTCCGGGCGCAGGTGCCGCCGGATATAGCCCGCGAACTGGTGACGATCGGCCGCGGGGTTTGCGTGCCGGAAACCGCGCAACTCTACCGGCCCCTGCATCCGAACCCGCCTTACAAGGGAGTCACGATTGTCCGCGACATCTCCTTCGGACCCGATCCAAAAGATGTTCTCGACGTGTTCTCGCCGGAAAAAGGCGGCCGTTCGCTGCCCGTCCTGATCTATGTCTCGGGAGGCGCGGGTAACAAGCTGCAAGGCGGCCCCAATGGCGACGTCTTCTACGACAACATCATGTTGTGGGCGGTTAAGAACGGCATGGTTGGGGTGAACATGCAGCGCCATCCTGGCCAGACGTGGGACGGCCCTGCCAAAGACGTCGGGCTGATCGTGCAGTGGGTGCATCAAAATATAGCGGCCCACAAGGGTAATCCCGCACGGGTTTTCCTCTGGTCGCAATCGGCCGGCAATGTCCCGGTCGGCACTTACATCGGGCATCCCGAACTTTACGGACCGGAAGGCGTGGGTGTCAAAGGCGTCATATTCATGTCTGTCCCCGGTTTCGACATTTTGCCAGTCACGCCACCCCCGGCGCAGGGTGGATTCGCGCGCTGCGGACAACCCTCCGGAGGAACTGCCGCGCCAGCGCCGCCAGCAGGGCGCGGACGCGGCGCAGCGGGAAGGAATGGACGAGGGGGCGGAGCCGGCCGCGCGCAGCCGGACCCGGCCGTTCAATTAGCCCGGTCCAACCTGCCAGGGCTGATCGCTTCGAAGTTGCCCTTCTTCGTCTCCGTTGCGGAACTCGACCCGCCCAGCATCGTCGCCTTCGCGGATACGTTGAAAGACGCGCTCTGCAAGGCGGACCGATGCCCGACTTTTGTCACATTCAAGAATCACAGCCACATTTCCGAGGTTATGTCGCCCGACACGGCGGATAAGAGCGTCACCGGCCCCATCCTCAAATGGATGCGGAGCGTGAAGTAAAACCGAAATGAGGCCGCGAGGCAACACCAGGCGGCGATTCCATGGGCACTACGATTACTCCACCCTCCATCGACGAAATCAGCCGGCGAATTCCCTCGTTCTGTCAACACCACGGCATTGCTCGGGTTGAAGTATTCGGCTCCGTGGCCACAGGCGAGGCACTCCCGGGCAGCGATCTCGACCTGATGGTCACGTTCCGCCCGGGCGTCGAACCAGGGCTTGATTTCTTCGCCATGCAGGACGAACTGGAGCAAATTCTCGGTTGCCCCGTGGATCTTCTGACCCGCCGGTCTGTCGAACGGGGCGACAATCCAATACGGCGGCAGTCGATTTTAAAGTCTGCCCGCGAAGTGTATGCAGGTTAGGCAGGCAGCGTACCTGCTGGATATCCTTCATTCCACCGAGGCCATCCAAAGCTACATACAGGGTTATAGCCGCGAGGACTTTCTGCGGGACCCGAAGACCCAGGATGCAGTACTCCGCAGGCTGCTGGTGATCGGCGAAGCCGCGGCCCGCCTCAATGCGGAAACAGTCGCCAGCTTCGAAACTCTTCCCTTCCGCAAGATGGCGGGATTGCGCAACCGGGTGGTTCACGACTACGGCCAGATCGATCTCGAAATCATATGGGACACGGTAAGCGACCACATGGCTCAGGTGCGCCGCGATCTCACCGCATTTTTCGCTTCCGAAAAATAGCGAGCGGCCGGGCCGCGCACCCCGCATAACTATTCTCCCGCATCCCGGGCGCTATGAGGCCCGTATTTCCCACCAACCTATTGAAAACGCTAAATTTACCGGCGATTTGGCTTCGTTTGGCAAACCCGTTGCCGCGACCGCTTCTCAATAAGCCGCTTGCGCGCCACACGGTTTGGCAATAGACTCTGTTGAGGCACACCAAATGCAACGCACAAAATCATGGGCTCTGGCAGCCGCCGCCACGTTCGCGGCATTGACTCTGACATCCACCCGCGGGCAACAGGGAACGCCCGCCGATGGCGAGTGGCGCGTGAACGGAGGCGATTCCGGCAGCACGCGCTATTCGCCCCTCGATCAGATCGACGCCGCCAACGTAAAAAATCTCCAGGTCGTCTGGCGCTGGAAGGCCGAGAATATGGGCCCCAAACCGCAGGGCGCGTGGGAAGCGACTCCGCTCATGATCGGCGGCAAGCTGTTTTTCACCGCCGGCACGGGGCGTACAGTGGTCGCGGCCGACGCAGCCACGGGAGAGACCCTGTGGACTTACCGCGGCGACGATACGGCAGAGCGCGGCGCTGTCCGCGCCAACAATCGCGGCGTCACTTACTGGAGCGACGGCCGCGGTGACGATCGCATCCTGTTCATTACTCCGGGCTATCAACTGGTCGCGCTGAACGCCAAAACCGGTGTCCCGATTGCAAACTTCGGCGTCGATGCGCATGTCGATCTCTGGAAAGGCCTCGACCGTCCGGTGGTTCTTAAAGGCACCATCGGCGCAACTTCGCCCCCCATCGTCATCCACGACGTTGCGGTTGTAGGCGCGTCCCTGAAGGTGGGTGTCGCGCTGCCCACCAAACTGAATACTCCCGGCTACATCCGCGGCTACGATGTCCGCACGGGCAAGCTGCTGTGGACCTTCCACACGGTTCCGCAGGCGGGGGAAAAAGGCACCGAGACCTGGGGCAAAGATCCCGCGACCGGCGTGGAATCCTGGAAATTCACCGGCAATACCGGAGCCTGGGGTCCACTCACGGGCGACGAGCAACTGGGCTACGTTTACATACCCGTCGAAGCGCCGAGCGGCGATACTTACGGCGGTCAGCGTCCGGGTGCGAATCTGTTCTCGGACAGCATTGTTTGTCTCGATGCGAAAACCGGCAAGCGCATCTGGTACTACCAGCTCATCCATCACGAAATGTGGGACTACGATATTCCCGCCGCTCCCATCCTGCTCGATATCACCGTGAACGGGAAGAAGATTAAAGCCCTGGCGCAGGTGAACAAGTCGGCCTTCCTCTTCGTTTTCGACCGGACTAACGGCCACCCCGTATGGCCCATCGAAGAACACCCGGTTCCCCAGGGCAACACGCCCGGAGAATGGTATTCGCCCACGCAGCCTTTCCCCACGAAGCCCGCGGCGTTCGATCGCCAGGGTGTCACCGACGCCGATCTGGCGGACTATACGCCCGAGATCAAGGCAGAGGCATTGAAGGTCGCTTCGCAATACAACATCGGGCCTATTTTTACTCCTCCGATTGTTAAAGACACAGGCGGCAAACTGGCCACCATTCAATTGCCCGGGGCGGGAGGCGGGGCCAACTGGATGGGCGCCTCCGTCGATCCCGAGACGGGCATGTTGTACGTTCCCTCGACCACCAGCCCGTATCTTTCCGCGCTCCAGCCGGGGGGCACGCGCTCGGAGATGCGGTACATTGCCGCGGGCAGTCCGGCCGCCAACGTGATGGGGCTGCCGCTGATCAAGGGACCTTACGGCCGCATCACCGCGATTAATCTCAATACCGGCGATCAGGCCTGGATGATACCGAACGGCAAGACTCCGGACACGGTGGTGAACAACCCGGCGCTCAAGGCGGCGGGAATCGATGCCAGCCACTGGGGCGGCAGCCAGCGTTCGCCGATCCTGATTACGAAGACCCTCTTGTTCGAGGGCAGCGACAATCTGCGTGCCATCGACAAGCAGACCGGAACGGTCATCGATGAGATACCGTTAGGCGGCAACATGACTGGCGGCACCATGACCTACACGGTTAACGGCCGGCAGTTTGTGGTGGCAGTCGTGGGCGGGCAGAAGGGCGGGGGAGCGGAACTGGTGGGTCTGGCGCTGCCCGTTCCCGGTGCTCCAGGCCCGGGACGCGGACGGGGCCGGTAACCATCCATCTGAATTCGAATCGGTAAATGGAATATATTTAGATAGCTGAGAGGTAATTGATGAAAACGAAGCTCGTTATTTCGATGGCGGGAATGATGCTTGCCGCCGCGTTGCCCATATTGGCTCACCACTCGTTCGCCGCAGAGTACGATGCCAACAAGAAACTGACCCTGACAGGCACCGTGGTCAAGGTGGACTGGATGAACCCTCACATCTGGGTTTATCTCGACGCCAAAGACGAAAAAGGGACCACCGTCCGGTGGCAGTGCGAAGGCGGGCCTCCAAATTCGCTGACCCGTTCCGGCTGGACAAGAGATGCTCTCAAAAAGGGCGATGAAGTCACCATCGAAGGCTTTCGCGCCAAGGATGGCACCAATACCTGTAATTCCCGCTCCGTGACATTGCCGAATGGCAAAAAGGTCTTCGCCGGTTCCGCCGACGATGGCGGACCCAAAGCCCGTGCCGCGGCCGAAAAATAAGCGCGGCCAGACACCAGTTTTCTTTGAGGAGATTCCGACGTGAAAAAGCCTTTAATGACTTTGATCGTCACCGCAGTGGCCCTTGTCGCCATGTTGCCGGTGACAACGATGCCAGTCTTCGCGCAGGGGAGAGGGCCCAAACCCCCGACGGGGCCAGCCCCTGTCACCCCGGACGGCAAGCCGGACTTCAGCGGTCTGTGGGAAAGACCTTACACTCCCGACATGACCGTCGCCACGCGCAACCAGTTGCCGGACGCCTCCCTGCCGGACGATCCGACGCCGGCTCCGAATGCGCGGCCGAATGCCCCCAAAAGGAAGTTGCTTCCGTTTACGGCCCTGGGCAAGGCGGAGTGGGAAGCCTACGATGCCGCCAATGGCGACTACACGGGCGCCTGCATGCCGTTCGGCCTGATCCGTTCCATCAACTCGCCCGATCCTCTGCAGATTATGCAGAATGCCAAATACCTCGGACTCCTGTTCGAGCAGAATACGTGGTTCCACCTCGTGCGCCTGAACGCCGAGCATGCGAAGAATCTCACGCCCACCTGGTTTGGAGACTCCGTCGGCCATTGGGATGGCAACACGCTGGTGATCGACACTATCGGGTTCAACGGCAGAACGAGGCTGGATACCATCGGCCACCCTCACAGCGACAAGCTGCACGTGATCGAACGCTACGCGCGCCCCGATCTCGGGCATATTAATTACGAAATCACGATCGACGATCCAGTGACCTTTACCAGGCCGTGGAAGAACACCAGGGTGTTCACGCTCCGGCCGGATTGGGAAATCATGGAATACTCCTGCGAAGAAAACAACAAGGATTTCTTCGAGGGTCACATCAAGGGGATAGGCGCTCCGGGCAAGCCCGGCAGTTCGAAATAGCGGTTAATATCGATCCGGGTCGAGACCGAGGTTCTCGACCTGGTATTCGTAGTAGTCGCCAAGAAACGCTTTGAAGATTTCGTCTACCAGATGGATGATTCGGCGGGTGGCGTAACCGTAGTCTCCATCTTCGATGGAGAGCGTCAAAGATACGTTGCCGCCTTTGTTGATCGAACGCGCCCGCGCTTTCCGCGGGTCGATTCGGCGATGCTCCGGCAGGTCTTCGGCGTGCCGGGCTTCGAGGAACGCCTTGAACTCCCCGTGCATCTCCGAACCCGGCGGAATGCCTGGCAGGAGCCGGGGAAACCGCATGGTGCCTTTCCCGGCATTTTTCCCCGGATCGAAAATCATTTCGAGCCGCCGGTCGTGGTGCCACACCATCTGGTAAGTGGCCTTCCCGGCGCGAACCGGTCCGCGCGTGAAACCGCGAAACACGCCTCTGTTGGCGTAGTTTTCGAGAATCCCGCCGACCAGTTCGATGGCTTCTTTCGCTGGATTAGTGCGCAAGCGCTCCCACGCTCGGCTCCGGATTGATGATGTTGCCTGGCGGATACGGATCGCGCGAAGTGAACTCCTTCATCGCCTGCACGTTGATGAGGGTCGAAATACGATCCTTCGCCGCGGCCTGATAGCTGCGGTGCAGAGCGTCGCGGAAGTCCTTCTGGGTCCTGACGTATTCGCCGCGCGCGCCCAGACCCTCGGCCATTTTGTCGTAGCGCAGATTTTCCTGGAAGAGATACATGTGCATGGCGCGATTCGTTCCCACAGCGCTCGGCCACATGCCCCAGGCGTTGTTGTTGAACACGATGCACACAATCGGAATTTTGTATTTCGCGGCCGTGTCCAGTTCGAACATGCTGTAAGTAATGCCCGCATCGCTGGTCACTACCACCACTGGCGCGCCTTTATAGGGAGCCTGCGGCCCCACGCCCAGTTGTACGGCGGCGCTCGCTCCGATCATCATGGCAAGGTCCGGACCCACGGCGGAGAACTGATACGGGCAGTTCACTTCCTGTCCGGGGCGATAAGCGCGGAGGTTGCGCGCCGCGCAGTTCCCGATGGTCCATCCACCCCATCCCGTCACGGTCTGCTTGGGATCGATGTTGCCCTTGTACAGGTAGTCGTGAACTTCCCGGCAGAGCACTTCCTGGTGCAGGGTGTTGGTGGACGCGCTGTGCTTCAGGCCCTGCGCATAACGGTCGTCAAGAGTCTTCTGATACTTGGCGCGGGCGGCGGCCAGTTCGTTGACCCACATGTCGCGCTTCTTGCGCGGCAGGTCGTTGGCGAGGCCTTCAATGAAGGCCGCTTCGTCGGCGACAATGCCGAGATCGAGCGGCCAGTTCCGGCCCAGATCCTCGCCGGTCGGATTGACGCGAATCGTCTTGACGTCCGGGTTGGCGCGGTATTCGTTCGGGCTCGGCATGGCGTACTGGCCGACGAAAATAATGAGATCGGCACTGGTAATCGCATCCGGCGAGAGACTTGCGGACAGACGGTGTTCGTCCGGGAAGTGGCCGCGCATGGGTCCCGAGGTCACGACGGCAAACTCGTGTTTTTCGGCGGCCTGCAACAGCGGCGCCCACGCTTTGCGCAGGAAGACGCCTTGCCCGGCGATCAGAATGGGCCGCTCGGCCTTATTGATCATGTCGATCGCCTGCGCCATGTCTTTCGGCGAGGGATGGGGCCGGGATTCGGTGCGGTACTTGTCTTTCGTGAAATAGTCTTTCAGTTTCGAAGGGTCCGTGAAGCGCGCCCGCACGATCTCGCCCGGGAAATCCAGATGCACCGGAGCGGGTACGCCCGTCTTGAGATAGCGGAAGGCGTAGCCGGCATATTCATGCACGCGGTCGGGCGTGATGAGGCGCTTCCCGTATTTCTTCATGCCCTCGGTGGTGGGTTGCTGGTAGCCGGTCTGAATGAACGTCTCGCGATCGTCGGAGGCGATGGTCACGTTGCTCGCGAGCACGAGCAGCGGCGTGCGCGCTCTGTGGGCCACGGCAATGTTCATGATCATGTTGGTGAAGCCGGGGCCTTCGGTGCCCGAGCACGCCGTGACTTCGCCGGTCACGCGCGAGAATCCGTCCGCCGCCGAGGTCATGGAGCCTTCGGACCGTCCGCCATAGGAGGGAATGCCCGCGGCGGCGATGGCGCCGATCACGGGATAGTTGCCGGGGCAACAGAAAAGCGCGGCGAGATTTTCATCCTTGCAGGCTCTGGCGAACACCTCCGCCCCGGTCATTCCGAGCCCGGCGAACTGGCCCAGTTTGACGGGTTCCGCGAGGGTAGCGGGAATTTCTTTGGGGATTGTGATCGACGGCACTCCGGTAGCGGCTGCCAGCAGGGTGTCGCGCTGGAGGAAAGTTGCCGCTACCGCGCCGGCCGCGACGGGAGCCAGAAAGTTTCTGCGGGACGGGCGCTGATCGTCATTCTGCATTATTCAATCTCCACTATTTGGTTACTTCCTGAACGGCCGGGCGCATGGCGTCAGGCCAGAGGCTGCGGACAAAGTTCACCAGGTTCCAGATCTCCTGCTCATTCAGCGTGTCTTTAAAGGGAGGCATCTGGCTGCCTGCTCCGTCCCGGATATTGCGGAACAGTTCACCCTCGGTGGTGCCGTCTTTGTAGCCCTTCGGCTGGGTCAGATCGGTGGCTTCGGCGATTACGGCAAGCTCCGCTTTTCCATCGTCGCCGTGGCACCCGGTGCAATTCTGCAGGAACAGGCGCTTGCCCAAAGCGATGGAGGTTTTGCCGTAGGGAATCGGGTCCTTCAGCTTTTTCGCCTCGGCCGCACTGAGCGTGTCCGGAACGGCGGCGGTGGATATCGATGCGATGAATACGCCTGCCGATACCAGGAGAACGGCGAAGGCTGCTGATTTTCCCAGGTGCACTGAATGGTTTCCTCTACGATGATATGACACCGCATCGACTGCCGGGTTACCGCTTCGCCGGATGGGGTGTTTCTTCCACGATTGTGTAGCCTTCCGGGATCGCGAAAAGCTGAGGGTCCGGTTCTTTACGTTCCACGTTCGTGATCCGGGCCGTATAGCTCCATTCCGAAGACGAGCCCTCAACCAGACCGGCAAGCCCCATTTCGGGTGAAATCCAGCGTTCGACGACGGCGATTGTTGACGGGGCCATTGCCGGTGCCGCTGTGACGCGTACGCCTCAGAAACGCGATTCCTTCGATCGTTCTTTGCCCCGCCATCTCGATCTTCGGGTTGCTGTCCGGGGCTACTAAAAGCGCCCCAGCCACGGTCACGCCCACGCCAGTGACGTGCATGCGGTGCGCGACCTTTGAAGACATATCCAGGTGAATCGCCAACCCGCCCACCGGATCGAAGATATCGATAATGAGAGGGTTCTCGCCGGTTTCGAGCCGTACTCTTCCTTCAGAATCCCGGTAGATCCTGCTCTTGCGGGTTTCTTTTCGAGAGGTCCCGTCAGGCAGTTTCCCTGTTCGTTCTTCAATCTGTTCGAGTGACAGGGGGAAGCCCGGCCGCGATTCCACGAGTGACCCGCCGAACGGGATGGGATTCATAAGCGGTTGCGCCGTTACGATTATGGCGCTTTGCAGTAGTGCCGCGAATCCTATTGTCGAAAGGCGCATGCGGGCGCGGCTTCAAACCGTGCAAAGCGTTACGGCTTCGCGCAGAGAGGTCAGAGGGTCCCGGGTGGGAATGAATTCGTGCGCGAAATACCCCTGAAAATTCAGGTCCGCGATGGCCTTTGCGATGGTGCGCCACTGTAATTCCTGCGTATCGTCCAACTCGTGGCGGCCGGGCACGCCGGCGGCGTGGAAGTGCGCGATGTACTGGAGATTATCGCGGATGGTGCGGATGATATCGCCCTCCATGATCTGCATGTGATAGATGTCATAGAGCAGTTTGAAACGCGGGGAATCGACGCCCTGCACCACGCTGACGCCCCACGCCGTGTGGTCGCACATATGGGTCCTTGTGATCCACCCTGCTGTTCAGCAGTTCCATGCACATGGTCACGCCGTTATCTTCCGCGAAACTCTTCACGCGGCGCAGACCGAGAATGCAGTTGTCGCGGCCTTCCTCGTCGCTCATGCCGCGGCGGTTGCCCGCGAGGGTAATTACGTTGGGAACCCCGGCAGCCGCCGCCCGCGCGATGCTGGCGCGCATCTGCATTTCGAGTTTGCCGTGAAATTCCTTCCGGTTCCAGCCGTCGGCGAAGTTGCCCGCGCCCTGCACCATGGATGACGTGATGCCGTATTTTTTCAGGGTGGGCCAGTCCGCGGGGCCGACGAGATCCATGCCCGCGATGCCCATTCCGGCCGCGGCGCGGCACAGGTCGTCAATGGGAATTTTGGCGTAGCACCAGCGCGCGAGGGACTGTTTGAGCCTTCCCGCCGAACGCGCCGCCGCGGGCCGGGCGGCTTGTGCCAGCGCCAGGCTCGCGGGAATCATCCGGAATGCGAATCGTCTGGTCATCTGCCGCGATCTTACTACGGCTTGGGCGCGGGCGGATTGATATGTCCTTCGTCCCAGTGCTCGTCGGCCTTGCCGTTCACGAAGCGCCACATATCGAAGTGGGTGGTGGTGTAGGTCTGGCCGGGGTGGCGGGGGTCGGGCAGTTGGGCGCGTGTCGCCACGCAGACCAGATCGCCTTCCGCGAGGACGGCGACGACTTTCGTCCGCCAGTCTTTGGGCGACGCCGGAAGCGGGCGGCCCGGTCTGGAGCCAAAAGCCTTCACGATGGGATCGCGTCCGGAACTGAATGACGGATTGTGCTGAATGTATCGCTCGGTGAGCCACTTGTCGGCCTCGTTCCAGTGGCCGGCTTCCAGCAGGTCGATGACGATGTGCATCGCCGCCTGCTTGTTGCGATTGAGTTCGGGATTTTTATCCGTGAACAGGGCCGCCGGATCATCCACGCCGACTACGGGAGCGGCCTGGCCGAATAACGAAACGGAGGCTAAAACGGTTAGCAAACCAACGAAGACGAAGCTTTTCATGGGTACTATCGTTGGTCAATCCGCGGTACGAAGTCAAGCGCGTTTATCAATGCCGATCGATGAACGGTGCGCGGGACGTTATGGCCAGTCCCGCGCACCTTGAAATACGGGTGAGATTTCGACCGCAGGCAAAGACCAGCGGACGATCAAGGCTCGGGGAGCCGATGCAAGCGCTGGCCGACCTGCTCATGGGTCAGATATTCAACCCGCCAGCGGGCACGAAGCGAGTCTCTTCCCCGGAATAGTGCGAAACAACGTCCTGCACCGGTTAGGGTAGTGCTGCGCGTTGCTGGAGCCGCATGACCGGTTGATCGTGGATGCGAGCAGTGAACCGGAGGTGCATGCGTTCGCGGCCCGATTTTGCCGGTTCGCCAGACTGGGAGACGGTAAGCGATTCGCGCCTGAAGGTTATACGGACGAGGGGCTGACGGCTTATCGGTTTGTGTTCGATTCGACGCGGGTGGCGGCGAGGCCGGAACTGGCGAAGTATGCGCGGGAGTTTTTTCCGGCAGGGAGTCCGGTGCTGGAGGCGGCTTTCGATTTGACGCATCGGATTTTCCGGGATTTCCGGTTCGATACGAAGGCGACGGAGGTGAGCACTCCGGTGGAGACGTTCTTTGAAAAGCGGCGGGTGTGTGTCAGGACTTCGCGCATCGGCAGATTGCTTGTATGCGTTCGATGGGGTTGCCGGCGCGGTATGTGAGCGGGTATTTGCGGACCCTGCCGCCTCCCGGACGGCCCAGATTGATTGGGGCGGATGCTTCGCATGCGTGGTGCGCGACCTGGAGCCCGGGGGCGGGTTGGGTGGGTTTCGATCCGACGAATGATTGTGTGCCCACGGATGGGCATATTACGGTGGCGTGGGGGCGAGATTACAGCGATGTGAGCCCGGTGCATGGGGTTTTGTTGGGCGGGGCTCGGCATACGCTGGATACCAGTGTGGATGTTATGCCGCTGGAGTAGTGGGGGGCGGGCTGCGGGGCGGATTTCTGCGATCTGGATTTGTGCTGTCTGGCGCTCTACGGATCGAATCCGGCATCGCCCGGAATTTGACATAACGTCGGATTGCGGAAGGTGTCCCACTTTCCAGAAAAGGGAGGCCCACTCACTCGAAACGGGTAGTTCTCTGGGGTGCGAGTGAATTCAGGCGCACAAAAACAACATACACTGAGATTAGCCCCAATACTATTCACTTAATGATCCGTATACTGTTGCGGTAGTCGATGCGGCGAGTCGGATTTCGATCACGGGGACGCAGGTTGTAATTACTCATCTTGCGCTTGACGCCGCGGAAGTTGATTCTGTTGCGACTCGATCCGGCTCGTTCTTCAAGAATCTCGTCGAGGACGGTGTTATGAAAGAGCTTCCTCTCCTGAGGGGGGAATAGCGCCGAAGCGGGTCATGCGTCGCCGGACAATCCGCACGGTGTGCAGGAATGAGAGCCTGTCCGGGTCCTCGTCAGCTTTCAGCGCGGCCTCATGCATCAGGCCGCGGATTGCGAAGTGAGCCATCATCAGGCCGTAGAACTCCTGCCGCACCAGTTCCGGCGTCTTGCTGCGCAGCACGATCTGTGCGCCGCGCAAGTGTGTTTTGAGTTCGTCGAAGGCGGTTTCTATCTCCCACCGCTCGTGATAGAGCGCGGCCAGTTCGACCGCCGGGGCCAGTTCCGGTTCCAGCACGGTCGTGATCAGCCGGTAGATCGGCTCGGCGTCCGGGACGCCTTCCAGGCGATAATCGACCACGCGGACAACGATTGGGTTGCGTTGGTTCCGCCGGTCGGAGGTTGAAGCGTAAATCCGGCTGATGTAAGAGCCGTCGGGAAGGCGCCGGTCCACGTCGAGTTGCGCGTTTTGCCGGGTTCGCCACAGAAGATCGGCACCGGTGTGCGCCGCCTCCTGCCAGAGCTTATAGCCGGTAAAGCCCCGGTCCGCCAGGCACAGCATTCCTTTGCTCAGGCTGCGCACAACGTCCTGCGCCAAAACGACTTCGCTTACGGCATATGAGTCCATTCGCGCGCCCCACAGCACATGGGTCCCGCTCTCCAGCAGCGACACGAAACGCAGTTTAGGGAAGGCGCTGGAGCCGCGGCTGGCTCCGGGCCGCCCAAACGCCTTCTCGTTTTCCGCCGTATCGGCGACGTCCAGCGTGCTGCCGTCCAGGCTCACCAGCCGCCATTGCCGGTACCATGCGCCTCTGGTGTCCTTTCCGGCTACCGGGCAGACGATGCCCTCATATAGCTGTTTCAGCGGCTCGGCGCCTAAACGGCTGCGCGCCTGAGAGATGCCCGAAGGACCCGCAACACGGACCCTGGCCGACGGATCCAGCAGCCACTGAACACCTTCCAGCAAACAACGCAGCACCTCACCGTAAGACGATCGCATATACAGCGCCAGCGCAATGACGTAATAGACCACAACGTGGGCAGGCAGGTCGCGCTCTCGAACGCTGGTGCGCTTCGTTTCCCTGAGAACTGCGTCTACCTTCTCACGGGGAAAGAACCTCGCAACCACCCCAAGAGATATGTAATCGGTAATCCGGCTGCCCTCCGGAAGGGATGCGACGGTGCGCGCCATCAGGCTTGCTCCCGCCCGCGGACTCGCGCCTCTCTGGCCGGAGCGTAACGAAAACGCCCTCGGATCGCCAGGTTAAAGTACCGCCCCTTTGAGGCTGCGGCGATCAGGCCAGCATGGACCGACGCCGGGACATCGAAGTATCTATAGATCGCCCGACTGCCAAACTCCAGTTGCAAAATCGACCGGTTTTCATCGTATGCAACTGCCGACAGGGTGCTCGACTCCACTGCTGTAACGTTCATCAACAACCTCTTGGAGAGGCTGAGCTCTAAAACAGAATATCACATAAATGTTGTTAAGTGAATAGTATTGGACCTAGACTGCCTTCGCTCCTGCCACCTTCAGGACTTCTACAATGTGCGCTGTCGTCGCGCCCGAGCCATGCAAATCATCGAACAGCAAGAGATTCTTACCAGCACACTGCGCCGGATTGGCCTGAAACGCATCCTTGAGCACATCTCTTCTCTTATCGTAATCGTTGATGTCCTTGAGTTGCGGGGTTTGCTTGACCTTGGCGAGGCAGTCATTGCACACGGGCACGCCCAGCCGCGCGGAGATGCCATTCGCGACGAGCGTTACCGGCTGGACAGCTCGGCTATTCGATCGTCATGGCGGCGTTCTTTAGGCGCGTTGTTTGGCGTCGTCGTTCCAGCTGCAGTACGTCCAGATGCGCGTGAACGGTCCGTGCTGCTTGCACTCGCCGATCGCGATGTCGATGGCGGTGGGTGCGTCGACGCCGCTGGTCCCGTCCGGCAGGTAGATCGGGAAGTCTTTATTGAAGCACAGGAGGAGGTCTACAGGCACGCCATCGGTCATGTATGTCTTCGTTTGTTTCTGCCGGATGATGGCTTCCATCGCCTTCGGCCCCTTGTCGTCGGGGTCAGGGAATCCAGAGGTGTACACGCCCTTGGTCGCGAGGGCTTGTGCTTGTTCCTGTGGGACGACTTCGGCGAGTTCGAAGAAGTACATGCATCCGTTGATGGTGCACCTGATGTCCGGGAGTGGCGGACTGCAGGACGTGATCGAGGCGTGGTCGATGTCCAGGCCGCTCTGTGCCGCGAACCCGCCGAACATGAGGCGTTCCCGTGCTTCCTTCTCTTTTGATGAACTCATCGAGGTCGATTTTCCATCCGGGCTATTTCTTCTTGCGCTTGCGCCCGCCCTTGGGCGGTTCTGGTTCGGCCGCTTCGAGTTGCTTGGCTTCCGCGAGCGTGAGGTCCGGATTGTCTTCCGCGTACTCGGCGAAGCGCGGGTCGAAGCGTTTCATCTCTTCGAGCCGCCGCTGGTCCATCGCCAAGTTCTCTGGCTTACGTCGCCGATTCGAGTAGGACTTGATGCGCTTCTCCAGGCGTTTGACTTCTGATTGGTACCGGTCGTACTTGAGCTGTTGCGTGAGGATCGCCGCCCCCTCGGAGGTGACAAGGAGTGGCATGGATTCGAGGCCGGGCAGGTTGCGCTGCGCCGGGTCGGCGGCTTTGGCCTGCGTGATGACGCGGTTCATCATGTGGATCACGCCTTGCTCGGCGAAGTGGTCGCGGAGTTCCTTCCATCGCTTGTTGTCCTCGCTGCGCATCTCGTCGATGACTTGTTGCGCTGCCTCGTTGATCGCGAACGATCCTTCTTTCGCTCGCTCGTTGCAGACATCCAGGATACGACCGACCAGTAGCCCGCGTAGCTCTTCATCCATGATTGCGACTCCTCTCCCGTTTTCGGTGTCTTTAGCGTTTCAGTCCCTTCCTTTTGACTTCCTCTTCTACTGCCGACAGTTCGATCTTCGTTTGCTCGATGATGGCGATCATGCACTCCACGCAGAAGATGGGGCGGTGAGTGTAGCCGCTGCTCATCTTGGGGATGCGGAAGCACCGATGGTTTGTCCCTACGGACTCCTCGCAACGCTCGCACGGCGTCGCCCTGCCGCACGTGTGCGGTTCGGGCGTGCCCGTGGACATCGCGAGGAGTGATGGCGTCTTACCCTTTTTTGCCACTGAGCACCCCCTTGTACCGCCGCGTGAGATTGTTCAGGATGCCTTCGAGATCATTGGTCGCGGCCTCGAATTGCTCGGTGCTCCACTGCTGTCGTGGCTGGGAGTACTTGTTCTTGAGTTCTTTATTGATGAGGGTGACGCCCGCGATGAAGTTGTTCGTTGCCGCGACCCCGGCGTTGATGAGATCGCGACCCGCCCGGTTGACCCCAAGGCGGTTCATGAGAAGGTTCGAGGCACGGTTCACTTGGTCGTTCAATCCCTTCTTGCGGGTCTCCCATTCGCGTTGCGGGAGCACCTGGTAGGGTGCCGCTGCCTTCGTGGTGGTGCGGGTGCTCGTCTTTGCGAGGACGATCTGCTCTGCTTGTTCGGGGTCTAGGCCGAGCGATTCGAGCTTCTCCCGCAGCTCCTTGATGATGTCCTCCTGCTCAGCAGACGTGAACTGCTCCTCGATCATGGTGTCCACGATCTCGTAGTTCACCACTGCCTGCTCACTCAGGCGCATGCGCGTGGTGCCGCTCGCGACCTCCGCTGGCGGCTCGGGTTCCTTTCCCCCGATGACTTCCTCCCAGAATTTCTGGTCGTCGCTCTCGAACATCTTGAACTCGCGGAGCCGCTCGTCGAGGTTCATGCCGGCATGCGTCACGATATGACCGTAGTTGTCCGGGTGGCCGGGGCTGTTCTGGACGATCACGCGCAGGATGCGGCCGACGAACTGGATGTACGGGGCAAGGGTCCTGAAGGGACGGAAGATAGCCGCGACGCTCAGCTTCGGGTGGTCGAACCCCTCGCCGAGCATCTGTACGTGGACGATGCAGTCGAGATCGCCGCTAGTCAGGCGACGCTTCACGTCGACCTTCTTGTCCTCGTCCATCTCGCTGTAGATCAGGTCTGCTTTGAACCCGCGCGCCTCGTAGAGCCCCACGATCTTCTTGGCGTGGTTCACGGTGCACGCGACCGCGATGAGCTGGTGGTTCGTGCCGGTCTCCCGGAGTTGCTCCAGGCGCTGGAGGCTGTTGTCCACGATCGTCTGGTTGCACGGGTCGCTCAGCGCGATCCCACGGCTGAACCAGTCCTTCTCCTTCATCTTCAAGACCTCATCCAGCGTGTAGATTTTGGTCTCGCCCTTCGCGGTGAACTCCAACTTGCTCGGTGCCGCGTAGGACGCGGTGATCCGCTTGATGTAACCCTTGAACGTCGCCTTCTTGAACGGGTACCGGTAGACCCGGTCGCCCTCGATTTCCTGCGCGTCAGCACGGAACGGAGTCGCGGTCATGTTGATGACCTTGGCGTCTTTGAAGTGCTCGTGGACCTTCTGCCAGCTCTCCGCCGGGGAGTGGTGCGCCTCGTCAACGATGATCATGTCGAAGAAGTCACGGGGGAACTGCTTCAGCCACTTCTCGGGGTTCGTGGAAAGCTGGTGCACGTTCGACACGACGAAATGCGACTTCTCGCAGACCGACAAGTTCCCCGTATCCAGGGTCGTGGCGAACGGTCCGCCTATCATGGCCTCGTCCGTGAGAACATGCCGCTTCCTCCAGAAGCACTTCTGCTTGTTCGTCACATCCAATGTCTCGAAGATCCCGTCCTTGATCGTCAGGTTCGGCGACACCACCAACACGCGCCCCTTCGCGATACCGAACGGCGCGATGGCAGCGATCCCGGACTTCCCGCACCCCACAGGGATCTGGATAACCGCTGTCTTCCCGCCAGACTTGAAGTAGTCGTAGAGCGCCTCGTACGCCTCCACCTGAGGCTCGCGGAGCTGCAGGTTCTCTTCGATGTGCGCCGGGGTCTTGAGGAAGAACTGCTCCAGGGGAATGTTCGACCGGACCCACGCGTCCAGGTCGCGCTTACTGAACAGCCACTTGCTCCCTACCTTGCTGGACGGGACGGTTCCTTCCCGCGCGAGATCGTATAGCGCCGTCTTCCCGAGCTGGAGGTACTTGGCGGTCTCATCGATGGTCATCCACTCTTCGTCAGGCATGATATGAGTTCCCTTGCCGAATGGTATCATATGCTGCCATCTGATGCAATACACTAAGTTCGATTCGCGCCATCTCGACCGCACCACTTCCTGAATCTCGGCGGGGGCAGTGACCACGGCATCATCGATTGCCTTCTCCGGACGCTGCAGTCAGTGCGTTGTGATCCTGACGGGCGTCATCGCGTGCGCACCAAGTCGCGCAAGGCTTCGGATTAGGAACGATAAGTCGGCTTGTCGTCGCCAATTCGCGTGATCCGGTCACTTGGCCGCAAAACGCGCAAATCGGGACTTGGCAGGCCGGATCGTGCTAGGCCGACGTCAACGCTTCTGATGAATCATCACCGGTCAACCTCCGATAGTATCGGTCGCCCGTCAGCGCGTCGCCAACATGCTGGGGACCTCCAACGCCATGTCCATCTGCTGGTCAATGCCCGCGCTCAACTGGCACGGGTCTACATCGACGCAGATGTGCGGCGCGACTCCCTTACCGTCTAGCGACTCGCCTTTGGAGGTGTACCAGCCAAAGATCGGAAGCCGCACCCAGTAGCCGCTGCCGACCTTGAAGTTCGCGGCACCGAGGACATTCCCGGCGGTCTTCTTACCGATGATCGTCGCGAGATCATGTTCGGCGGCAAAACTGGTTACCATCTCCGCCGCGCTATTCGTCCATTCGTTCACGAGTATGACTATCTTTCCGTGGAAGGGCTGCGGGCCAAGCCCCTGAGTCATGAGAACAACGGATTTGTCCCGGAAAGCGAAACGCCCCAGTGTTACGATGGCTTCGAATTTGTTTGCAGGCATCGGTACCCGCGGAAGAGTCTCTCGATCATAGCCGCTGCGCAGCCGCTTCGGCGTAAGGCTATTTCCAATCGGGATCTTTCCGGGGCACATGTAGCTCGCGAGTCGCGCGAAGCCGAGGCTGCCGCCGATATTTCCGCGGAGGTCAACGATCAGACGATCGGCTCCGCGGTCCTTGAGATCCTTAATTGCAGCATCCAGAGCGCGGGTAAACCTCATCCCGAGCGAGCCCGAAAAATACGCGATCTTGAGGAGCCCAATATTGGGGGAAATAAGCGAATGCGCCAGGCTTTTGGGTTCAAGAATTGGCGGTCGCTCCTTCGTGCCTTTTCTGGACGGCAATGCGAGCAGAACATCGCGGCAGTTGCTGCCGTCCGGAGACGATACTTTCAACCTGTAGGCTTGCCCCAGCAGGAAACGGGGCATTTCCGACGGCTGGCAGGCAACATCGTCTACTGCTAGCAAGGCGTCACCCGGACGAATACCTGCGATGCATGCTGGTCCACCGTCATAGACATCGAGGAAAATCCACCGCGCATCTCCCGATTGCTCGAACCGCCGGAGACTCGCGTTAATCGTGTGCTGCGGCAGGAATCTGTTCGCGCTCTCGTGATAGAAGACGGTGTGGCTACATCCGAGCTCCTGGAGAAGCTCCTGCACACCCGTTTCAAAAGCTTCGGTGTCTCCGGCGAGGAGCGCTGGCGTCCGTTCCACAATGAGCTTGAACCAGGCGTCGTAGCTCACGCCTCCAATGTTGATGTGATGCTTCAGAACCTGCTTCTTGATTGCGCCAAGAATGTCGGTTCGTTCACGTTCGCTCAATGACATCGCGGTTCCTCTCATTTCTGACTCACCGCTGCTGCCGGGCGGCTCGCGGCACCTTCGACGATGAATGCAGCCCAATAGTACGGCGGTGCTGATCGGCCATATTTGGTCACCATGTCACGCTGCGCAGTGGCCAGCGCGAGAGCCGGCGCCATGTTCGTAGCAAGGTGTTCATAAAACTGTTTCATCAGAAATGACGAGAACGTGTCATCAACCGACCACAGCGTCGAAACTACCGATCTGGCTCCTGCCAGAAGAAAGGCACGGGATAGTGCGGCGATACCTTCCTCGCCCTCGATCGGTCCGAGCGCTGAATCGCACGCCGACAGGACTACCAGGTCGGCATTGAGCCGCAACTGAACGATCTCAGAGGCCTGCAGAAACCCGTCTTCGCCGCGAGCCGGATCAGCAGCGAGCACCAGGGCGGAACGGTCCGGGTCCACATTGCTCGCGAATCCGTGCACTGCCAGATGGATGTAACGGTAGCTCCCGAGATCAGCCCGTTTGAAGGCAGACTCGGTCGCATCCGAACCCAACAGGATCGTGTTTGACTGTCCGTGAACGGACAAATCTGCGGCCTGAACCTCGTCTCGGGAGGCGGGAAGATCATTAAGGTTGTTGGGGTCGTATCCTCGGGTAATCGCAACCTGTTTCAGGTCGCCACCGGCATAAGGAACTCCGCCCACTGCGAGGAGGGTGTGCGAAAAACTGCGGGGCCGTCGCGCCTGTTCGTTGAGTAGAAAGAATCCGGTGGCGGAAGGCGCATAGGTGACCGTGTGGGACTCGATGACGTACTTGCCGCCGTCGTCCACGAGCGCATCGAATGGCACCAGGTTCAGACGGCCATCCGGTACCACCACGAGATCCATGTTCTGCTTCGCCTCGGATAAAGGTTGGAGAAGGGCCTCGTAAAGACTTCGGCCCTCAACATCGGCTGATTGCTTCGCCTTGACGGCTTTCAGGTACTCCTCCGTCAACGTGTTGATTCGTTGCTTGGCCGCCAGTTCGACAATTCTCACGCTGGAATGTGTAATGACCAGGCAATATGATTGGGGATCAGCGACTACGTACTCAAGGATGACCATCGACGGACTGAGACTACGCTGTATGGTCGGGATGCCGACGGTGTCGCGGGCGTGTGCCTTCAGGATGCTGATGTCGGGGGTTACCCATCGGGCCTGCTCCGCCATGAAAATTTGATCGCGGATTCGTTGCATGTTCCGCGGCGCAGTGGGAGTCATCAATTTGATCCTCAGCAGCGCGATAGTTCGTTCTGTCTTCGCCGCCTCACTGGATCGGACCGATCCTGACATCAGCAGGTCAGCCAGAATACGCCCGCGCACCTGCTCCACAATTGCGTAGGCCTTGGGCAGTTTGTGGAAGTGCCGGGCAACCAGTGAAAAGTGCTCCGTGTAGATCTCACTCGATGCATTAATCAGGGCGGTTTTTCCCAGGACGCTTGAATAATTTCCAACCAGGGAGTCAATGAAGACAGATGCCCGATCATAAGCATCATCAGCTTCCGCATACCTGCCCTGGCGCACTTCAACCTCCGCGAGAGTCTTGAGGCGCTGGGGAACCGACCACACATCTCCGCTTGCCTGCGACGTAGCGGCCGCCAGCGCAGCGTAATGCTCCGCTTTAGTCAGATCCCCGCTTTCTCGAAATATCTCCGATAATTGCGACTGGCAGTCAGCAAGCTCTCTGGCAAAACCTTGGGCCTGTGAGAGCGCGATCAACTTTTCAAGAATCGTTACGCTGCCCTTTTGATCGCCACGTGCCCTCGCGATTCCAGCGGCCAGATCAAGCGCGACCGCCTGATGCAAGAGCCTCTTATCGCGTTCTGCTCTTGCCATGATGTCGTCGTCGATATGCTGGGCGGCATCCAACTGGCGCAATCCGATCAACGCTGTCACTCTTTGCTCGTTTGTGTTAAATGGATACCCCGCATCCGGCGTCGCAGCCGCGATCTTTGAGGCATTATCGAAGTACGGCAGCGACTGGTCGTACAGTTTGGATTCAACTAAGCCGATTCCCAGCATCGTCAGAAATCTGATCTGAGCGCCCGCATCTCCGTTCTTCGTGGCTTCCGCCAGGGCACCGCCAACGTTCTTACGGGCTGTTTCAAGATCGCCGTCGTAAAAGGCCGCGATTCCCAGCTGGGCGAGAGCGCGATACTGCCATTTCGAGTTTCCGAGGTCGCTGGCAAGCGCTGCGACCTGCTGCCAGTCATCGCGCATCACGCGCGAATTAATCTCTCCGTCAATGTCGCCTTTTACGATCAGGCAGAACATGCGCAACTCCTTGTCGTTCTGGAGGAGCGGATTGGATTCAAGTTCCTTGGCCAATTGCGCTGACGTTTCAGGCAAAGGGTGCTGCTCGCTATTCGATCTGATGAGGCCGAGTCGTGCGTAAAGCGCGTTCCTCGCGTCTCCGGCGGCAAGGAACATCCGTGCAGCGTCGGCGAAGTCGGGGCCAGCATCAGCCCAGTTGTAGAGATCCGCTAAGCGGAGTGCATGCTGCAATTTCTCGGCGGCGGCTGGTTGTCGCTGCGCCGCCAATCGCGGCAGGGAAGAGGCCAAAATCAGGAATACCGTTAGGGGAAATGAAGCGCGCATCGGTCCTCCGGCTAGTCCACGAAAACTGAATATTGACGCCACGACGAGGTGCCATTGCGAAGAGCCAATGTGTATTTGCCTGGCTCGACTCTTCGCATATCGATCCGGGCGGACAGAGTTTCAGTGGTTCCGTCCCATTTGGCTATTCCGGTTGATTGGGTTGCGATTCCCCCAGCGTTGTTACGGAGTTGCACGGAATACTGACCGTCCTCTGTGCCGAGCGGAAGCAGTATCTGAACATTGAGCAAGGCCCGCCGCAAATGCGGCGTCACTTGTGGTTCCGACACCGGAGCCTGAGCAGATCTCTCCGATGTTCTGTTATGGAAATCGAGGACCGCCGTCAACGGTATAACCTCTGCTATTTGCTCGGGGGGACGCTGTGTCGGCGAGAGAGCCCTGCGGCCAAAGTACCCAGCCGCTATTACGACCGTCAGAACTGCCACCCCAGCCACACAGCGCCTCCGGTTGCGGCGGGAGCAATATTCTGCTCGATACACGGTGTAGGCAGTGAAACACGGCGAGCACGTCGCGATGTGGTCGAGTAGATTGTCGATGTCGGGAAAGGATAGGCAACGTGCGGCGATTGCTTCGAGCGTGATCGCCTCGGGGCAGCTTAGCCGTTCCGGATTCGGGAAAACTGCCGGAAGCGCCTCCGTTGCGGCCCTCACCAAGTCCGTTTCGTCCTTGGGCTCAAATTTCGGTCGGGCCAGATTTTTCGCCATCAGCAGGTGTCTTCCGATAAGAGCCGCCGAAGGTGACTTCTCGTCAGTTCGTCATATGCACTTTGAAGGCCGTAATAGTACCTCGACTTGGCTTGTTTGACCGAAATCCGAAGAACGTCGCTGACTTCCCTCCATGAGAATCCCAGCATACGAAGATGAAGCGTGTGCCTGATTTCGTGGGACAGGTAGGTCAGTAGGAGGTCAAGCGTCAAACGCCATTCCAGAGCCGCGTTCGAGTCAGGCGCTCTAAGCGTATGATTCTTCTCAAGTTCACGCGCAAGACCTTCAAAACCAATCCGGTGCTCTCGGATAAGGCGGGACCGGACTCGACGATGAAACGCCGTAATTAGGTAGCCATTCAGATTGCGCCCGACTTCGGGCGCAGCGTGAAGGCGGGACGAGACTCCGATTGCGACTTCCTCAAGGGTCTCGGCTGCGCTCGGGCCATCGTGAAGTTCCCTTTCGACGTGCCGGAAAGCCCAGGGCCACAGCCGCTTGGCGAGTTCACGAACGCGCGGATCAACGGAGCGATCATGATCGTCGTCAGGTCGAATCCAGAACGGCGGAATCCGGTTCGGGTTCGAGGGGAGCGCCTCGTTTTCTGTATGTCGGCTCATCGAAATGATCCGTACCGAATCGCCGATACGGCTCGCGCCGACGATTTATTCCATTACAAGAATGCCCCGCAACTCCCACTTACTGAAATAATGGTTGCGACCCGCCACAAGTCCCAAATTATTTTGACGCGCCCTGCGCGGCGATGAATGCGATGAATATCCGCAGTTGCTATAAGCGAGCGGCATTGGTGTGAAGCGTCACCATTATGAAGACAGTTCGACTGAGAACGTGGCACTTATGAGGGCTGCGGGTTCGAATCCCGGCTTGGAGCCAAATTGTTTCCATACGAACGCCAACTTTCCGTTGGTCGACGCACAGGTCTCCCTCTGCCAAGATATCTCTAATTACTGCATATATTTGAGGGCTATTCTGGGCTCGGAGAGTTGTTGCGGATGGTCTCGTCAGTCCTCGGTGGCACCCCTCGCCTGAATGCTCTGTTTCTCCGGAGAGTGCCTCCACGCGGTTAATGAGTTTGGTATCTCGGTTTACACTTTTCAAACTCCCTGCGTGTGTATGCAGCGAAGGGTGCTTGAGCACCTTCAGCAACCAATCGACAGCGGAACGAGCGCCAACCGGACTTTCGTTGTGGTGTCAATCCACAGCGAGGTGAACCGTCTCGCCGTCACAGGTGGTGCAAGTCGTGCTTGAGCGCTGTAGCGACGAACCCTAGCTGCTGGCGGGTGCTCCGGTGCTCACGTCAAACCTCGTGTTCGACTGCGCAATCGCCGTTTGGCGTGTGCCATTGGCTGGTTGGATCTGCACCGAAGTGAAATACAGCGAGGCTCGACTGTTCGACAAAAGCTGCCATCACCTCCGACAGTTCAACCGTCTGGACCACAGTACAGTCCGCAAGCCGCAAAAAAGGCTCGGCCTGACCATCGAATTCGACTGCATAACCGAGCCTGCACTGCCGAAGGCGTCGTGCGAAGGCCATCATTCCCTTAAAGGCCCCGTGGTCGGTCGTAACCCTATATACATGCCGCGAGCAAGTCTCTCGAAAAAGGCAGGGTCGCCGACGAGCTGGACTTGTCAGCCGCCAATACGATTCCACCGCAAACAGCACCACCCGTCTCATTGTTTGCGGAAGATGAGGACGGACAGGTAAGCTGTCTGGCCTGGAGTCGCACCAAAACCAAAGCATCCAGAACTTCCCGCGATGGAAGTTGTGAGTTCCTGGATCTGGACGAAACTCCATCCAGCTGCTGTTTCATTGTTAATGATCTGCTGCAGGCCCGTAGCGAGATCCTGGCCAGAACCGGTGTTTGAGATATGTGCTTGGAACGGAACGACCTTATACACGGGCATTTACCTCATTTTCCAGAATTTGGGGATAGACTAAGGGCATCCCCGAGGAAAGCGCGAGTCTATCACAACCAAATCCGCGCAAAAGCAGCAGATTGCTTCGCCTTGGCTGGAGAACCGACTCCGAAGGGATCATGTTCGGACGGAGACAGCCCTCGTCTCCTTTTCGTGCCCGTTTCTGTGGGGCGACGAACGCGAGTGGGTCCTGCTCCCAAGGGCACGGGATGCTTTATTGGGGGGGAACTTTCCGGGGGATCATCCTTGTGGGCATTCGACAACAGACGCGCCGTTCACGCTTGCGTCAGCCGCGAGTGTTCGGACTCACAGTTTCGCTGGCGGTGACCTCGGAACCGGCTACTGTTGTGGAGGGATGCGTTACTCTCACTGGCGCGGCGGGCGCGATTACGATTCAAGCGCCGCAGGCCGGCAACGGCGTGTATGCCAAGCCATGCCCGCATCGGGGTTGAACTCAAATTCTGCTCCCCAGAACACGACGCGCGCTGTTGGTGTCAAATTCGATATCATCGGTAGCGCGTACGCTGCTTCTGGTGTCACTACTTGCGCGGCGAATAGGCGAGATTGAGGCGACAACCTGGAGGTCTCCACGCCCTGTGTCCTCGGCGTCGGCGTTCCCTGATACTGCTGACTGTCATGGCTATTTTGTGCACGTGCATCGAGTTACGAGCGTAGACGGTTCTGTAGTTCTCCAGAACTCCCGATCCGTTGTATCGAGTATTCGGTTGTTGGCATACCGCTTGCTTTCTGTGCTCCTGCCGCTGTCGTCTCACTGGCTGTGTATCCGTTCAGCCCGGTTCGGATCTGGAAAAGAAACGCGGAGAGGAAAGCAATGTCGATTTCTAGTCTCAGTGCCCCGTCGGTAGCGAGTCGGTTCGAACGGCTACCGGTGACCTCATATCAAAAGTACCTCTTCATGATCATCGCGACGGCATGGCTCTTCGACTCCATGGACCTTGGGATGATGAGTTTTGTCCTGGGCTCAATCCGGACAGACTTCCACCTGAGCACAGCGCAGGCAGGGGTTCTGGGCAGTGCCAGTTTCCTTGGCATGTTCGTCGGCGCCGCCATCTCTGGCCTGCTCGCGGACCGGTTCGGACGGCGTGTCGTCTTCCAATGGAGCATGGTCATCTGGGGGCTCGGCAGCTTTCTATGTGCGGCCGCTAGCGACCTCAATACCTTGCTTGCCTGTCGAGTGGCGCTCGGGCTTGGGATGGGAATGGAATTTCCGATCGGCCAAGCGATTCTCGCCGAATTCATGCCAGCTGCAAAGCGAGGGCGATACGTCGCGCTTCTCGAGGGCTTCTGGCCAATCGGCTTCATATGCGCGGGTCTATTGTCGTACTTCATTCTTCCTCTTTGGGGGTGGCGTGGGGTTTTCGTTGCCTTGGGTATTCCTTCTGTCTTCGTACTGATCGTGCGACGGGCTGTCCCCGAATCGCCGCGGTGGCTCGAGTCCCGCGGAAGAGTCGATGAAGCATCGGAAATCATGGGTGCGATAGAACGCAAGGTCGCAGCCGCCCACGGCGGTCCCCTGCCGGAGATCGGGACCATGACGACTACGCCGAACGAAGCTCGCACGTCGTCAGGCTTCCAGGAGCTGTGGCAAGGGCCCTACGCCAAGCGAACTGTCATGCTTTGGATGCTGTGGTTCTTTGCTCTCCTCGGCTATTATGGGCTCACAACGTGGCTTAGCGCTCTTCTTCAGCAGGCGGGTTTCGCAGTTACCAAGTCCGTTTTCTATACGATCCTTATCTCGCTGGCAGGCGTTCCGGGCTTCCTGGTATCCGCTTGGCTCGTGGAGAAATGGGGACGAAAGCCAACTTGCGTGTTCACCCTCGTCGGCAGCGCGTGCATGGCATACCTCTACGGGCGTGTCGCCGGCCAAGGTGGTAGTCCAATGCTGTTCGTGCCGTTTGGCCTAGGCATGCAATTCTTCATGTTCGGAATGTGGTCGGTGCTCTACGCCTACACGCCAGAGCTGTATCCGACACGGTGCAGGGCAACGGGCGGTGGCTTCGCGTCCGCGATCGGACGCATCGGTTCCCTGATCGGGCCCTACCTCGTCGGCGTGATCCTGCCTGCCACGGGTCAATTCGGAGTCTTCGCGATCGGGGCCGGCTGCTTTCTCCTCGCTGCCGTCGTCGTCGGGCTGCTGGGTGAAGAGACCAAGGGCCAGCTGCTCGAAACGGTCTCCCCATGAGCCCCGTGGCGGATGTTGTGAACCGAGTCGCTACGACCGTTGATCCGTCGATCTTCAGTGCTCACCGCAGGAGAACGGGCGAGGCTGAAGATGTCTGTTGGGAAACGATTGGTCCGCCGAACCGCCAGGCACTGGGACGAGTACTCATTCTGCCAGGGTTGACCAGTCCCTATCACCCGAAGTACCTCTCGCTGTATCGCGACCTCGGACAGTTCATCGTCGCCCAAGGGTGGGAGGCCGCGGTGTTCGCCGGCAGGGGACAACTCGGATCGGGCGGACTCTATAGCTTCTCGAACGCGGTGGTGGACGCATTAGCCGTCCTGCATGCCTGGGATGAGGACTCCCAGAACCCCTTGCCAGTTGCGCTTCTGGCTAGGAGTTCCGGTTGTCCGATCGCCCTACGCGTCGCACAGCACCGCTCTGATGTGCGACGGCTTCTGCTGTGGGGTGGGAGTCCACGCGCCGTCTACAGCCGCCTCTTCGGCGACGGTAACGATGGATCCTACATGCAGGCCTGCCTCGATTACGGCACTCGCATGGCCCCCGATTTCGTAGCCACATTGTTCTATCCAGAAGACGAGATCGCTGGATGCGACGTACCCGTCATATGGCTGGGGGTCGGGACCGACGACGAATATTCGGACCCTGGAGAACAGGCATTAATCCTAGTGAATTCGAAGGCGGAATACTCAGCATTGCACGTTATCCGGGATTGCCCGCATGGAGTAGATTCCACTAACGCCGCGTGGCCGTCCTACCGCAGCATGCTTGGCGCTTGGCTCGCCGTAAGGGTCGGCACGTCTGAGATACTGGGATAGTGTTGAGGCTCAATGCTTTTGGCCACGAGATACCGTCGTTGGCGGAGTGCGTCAGTTCAGAGCAACTCAATGGCCTGCTCTTCCGCCAGCTCCGTGGCATCCTTCCGCCCCAACCCGACGGAGGTGCGCACGATCTCGCGCATCGACTGTTTGAAAACATGATGATAGAAGCCAGCGACGAAAGCGTGGCACGCGCAGCTCAGGAACTGTTTCGGGATGCTGGGGTACTGCAACATCTTCGAAATGGGCTGGCTGAACGGAGCGCACGCATTCTCGCGCAGATACGTCCATTCATAATTGGATCGAACGTTCTGGATTACGGATGCGGCGATGGTGAGGTAGGCTGGCGCCTCAGCGATCTTGGGTACACCGTCTCGGCGTGCGACATCATCGATTACCGCACGGAAGGAGCGCGCGCGCTTCCGTGGCGATTGATCGCCGATGACGTCGGGGACTCACCCGCCCACACCATGGACTCACTCCTCCTTCTAACGGTCCTCCATCACTGCGACAACCCAGAGCTCACTCTCCGCTCCGTGAAGTCGCTGCTTCCGAAGCGCATCGTGACTATCGAGTCCGTCTACGACCTGACTGGCAACCAAGTGACTCCCGGCAAACACACCGAGACGTGCAGTACGCCTGATGCGGTCGAGTGGCTTCGCCTTCCACCGAAAGAGCAATTCCGCTATGCGTGCTTTTGGGACTGGTTCTACAATAAAGTCGTCAACTCCGGTATACTTGTCCCTTACAATTTCTCCTCGCCGGATGCGTGGCGAGACCGACTTGGCATGATCGACTATAACGAGGTGGAGCGAATTCATCTTGGAATCGACCAGCCACTCGTACCGGAGTTCCATGTCCTTCAGGTGTTTGATGCGGCCGAGTAGTCACGTCGTTCCGCAGGGGTTGGTGCCGGAGCAAACGTGCCGGCTACTGGGACTACACAAAAGGGGAAGAACGAGTCCGACTATTATCGTTTGAGGAGGCCAACGTGGCGAAGGAAGCGGCGGGGCGCGCAGGAGACGTCGCGAGCGACAGCATCTTTGCGTTAGTGCTGCAGCACGAGCACTTCTTTCGGCAGGTCGATGGCCTTCCCGATGTACAAGGCTTCCTTGACGCATGTGCCGACAGCCTGCGTTTGATTCTCTTGCACCGATGGAGGAATCTGCTTCCTGAACGGCCGCATCCGCTCGCGGTAAATATTCTTATAAATCCTAACCTCTTCTTCTGCCACCGCGATGCGATGCGAGGAAGATATCACTGCTGTCCGGCTAAACTTTTTCGAAGGCGAATAAGCTTCGTTTAGTCAGTGGGTTACGGACAATTTGCGATTTTTCGATTTGAACTTTTTTCAGTTTCGCCGGAGTGCGATTTA
>Ga0207933_1000558_pt1 | contig 35400 bp, 38 predicted proteins | sample NGESurdeep092012_4_FD_184488 | JGI IMG/M metagenome (GOLD analysis project Ga0207933, IMG submission 184488) | Arctic peat soil microbial communities from Barrow, Alaska - NGEE Surface sample F53-3 deep-092012 (SPAdes) | ecosystem: Environmental > Terrestrial > Soil > Wetlands > Peat ... | reverse complement strand
CGATCTATAAAAGCCCAAGAAACCGGCGCTCCAATTACCACATTCCCCAACGGCCGCCACCGCTACTTTTTAATTACCTGGTATAAAAGTTTTCAACTAATAAGCCGCCTTAAAGGCGCGGCGCTTTGCGATATTAAAACCAAATTTTCAACAAAGAAAAGAAACCCAGAATAGCAATCCGGAAAAATGCGTATAACCATGCCTGTTATACTCACCGGCAGTGCTTGCTGAAATGTTTTCTTCTCATGTTTGGTTTAGTAAAGCAACGGTTGCCGGAGCAGTAACCGGCTACTGGCTGCCGGTGTTTTTTTTGAAATTGTTGTAGGAGCATAAAAAAATTTCACGCAAAACGAAAGCTCCGTTGATAAATTAATTTTTTCTATGAGTAAACCATACCATAACCCTTTTATCTCGTGGCTCAAAAAATTATTTGAGCGCAAGCCCAAGGACCCTACCTAACAGGGCAAGCCACAATTATTTTCAACCCAATTTTTAAAACTAAAACCAAATGCAATGAAACTGATTTATTGCTTCATGATATTCTTTTGCCCTTTGGTGAGCCGGGGGCAAACCATAAAAGCACTTACGGTAGGGGATAAAGTTCCTGATATTGAATTTGCCCATGTAATCAATTATAAACATTCTACCGCCAGGCTTTCAGATTTTAAAGGAAAATTAATAATACTGGATTTCTGGGCGAGCTGGTGTACCACCTGTGTCAAAGGTTTTCCTCACTCGGATTCTTTACAAAAACATTTTAAGGGCCGGTTGCAAATAATACTGGTAAACCCAAAAGGAAACGGGGACAGTTTGAAACAGGTAACCCGTGTGCTCGGGCAGTTCCAGAAATTGACCGGGGTACGTATGCGAATGCCTGTTGTACTGTTGGACACTGTTGCATCTGCTTATTTTATTTTCAATGAAATACCCCATTGTGTCTGGATCAAAGACGGGCGGGTTCTGGCCATATCCGACGGGGAAGCGGTAACGGCTGCAAATATAGAAGCCTTCCTGAATGGAAGAGACCCGGGTATACCAATAAAAAAAGACGATCTACGGCTTCAATAAACATTCACTTTTCAATTAAAAACAATGAACATAAAACATTCTTTGACCGCATTACTCCTGCTGGCTTTTGTGATGCCTGTTTTTAGCCAGCAGCCCGGCTACATCTCTGGCCGTTTGGTTACTACGCAAAACAAGCCGGTAGCAAATGCTACGATAGTGCTTGCAAACAACGGTAATACCAGCCAGTCTGACGCAAACGGCTATTTTAAGCTTCCTTATAACGGTAAAGCAGATACGCTTTTAATTACCCATGTGGAATTTAATTCAATAACAATTCCAATAAACGCGTCAATACCTATGCCGCTACATGTTAGCATGATTGCCGCCAGCCAACAATTGGACGAAGTAATTGTAAATACAGGCTATCAACAGTTACCCAAAGAAAGAGCTACCGGCTCTTTTTATCAAATAGATAATAAGCTTCTTAACCAGCAGGTAAGCCCCGATATTCTCAGCCGCCTTGATGGTATTACAAGCAGCTTATTGGTAGATAAGAGGAACCCTAAGCAGGTTACCTACCAGATAAGAGGTTTAAGCACGCTGAACCAGGGGGCGATGATGCCACTCATTGTCCTTGATAATTTTCCGTATTCCGGCGATATTAATAATATCAATCCAAATGATATAGAAAATATAACGGTGTTGAAAGATGCGGCGGCAACAAGTATATGGGGTGCGCAAGCCGGAAATGGCGTAATAGTGATTACTACCAAAAAAGCACAGGAAGGAAAACCATTACGGATAAGTGTAAACGCAAACATTACTTTTCAGCCAAAACCCAACCTCTTTACTGCCTACCAGGTTTCGTCTCAAAACTATATTGAACTGGAAGAATTACTTTTTAGCAACGGCTACTACAACCGCTTCTTCACAAACACAAGAAGGCCTGCGATTTCTCAAGTTGCAGAATTATTGCAGGCAGAAAAAGACGGTACTATTACCAGCCAGCAGGCCGAAAGCCAGATCAGTAGCTTAAAAAATATTGATGTGCGCAATGATATGGAAAAATACCTTTACAGGCCGGCCGTGAATCAACAATATTTCCTGAATCTTTCAGGTTCCTCAGGAAAGGTGGATTATCTTTTTTCTGCAGGTTACGATCTTGATAAGTCCAATTTGATAGGTAATAAAAACAACCGGGCCACTTTAAGGGCTGACAATACGATACATCTCACAAAGAACTGGGATTTTCATGCGGGCATTATGCTCACCCAAACTCATTCAACCGATAATAATCCCGGCGGCTATGGCAGTTACACAGTTTCATTAAACGGAATTACTCCCTATAGCCGACTGGTTAATCCTGATGGCAGCCCTGCAGCGCTTGATATTTACTACCGGGGATTGTTTACAGATACGGCAGGTAATGGGCAATTACTTGACTGGAAGTTTCGTCCGCTTGATGAACTGCATAATAACGATAATTATACCAATCAATCTGATGTGCTGGTAAATCTCGGTACTAATTACAGAATCGCCAAATGGCTGACGGCAGAAGGCCATTACCAAAACGAAAGCTCATGGACTGACGATAATAGTTATCACAATCTACAATCGTATTATACCCGGGATTTAATAAACCAGTATACTCAGATTATAGATGGTGAGCCGGTTTATATCATTCCTAAAAATGGTATTCTAAATACTATTTCTCAAAGAATGGTATCACAGGATGCACGTGTCCAGTTAGATTTTGACAATACGTGGAGAAACAAACATCAATTATCGGCAATAGCCGGTGCTGAAATCAGGGAAGTAAAAAGCACGTCAGCAGCGCGGCAGGATTTTGGTTACGATGGCAAATCCCTTACATCGGCTGGTGTTGATTATACCAGCCTATATCCTACTTATGATAATGTAAGAGGTTCTTCATACATAATCAATGCAACTAACTTTACTGGTACAATAAACCGGTTTATTTCACTTTATTCGAATGCTTCCTATACCTATGACAACCGTTTCATTTTTTCCGGGAGTATCCGGAGGGATGCTTCTAATTATTTTGGTGTAAAAACCAATCAGAAGTGGGTCCCCTTATGGTCGGTTGGTAGTGCCTGGCGGATATCTAATGAAAAATTCTATCAACTAAACTGGCTCAGTGAACTTAAATTTAGAATGAGTTATGGCTTTAGTGGCAATCTCAATCCAAATGCTTCAGCTCTTACAACTATTACTTATAATAACGCATCGGCGTCATCAATCAACATTCCATTTACTCAAATAAGCACTCCACCAAACCCGGAATTAAGATGGGAGAGAGTAAGGCAACTCAATTTGGGGCTTGATTTTTCATTACGCAGTAATATTGTATCCGGCTCAATCGAGTACTTTCAAAAAAAATCTATCGATCTTTTTTATACACAGAACCTGGACCCTGTTACCGGTTTTTCTACTGTATTAAGTAACTCAGCTACGCTGGGCGGCAATGGTATAGATGTAACCATAAACACAATAAACATAAACCGGAAATTTAAATGGGAATCATTATTTTTATTCAGCTATGTTTCATACAAAGTACTTAATGACCTGAGCCCTGCCTCAACAGATGGGTTGGTTTCTGATGGAAAGATTATATTCCCGGTCATTGGATATAATCCCTATGTTATTGCCAGTTACAAATTTGCCGGGCTTGATCCACAAACCGGTGGCCCATTGGGATACGTCAATGGGCAGAAAAGCAATGATTATTCAACAATAGCAAATAACCCTATTAACCAACAGGTAGTAAGTGGCCAGGCATTGCCTCCTTTTTTTGGTACGCTTAGGAATACGCTTAAATGGGAAAACTTCGCTTTATCATTTAATATTTCCGGAAGGTTTAAATATTTTTTTAGAAAACCTGCCATCAATTACACTTCCTTAGTGAATTACGGAACCAATGGATATGATCTCGGCAAAAGATGGCAGAATCCGGGAGACGAAAAAATAACGAATATTCCATCTTTTGTCTATCCGTTACAAAGGCAAAGGGATGCCTTTTTTGACCAAAGTGATATAAATGTGTTGCCGGGTGATAATATAAAACTCACGGAAATTTATATTGACTATAATTATAAACCCAATTCTTTTAAACTCATACAAAGTTGCGACTTCTATTTTTATGTAAATAACCTTAACATGATTTTGTGGAAGAAGAATAATGAAGGTCTGGACCCGGATATTCTGTACAATGTAAAGCAGCCTTCCAATTTTTCACTTGGGGTTAAATTTAATTTATAATTACTTAAATATTTTATTATGTACATCAATAAATTTCTTCCTGCAATATCTCTTATTGCTATCATAATGACATCGTCATGCAATAAATACCTTGATAAGAAACCGAATCAAAGATTAACGACCCCTGCCACTTTGGATGACCTGTCGCAGTTATTGAATGATTACGATCGAATAAATGGATATTATCCGAGTGCGGGTGAAATTAGTGCAGATAATTATTACCTGCTTGACGATGGATGGGCATCTACCGGTTTGGAATTGCATCGCAATCTTTACTTGTGGCAGAAGTTTGACCAGGTAGGCTCTGACTGGGTTTCTCCTTATACGGCGGTCCTGACGGCAAACGTAATTCTTGATAATCTGGATAAAATACCGCTAAATTCAGCGATGCAAAAAGAAGCGGCCCCCGAGTTAAAAGCCAAAGCCTTATTTATCAGGGCCTATTACCACTTTGGCTTGTCCCAGTTGTTTATGCCTGTGTACAATAAGGCAACTGCAAATACTGATCTTGGAATTCCTTTAAAACTATCGGCTGATATAAACGAAAAAATCACCCGGGCTTCTTCACAGAGAACGTATGATTGTATTATCGCCGATATAAAAAATGCAATCAACGATTTGCCGGTAGCTCCGGATAAAAGGTATTTGCCTTCCCGGCCTGCTGCCTACGGATTACTGTCACGTGTATATTTGTCAATGCAGGAATACAAGGAAGCCGGGTTATATGCAGATTCCTGCCTCCAGCTATATAATACTTTAATGGATTACAATTCAATAGATCCGGCAAGTGATGCTCCGTTTACTCAGTTTAATGATGAAGACATTTATGACACGCAGGCGGCATATCCAAGTGCACTCTACCAGGGAAATGCCAAAGTAGATTCGGTTTTATACAATTCATTCTCAGATATGGATATCAGAAAAGAGGCTTTTTTCTCATCGAATGGAGATGGAACTTACTTCTTTAAAGGGAATTATACCGGAAAAAGTGATGACCCTACTATGTTTACAGGTATTGCCACTGATGAAATGTATCTTACACGAGCTGAATGCCTGGCAAGGCAGGGAGATTCGTTGAATGCCCTGAATGATTTAAATACATTATTGAAAAACAGATTTCTCAAGGGAAGTTTTGTCCCTTATTCTTTACCTGTTCCGGGAGGGGTACTTAAGCTAATATTAAGTGAAAGGCGCAAAGAATTAATTTTTCGGGAACTAAGATGGACAGACCTTAGAAGATTGAATAAAGAACCGGCATTTGCAGATACATTATACAGGTTTATTAACGGACAAAAATATGAGTTGCTCCCCGGAAGTAGCCGGTATACATTACAAATTGATAAAAATACAATTGATATTAGCGGAATAGAGCAGAATCCATAAAGAAAAAAGCAGGTTTCTTATGCTAAAGAAACCTGCTTTACCCTGAATGATCATTCCTTACACACTTAGTTTTTCAACTTAATGTTTACATCAGCAGGGTGATGATTCTGCTGTGATGTCCAAAGATTAGAACTTTCTGAACTGAAATCAGTAGTGTTAGGTGGATTGCCGGTTCCTTCATCCATAGAAAGGAATACACCACATACATTTGTAGAACCTGAACAGGACGAAGATGTACGGGCATAATTATCCACGTCCTGAATATTGGCTTGAGTGAAATTAGGCCCCTGGTATTCATAAAAATACGGGTTTATGCTTTCTTTTGGCACTTCTCTAAATGCACTTGTTGCCATTGCCATTGCCAGGCCTGTTGCTACGGCAAAGGATGGTATCATTTTGTTAATGTTCATTTTTATAAAGTTTAAAAATTAAAGAATAAATTCGATTTTGCAGGAAGCCTGATTTTATGGCTTCCCCGCAATGTGTTTTAATGATTGCTTACTCTGTTAAAGGTTTTCAGCTTACTTCCTTATTCGCGCGTAATATTTTTTAGTGAATAGTTTCGATTTTTTGCTTTTGATTGTAGGCCCTCTTTTCATTCTTCTCCAAAACAATACTTACAGTGCTAAGGACAATAAAAAAAAGATTAAAAATTAAATGCTCTTTCCAGGTAAACCCGCTGATAATACCGCCGCAGGAACAGGGCAGGTGGCTGTCGAATAAGAGCATACCTGCGATATACCCGGTAAAAACGGCCAAAAGAAACAGGGAGGCGGCGAAGCCATAAAAGCGTGTGCTCTTTACCGTTAGCATCCCAGCGGTAACTATTTCAATGGTAGGTAAGAGCCAAGCCAGTACTGTTACAAAAAGTGGTATTAATGGAGAATTACCCAGTTGCCATTTAAATTGATCGTAATCCAGAAGCTTGCTGACGGCAGCATATACCCATAAAAGAATCAATAATGCCGTTAAAATTTCTAAAATTATTTTATGCCTCATCGTAATATTTTATACCGGAAAACTTTGATACCACAAAGTTCAAAGGGTTTGGGCTGTAAGGCAACCAAAAAAGTAAGTCGTTTTCTGCAAATGTGGGTCGTATGCTGCAATTATTTCATAAAATAACCAGGTGTTTGTTGAAACACCCTCTTAAAGGCGCGGGTAAAAGTGCGCCTGTTTTTATAGCCGGTGAGCGCCATTGCCTCTTTTACGATTTTACCTTCTTGAGTGAGAAGGTATAATGCCTGGCGCATTCTTACTACTTCTAGATAATGATGGTAGCTTTGGTGGGTGTGTTGCTTAAAAAGATGTTCCAGGGTGGAAATACTGATGGAAAATTTTTCAGCAACTTTTTTAGGGCCAAGATTATATTGGAGGTTATTGGAAATATACAACATTATACGCTGAAGGCGTTGGTAATGCCTCCGGGATTGGTTGCCTTCATTCGATATTTGGTTATCAACGGGCATAACATTTTATGGTTAATGATAAGGAACTGCCAATTTTGATTGCTGAATAATCCAATACATTTTACCTTTAATTTTTGAAACTGCTTTACTTTTATTTTTTACATTTCCTTGTGCAAATGTCTTATACAAGCCCATTTATTCTGCGGCGGTAACCCGCCAAAATATTGGCGGCTATTCGCCAATTTTAAAATCAAATCAAATGGTACATTGCAGGCCTAAAACAATTTAACATGATTAAAAACCACGAAATATCATTACAGGATGCAATTGATATGGCCACCCGCTACCGGGCCAACCGGCCACCCAACTTTCCTCTGTGCGAAACGTTTGGAAAAGATGCAATTAATAAACTGCTTGCAACGGCAGGGTGCGCTTCTTTGCGTATCTATTATGGAATGAAAAATGACAACCAGGAAAATGCAATACTGGTGGCGGTGAATGCTGAGGGAGAGGATATTTTGCCCAGCCTTACATCAAACGGAACTAATGGCCCGGTCATCATCCAGGACAGTTTTAGGTGCCCCGACGATTGCCCACCGGCTTCCCCTCTTAACAAGGATTAAAATGCAAGCTTATTTGCTAAGGGTCTTTTTAAGTTATACCATACTCATTCCTGCGGTTACATCTATGATAAGGTACAAAGTGGTGCTGAAGGATTACGGCCCCTTTTTGTGGATGATATGGCTGGGATTGTTCAATGAAACCGTGAGTATGATTTTCATTTTCAGCATAAGAAGCAATGCCATCAACTCTAATATTTACGTACTCCTGGAATATGGGCTGATTCTTTTGCAATTCTACAAATGGAATGAGAGCAAAGCCCCAAAATACATTTTTTGGGCTTTGTTAGGTGTGGCTATATGGATTGCTGATAACTTAATAATTAATCAAATTTTCCAAAACAATTCAATATTCAGGGTATTTTACTCCTTTGTGACTGTCTTTTTCAGTATTGACCTTTTGAACCGCATACTGGTATTCAATACGTCCCCACTGCTAAAGAATGCGATGTTCCTTATTGTCGTTACATTCCTTATTTATTATGGTTTCAAGGCTTATGTGGAATCCTTTAATATGATTCACCTGGGGCTAAGTAAAGAACTTTTGAAAACATTGTGGAAAATCCTCTATTTTGTAAATGTTTTTGCCAGCTTATTATATACAGCTGCGATATTATGCATCCCTACGAGAAAAAAATTTATATTACACTACTAATCGGAATAATCGTTTTGATGGCCCTCGTAGTATTCTTTGTCATCACTATTTTGCGATACCACCGTAAAATGAATAATTTGCGTAGGGAGAAGATTAAGGAAGAAATTAATTCCCTGGATAAGGAAAAAGAAAGGATTTCTTTTGACCTTCATGACGACCTTGGTGCCTCGCTCTCGGGCATTAAACTAAGACTCCACGGCCTGGGCGGCCTTGATAAGGTAAATTTTGATAAGGTGGTAAATATCGAAAATCAACTGGATGAAGTAATGAACCGCCTGAAAGCAGTAGCTGTTACCCTGATGCCGCGGATTTTGCAAAGGAGAGGGCTCGACAAAGCCTTGCAGGCTTTATTAAAAGAGTTTAGTAATACTACAGGCATCGAAGTTACCTATAAATGCACGGTGGATGCATTTAATGCGGACATTGCTGTTCATATTTACCGGATAGCCCAGGAAGTGTTGACCAATATTGCCAAGCATTCAAAAGCTTCGCATGTAACTTTTACGATTAGCAGGAACCGGCATAAAATTGAGCTCAACATTATAGATAATGGAATTGGATTTAACGTAAAAGCGGCCAGCCGGAACAATGGCGGTGGGCTTGGCCTGCAAAATATAACTGCAAGGGCCGAGTTGTTAAAGGCGGAAATCTTCCTTACGTCAGATAAAAACAACGGCGTAACCTATCAAATTGAAATACCTGCCGCATGAATAAAAAAATAAAAGTCATCATCGCTGATGACCATGTATTTTACCGGGATGGCCTTTGCAGCACCATTAATGCCGATATGGGTATGCAGGTAATAGCAGAAGCACGTGATGCAACACAGTTGTTGAAAATGGTGCGCAGCCTGGAGCCTGATGTCGTGGTCACCGACCTTCGAATGCCCGGGGATGGGATCAAGGCCATACAACAATTAAGTGAGGAAGGTTTTTTGAGGATCATTGCCATCTCTTCGTTTGAGAATGATGACCTGATAATTGAAGCGCTTGAAGCTGGTGCCCTGGGTTATGTAATGAAAAATGCTAACAGGGGAGAAATTGAGGAGGCAATTAAACTGGTATTTGATTTTATTCCTTACTACAGCCAGTCTACTTCCCCCGGATTATTGAAAGATATCCTTAAAAGTAATTTTAACCCTTATAAGGAACAAGAAACAGGAATATTTACCGAAGATGAACGCCGTATAACCACATTTATTTGTGAAGGAAAAACTACGGAAGAAATTGCCCGTATCCTTTTTTTGAGCACCCGGAAAATTGACAGGATACGAAGATCCATTTCAAAAAAGATGAACGTAAAAACGATTTCGGGGGTGGTGATTTACGCGGTTAAAAAAGGCCTTTATTCCGGGCCACCCTATTAAAAAGAATACTTCAGTATCCACCTCTTTTGGTAGTTTTCGCCGCCTCCATAATGGCGGCAATTTCCTGCCGGTAGTAAAATATTTTACCAAACGGATTGGTGAATGATATCTTGCCACTGGCCCGTATGTTACGAACTACTCGTTTACTAATGTTTAGTTCCTGAGCTACCTGGGGGCCATCCATATAGATATCATCAAACCGGGTTCCAGGTGGCAAAACGAAATCCATTTGTTTTCCTTCTTTTTTTACAATCAATTCTTTCTCAACTTTAAGTTTATGATTATTGCTTGATTTTTCTTTCATGGTAGTTTTTTATGTCATGAGCTGCACTGCTATTGGTGTCAGAAGTAAAATGTTGATGGTAAAAATCGGAAGTTGTTTTTAAATAAAAATGGTTAATCATCGCCAAAATTTACTGCGTTAATTGAATAGCAGGGTATATGCGGTAATAAGAAGTAATAAGCTGCACTTTGTTACCTTTTACGTCAATTTATGGTGATAAGTAGTAAAAAAATCATGGCGGCAATATCGCCGGAAAGGCCCCGTTATTATGGAGCTTTTCGCCGTGGTACTCAATTTGCAAAACGGCTTCTGGCAATGGTAATTTTATTTCTTAACCCCCAAAAATTTTAAATTATGGGAACAATTCAAAAGGGGATCCTTGGAGGATTCTCAGGAAAAGTTGGGACAGTAATTGGCGGAACCTGGAAAGGCATAGACTATATGCGCAGTAAGGGTAATAACCGCAACCTGAACCCCTCAGAAAAGCAGCTTACGCAGCAGCTTAAGTTTGCATTGATTATGCGCTTTGTTCAGCCAATGGCCGGATTACTGAATATCAGTTTCAGGGATTTTGCCATCAAGATGACAGGCATCAACAATGCTTTCGCCTACACTATTAAAAATGCTGTTACAGGAGTGTACCCTTCCTTTGCGATTGATTATTCAGTTGCATTGGTAAGCAGGGGCGACCTTCCCAATGTTCTTGGGCCAGCGGTAACATCGGGTGCAGGCAGCTTACTTACTTTTAGCTGGACGGATAACTCCGGCGTAGGTAAGGCCAAGGCGGCTGACCAGGCAATTTTGGTGGCATATTGCCCTTTGTTGAAACAAGCGGTGTACACCACTGCTGGCGGTATGCGCGGCGCTCTTACGGGTGAGCTAAACCTGTTGCCTTTTTCAGGGCTTGCTGTAGAAACCTGGATAGGCTTTATTTCAGAATCCGGTGTAAGCATTGCTAACAGCATTTTTACCGGGGAGGTTACTGTAAGCTAAAAGAGTATCTGTACTCCTGAAAGTTTTTACACTTTAAAGGCCGGCTTAAGACGGCCTTTATTTTTTTAATAAAATTTTCTGATTTTTAATCTTTGGTGTCCTTCAAATAAACCTAAGTATATAAATAGAATTTTAAATAAATTATTATATTTTGAATAAAAATTTTAAAATTTTTGTTAAATAAAGCAGCGAAAGGAATGTTATAAGTGTCATTAAGTGGTTACTCGGGTTTTGCCTATTGCAAAACTTATATTAATTAACAATTTTTTTGGTTGTTATAAAACAGCATATATTTGCAACCTTAAATTTAAACTATACACATGAGAAGATTTCTTGCACTATTTGCAGTGCTAATGCTCAGCGGAGTATTGGCTTCTGCCCAAGACCATTCTGTGAAAGGCCATGTAACAGGGCCTGATGGCAACTCTCTTCCAGGTATTACCGTACAGGTAAAAGGGAGTAATACAGCTACAGCTACCAATTCAAATGGCCAATTTGAATTAACTGTTCCTGCCAATTCTACTTTGGTTTTCACCGGGGTAGGTTTTTCAGAACAAAGCCTAAAAATAGGTGATCGCGGTGTTATTGATGTAACATTAGCTGCGGATACCAAAAGGCTGAATGAAGTAGTAGTTACTGCACTCGGTATTAAAAGGCAGGCCCGTTCATTAGGGTATGGCGCCCAAAGCGTTGGTACTAATGAATTGAACATTTCTAAACCGGTAACCATTGGAGAAGGGTTAACCGGCAAAGTAGCCGGCCTGCAGATTAATACCGTTGATAACGGGGTTGACCCTGGAATTCGCGTGGTTCTTCGTGGCTACCGCCACTTAAATGCCGATAACCAGGCACTGATTGTTGTGGATGGAATTGCTGTCCGAAGTAATTTTTTGAGCACTATCAATCCCAATGATGTAGCAAGCATTAACGTACTGAAAGGTGCGAGTGCTGCTGCTTTGTATGGAGTAGATGCCACCAACGGGGTATTGGTAATTACCACTAAAAAGGGAGGAGAACATGGTAAACCTAATATTGAATTCAATAACACGACCATGTTGGAAAGGGTTTCTTACATGCCAACTTTACAAAACCAATATGCTCCGGGTAGTGGGGAGACCGGGCCTTATGCGTGGGCACAGCCTTCGTTTGTACCCGATCCAAGCAAAGCCTACGATTACCAGAATCCTTATACAGGGCAAATAAATTATGTTCCATACGAAAATCAAAACTATGGTATGGAATTTAATGGTGACCCTAATCTTGGATATATTGGTGGACCAACAGCAGATTCTTCTTTTTTTAAAACACCTTTTAAAGCGGTAAGCCCTGATCCAAGAAGAAACTTTTTTCAGACTGGTTACAGGATTCAGAATAACCTGTCCTATTCAGGAGGCGACAGCAAAAATTCTTATTTCCTTTCTGTTCAGGATGTAAGCACTAAAGGGGTAGTACCCCAGGACCAGGGAAGGCGTACCAGCCTCTATTTTGCCGGGAAAAAGACCTACGGTAAATTTTCGGCCAACTATAATTTAAGTTATGCTCAAAGGTATTCTAATACGGTAGGAGGGGATTATTTCCAGAACCGCGGAGTATATTGGAACCTATTAAACCAGGGAGCTAATGTACCGTTGGAAGACCCTCGTTTAACTGACCCTAACAGTACCTTCTTTAATGACAATTATTACAATGCGTATTATCCAAACCCATGGTGGCAGATAAATAATTCGCGTGTAATTCAAAGAACTAATTATTTTACAGGGGTATTGCAAATGAGCCTGGAAGCTACTAACTGGTTGACCTTGTCTTATCGGGCAGGTACACAGTTTACAACTTTTAATAACAATAGTTATATCTCAGCGGTTAACTTTTCACCTTATGCGGTAAGTGATCCATGGGGCGCAAGCAATACTGCTTCGTCTATTGGCCTCCATAAAAATGGGGCTGCTTCTTACACCAATGCCAATGCGAGAAGTATTTCACAAGACATCCTGGCCACTTTCCATAAAAACATTGGAGATTTTGATGCCACTTTGATTTTGGGTAATACCATTGGAGAAAAGCCTTATGCTAATAATTATTCAGCTTATACAACGGTTAGTTCAGGGCAATTGTTTATTGATAATTTTTATAATACCAACTACCGTATTGGGGAATTACAAGGGCCGAATCCAATAGCAGGCACAGATCAAACCCAGCAGGGTGTTAATCAGACTCGCTTAATAAGCGGTTACGGGGACTTAACCCTTGGATATAAAAATGATTTATTTTTACATGGAAGTTTTCGCCGCGACTATTCTTCCTTACTTCCTAAAGGGAAGAATGCTTATAACTTCTGGTCTGCGGATGCATCATGGATATTTACAGATGCTATCAAATCCTTGCAAAACCAGAATTTGATCTCCTATGGTAAATTAAGGGTGGCTTACAGTAACACGGGCGATATCACTCTTTCACCTTACAATATTCAAAATGTGTTTGATGTAGGTACCGGTTTCCCTTTCGGTGGCCAGGCTGGTGTGTCTCTTAATGGCGCATATCGCAACCCGAACTTAGTTCCTGAAAAAACTGTGGAAAAAGAAGTGGGTCTGGAAGTAGGATTATTTAGTGGTAGAATTAATTTAGATGCAGATTACTATTACTCTTTAACCAGCGGCCAGACATTCCCGGTAAGTGTATCAGGGACTACCGGTTATTCAAGTGCTTATGTAAATGCTGGGGATGTAGTAAGCCAGGGTTTTGAAGTAGGCATAAATGCAACTGTAATACAAAATAATGTAAGCCGTTTCAAATGGGACCTGGGTGGCAACTTTACCTGGAACGGATCTAATGTGCAGTCATTGTACCAGGGAAGTAAAGATTTCAATATAGGAGGTTATACCGGACTGGTAGGTTCTGACCATGCAGTAGTTGGCCAGCCTTTCCCGGTACTTGAGACAGTGGATGTGCGCCGCGATCCAACTGGTAAAGTAATCATTGACCCGGCAAGTGGAGAACCTATTTTAGGCGATACGCTCCAGGTAGTTGGCCAGGTGAATCCGAAATATATGGTGAATGTTAACACCACAATAAGTTGGAAAAATTTCTCTTTTAATGCACAGGCATCTTACCAGGGAGGCAATGTTTTCTATGCCTATGTGGGTTCACAGCTTAATTTTACAGGGACTACGAAATTTACTACTCAAAACGGAAGGCAAAGCTTTATTTACCCTAATTCTGTTTACTTAGATAATGGTAAATATGTAGCAAATAACAAATATTACACAGTGGACGGAAATGCTAATTTCTGGACACAATCCGCTTATTCCCAAGCAGGTACTTCCTTTATTGATAATGCTGCCTTCTGGAAATTAAGAAACGTAAGTTTAACTTATGACTTCAAAGATGTGATCCAGAATGTTCATTGGCTACATGGGTTGACATTCTCTATAATTGGTAAAAACCTGATCATGCTTCGTCCATCCCAAAATGTTTGGACTGACCCTGAATTTAGTTATACAACTGCAAATAACCAGGGTATTACTAACTATGACCAGTTGCCTCCAACTCGTCAATATGGCGCCAGTGTAAATATTAAATTTTAAGTAACAAAAATTTAAGTTTATTTTGAATCATACAGATAACAAGGTTAATACCTTTAAAAAAATAAAAAACATGAAAAGATTATTGTATATTAACTTAATTTTTGCTACCCTGCTTTTTTCGACAGGGTGCAAAAAGGGGTTTTTGACTGATTTGGCTGTAAATCCCAATCAACCATCCCAAGCTCCTGCTTCTCTTATTTTGCCCCCGATCCTTACGGGGTATGCTGCTAACGTTTATTTTTCAGCGGGAACAATAGGCCTTTGGATGGGCTATTATTCCATAAGCGGCGGGTATTCTGTAGATAATAATACCATGACCTATTATGTAAGCGCTGCAGGGCCGAGTAATTGGGACAATATTTATAGTATTTTAAAAAACGCAGCCTACATTGAAACACTATCCGCAAGTGATCCAAATGGCTCCTATTCAGAAGCCGTAGCAAAAATATTGAAAGCTTACGGTTTCCAGATAATAGTAGATGGATATGGAACTGCTCCTTATTCGCAGGCATTCCTGGGTTCTGCTAACTTTTTCCCTAAATATGATGACGGGCAGTCCATTTATGATTCCAGTATCATGCAATTGGATAACGCGATTAACCTGATCGCAAACGCGCCGAGCACTACTACCAATTTGGGAAATAATGATGTTATGTTTGGGGGTGATATGACTCAATGGGCTAAGTTTGCGAATACTTTGAAACTAAGGTTTATTGTTCGCCAGTCTAATATAATTTCTGCATCCGATGCACAGGCTGAGATTGCAAAAACTGCCTCTACCGGGTATCTTACTGAAGACGCACAGGTAAACCCTGGTTATTTAAACACAGCAGGTAAACAAAATCCTTATTGGGGTTCTTATGGAGCTGATCCAGGAGGAAGTTTATACTCAGATGGGTATAATTACCTTCGCGGCGGTAGCGCGGCTGTTGAATTCTTTAAAAATAACAATGACCCTCGCTTATTTTTTGTTTATGCACCTGACAACTCAGCCCCTAATAATGCTGCTTTCTTTCAGGTTGACGATACTACTGATCATTACCATGGAGTTTATTACGGAGACAGGTCAACTGCTTCTGCCCAGGGAACCAAAGGCACGGTAGGCATAGGCCACGGAGTAATGAGTAGCTTTGATGCACCAGTCCCGTTAATGACGGCTTCCGAGAGCTATTTTTTGCAGGCAGAAGCGGCATTCAGGGGCTGGATAAGTGGTGATGCACAGGCTTTATATGAAGGCGGGATAACTGCTTCCTTTGAATATTTATATACTGCTGGTGGCAAAACTCTGGCTTCTGCAGATGCAGATGCTAAGGCTTATGATAGTACGAAGGCTGGTACAGTTAGCATTGAAAAAATCATTAATCAAAAATGGGCTGCCCTTGCAGGTATTAATAGCTTTGAAGCATGGAATGAATACCGCCGCACCGGGTTTCCTAACTTAACAGTTTTGCCTTTATCGGTATTCCCGGGCAACAGCAGAACAATTCCTACTAAGCTAATGTACCCGACTTCTGAACAAAATACCAACCAGGATAATTATAAAGCTGCGGTGGCGAAGGGAAATGATCCTCAAAGCACCAAGGTATTTTGGATGAAATAAAATAATATTTATTTATAAAGGGATTACCTTATAAAATTAAAATTGAACAAAATGAAACATACAAAAAATAAATATTTCAGGATACTGTTAATTGCCGGTTTGGTTTTCTCCCTGCAATCCTGCCTGAAAGATAATAATTATGCAGCTGATTTCTCAAAAGGGGCTCCGGCAGTTGAACTTCCTCTTGCTGCAAAGTATACTAATAAACCTTTTGCAGCATCTTTTGATATATCTATTACTCCAACTACTTATTATGCTGTTGTAAATGTAGCTTCTGTTGATAAACCCTCTTCTACTGTAACTGCTACTATCGGCATTGATTCTGCATTCCTTAACCAATACAATTTCAGCCAGGATTCAATAGCCAAGGCAGCCCAGGCTGCGTATTTAGCTGCAGATACAAGCAATACTGTAGATGATAGCAGTTATCCGCCGGATTACAGCCCTTTTGAATTATTGCCGGATAGTGCCTACCAGATTCCTTCTTTTGCTGCAACAATAAACGCTGGCCACCGCCAGGATTCCATACCAATTTTGATTTCTACATCTAAACTTGCTTCGGGGCATAACTATATTTTACCCATAACAATTTTGAGTTCTTCCCTGCCCATTAGCAACTGGAATCATCTACTGATTAATGTGGGTGCTAAGAATCAATATGATGGAAAATATGCATCGAGTGGTGTATTCACTCATCCGGCGTATGGAGTTTTGACTTGGGACTTTTCAAAAGGAATTACTCAGGAATTAGTAACTTCCGGAATTAGCAGTGTTTCAATGTATCCAACTATTACATCAATCGGCGCTTTTGGTGCGGAACTTGACATCACCGTTAATGCTGATAATTCGCTTGTAGAAGTTTTTAATGGGGCAACTACTCCCACACCGAATAGCGATCATTATGATCCAGATACCAGAACCTTTTATGTAAGTGGTGCTTATCTTGGTGGCTCAGGCCCGAGAACATATAAAGCTACCCTTAAATATACAGGCCCAAGGTAAATTAATTTTCATCTGATTCGTTGAGGCCATCTGAAAAGATGGCCTCTTTTATTATCTGTATTTATAGTAAACGGACAAATACTGTGCTTTTTTATTTTGTTTAAAATCAATAAGCGATTTTATTTTATTAGCCCCGTTGTTTGGGTTACTTTTGATAAAAAAATTATGCCCGATCAACCAACCGCACCCAATCAATTAAATATTGAAATTATTTGATATATTTCTTTTAAAGCCACGATAAATTATCTTCTTTAGTCCAAAGGAACAAAAGAATTCAGTCGGTTACAACACCATGGCCTTTTGTCGCTTCCCTTTCCCCAACAAAATAATCCTTATCGCGTGATTCATAATTTTAAAATCTAATGCCGGGAAATATTTTCCATGTAGATCATATCGTATTTCATTCTTTCTAACATTTCTTCTACTTCTACATTTTCAGCATAACTGAATTTTACCATTCCCCAACTCGTAATTCCCTGTTTTACTTCCAGAAGGATTTTATATTCAGGATGATTTTGGGATCACCCTATTGAAAATAATAGGTCAAACTGTATTATATTTGTATTAAACAGTTGGATAAAAGATGCCAGAGATTTCAAGATTTTATGGGATTATAGTTCAAATGTTCTTTAAAGACCACGATCCGCCTCATTTTCATATTGAATATGGAGAATTTAAAGTTGTGATAAATTTAAGCAATGAGGTAGTTAAAGGCTTGATGCCGAAGCGGGCATTAAATCTTGTTTTTGAATGGATGGATATTCACAAAAACGAAATTATGGAAAACTGGGAACTTGCTCAAAAGGGTAAACCTCTGAACAAAATAGAACCTTTAAAATAATCAAAATGAATGATGCGAATAATATTTGGATAGTCAGGGCCAGTTACATTAAAGAATATGAGATTGAACTTGAATTTAACAATGGCGTAAGTGGCATGGTTGATTTAAAAGATGATCTTGATCAACCAGTTTTTGAGCCTTTAAAAGACTTCAATTATTTTAAAGGCTTCAAATTGAATTCATGGACTATTGAATGGGGGAATGGAGCAGACTTTGCACCTGAATTTCTTTATGAAAAGGTAAACAGCACTGTATCCTGGCCTTAATTATAGAAGGCATATTATTGTAAACAAAAACACATATCACCAGCCAATCAGGCGTTCTGAGTTACAGTAGAAGGGAAACTAATAGAACGGTTCGTGTCACATGAACCAAGTTTGGCAACGTATTGAATAGAAACCCAACAGTTTTTTATTTTATTACCCCCTCCATTTGTTTTACTTTTGAAAAAAAATTATGCCCGATCAACCAACCGCACCCAACCAATTAAATATTGAAATATCAGAAGAAGTTTCGGAAGGTCAATATGCCAATCTTGCTATTATAACCCATAGCCATGCTGAGTTTGTGGTTGACTTCGTGAATGTAATGCCCGGCATGCCAAAAAGCAAAGTAAAAAGCCGGATTATACTTACTCCATCACACGCCAAGCGCTTTATGAAAGCCATGATTGAGAATGTAAAGAAGTTTGAAGCCGCAAATGGTACCATCCAGGATATTGAAGCGGTAGAATTACCTATGAATTTTGGTGGCCCTACAGCCCAGGCGTAAATTTTTTATATTTTCATAATGAAAATAAAAGCAAAGGAATACCAATTGGAAAGGCAAATATTACAATCAACCACATTTGAGCAAGCGGATGACCATGTTACTTATTGGAATGATAAAACAGAAACTGAAAGATTAAATGCAGCATGTTTTATTATCCATCAAATTTTTAACACCACTCCTTTTGATAAAGTTGACCTAAAATTTACTGATAAACGTAAACATCCTAATGGCTAATCTTTTTAATAAGGACTTTCAGGATTTTATTCAGGCACTTAATAACAATGAGATAAAATATATTCTTGTTGGAGGGTATGCAGTTATTCTTCACGGATATATACGGAGCACTGCCGATATGGATATTTGGGTTAAAAAGACAAAAGGCAATTATCAAAAATTAAAGAAGGCGCTAAATGAATTTGGAGCGCCTTCTATTTTGGAAAGTGAATTTCTAGGTGATGAATTTAATGTTTGGGGAATTGGAAGGGAGCCGAATAAAATTGAAATTATGAGCGAAGTAAAAGGATTAGTTTTTGATAGTGCTTACAAAGAAAGTACATTCTATCACCAGGGGAATCTCAGAATCCGGTTTCTCCATTTTAATCATTTATTAGAATCAAAAAAAGCGGCAGGAAGGTTTAAGGATAAAAATGATATTGAGCAATTAAATAAAAAGAAAAAAGTTTAACCACGAATATTTTATCGTTATTGTTTTCCACTTACCAAAAATTACATTAATCCTTCGTCAGCAAAACTATAATATCCTTCATCGCTCACAATCAGGTGGTCAATTACTTTTATATCTAAAAGTTTACCTGCACTTTTAAGTTTCGAAGTCAGTTCCTGGTCAGCAACGCTCGGCATCAGGCTTCCGGAAGGGTGGTTGTGGCATAGAACCAAAGATGTTGCCTGAACCTCAATCGCTTTTAAAAAAATAATTCTCGGGTCAGCAATAGTATGGTTTACGCCACCCTTACTGATGACTTCAAAATGTTTTACCTTATTGGAAATATTTAAAAAAACCACTGCGAAAACTTCATAAGGGTAATCCTTTAAAGAAGCTTTTAGAAAACCAGCCAATTCAGAACTTGAACTGACCCTTTTTTTTACAAGAAAATCAGACCCATGGCGCCTTCTTCCCAGTTCTAAGGCGGCAACTATAGTAACAGCCCTTGCTTCTCCAATTCCTTTTATAGACATCAAATCTTTTATAGAGACTTTTCCTAATTCATCAAGGTTATCGTCTCCTAATCTCAACACTTTTTTGGCTACATCTATGGCACTTTCTTTTCCACTGCCACTGTTGATTAATATGGCAAGAAGTTCTGAATCGCTAAGGCTTTCCCTTCCTTTCAATAAAAGTTTTTCCCTCGGCCGGTCGCCGGCTGCCCAGTTTTTTATGGAGGTGGATGGTTTGTTAGTACTTTCCATGAGTTAGAGTTTATTTCCAAAAATATTAATTATAATTTCGCTAAACTAATTATCTCCACAATTATTAAATATGCATTCTAACGTAAAACTCTTTTCGGGAACCGGGTCTCAATATCTTGCAAAGCAAATTGCACTAAGATTTGGAGAACCTTTAGGGAAAATAAATATTCAAAAATTCAGTGATGGTGAAATTGGGGTTGAATACCTGGAAAGTATTCGCGGCCAGTTTGTTTTTTTGATTCAAAGTACTTTTTCTCCAACTGATAATTTGATGGAATTATTATTAATGATTGACGCGGCCAAACGGGCTTCTGCTTATAAAGTAATCGCAGTGATTCCTTATTATGGCTATGCACGGCAAGACAGGAAAGACAAGCCTCGTGTGGCAATCGGTTCAAAATTAGTGGCCAATATGCTTGTGGCTGCGGGCGCTGATAGAATTATTACCATGGATTTACATGCTCCGCAAATACAAGGCTATTTTGATATTCCGGTAGACCACCTGGATTCTTCGGCGATTTATATTCCATATATTGAAGACCTCAATCTTGAAAATCTCACTTTCGGAGCTCCTGATGTGGGAAGCGCTAACAGGATTCGGGAAATAGCCAGTTATTTTGAAGTGGACATGGTTATTTGCGACAAACACCGCCGAAGAGCCAACGAAATTGCAAGCATGGTAGTGATTGGTGATGTTACTGACAGGGACATTGTATTGATTGATGACATCTGCGATACCGGAGGTACGCTTTGTAAAAGCGCTGGCTTATTATTAGAAAAAGGAGCGCGAAGTGTACGCGCATTTTGTACTCATCCTGTATTGAGCAATAATGCTTATGAGAATATTGAAAATAGTGTGTTGGAAGAATTAGTAGTTTGTGATACGATTCCCATCAAAAAAAGGATTGATAAAATAAAAGTCGTTTCAGTAGCTGACCTATTTGCGGTGGCTATTCGCAATGCGGTTGAAAATAAAAGTATCAACAGCCTTTTTATAAGAAGTAAAATGCATAAAAAGAATATGTCTAATTAGTTTGTAGTTTGTAGTTTTTAGTTAGTAAACCAACTTTTAATTCAAATTTCTATTTTGAAGTTGAATGTTGATGGCAGTCTTGGAAAATAAGAATAATAGTTTTTTATTTGCTTACTGTCACTAACTATAAACCATAAACTATGAACTAAAACCCCTACCTTTGCGCCTCAAAAAAATAAAATAATTTAATAATGAAAACAATTACAATCGAAGGACAACTCAGGACCGAATTTGGCAAATCAGCCACCCGCCAACTTCGCTCTGAGGAAAAAGTGCCAGCTGTAATTTACGGAGGTGCAAAGGAAATCAATTTTTCTGCTCCGGCATCAGCTTTTAAAAACATAATTTATACGCCGGACTTTATGTTGGCAGATATTTCTGTTGATGGCAATTCTTACAAGTGCGTTTTAAAAGACTTACAATTTGGTAAAGTGAGCGACCAATTGATCCATGTAGATTTTTTAGAATTGATTGCTGAAAAAAAAGTTACTGTAAATATTCCTTTAAAATTTACAGGCGTTCCTGATGGAGTGAAAGAGGGCGGAAAACTAGTAGTAAAAATAAAATCTTTGAAAGTAAAAACCCTTCCCAGTCATTTGCTGGAAAATATTGAAGTTGATATTACCGATTTGAAACTGAATGAAAACATTAGGGTGCAGGACGTAAAGCCTGAAAATATGGAAGTGATGAATTCACCGCGAATTCCGATTGCGTCTGTAACCATGACACGCCAGTTAAAACAAGAAGAGTCAAAAGTAGCTCCTGCTGCTGCCGGTGCCGCTGCTCCTGCCGCTGACGCAAAAGCCGCTCCTGCAAAAGCCGCTCCCGCAGATGCAAAAGCAGCCTCTTCAAAAAAATAAATTATTAATTTTGACATAGTGCCCTCCTAAGCGGGGGCATTTTTATTTATAGTATCATTTCTAAATCGCTAACTATAAGTTTTGCGTACATTTGCACACTAATTTTAAAAACGGGTATGGATAGAAATACGGTCATAGGCTTTGCATTGTTAGCTCTCTTATTTATTGGGTATTTCTATTATTCAAAAGAGGGCCAAATGGCCGCCGAACAACAAAGGCAACATATACAGGATTCTCTTGACAAGTTGAAACCTAAGCTGGATACAACGGCAAAATTGCAAGCATATAAAGATTCTGTTATTGCCAAAAAAGATACTTTAGCTTCGGCTTTTAAACAAGATACTACCGCAAAAGAGCAATTAATTACTGTAGAAAATAAATTGCTAAAAATTACTTTTTCTAATAAAGGCGGCCAGCCAAAAGAAATTTTAATAAAGAATTTTAAAACTTTTGATGGCAACCCGCTCGTTCTGCAGGATGGTAGTTTTAATAATATTTCTTACCCTGTACATACGGGTAACAATCAAATCTTCCAAACCTCCGATCTTCTTTTTACACCATCAGCTATTCAACTAAATTCAGATAGCAGCCAGGTTATCACATTTACTTTACAAACCAATTCAGGGGAATCAATCCAGCATCAGTATATTTTTAAACCGGATGATTATATGATCGGGTTTAATATAAAACTGAATGGAGCTAACCAGTTAGAGCCTCAAAATACCATCGACTTATTGTGGCAGGCAAAGGCAATTCAGAAAGAAAAAGATATTAACTGGGAAACACAACAATCACATATTTCATTTGTAGAAAATGGCGATTATGACTTTGAACATATTGTAAAAGGTAAGGATGATAATAAAAAGTTTGACAAACCTGTTGATTGGCTTGCATTAAATCAGCAATTTTTTGCTGCTGCGATTGTAGCAAAAAATAAATTTAATTCTGGCGAAATAAAATGGCAATCACCCGATGATACAAGTTTACATACCGTTGCTACAGCCACAGCTAATTTAAAATTAAGCATTCCGGCAGGCAATGATGCCGTTGTTCCATTGGAATTATTTTATGGCCCCAGTAATTATAAAATATTAAAGTCGTACGGAAATCAAATGTATAACATGGTTCCTCTCGGAAGTGGAATCCTTGCCTTTGTAAAATACATTAACAGGGGCTTTATCATGCCTGTTTTTGATTTTCTTTCCAGCAAAATTGCCAGTTACGGACTGGTGATTGCTTTACTTACTATCATCATCCGTTTATTGATTTCGCCACTTACATATCAGAGTTATTTAAGTGGAGCCAAAATGAAATTATTAAAACCTGAACTGGAAACATTAAAGGCAAAATTCAAGGACGATAAGCAGGCTTTTGGAATGGAACAAATGAAATTATACAAAAGCGCTGGCGTTAATCCCTTAGGCGGATGTATTCCGGCTGTATTCCAGGTCCCGATTTTCTTTGCGCTATATGATTTTTTCAACTCGAATATCGCCCTTAGGCAACAAAGTTTTCTATGGGCAAAGGATCTTTCTACATATGATTCCATTTATCACATTCCATTCAATGTTCCTTTTTATGGGGACCACATAAGTTTATTCACCATTACTGCTGCGATAACAAGCATGTTGATATCGGTATATGGAATGAGCAATATGCAGGACAACAGTAATCCTGTAATGAAGTATCTTCCCTATATCTTTCCGATTGTATTAATAGGCGTTTTTAACCGTATGCCTGCCGCTCTTACCTGGTACTATACAGTTTCAAACACCATCACATTGATCATCCAATTGGTGATTCAAAAATACATTATTGACCATGATAAAATAATGGCTAAGCTGCAGGAAAATAAAAAGAAACCTGTTGCCAAAAGCAAATGGTCGGAAAAGGTATCCGCCATGCAGGAATCAAATGCGAAGTTAAAATCCATGAAGGAGAAAAGTGATTCTTTAAAAAAGAAAAAGTAACGAGGTTGCAACTATTAATGAGATAATAATATCTTTATCACTGAATTACCATCAATTAATAAATTTATTATGAAATGCTTATTTATTATATTTCTTTTTTCATTTGTATTGATTTCATCTTCAACCACGGCTCAAAAATCGTTTACTGAAGGAACACTGGTTTATAATATGTCCGTAGAAACAGGAAGTGGAGAACCTAAAATTGCTGATATGTTCGATGGTGCCACTACCACTATTTATTTAAAAGGTATGATCAGCAGGACTGAATTGGTAAGCAGCCTTGGCAGCGAAGCTACTATTTATAATGCTTCAACTGGAAGTGGCGTAATTTTAAAAGATTATAGCGGCCAGAAATTAATGATAACGCTTACTTCACAAAACTGGACACAAAACAATAGTAAATATGAAGGTATTGTATTCGAAAATACAGGCACTACCGAAAATATAGCTGGTTTTAGCTGCAAAAAGGCAATTGCTAAATTGAAGAATGGAGAAAGTTTTACAGTTTATTATACTTCTGAAGTAAATGTGGCTAATAAATCCTACGATTCACAGTTTAAAACATTACCCGGCCTTCCTGTTCAATACGAAATGCAATCGGGTAAAATGATATTGAAATTTACGTTGGCTTCTATAAGCTACAATCCTGTTCCATCTTCTAAATTTGAAATTCCAAAATCAGGCTACAGGGTTCTTACTTATGATGAAACAAAGGCAAAATAATAATTTATCAAATGTCTCTTCCAGTAAACAAACTTATAAAGAGGATTCTTATTTTCTACTTAATACAAAAGCCTGCAATTGCAGGCTTTTAAAATTTTATAAGATAAATTTTAAATTATCTTCTCGATCTAATAATCAGCTTATATCCATTCTTTTGAGAATATTCAGGAATTAATATTTTTTGTTTGTAAGGTAAAATATAAACAGTATTTCCTTTTTTGTAAGAAACATATGCTTCGCTCACCATACTATTACCAATAATTTGTTGATTGGTAAAAAAACTTCCCCGGTAAGTAAGCCCCGACTTTAAATTAAACGGAATAGAATTTTTCAAGTTACCGTTTGTCTCAATATTCAGGAGGGTTCTGTTCTTTTTCACAAAACCTCCTCTGTCTGCAAAAGCAAAAAGGCATACTCCAGTTGCCAATACTATAACCGCTATTATTTTGGAATACTTTGTCATTGAAATTGTGAAAGTTTTATTATAAGTACAAAATTAAGAAACTTTTATGAGAATACGAAGCCATTCATCACTTTTTTCAATAACCTACGATAAAATATCAAAATTGGTTTTATTTTAAAATAATCAGTACTTTGTATAATAAGCTAAAAGATTATGAAAGAAAACCCTTATCGGCAGGAAAAAGAGGAAATGAAAGAACTGCTACGGCAATATCATAATTTTAAAACCGGAAAGAAATTTAGTTTTATTGAAGAAGAATCTTTTCAGCAATTGATTGATTACTTCGATGAAAACGAAGATTTACCTGCGGCATTGGAAGCTGCAAACTTTGCGATCGGCCAGTTTCCATATTCTTCTAATTTGTTTGTAAAAAAAGCAGACATTTTAATTGCGTTACAAAAATACCACGAAGGCCTTGAATATTTAAGCAAAGCAGAAGTGCTGGATAGCAATGATATAAATATTTATATTTTAAAAACTGATGCTTTCCTGGCATTGGATTTTCAGGAAAAAGCCGCTGCTTTACTGGAAGAAGCCGTGATTGTATTTGAAGGTGAAGACAAAATAGAATTGCTTTTTGAACTGGCTGATGTGTATGACGATTACGAAGATTTTGAAAAAGTTTTTAATTGCCTCCGGCTGATTCTTGAACAGGAACCTAACAATGAAGAAGCGCTTTATAAAATTTGTTTTTGGACAGATTATACTGGAAGAAATGAAGAAAGTATCGAACTGCATCATAAAATTATTGATGAATTTCCATATTCTCATTTGGCATGGTTCAACCTGGGAACCGCTTATATGGGATTGAAATTATATGAAAAGGCAATTGATGCGTATTCATATGCAATCGCGATAGACGAAAAATTTGATTACGCTTACCGCAATTTAGGCGATGCTTTCCTGAGATTAAAAAAATACAGGGATGCAATTGAAGCGCTGCAGAAAGTTTTAGAACTTGGGATGCCTGAGGATGTCATTTATGAAGCCATAGGATATTGCTATGAAAAATTGAAAAACCCTGCCCAGGCGAGGTTTAATTACCGAAAGGCTGTCCATTTAAATTCAACCAGGAGCCAGTTGTATTATAAAATAGCTTTAACTTATATGCAGGAAGGTTATTGGGAAAGCGCTGTAAAAAATCTCGAAAGTTCCCTAAATATTAGCAAATCGCACCCTGAAGTTTATTATTCCCTTGCACTTTGTTTTATGGAACTCGATAGAATAAAAGATGCTGTAATCCACTTTACCCGTTTTATAAAAGCGCGCCCTAAAAATGTAAAAGGTTGGAAAGAACTAATTAAATGCCTTTATGATTCAGAATATTTTGAAGAGGCGTTGGAACAAGTTTACAATGCGCAAAAAAATACAGGGTATAAACCTATTTTTACTTATTATAAATCTGCTGTACTTTTTGAACTGAACAAATCAAAAGAAGCCATATTACAATTTCATTTGGCAATAAACGAAGCTCCATTTTTAGTTAAACAATTCATCCAGTTGAATCCTTCATTATTGCAAAATCCGGCAATTGCTGAAATTATCAGCCATCATAAAAATTTAATTAAAAAGAAAAGGAAATAAAAATTGTACTACCAATCAATTACTTGTGTGCTGTTTAAAGTTTTTTCTACATCTTTGCAAGAGCCAACTATATTTGCCCATCTCAAAAGCAAAAAATGAATTTTAATCTTAATCAAATTCCTAAAAGGGTTGAAAAGCCAAGGAAATATGGTATTACAATGATAATGGATAAAGGCCTAAGCATTGAAGAAGCCAGGAATTTAATCAGCGCTGCCCATCCACATATTGATATTATTAAGCTTGGTTTTGGAACGGCTTATGTTACGCCCAATCTGCGCCAGAAAATTGAATTGTATCAGTCATTTGATATTCCCGTTTATTTTGGAGGAACCTTGTTTGAAGCATTTTTAATAAGAAACCAATTCAACGATTATATTAATCTTTGTAAGGATTTCGATGTTACTTATATGGAAGTGAGCGATGGTTCCATCACCATTCCACATACAGAAAAATGCGGATACATTGAAAAACTGATTAAATATGGAACAGTGCTAAGCGAAGTAGGAAGTAAAGACGCCGCGAATATTATGCCGCCCTATAAATGGATTGAGCAAATGCATGCCGAGCTCGAAGCAGGAGCATCTTATGTAATAGCGGAAGCCCGTGAAGCCGGAAACGTAGGCTTATACAGAGATAGCGGAGAAGTAAGGCAGGGTTTAGTAAATGAAATTTTAACCCGTATACCCGCGGAAAAAATTCTTTGGGAAGCACCACAAAAAGCGCAGCAACTTTATTTTCTGGAATTGGTAGGTTGCAATGCCAACTTAGGAAATATAGCCCCTTCAGAAATTATTCCCCTGGAAGCGATGCGTATTGGGCTTCGTGGCGATACCTTTCATCTTTACCTTGATAAAGAAAATGCATAATGAAAACCTACGGCTTAATTGGCCGTTCATTAGGCCATTCATTTTCTGAAAAATATTTTTCTGAAAAATTTCAAAAGGAAAATGTTCAGGATTGCCAATACCGCAATTTTGAAATAAAAAATATTCAAGAGGAAATTCCAGAATTAAAAAGGAATTTTGAGCTGGAAGGTTTAAATATTACCATTCCTTACAAAACAGAAATTATTTCTTTTCTTGATGAGATGTCTGATGAATGCAGGCAAATTAACGCTTGCAATTGTATCAAAATAAAAGAAGGAAAATGGGTGGGGTTTAATACAGATGTTACTGGATTTGAAAAATCTTTTATTCCTCATTTAAAACCATTTCATAAAAAAGCGTTGGTTCTTGGCACGGGCGGCGCTTCCAATGCAGTGGCTTTTATCTTGAAAAAATTAGGCATTGATTTTTTAAAAGTTTCGCGCAGTGAGAATCAATCAGCTTCTGTAATTTCTTATGAAGATATTTCTGAAGAAAAAATGAAGGAGTTTGAAATAGTGATTAATACAACTCCTCTCGGAACTTTTCCAAATGTAAATGAATGCCCACCTTTGCCTTATGAGTCGGTATCTGCCCAACATTATTTTTTTGATTTGGTCTACAATCCACCAAAAACTTTATTTCTTTCTTTAGCGGAAAAACAAGGAGCTATTATTGAAAATGGATCGCAAATGCTTGCCATCCAGGCTGAGGAAAGCTGGAAGATTTGGAATTCATGAATTTATTAAATTTACCAGTAAACAAACAAATTTACCTAATTCTTATTTTGCTAAGAAACAAGAATTGATTTTAATTCTTCAGGAACGGAACTTACTTTTTTTATTGTATAATCGTAACAAACCATTCCTGTTTTGGCCAATGCAATTAATATTTCCTGTTGATTTCGTTTTGTAGAAATTTTATAAAAAAGCTCAAAAGATACCCTTGATATTTCCCCACAATAAAGTGTTACTTCCAAAACATCTTTATAAAAAGATTCATTTTTATATTCTACCAAAAGTTCACTCATGATAAGTGAGGTTCCGGCAACATTCGATTCTGTAAATCCATGCTTGTTTAAGAATTGAACACGCGCCTCGTGAATAATTTCAACAATGGCATTATTTCCTAAATGATTGGCATAATTGATATCGGTAATTCGAACAGAAATTGAAAAAGAAGCAATTTCCTTTTGAGGAAGGTCAATTTTTAGGCGGCCCATATAAATTTGAAATATTATTGCAATTTATCGTTGTTAGAAGCATTTTGTACGAGATCTGCAAGGCCTGCGGAAGTAGGTGAAATAGTGCTGCTTAGCATTATCTGTTGCCATTTACAGATCTTGTCGCTCCAAACTGGCCGTGGTGGAAATTCTTTGTCAGCATAAACAATTAACGTGGCTACTTTCGGAGAAATTTTTACCGGTTTCCCGTTTGGCCCTTCTATGGTAAGATATTTTGTGTGAATGTTTGTTTCTCTTAAATCATTAGAAACGATTTCTTTTTTTTCTTTTGGATTATGAATAATCGATTCTAATATTTTTTGATTTAGAAACATAGAATCTTTCATTTTTTGAGGTGATATTGGGTTTTCTTTAGTAGCAACATTTCCCGTCGAATTGGAAATTTTCTCATTTTTAAAAAATAAAGAACCTAAAAAAATAATTACTACAGAAACCGCTGCTGCTGTGGCATAAAAAATAAACTTCGATTTTCTATGATGCGAAATGTTGATCACTTTTTCACTTTGCATCCCTTCTGAAATACGGTTCCAGATTTCCTCGGGGGGAGGAGTTTCATAATTATAAAGTTTATTTTTAAAGTTTTGCATCTTTTATTTATCTAAAAAATTACTACTCTTACTAATAACTAATTCCGATTCGTACTACCAATTCCCGCCTCAATCATTTTTTTCAAAACTCCTTTTGCCCTCGCCAGTTGCGATTTACTTGTGCCTTCTGTAATTCCCAACAAATCTGCAATTTCTTTGTGTGAGTATCCTTCTACCACATGTAAATTAAAAACCTGTTTGTATCCTGGCGATAATTTATTTACAATGTTCAAAATATCTTTCGTTGCTAAAGAATCCAAAGCATCCAATTCCGAATCTTCAATTGTGTTCTCCTGCACTTCGGTTACGTTATACAACTTTACTTTTTTCCTGTAATGTTCAATTGAGGTGTTTATAAAAATACGCCTTATCCATCCTTCAAAAGACCCTTCTGCCCTAAACTTAGATAAACTTTTATAAACTTTTATAAACCCTTCCTGCATCACATCGTTTGCATCTTCTGTATTTTCCGTATAACGGAGGCAAACTCCATACATTTTGGGGGAAAACTGATCATAAAGTAATCTCTGCATTTGTGCGTCCCCTTCTATGCATCCTTTTATTAAGTCGCTTTCTGAAGGTATATGGTTGCTTGTTGCAGTCAATTTTTATAATGATTTTCTAAATTTATTTTTCTTTAAGATATCGGATTATTTTTCAAATAATAAATAAGCTTCTTCATAGCTTTATTCCGGTGGCTAAAAATATTTTTTTCTTCCATTGCCATTTCAGCAAAACTCTTGCTTGATCCGTCCGGAACAAAAATGGCGTCGTAGCCAAAACCTGAATTGCCTCTTCTTTCAGCAATAATAGTGCCTTTGCATATGCCTTCAAAAAATTTCTCTTCTCCATTGCTGATAAGGCATATTACCGTTCTAAACTGCGCTTTGCGATTTTCTTTTCCTGCTAATTTACTTAAAAGTTTATCAATGTTTTTTTCAAATAGCCTTTCGTCTCCTGCATACCTTGCACTTTTTACGCCTGGTTCTCCGTTCAATGTTTCCACTTCCAGGCCTGTATCTTCAGAAAAACAATTCTGCTTTTTTAAATTATAAATTACGTTTGCTTTCTCACGGGCATTTTCTTCCAAAGAATCAAAAGGTTCGGGAATATCAATATCAATTCCGGATTCATTTAATGACAAAATTTTAAACTCCTTATCCAGGATAGCCCTTACTTCTTCAACTTTATTTTTATTGTTGGTGGCAAATATGATAGTATTCATTTCAGAGAAATAATTTTTGAAGGCAAACCCACAGTTCTTTCTTTAAATTTTTATTATTTACAAACTCTTTTAAAGAAGGGGCAGATAGGTAAAATTGTTGGTGAAATGGTTGTATTTGGAAATAGGGGATGGCAAAAGGAAGCCCGAGTTCAGTTGTCTCAATTCCAAAAATTAATATTTTCTTTGGCTTAAACTTATCGTTGAAATCCTGGTAGGTTTTTTTATTTGAATTAAAATTAACCAATGCAATATCGGCCATTGAAAGTTTGCACGCTATAATTAAATTGGTTAAGAGTGCCATTTCCTCTTCAGGTAAAAATGCAGCGTCTGAATTGCTAACCAAAAAAAGAATTTGCTTTTGATTATCGCCTAAACTTTTGATTTCTGATTTTATCAGAGAATCAGTTATAATTTCAGATGTTGTGCCTGCGATGAGATTATGCTTAAATAAAATCTCACAGGTTTGCCCAGAAAGTTGAATATTATCCAAACTCATTAAATTAATTACCTCCTTTTTTTTCGTTTCTTTGTAGCAAATTTAAAGATTATGACCGCTACAGAAGATTTTAAAATTACAAAAACAACAAAAAGTAAGCTCTCTTCTTTGGATCTAAATAATATTCCCTTTGGTAAATATTTTACAGATCACATGCTGGAAGCCAGTTATGCAAACGGAGAATGGGGTTTAACAGAAATAAAGCCATACCAGCTAATTATGATTGACCCTTCCTGTTCTGCAATTCATTATGGGCAGTCGATTTTTGAAGGAATAAAAGCATATAAAAATCAGCAAGGGCAACCTTTTATTTTCAGGCCTGAGGATAATTTTAAAAGATTTAATAAATCGGCACGAAGAATGGAAATGCCGGAAGTACCGGAAGAAATTTTTATGGAAGGAATGAAACAGCTAGTAAAGCTCGACCAGGACTGGATTCCAAATAAGCCTGAACATTCTCTTTACATAAGGCCTTTTATGTTCAGCACTGATGACGCAATTGGTGTGAAACCGGGGCTGACATATAAATTCATGATTATTTTAAGCCCAACCGGCCCTTATTATAGCGCTCCGATGAAAATTTATGTAGAAGAAAAATATGTAAGAGCTGCTCCGGGAGGAGTAGGTTTTGCAAAAAACGCGGGAAACTATGGAGCAGCAATGCATGCTACGGCAGAAGCGAAGAAAAATGGGTACGACCAGGTATTATGGATGGACGCAATCGAACACAAGTATGTTCAGGAATGCGGAACAATGAATGTATTTTTTATTATTGGCAAAAAGGCCATTACGCCATCGTTGGAAGACACAATCCTTGCTGGGGTTACAAGAGACAGCGTTATCACATTAATTAAAGATATGGGAATCGAGGTAGAAGAAAGGCCATTAAGTATTGACGAAATTATAAGTGCTTATAAAAAAGGGGAATTAAACGAATTATTCGGAACGGGGACTGCCGCTACCATTTCTTTAATAAAAAAATTGTGTTACAGAGATTTTATAATGGATTTTGATACAGAAAAATGGAAAATAGCGCCGGAAGTGAAACAGAAATTGAATGAAATAAAAGAAGGGAAGACAGAAGATAAATACGGATGGCTGATAAAAGTTTAAGTGGAAACTCTAAAATGAATAGTGAGAATTTCAATAGTAAACCAACATAAAAGGTTGATTTTTGTTTTATGAGAATTTGTTTTTGCCTTGTAGTCAAATAATTTTGGTATTTAACAAACCGACACTTACCTTTGCCGTCCAAAAAAATCAGGGTAAAAACAATGCCTACCATTCAACAATTAGTAAGAAAAGGAAGAACAATTATTAGAGCAAAAAGCAAGTCCAGAGCGCTTGATAGCTGCCCTCAGCGTAGAGGTGTTTGCACAAGAGTTTATACTACCACTCCTAAAAAGCCGAATTCAGCTTTGAGAAAAGTAGCTAAAGTTAGGCTTACCAATAAAATTGAGGTAATTGCATATATACCAGGTGAAGGCCACAATTTGCAGGAACACTCAATCGTGTTGTTGCGTGGCGGTAGGGTAAAAGACCTTCCTGGTGTACGTTACCACATTGTACGCGGCAGCCTTGATACCGCGGGCGTAAAAGACCGTAAACAAAGCCGTTCTAAATACGGAACCAAGAAAGAAAAAGCAAAAAAATAACAAATTATCAATTTTAAAATTGATAAACAAATCAATAAAGTACAATGCGTAAAGCACAAGCAAAAAAACTTCCGTTAGCACCTGATCCTAGATTTCAGGATAAACTGGTAACCCGTTTTGTAAATAATTTAATGTGGGAAGGTAAAAAAAGTGGGGCCTACACTATATTTTACGATGCGATTGATAAAGTTTCTAAAATTACTGGTGATGAAGGTTATGAGGTTTGGAAAAAGGCATTGACAAATGTAACTCCGGGAGTAGAGGTAAAAAGCCGTAGAATAGGTGGGGCAACCTTCCAGATTCCGTCCGAAGTGCGTGCCGATAGAAAAGTGTCACTAAGCATTAAATGGCTTATTAAATACAGCCGCGATAGAAACGGGCGAAGTATGTCAGAAAAACTGGCTAATGAAATAGTAGCAGCAAGCAAAGGCGAGGGAGCAGCTTATAAAAAGAAAGAAGATACTCACCGGATGGCAGACGCTAATAAAGCATTTGCACATTTCAGGACCTAACAAAATAATTATTAAATAGTAAACCCTTTCTGTTTTTCAGGAAGGGTTTTTGTTTATTTAGAAATATTTTTTAATAAATCTAAAATATTGGAAACGAAATAAGGAGAAATCCACTTACCTATTTTAAATCACTGGCCGCTTTAGGTAAGCTGATTTATAATGAAGCTACCATCCATAGAATCGAATAAAAATACTAAAAAGTTAAAGGCTTTTCATTCAATGTATGGCGTTAATACAAAAATGCAGATTAAAAAATGACCTTGCAATTTTTAATATTAGCTGGTTCATAGTAATGTATTTTTATTTCCAAATCAGTTTAATACAAAAATTTAGAAATAAAAATTTGAACTTTCCTAGTAGCGAAATTGTGATAATCTACTAAAAAAGTTTGAGTTTGCTCGACTTGAATGTGTGATTTTTAGACAAAAAAAATCCTCTTCATAAAGATGAAAAGGATTTAAAAATCTGATATCAAAAAATTCTTAATAATTCTTACTGTAACCGCCGCCGCCGCTTCTACCGCCGCCGCCGCCATAACCGCCGCCGCTTCTACCGCCGCCGCCGCCGCCATAACCGCCGCCGCTGCTTCTACCGCCGCCGCCGCCATAACCACCTCCACCGCCGCTTCTCTTGAAGCCGCTGCCTTCCGGCCTTGGTTGTGATTCGTTAACAATTAGTTTACGGCCTTGAACTTCGCTTTCATTTAATGTAGCGATAGCAGTTTTAGCTGCCTCATCGTCTTCCATTTCAACAAAACCAAATCCTTTGCTCCGGCCTGTGTTTTTTTCTTTAAGAATTTTTGCACTTGAAACAGTACCATATTGGCTGAATAAGTTGCTTAAATCGTCATCAGTCATTGACCAACTGAGGTTTCCTACGTAAATGTTCATTGTAAAAACTTTTGTTTAAAAAATTATAATAAATATTAATGAATCAGTAGCTACAATGAACTGAAGAAATCTTTAAGGAGAACATCAGCCAAAAGAAAAACAAACTAAACCATTAACGAAGTATAAAGGTAATCTTTTATTTCATATAATATTATATTCTCAAAAATATTTTTCTTTAACATTTTTAATGAAAAAAGAGTGGCTTAGCTAGCTGGATAATATCAGAAGTTTTTATTTTTTATATTTGATGAAATAATTGCTTTGAAAAAAATCTTTTTTGTTGTTCTTATTTATTTTCAGATAACGGTGTCTTTTGGCCAAACTAAATATTTTCAACAAAAAGTAAATTATAAAATTGAAGTATCATTAAACGATTCATCAAATACCTTAGATGGTTTTGAAGTAATGAGTTACACTAATAATTCGCGTGATACTCTTGAATATATCTGGTTTCATCTTTGGCCAAACGCTTATAAAAATGACCGCACTGCATTAAGTGAACAATTGTTGCAACTCGGAAGAACTGATTTTTATTTCAGCGGAGAATCAAAAAGAGGGTATATTAATCGTTTGAATTTTAAAGTAAACGGTAAAACCGCCGTTCTCGAAGATGATTCTTTATATATTGATGTGGCCAAATTAATTTTGCCTACCCCTTTGCTTCCGGGAGAAACGATAAATATTTCTACTCCTTTTCATGAAAAAATTCCTTTTAATTTTTCCCGTGGCGGGCACGTGGGTAAAGCTTTTCAAATTACACAATGGTATCCTAAGCCAGCGGTTTATGATAACAAAGGATGGCACCAGTTTCCATATCTTGACCAGGGTGAATTTTATAGCGAATTTGGAAATTTTCATGTGCAAATTACAGTGCCTAAAAACTATATTGTAGCTGCCACAGGCGAATTACAAAACCAGGACGAATTAGAATGGCTGAAAGAGAAAGCAACTGGGAATGAGTTGCCAGGTATTAAAAGAAAAGAATCAGTAATTAGTACTTCGGAACCTTTTATTGAGAAGGCCTCTAAATCTAAAGAAAAGAAAAAAATAAAAATACGGTATCAACCAACTAGATCG
>Ga0207933_1000557_pt1 | contig 35489 bp, 23 predicted proteins | sample NGESurdeep092012_4_FD_184488 | JGI IMG/M metagenome (GOLD analysis project Ga0207933, IMG submission 184488) | Arctic peat soil microbial communities from Barrow, Alaska - NGEE Surface sample F53-3 deep-092012 (SPAdes) | ecosystem: Environmental > Terrestrial > Soil > Wetlands > Peat ... | reverse complement strand
AGAGAGATTGTTGATAGCCATATTCTGCTGCGCTGCCTGGAAGTCTTGCAGGAAGCCGTTATTGAGGGTATTGACCTCGTTGTAGTTGAGGTTGAGCCAGTCGTGGAGAGTGCGGTTTCCAACATACCGTATCTCAATGGCACTGTACCTGCTCAGCTGCCGCTGATAGCCCAGCGTCCATGACTCGGTATAGGGTTGCTTGATGTGTGGGTCGATCGCCGCCACTCCGCCCGCACCCTTGAAGAACAGGCTGGCCTGGTCGATCGTCGGCTGGTAGGTCGCGGGTGTTTGCAGGAGAGTTGGAATCACCCCCGCCGCTTCCGTCGATACATTGATGCAGCTCTGGATAGCATCGGGACACGCCGTCTGCGGATCGGTCACTCCCGGCACATAGCCCGCCGGCGCCACAAGATTCACCGTTCCAGGAGTGAAGAACTGCGGACCTACACTGTTGCTGGCCGAGGTGCTTCCACTATTGAAGAAGTTGTATCCCCCGTTGGAGGCGTTGTTCCAGAAGTTCTGTCCGCCTTCGGTGTAGTTCTTGATTGTGTAACTGCCGCGAATCACGCTTTTCCCCTGGCCAAGAAGCCGGCCGATCCAGGTATCCGATGAGCTCGGGTTCCAGGCAAAACCGACCTGCGGCTGAGGTAAAACCAGGTTGGCGCCGTATTTATGCGCGGCAGTTGTGAACTGGGGATCCGAAGGACCGCTATTTGCGCCCGGCTGGAAGATATTCTGCAAGCCTGACGATCCAAACAGATCGACGCTCGATGGCCCGGTGTAAGCGGCTTTGAGATCGTGCTGATCGCCGATAAAGTCCCAACGAAGACCGTAGTTCAGGGTAAACGTGGGCTGCACGCGCCACGTGTCCATCACATAGACCCCTCCCCCTATCGCCAATTCATCCAGGTTATAGCCTCCTGCTTTGTCGTATTTTCCTGTCGCCAGGTCCACCGGAAGCTGGTTTGAAACGCTCCTGATCCGGCCATTGAGATACGCATACAGGGCCGCCACATCCGATTGAGCGCCGCCAGAATTTGCAGGGGTGAGGGGATTAGTTTTCCCTGAAGGGATTTGACTTGTGATTGGGTTAAAGGCTGGATCCTGGCTGGTCATACCCAGGGTGATATTGTCATAACCCAGGGGGGCATTGTAATAGTGGTCCTGCTGATGCCAGGCGTCGCCGCCGAACTTGATCGTGTGGCGGCCCTTCTGCCAGATGACATCGTCCTTGAGCGTCAGGTACGGGTAATAGTTGCCGCCCAGGCCATAAGTAATAATTGGGTTCGTAAGACCGAAGCCCTGGGAGAGAGCGCCTTGGCAGACTGTGCAATAGTTGGCGGCCTCAGGACTGAAGTATCCATTGGTATAGAGAAAACCGATCTGGAGCTGATTCACGATGGCCGGCGTGATGGTGTAGTTTGCCTCCAGCGAAAGAACATAGCTGTCTCCCGACGAACCGGTAAATTTCTTCTGAAAGTAAGGTCCGGGAAAGTTGCCCGGGTATTGACCCTTCCTTGCATTTTTGCTCATGTTCCCTGAAAGGCTGAACGAAAGCTTTTTGTTCAGCGTGTAGTCCAACCGGGCAGCCGGATAATAATTGGTCACTGTCAGAGGCGTCAGAAAATTCAGGGTCTCCGTGTTGTACTGGGTAGGATTCTGGCTGAGATTTCCGTATTGATAGGATGTTTTAATCAGCTCATAGTCAAGGGTGGTTGCAGCGTTCACATTCGGGTCAAAGCCCGCATTCTGTGCAAACTGCAAAACATTGATCGTATTGGTCCCGCCCCCGGCTGTGGCGTAGGTATAATTTCCCAGTTGAGCGGCAGCCGTCGGTACCACGGGGGCAAAAGTTTGGGTGCTTGGACTGATATTTTCCGCATAACTGCCGAAGAAGAACAGGCGGTCCTTCAGGGCCGGTCCACCTACACTGGCGCCAAAATCGTTCAGAATGAGATGGCCTTTCCTCACATGGGTGACACCGCTCGCCCACGTATTGGCGTTTAGGGCCGCATTCTGGAAATCTTCAAAGATACGGCCGTGATACTTGTTCGTGCCGCGATTGGTCACAAACAGGGACTGCGTCGCGCTTCTCCCACCGCCCTGGCTGGGATCGAGCTCTCCGCTCTGGACCGTAAACTCCTGAATATCTTCAGTGCGGAACGCAATCGCAGCGCCGGGGCCGCCGCCGGAATCCATACGCAGCGACGTCGAGTCGACGCCATCGACGCTTGCCCCATAGGATGCATTCGGGGTTCCATTGAATGTGCCTGTACCTGTGCCTGTAGCCGAGGTGTAGCCCGGAGTCAACGCCTGCAGTGAAAGCAGGCTGCGGCCCAACACCGGCAAATTAGTGACCTCTTTAAGATCGACCGAGGTCGATAGCTGGTTCGACGAGGTTTCGATCACCGGCGCGCTGACTGAACTGACATTGACCTCCTGCGCCGTTGTGCCGACCTTGAGAACGATGTTCAAGGGCGTTGCGACTCCCGCCTGCACGACGATTCTGTCGTAGATCACAGTTGCGAAGCCCGCATGCTCGACAGTGAGATGGTAGACGGTCGGCGGCAGCGCTTCGAAGGTGAATGTGCCGGAACCGAGCGTCGTGCCGTCACGTACGACGTTCGTCTCGTTGTCGGTCAATACCAGGTGCGTACCGGGTAAAAGGGCCTTGGTGGCATCCATCGTCTGGATCGTGATCGATCCAGACGTAGTCTGTGCAGAGGCTGTTGGCGCTAGAATGAAAACGTTTACAGCGCACAACACGGCTGCGCACGATAGAAGTCGCTTAATCATGAATCGTCACCTGGCTTGTGTATTCAAAATCGTATTTTTTGGAAGCATGTAGACAGTCTCTTAATACACGGCTCTCTGTCAACAGCTTTCATCCCAAGGAGACATTCTTTTTACAGTTGCCCGTTTGATCGCAGCGGCGTCCAGTGGCTTCGCCGACCGAAACTGTGGACACAAATGCCCATTCGCAGTTGTTTCTGGGCATTTGAGCGGGGTCGAGTCGAACCGTCAGTCTATGAATGAGTCATTTGTTTTGAATGGTGGAGGCGGCGGGAGTCGAACCCGCGTCCGAAACGGCTGACAACAGAGAGCCTTCATGCTTTTTCCAGTTCATTTTTGTCTCGTCACCGGCGCTTAGAACGGACGAAGATGCGACGGCGACCAGCCTGATCAGTCTCGTCCGACCCGCTCAGGCGGAGCAGGGAAGACCAGCCTACTGTGCGTCGATCGGTACCCGCCCGTAGGCGAAGCGAGAGCGATCGGCTACTTAGTTAATTAAGCAGCAAGAGCCAGATTGTTGTTGGCACTTATGGTTTTGTGAGCGATTACGGGTGTCCACACCCCGGCATGCCTCTCTGCCGCAAGCAATCCCGTCGAAGCCGTGACGCCCCCATCTGGAGCTGGCCGCAACATTGCGTTGTGGCGGTACAAAGATCTACATCCATTATAGATTGCGCGGAAGTTTCCACCGCGCCTCACGTCGACCGCCCGCCAGAAAAAAAAAGGCGGCACGAAACGGTGTTCTGAATCGTGCCGGGAGGCCAGTGACGCAACTTGCTTTCGAGCAAAATCTTCACTCGAAAAAATCTTCGCGGTCTAACTGAATCGCCGCAGGGCTTTAGCGTAGCACAAGCGAGTCAAGCGACTCAAGCGGTTTCTTCAAAATTTCCAGTGGTCAATCGTTCAACCGGTTGATCTCGCTGGCCATAGAGGTATCGTTCGCCGTAATCCCCCCAGCATCATGGGTTACCAGCCCCAGCCGCACCCGGTTATACCGGATGTCGATATCCGGATGGTGCCCGGCGGTCTCCGCCGCCTGCGCGACCTGGTTCACAAAGTGTATTGCCTTGGCGAAATCTGCAAAGGTCCAGGTCCGTGCCAGCACGCCATTCTCCAGCTCCCACCCCTTCAGCCCCGGCAGCGCCCGCCTCAGCTCCTCATCGCTCAACCGCTCCATCACACACCTCGTCCAGACCTCAAGCGCCAGCCATCCTACACCATCCGGTCATCCGGCAGTCTTCTTCGTCATCCTTCGCTTGGTCGCCCATCCTTCTTTCGTCACCTGCCGGCTGCGGCCCAGCGCCAGCGCCTCCGCCGGCACATCCTCTGTGATGCAGGACCCCGCTGCGACGTACGCTCCGTCGCCTATCGTCAGCGGCGCCACCAGCGTCGAATCCGATCCGACGAAAACCCCATCGCCGATGGTGGTCGTGTGTTTGTGTACGCCATCGTAGTTGCAGGTAATCGCGCCCGCCCCAATATTCACACCCGCGCCGATCACCGCATCGCCGAGATAGCTCAGATGATTCGCCTTCGCCCCGCGCCCCATCCGCGTCTTCTTCGTTTCTACAAAGTTCCCCACATGCGCCTGCTCGCCAATCTCGCTGCCCGGCCGCAGATGCGCATACGGCCCCAGCATCGCGCCATCGCCCACCATCGCCTCGTCCAGAATGCATCCATTCCGAACCAGCACACCCGCCCCCAGCGTCGAGTTCTGCACCACCGAATACGATCGCACCTGGCAGTCCGGCCCAATCTTCGTCGCCCCCAGCAGTTGCACAAACGGCTCAATCACCGTATCCGCCCCAACTTCAACCGCCGCGTCGATCACGCATGTCTCCGGCCGGAAGATCGTCACGCCTGCAGCCATCAACCGCCGCGCCGTCGCCGCCCGCAACGCCGCATCCAACTCCATCATCTCGGCAATCGTATTCGCTCCCAGCACTTCCTCAACGCTCTCAGCGGTGATTGCCACCACGCGACGCCCTTCCGTGCAGAGCAGGGAAGCAATGTCCGTGAGATAAAACTCGCCACTCGCATTCTGGTTGTTCAGCCGATCAAGATTCTCAAACAGCGCCGCCGTCTCAAAGCAATAGATCCCGGAATTGATCTCAGGCGAGCCGTAGTCTCCGGGTTTAAGATCCTTCTGCTCGACAATAGCTCGCACTTCTGGCGATTGGGTGTTTTTGCGCAGCACCCGTCCATAGCCCGTCGGGTCCGCAGGGATCGCCGTCAGAATTGTCATCGCCGCTACTTCGTCTCGATGCAGCTTCATCAGCGCAGACAGCGTCTCCGGCCGAATCAGCGGAACATCTCCGGACAGCACCAGCAGATTCTCCGGCGGCTGCACACCACTCACCGCAAACTCCGCCTTCACCCTCTGCAAAGCATGCCCCGTCCCGCGCTGCTCGGCCTGCAACACAAACTGCACGCCCTTGCTCATCACCGCTGCGCGAACGCTCTCCGCCTCATGCCCGATGACGCAATAGATCCGCGAAGCGGGAACGACGGTCTCCGCCGCGGCGATCACGTGCTTCAGCAGCGCGCGGCCGCCAACCTCATGCAGCACCTTGGGCCGCTTCGACTTCAGCCGCGTCCCTTTGCCCGCCGCCATAATCACGACGCCGAATGAGTTCCTGTCCATACGCGTTATCCTCTCACGCGAGCCGCGTCCTCACGCGTGGCAAATCTCCACCACGGCAGCTCCAAACCGCTCCAGCTTCTCCGGCCCAACCCCGCGCACGCTCCGCAGCTCAGCCATCGATCCCGGAGCCGCCGCCACAATCTCCCGCAACACCGTATCGCTGAAGATAAAGAACGAAGGCAACCCCGCAGCCTGCGCCTGCTCCTTGCGCCACGCCCGCAAGCGCTCCTCCAGCGCAGCCTGTTCCGCACTCAACTCCACAATCGGCGCCGTCCGCAATACAGGCCTCTTCATCGCGATAGCGGAACCCATCGAAGCTGGCACATCCACGGCAGACCTTCGTGGCGGCGCCAATCCTCCGCGTCCTTCGCTCTTGTCTTCGCGCCTTTTGCGTTCTGCTCTGTCTTTCTTCTCCGACTTCTCCGAAGGAACAACCTTCAGTGAAGCCACCGTACCCTCCTGGCACAACGCAACAATCTCCGCGCCAAAGCGCTCGATCCTCTGCGGCCCCATCCCTTTCACGCCACGCAGCTCCGACAGCTTCTGAGGCGCAGCCACCGCAATCGCCCGTAACGTCGAGTCGTGCATAACGGTAAATGCGGGCGTTCCAGCCTCCTTGGCCTGCGCACTGCGCCACCGCCGAAGCCGCTCCACCAGCGCCTCAGCCTCCGGCGTAAGATCTGCCTCCGCAGCCGCCTCTGCAACCACTCGCGAACTCCTGCGCGCAGGCCCTCGTGTATTCGCCAAAGCCGTCCCGCGAATCCACACCGTATCCAGCGCCGCCTCATCCGGCGTACGCCCCTCATGCGTCACCGACGCCTTCCGGTAGGTCACATCACGTCCATCCGGAGCACGGAAAGTATCATTCGCAATCGCAATCAACCCCGCCCGCGCCAGCCCATCCAGCAGCGCATCAAATTCCTTTCTATCTTTTGTCAGCGCCAGCTCTGTAAACAGCTTACCCGTCGACGTGCTCCGGTTCGCCAGCGCCGAAAGGATCGCACGCAGCCACGTGCGCTCGCGCTCATCCGCCGGCCGCATCGCAGCCCCCGACACACCCGAGGGCTTACACACATCGCATCGTCCGCACGCCCGCACGGAATCATCCCGCGCGGAATCATTGAGCCCGCTCCGGTCGCCGAAGTGCTCCACCAGCGCATTCATCCGGCAGCTCGTACCCTCGGCAAACGCCATCATCCGGTCGATCTGCTCACGCCGCGCCGCCACCTGCGCGTCATACCCCTCCTGCCATCCGTCCTCGCCCGTCGCCCGGACCCCATTCCAATCCGCAACCGCGACCCCTTGCGCGACCAACTTTTCTATCGCCCGATCCAGCGTCTCGCGATCCAGCTTCAGCCGTCTCTGCAACTCCTCAACCTCAACAAAATTCTCATCCAGTGCGCGAGCCACACGCTCCAGTTCGCTCCGTTCAGGATAGTTCCGCTCCAACAGAAACTCCTGCGTCTTGCGATCCGCAAAGCTGTACAGCAGCATCGATCGCGAAGCCAGCCCATCCCGCCCGGCGCGTCCAATCTCCTGATAAAACGCCTCCACCGATCCTGGCAGCGCCACATGCACTACTGTCCGCACATCCGCCTTATCCACGCCCATCCCAAACGCAATCGTTGCGACCACGACCTCAATCTTGCTCGTCGAAAATCCGCGCTGCACCCGCTTCCGTGTCGCCGCATCCAGCCCCGCATGATAAGCCTGAGCAGGGAAGCGAGCATTCAATCGCACCGCCAGCTCATCCGCCGCCTTGCGCGAAGGCGCATACACGATCGCCGGCCGCGCTGCCGCATCGCTCAACAGTTTCTCCGTAAACTTCGCACGCTGCGGCTTTGAAAGCTGAAGCACCTCCACCGCAAGATTCTCGCGCCGAAACCCCGTGATGAAGATCGCCGGATCGCGAAACTCGAGCTGCCGCACAATATCGCGTTGCACGGCTGGAGTCGCCGTCGCTGTCAACGCAATGATCGGGCTTCCGTCAGGCCTCGCCCGCAGCGCCGCCAGAGACTGCCCCAGCGTCCTGTAATCAGGCCGGAAATCATGCCCCCATTGCGAGATGCAGTGCGCCTCATCGATCGCAATCAGCGCCGGCTTGCGCTTCGCCAGCATCTCCGGAAACCCGGGAACGCGCATTCGCTCCGGCGCGATAAACAAAAAGTCCAGCGTCCCCGCCAGGTAATCCCTGCAAGCCTTTCGCGCATCCTCGCGACTCAACCCCGAATGCACCCGCGCCACACGCAAGCCCAGCGCCGTCAGCTTCGCCGCCTGGTCATCCATCAATGCAATCAGCGGCGAGATCACCAGCCCCGTACTTCCGAAGCCAGCTCCGCCGCGCGCCAGCGCCGGCAACTGATAGCACAAACTCTTGCCCGCGCCCGTCGGCATCACCAGCAGCACATCCCGCCCGCTCGCCGCCGCCTCGCACACCCCCTGCTGATGCGCACGAAATTCCGTGTGCCCGAAGACACGATGAAGCAGATCCGGAAGAGATTGCAAAAGGAAAGGGCCTGGCATCGACTCGCCCATCTTCGCATACTCTTCGCTGTCGATGCATCGCCCGCCATTGCGCAGGAGGGTACATCTTATTCACTGCTCACCTCATCCACAAACAATCATCTCGTGAAGATATTCAAGCGCTGCGTCCCGTGTTCACGCTGCGATGCACTCTTCATCCCTCTCTCAGTTAGAATTTTCACCACCCTCCCAGGGTGCGCCGGAGGCAAGGTGAAAGTTTGGAAATCGTTCATACTTTCCCTTTTGCTTGCCTTGATGATTGTTGCAGTCGGTGCTGCGCTTTTGATTCACCGCGGATTTCGGGCCACAAGCCAGCCTTCTGCACTTGAGACCGCTATCGCCCGCGCTCTCCGAAATGAGTCGATCTCCACCGCCGCCCGAAACGAAAAAAATCCTCTCGACGCCACTTCGCCGAATCTGCAGGACGGCCGCGAAGCGTTTCTCGCCAAATGCCAGACTTGCCACGGCCATGATGGAAGCGGACGGACGCCCATGGGACAGTCACTCTATCCCCGCGTCCCGGATCTTCGCGCAACCGCAACACAGGAACTCACAGATGGCGAAATTCATTACATCATCGAGAATGGCGTGCAGCTAACCGGGATGCCTGCCTGGGCCAATCCACATCAGGTGCAGAACGGCGATAGCTGGAAACTTGTCCTCTATATTCGCAGCCTTCGACCCCTGACGCACCAGGAGCAGGTTCAGCAGAGGCAAGCTTCCGCCTCGGCAAAGTATGTCGGCTCACAGGCTTGCGAAAAGTGTCATGCGGAAATTTATCAGCATTGGCAGAAGACGCCGATGGCTAATGTTATCCGCGACCCACGCCAGCATCCCGATGCAATCATTCACGATCTCTCAACCAACAACATCTACAAGTTCTCCAGAGATCAAGTTGCTTTCGTGTATGGCGGCCTTTGGAAGCAGCGGTATTTCACCAAAGTCGGCGACGACTATTTTCCATTGCCTGTGCAGTGGGAAATCGTAAACAAGAAATGGAGCAAGTACCACGTACCGCCGGCCGAAGGCGATTGGTGGGCAGCCTTCTATCCAGGCGATAACATGCACCGTCCAACCGGGCCACTCTGCGACGGATGCCACTCGGTTGGCTATGACATTCACACCAAGCAGGTAGCTGAATGGAACGTGGGCTGCGAACGCTGCCACGGCCCCGGTAGTGAACACGTCGCGCATCCCACGCGCGCTAACATCCTCAATCCCGCGTATATGAATTACGTCGCGGCCAGCGATACTTGCATTCAATGCCACTCGCAAGGTCAGCCGCTTTCAAACCCAATCGAAGGAAAATATTACGACTGGCCCGTCGCCTATCAAGTGGGTCTGAAACTCGCGGATTATTGGAAGCTGGAAGATCACACCCTCGGTGAGCCGCAGAATTTTCTCTATTTCCCTGACGGCACGGCCCACAAAAATCGCATGCAGGGCAACGACTTTGTGCAAAGCGTAATGTATCGGCGCGGCATTACGTGTTTCGACTGCCACGAGGTCCACGGCACATCGAACTATGCGCAACTGCGCAAGCCCGCGAATGCGCTCTGCCTCGACTGTCACGGACCATCCTCCCCCAACGGTCCACGAACAGCGACGATCGAGGAACACACGCACCATAAGGAAGGAAGCGCAGGCAGTCAGTGCGTCGCTTGCCACATGCCCGCGATAGAAACCGAAGGCCCGGCAAATACGATGGTTCACGCTCACACCTTCCGGTTCATCACGCCCGCAATGACCGAGAAATATAAAATCCCCAATCCATGCACTTCGTGCCATACAGATAAGACTCTGGAGTGGGCCAGCACCGCCATGCGTCAGTGGAGCGAGCGTTCTCCCTGGCGGTTGGGGCAAAACCCAGCCTCGAATTGAACAGCACGAGAATCTGCGCGCTCTGGAGATTCCAGCTATTCAAGCCCCAGACTCGCAGCCGCAGTTCACGCCCGCATAAGTTTGTCCGGAGTAATCGGGTAGTCCCGGACGCGTTTTCCCGTCGCGTTGTAAACCGCATTTGCCACCGCAGCCGCAGCGCCCGTTATCCCAATCTCGCCAATCCCCCGCGCGCCCATCGGATTGAACTTCGAGTCCGGAATATTCAGGCACGTCACGTCGATCGTCCCAATGTCCGCATTCACCGGCACGTGATACTCAGCCAGATTCTCATTCACCGGCCGTCCCCCCAACGGATCGATGTGCGTCTCCTCATGCAGCGCGAAGCTCACGCCCCACACAATCCCACCCATCAGCTGGTTCAGCCCCGTCTTGTCATTCAGCAGTGTTCCAATGTCATACGTCGCAACAACTCGCCGCACCTTCACCATGTGCGTGTCCTTGTCCACCGCGACCTCGGCAAAGACTGCTCCAAACGAGTGTCGTGCCATCGACGCAGCCTCCTGGCTCGGCTCGGTCGAGCCCTCTGCTTCAATCGGCTCTCCGCCATTGCGCGCAATCAGCATCGCAATCTCCTCGCCCTTCGTCGTATCCGACTTCAAGTACACGCGCCCACCCTTCACCTCTACATCGGTAACCTGCGCGCCGTGCACCGGCGACTGCGCATCCGCAATCGCCATCGCCCCTGCCTTCAACGCCACCTGCTTGCACGCCTCCTGCACCGCTGGACACACCGAAGCCGCCGACGTCGAGCCGCCCGATCCCGGTGCCCGCGGCAGCGTTGTATCGCCCAGCTTCACATCCACCAGCTTCGGATCGACGCCCAGCTCACCCGCCGCCGTCGTCTGCATAATCGTGTACGTTCCTGTGCCGAGATCCTGCGTGCCCGAGCCCACAAACACGCGCCCCTCCGGCATCAGCCTCGCCACCGCCATCGACCCCGACCGGTTCGCCGGATACGTCGCCGTAGCCATGCCGTAACCGATGAGCTCGTTGCCCTCAACCCTCTGTCCCGGCGCCTTGTTCCTGTTGGCCCACCCAATCCGCTCCGCCGCCTGCGTGTAGCACTCGCGCAGATGCTTCGAGCTCCACTCTCTGTCGCTCTCCGGATCGCGCTCGGCATAGTTCACCAGCCGAAGCTCCACCGGATCCATCTTCAGTTTTTCCGCCAGCTCATCCATCGCCATCTCGAGCACGGCAGTCCCCGGCGCCTCGCCCGGCGCCCGCATGTACGTGCCCGCCCCATAGTTCAAATCCACCAGCGCAATCGACGTCGCATTCGCCTCGCTCGCATACAGCATCCGCGTCGGCGTCACAGCCGACTCCACAAAATCCTCCATCACCGAGGTCGACACCGTGCAATCATGCTGCACCGCCGTCATCTTTCCATCCGCTGTAGCCGACAACCTGATTCTGTTCACTGTCGACGGCCGCCCGCCCACTGGCCCGAACATCTGCGTCCGCTCAATCGCAAGCTGCACCGGCTTCTGCACAATTCTCGCCGCCATCGCCGCCAACACCACATGCGACCACGTCGATCCCTTGCATCCAAAGCCGCCGCCCACATACGGATCAATCACACGCACATTCTCCGGCGGGAGATTCAGCGTGTGCGCCAGCGTCATCTTGTCTCCCGTCACGCCCTGCGTCGCGTCATAGACCGTCAGCTTCTCGCCCTCCCACCACGCCACCGTCGCATGCGGCTCCATCGGGTTGTGATTTTGCAGGGGCGTAATGTACGTCTCGTCCGTCGTCACCGCTCCTTTCGCAACCGCGGCATCGAGATCGCCCCGCACTCTCCGCGCCGGAGCTCGCCCGGAGTTCTTCGGCGGTCGCGCCTCCTTCAACCGCCCCATAAAGTCCAGTTGCGGCGTCTTCTCGTCGTAGCTGATCTTCAGCAGCCGCGCCCCCTGCATCGCCTCCGGCAACGACCGCGCCACAACCACACCAATCGGCTGCCCGTTGTAGAACACCTCATTGTCCTGCAGGATCGTAATGTGTCTCCGCGTCGGCGGATTCGGCGCTCCCGTCTGCAGCTTCGGCGCATTGAACGGCGTCAACACCGCCACCACCCCCGGCGCGCGCTCCGCCTCCTTCGTGTCCATCGCCTTCACCGTTCCGCTCGCGATCGTCGACTGCACGATAAACGCATACAGAAGGTCCTTCTTCGCAAACGGCTCCTTGAACTCCGCCGCATACTTCGCCGTTCCCGTCACCTTCGCTATGCCGTCGTAGCGATGGTCCGGCTGCGGCAGCGGCTTCAACGCCTGATCGTCGTCGTTCTGCATCATGCCCTGCATCATGCCGCAACTCCCTTCGCCGCCTGCGTCAGCGCGCGCACGACGCACTGCTTTGCCAGCTCCACCTTGAACGCGTTGTCCTTGTATCCATGCGCTCCCGCCAACGCCGCATCCGCAGCCCTGCGAAAGCTCTCCTCGTTCGCCGGCTTCCCAGCCAGCGCCTCCTCCGCCTCACGAGATCGCCATGGCTTATGCGCCACACCACCCAGCGCCAGCCCTGCTGACTTAATCGTGTCGCCGTCCATCTCCAACCCCGCCGCCACGCTCACCAGCGCAAACGCATAGCTCTGCCGGTCGCGCGCCTTCAAGTACCACGAGTGCTTCGCAAACCTCGCCGCCGGCAGCGTGACCCCGACGATCAGCTCGCCGGGCCGCAGATTCGTATCTACCTCCGGCGTCTTTCCCGGCAACCGATGAAAGTCCACCACAGGAATCGTGCGCTTGCCCTTCGGCCCACGTACCTCCACCTGCGCACCCAGCGCAACCATCGCCACATTCATGTCGGAAGGATTGGTCGCAATGCACGTATGCGCTGACTTCGCACCCTCATCCGTCTGTCCCAGGATTGCGTGAATCCGATTAAATCCATCAATCGCTCCACATCCCGATCCAGGCGCACGCTTGTTGCACGCCGGAAACGCCATGTCCATGAAGTAGTAGCAGCGCGTCCGCTGCATCAGGTTGCCGCCCGTCGTCGCCATATTGCGCAGCTGCGGACTCGCCCCTGACAGCAGCGCAAACGACAGCAGCGGATAGTTCGCAACGATGTCCGGATGGTTCGCCAGATCTGAATTCTTGACCAGCGCCCCAATCCTCGCGCCGCCAGCGCTCGCCTCCACCTTGTCCAGCCCAATGTGATTGATGTCGACCAGCGCGGACGGCCGCTCGACCCCATCCTTCATCAGGTCGACAAGGTTCGTCCCTCCGCCCAGAAACTTCGCTCCCTCAGCTGCGCCCGCGCGCACCGCAGCCTCTGGCGAATCCACCCGGCTATACGCAAAAGGATTCAAGCCGCACCCCCATTCGCCGATCGGGCAGTCAACTCCCGCACCGCCGCCACAATATTTGGATACGCCCCGCACCGGCAGATATTCCCACTCATGCGCTCGCGAATCTCATCATCCGTAATCGGCGGCTTCGTCGTCTGCCCCGTCGCAAAACTCACCGTCGACAGATCGCCGCGCCGCGCCTCCTCCACGACCGCCGTCGCCGAGCAGATCTGCCCCGGCGTGCAATACCCGCATTGAAATCCGTCATGCTCCAGGAACGCACTCTGCGCCGCGCTCAGATTTTCTGGCGTGCCCAGCCCCTCGATCGTGGTCACCTCCGCACCCTGCGCCGCTACCGCCAGCGTCAGGCAGGAGTTCACGCGCCGCCCATCCAGCAGCACCGTGCATGCGCCGCATTGCCCGTGGTCGCACCCCTTCTTGCTCCCCGTCAAATCCAGATGCTCACGCAGCAGATCGAGCAGGGAAGTCCGCGTATCAACCGTCAGCTTCCGCTGCTGCTTGTTAATGGAGATGGAGATAGGGACCATCTTCGCGGCCGCTGCCGGATCCCCGCGCCTCACCTCCTCAGCCGCCGCCTCTGGCGACCACCCCATCGCCACGCTCGCCGAGACAACCGTCGAAGCCACGACAAACTCACGTCGCGTCATCTCCATCTCATCTCGCGAGACCTCACTCGTCTCGTCCGGAAGCTCATCCTCACTGCATCGGTTCACGTCCGCTCCTCAAGCTCAAATAAAGCTCAGCGCAACTCGTGCTTAACCTTGTACTCCAATATCCAGCCCTTCGTCCTCATAGGATGCCTCTCGCGCCCCGCCGTCCCACCGCAACTTTGTTCCTCCGCGACCTCGTCTCGTACTATCCTTCTCTCGCACAACATTCATCCTTTTTCTGCACCGGAGAAAGAACACCTTGGCCTATCTGCTGAAGTCCCTGTCTGCCGCCGCCATTCTGTCCATTGCCCTTACATCCGCCATCGCGCAGGATCAGCCGCAGCGGCGCAACACCGAACCCGGCGCCACCGCGAACCAGGCCACTCCGCCCGACCAGAACAAAGAACCCACGCTCCCCATTCCGCCCGAGACGAAATCCGAGACCCAGCACGTCTGGTCCGCCGGCGCCCGCACCGTCCACTACACCGCCACCGCCGGCAACCTCCTCATCCGCGACGAAAACGACAAGCCCAACGGCAGCATCTTCTACGTCGCCTACACCGAAGACGGCGCCAACTCCCACAACCGCCCCATCACCTTCCTCTACAACGGCGGCCCCGGCTCCGCAACCATCTGGCTGCACATGGGCTCCTTCGGCCCTGTGCGCGTTGTCACTGCCAGCCCGGAAGCCACCGGCCCCGCGCCGTTCCAGTGGGTTCCCAACCAATACAGCCTGCTCGACAAGACCGACCTCGTCTTCATCGACGCTCCGCTCACCGGCTTCTCCCGCGCCGTCGGCAAGGGAACCGCCAAGGACTTCGCCGGCGTCGATCAGGACATCAAAGCCTTCAACAAGTTCATCACCCGCTACATCACTCTCAACCAGCGCTGGAACTCGCCCAAGTACCTCTTCGGCGAGAGCTACGGCACCCCACGCTCCGCCGCCCTCGTCGCCGCGCTCAACAACGACGGCATCGAGTGCAACGGCGTCATCCTGCTCTCCTCAATCCTCAACTATTACGCAAACTCTCCCGGCTATGACATTAGCCCGGAGCGATATCTGCCTAGCTACGCCGCCATCGCCTGGTACTACAAGAAGGTCCCTCAAACCGGTTCTCTGCAGGACTTCATCCAGCGCGCTCGCGAGTTCGCCCGCGGTCCCTACTCAGAGGCCCTCCAGCAGGGTGACAGGCTTCCCAAAGCCCAGTTCGATGACATTGCCCAGAAGCTCGCCTCCATCACCGGCCTTCCCCTCGACTACATCAAGCAAGCCAATCTCCGCATCGCACCCACCCGTTTCCGCAAGGAGCTCCTGCGCAACGACGAGAAGATCCTCGGTCGCTACGACGCCCGCTTCGAAGGCGACGACATCGACTCCGCCGGCGAAAATCCCGGCTACGATCCCTCCGACACCGGCATCTCCGGCGCCTTCGTCGGCGCCTTCCACGACTACATCCAGACCGAGCTCAAGTACGCCAGCTCCGAGCCCTATTACCTCTCCGGCCCGGGCATCAACCAGAACTGGGACTGGAAGCACCGCCCCTCTGGCGGTGCCGGTGGCTTCGGCCGCGGCGAGGAGACCGAACCCGACACCGTCATCGATCTCTCCGACGCCATGCGCAAGAATCCGCACCTTCGCGTCTTCTCTGCCAACGGCCTCTACGATCTCGCCACGCCCTTCTTCGGCACCGAGCACGACCTCGCCCAGATGATGCTTCCCGAAAACCTCCGCGGCAACGTCCAGTTCGGCTACTACCCCTCCGGCCACATGGTCTACCTCAACGTCGACGCGCTCAAACTCATGCACGCCGACCTCGAGAAGTGGTACAGCCAAGGCGCATCACATTAACTCCAAACGCCTTCGATCCCCATCCAAACGTCGGATAATGGAGACATGCCGGAGCCTCTCCACATAGGCGCCAGGAAGACTCGCTTCGTCTCCATCCTGTGGCTTCAGCTCGTCACACTGGCATGGATGTTGATGGAGTTAGGAGTAGCCCTTTACGCAGCGGTCACGGCGCACAGCCCCGCCATGCTGGCCTTCGGCGCCGACAGTCTCGTAGAACTATTCTCAGCCGCCGTCGTGCTCCTTCAGTGGAGTTCGCGAGTCTCCCTCTCCGAGCGCAACGCCGCCCGCACAGCCTCGGTATTGCTGTTCGTCCTCGCCGTTGTCGTCACCACGATCGCCATCGCGTCCCTGGTTTTGAAGGGGCAGCCGAAATCCAGTTGCGCAGGCATCGCTATTACCGCCGCAGCGTTGATCGTCATGCCTGTGCTTGCCGTTCTAAAGCGCCGGGAAGCCCGCGGCAACGGGAACACGGCTCTGGCAGCCGATGCCATTCAATCCGCAACCTGTGCCTATCTTGCCGGCATCACCCTTATGGGTCTCGCCCTCAACGCGATCTTCCACATCCCCTGGTTTGACTCCCTCGCCGCGCTTCTAGCAGTCCCTCTGCTCGTCATGGAGGGCAGATCAGCATGGCGAGGCCAGTCCTGCGGGTGCTGCTGAGCCTCACTCAACGTCCACGACCAACGACCATATCCCACTCTCGGACTTCGGTCCGCGAGGACTCTTGTGTCCCTCTTGAGCGACCACAATCACACCCTTGTTCCAGCTCCCCTGAGACGATAGAATGAACTGTTGCGCCTTGCGCGAAATCTCGCGCAGGCCGCCCACATTCCAAGGAGTCGCATCAATGGCAAAGCGTCGCGGAAATCCAAACTGGGGCAAGCCCGAGCCCATCGGCCCGGTCGTACCGACCGTCACCTCGTTCGAGCTGGTCGTCAAGGAGTACAAGCTCACCCCCGATCAGTACGTCCGCTCCACCCGCCTGCGCGAGTGGGCCCGCCGTAACAAGAACTCCAAATACATCCCCGAGGCCCTCCTCGAGGCCTGGGGCTTTGAGATCGAGTCAACCCTCTAAACCTGTCAAGCCCCCGAGCTTCAGTCTTTCGCTGTAACCATCAGAAAACAGACACTTTGCCACTTCGAAAATCGTTGCACATTTATTCCCTCGATTCGCTAAAATTGAAGTAGGGGATATTTACAAGGGGACGGCTTGAAGTTGTCACCCTGAGGCGTAGCGGAAGAATCTGTTTTCTCACCCGGCGCGATGGCAGCCTAGGGAGGCTTGTCGTAGAAGTCCAAGCTTAACTGCTTTGCTCTGAAGACTTTGCGCAAGAATGACGGGGGAGGGGGTCTCATGTCCGAACCGGAATCAGGCTTCACAGGCGTCCCCGAAGCCATCGCCGAACTCAAGGCCGGCCGCATGGTCATCGTCGTCGATGATGAGGACCGCGAAAATGAAGGCGACCTCACCCTGGCCGCCGAGTTCTGCACCCCCGAAGCCATCAACTTCATGGCCAAATTCGGCCGCGGCCTCATCTGCCTCACCCTCACCGAAGACCGCGCCGACGCCCTCCGCCTCGCGCCCATGACGCAGGACAACACCTCGCGCTTCGGCACCGCCTTTACCGAGTCCATCGAGGCCCGCGAAGGCGTCACCACAGGCATCTCCGCCGCTGACCGCGCCCATACGATTCAGGTGGCGATCGACCCGGCCACAACCCCGCAGGACCTCGCCCGCCCCGGCCACGTCTTCCCGCTCCGCGCCCGTAAGGGAGGCGTCCTGGTCCGCGCCGGGCAGACCGAGGCCTCCGTCGATCTCGCACGCATGGCAGGCCTTATCCCCGCCGGCGTCATCTGCGAGATCATGAACGAAGACGGCAGCATGGCCCGTGTGCCCGACCTGCTCAAATTCTGCGCCGAGCACAACCTCAAGATGCTGACCGTAGCCGATCTCATCCGCTACCGTCTGCAAAACGAGCGCTACGTCCACCGCGTCGCCGAAGCCCAGCTGCCCACCGAGTTCGGTGAGTTCCGCATGATCGCCTACCAAAGCGAAGCGGGAATCGGCCAGTCCACCGGTGCCGACGGTGGCGAGTCCCACGTCGCTTTGGTCTATGGGGATTTGGGCGATCCCGATCACGCCGACGATCCCGTCCTCGTCCGCGTCCACACCCACTGCCTCTGCGGCAACCTTTTCGGCTCAACCCTCTGCGACTGCGAGGCCACCGTGCAGGGCTCGCTGGGCGCCATCGCCGAAGCCGGCCGCGGCGCGCTTGTCTACCTCCACCACACCCAGCGCGGCTACGGCGTAGACTCGACCGTCGACCCCCCGCGCCTCGTCTTCCACCGCAGCGAGCCACGCTCGAACGCCATCGACCGCAACGCCGACCGCGGCGCAGATAGAGGCAAGGATGGCCAGGAGCGCATCCTCCGCCAGGTTGGCCTCGGCGGCCAGATCCTCTCCGACCTCGGCATCCGCAAGATCCTCCTGCTCTCCAACCACCCCACCCACGTCCCGGCCCTGCAAGGCTTCGGCATCGAGATCGTGGGCCGCGTTCCTATCCCCGGCACCCCTCTGCCGGCCGCCCGAACTTTCTAAAAATTCGCGCTCTATTGGACCGTAACCGTTAGTGTCACCGACGACGTAATCTGCGGTCCACTCGTAGAGCTGGCCGTAACTGTCCACTGATACGTTCCCGCAGGCGTGTAAAGCAGACCCTTAGCCGGCTGCTGCGGAGCAGCGTTGCCGCCACAACTTATTACACCCATTAGCGCCACGCTCAACAGCAGCACCAGGCAAACAACAGGCACTCTGCGCCGTCGGCCACGAACCACCCCGCCCAAACCCAGTAGAGCAAACGGCAGCAGGAGCAAAGCACTCCATCGCTTATCGCCATTCACGCTGGTGATCGTATTGATCGTCGCCGTCGAGCTCTGCGCTCCGTCCAACGTAAGCATCGACGCAAGCAGTGAGCAGCTCGCATAAGGAGCCGCACCAGCAGGAGCGCAAGTCAGCGCAACCGCTCCATCAAATCCAGCCGACGGTGTAGCCGTCAACATAAAGCTCGCGGGCTCTCCGCTGGCCACGCTCGCCGAGAACGAGCCATTGACCGTCAACGTGAATCCGGGCGTCGGTGGAGCCGGCGCACCGCCAGTCCCAGTCATGCCAACCGTGAGCGGAAGCTGCATCGCATTGCTGGAGACACTAAGCACACCACCGAGTAACCCAACGTCCGCAGGCGCAAACGTGACTTCGAGCGTGCAACTGGTCCCCGCCGCCAGACTTCCGCCTGCCGCGCACGTCCCCAGGTCCGCGCCGTACTCGCCGGTCGCCGTTACGCCGCTAAGCACAATCGGCGACGAAGTTATATTCGTCACGGAAACCGAAAGCTTGTTCGTCTGGCCGGCATCAACCATTCCAAAGTTGAGCGCGGTAGGTGCAAGCATCAGCGGCGCAGCCGTTGCGCCTCCGAGGAGACTCACAAACTCCAGCGCGTCGGCAGCGTCAGAGCGAATCTCGAGCGTCCCTGAGCGAATCGCCGCTTGAGACAAATCGCCCGGCGTAAATTGCACACTGATGTTGCAAGCATCGCCCGGCAGCAGCGTAACGCAGGTCGAGCTTGCACTGAAGTCAGTCGGCACAAGCACCGACGATATATGCAGCGTCGCGGTTCCAGTGTTCGTCAAGGTAACCGTCTGCGCAGCGGAAACATTTCCTTCCGCCGTACTTGCAAAGGTCAGCGCACTCTCGGAAAGATCATACGCAGCCAGGACCGCTGAGCTCGCCGGGTTTGCGACGGCCACGGCTTCTGCCGAGCCAGCCAGCTGTACGACATCAGGACTCGTCGCAGCATCGCTTTCAATCACGAGTGAACCTGTATCCTGTCGTGGAGCCGATGTGCCGCCGCCCGTGGCCACCTCGTTGATAGGCGCATACGTCACGCTCACCGTGCAGCTCGCTCCCGCATCCAGCGCAGCGCCGCAATCGCTCGTGGAAATGAACGGAGGCTCGCTCGTTAGTCGGCGAATCGTAAGCGTTCCACTTCTCGTGTTCGTCAGAGTCACGTTCTGCTGCACTGCCTGCCCTGAGACGACCTGCCCAAAGTTCAACGGTCCATTAGGCAACGCCGCGCTGCTGATCGACAGCGATCCACCACCCTCGCCATAGCCAAGCAGATAACCCAGCGCCTCCACCGCTGCGGATCCATTGCCAAACGTGCCGGTAGCCAGAACCGTGCCTGTCAGCGATCCATTCGTCACCGGCAGCATACTCACTGAAAAATTACAGGTCGCCCCCGCAGCTAAGGTTCCACAGCCACTCGGAGCACCCAGCACAAACTGGCGCGGAAGTTCCAGCGAGACAGCCATCGACTGTTGCGTAAGGTTCGTCAGGCTGAACTGCCGCGTTTGCCCCATCGTTCCAGTGGGCGCAGGACCGAAGTTAGCCTCCGCCGGCTCCAGCAACAGCCCTTCTTCATCGCTTGTGTAGGTTGCGGAGAGCGGAACTGCGTAATTTACCGTCGCAAGCTGCGCGCCCGCGCCGATCGACACAGAGAACAGCAGCGTCGTCTGCGACAGCGTCTCTCCTGGTGTAAACGTCACCACCATGCTGCATTGCGCGCCCGGCGCCAACGTGCCGCACGCAGAGCTCACCGTGAAATCCGAGTTTCCAATCGTGGGCGTGCCAATCGTCGCGGCAACGGCCCCAGTGTTCGCGACCGTGATGGTCTGCTGGGTCGCCTCTGTACCGCCTTGATTACTGAAAACCAGAGAAGATGGACGCAGTGCGATGCCCGGATCCACCGCGCCATATCCTGTAAGCGATGCCGTCGCACTTCCAGCATCCGTCGCCACAGTCAGCGTGCCCGTACGCGCACCGGAAGCCGTCGGCGCAAACGCAACTTCGATGTTGCACGTCGCCGTCGACGCAAGCGTTGCCCCACACGCACCGGCCGCCGTGAACGGCACAATCGAGAAATCGCCGCTGACCGTCACTGACTGGATCGTCGCCGTCTCTCCACCTGGCAACAGATTGGCCAGCGAGAAGGTAGCGGGCGCCGTCACGCTGTCCATTGCAATGAAACCGAAGTCGGCATCGCCGGGCGTCAGCACCAGGCCGGTGAGAGGTGTCGCCTCCGCCGTCAGCGTTAGCGTTTCGGGCGCGCCTCCATTCACCGTCGCCAAAGACATCGTCGTGGTCTGCTCGCCCACAGTCTGCGAAAGAAACTGAATACCCAGCCAGCAGTCCACACAACTGCCCGTCGCAGTCGGAGAGAACGCGGAAGCCGGAAGCGATCCGTGCCCCGATCCCGCATCCTCCACAAGAGCGAAGCCGTAGGCGGAATTATTCGAGCTGACGCTCAGCGTCGGTAACGCCGGCTGCACCTTGTACCATGCGACCAGCGGCTCGCCAGCAACGGTTTCGCCCAAGGCCAGCGTTCCATTGTTCGCAGAGAGAATGTTCGTAGCCGTTCCGCTCAACGCCACCAGCGCTGGTGAAAAACCACCGCCCACACCGACGCTCAGTACACCCTCACGCGGTCCAGGCGCCGATGGCGCGAAGCTAACCAGCAGCTCGCATGAGGCTCCAGCGGGCAGCGTCGCAGGACACTCGTTGTTCAACACGAAGTCTCCTGTAATCGCCGCAGTCAAAGACACCGCTGCCGCCCCAGTGTTGAGCACCTGAACTCCCTGCGTCGTCGAGGAGATCTCCGTGACAGTAACGGGATCACTAAAGACAAGACTCGACGGTGAGACGCTCACATTCGGATCCGCCGCGCTGCCCGAAACGCCCTGCGGCGGCAGCGTCTGTCCCGTGAGCAGAACCGAAAGCCCCTGATCGAGCGCCAGAACAGCCGAGTCCAGCGACGGAGCCGAAGCCGCGCTGTAGCTCAAAGTCATGCGGCAGACGCTCTGCGGCTGCAGCACGGGTGGGCAGTCATCCTTCACGGTAAACGGCGAATCGCCCGGCAGCGCAACATCGGAGTGAGCGATCGCCGCGGCAGAATCATTCGAAAGAAAGAGATAACGAGGCAGTCGTACCGCTCCCGCCCCAGAAAACTGCGTGCCGAAATCAATCTCGCTCGTAGAAAGATTCAACGCAGCCGCCTGCGAAAAGCCCGTCAGCGACACATCGCGCGGTCCAATCTTCCACGCCGCACTCACCGGCCCATCGTTGCTGCTCACGTCCGAAGCCGTGAGCGACAGCGTCGCCGTACAGGAGCTGCCGGCCGCAATCGTAAACTGGCCTTGTCCACTGGCCTGCGCACAATCTGTGCTCGCAAGGGCGATGCTGTAAGGCGTAACCGACGGCCCGGCGTCGGGCCCGATGCTGAATGTTTGCTCTGTCGTGCTGAGGTTGGTGACGGTCAGGCTGCGGTCAACGGGCGGAGCCTCCGAACTCGCGATGCCGAAATCCAGCTCCGTCGCGCTCAATGCCAACGCATCCGGCGCCTCTGTCGTTGCAGGCAAAATCGCAGTCTCAAGGGGAACTCCCGATGCTGAAACCATCACACTCCCCGGACCACCGCCGCTCAACGCCACATCGCACGCGGCTCCCATAGGAAGAGAAGAGCCGCAATCCGAGGCAATGGTGTATCCGTTCGCGGCCACCGCCAGTCCCAACGCATCCGCCGATCCAACATTGGTCAGCCTAACATTCGGCAGATCGCCGGTCGAAAGTGCAAGACTCGGCGACGCTATCTCTGTATCGATAAGCGTCAGAAGCCCACCGCTGCCGCTGCACTGGCTCGCTCCATTGCAGCTCGTCGCATCGGGCGCCAGGTCCTGCACGCCATTGGGCAACAGCGCGGTGGGCGCAGCCACCATCGGCAAATCAAAATGCTGCGTCGTCAAAAGAGAGGAACTCAACGTCGCCGTAATCGTCCCCGGCACAGCTACCGACACACCGTCCAAAGAGACAGCCGGCGCTGCCAGCACGGTAGTCAGCGACGCATACCCCGCATTGTCCACCGGCGCTCCGCCGAAACGCAGGCTTTGCGCAATCGCGCCGGTAGGCGACACACGCAACAGCAAACCATCGCCGGATTGCAAAGCTGCTTGCGCCGACGCAGGAAGCAGCGGCGTGCTCATCGTCATCGTCACCCACGCCGATCCATCCGGCCCCGCAGTCACCACGCTCCCCGTGCCCGGCTCCAGCACGACGCCTTCCGTCACCGTCTGCCCATCGACCGGAATTCGCAACAGCGATTGATAGCTCGCCGAAGTCAACGGCTCATTCGCAGTCGATACCGGGAACTGTCCCAGCCCAATCTCGCCCGACAGCAAAAGCGAATTCGACGAGACGTCCAACGCGAGTCCTGTAATCCCATCGCCCGCAATGAAGGTAGAAAAGACAAATCCATCGCCCGCAGGTGCGAGTTCGCTGAGGAATCCGGAGATAGAGCCAATCATCGCAGGCTCCAATGCAGACAGTGTGGGGAAGCCGGTGGCCGAAGTCTCGCCCACAACAAACGCATGATCGGCCGCGTCCGCCACAACACCCGTTGGCTCCGTATCCCCGCCCACGCCCGTCAGGTAAGTGGCATAAAGTAGCGCAGAACCATCGGCAGGGAAGCGCTCGACAAACCCGTTTTCACCCGATCCATTAGCCGGCGTCTGCTGAATTCCGCCCGCAGTTACGGGTAGATTCCCGTTCAGGATGATGCCCGTGACAAACACGCTGTCTGCGGTCGCCGTCACGGAGGTAGCAGCCGTCTGCCCCGAACCCAGAAAGGTCAGGAACACCGTGTTCAGGTTCGCATCGAACTTGGCCAGAAAAGAGTTGGTAGAACTATCCGCCGGCGCAGGGAAGGGAACTCCTGCCGTTCCACTCAGGTTCCCGCTGCGGCTGGTTCCCGCCACGTACACATTGCCGTCCGGATCGATAGCCAGCGCCACACCTGAGTCGCCCGCCGCTCCTATGTGGGCCTGCGCCTCAACCGTCTTCCCGGCGCTATCTGTCTTCAGGACACGAACACCATCGCCCTCATCCAGCAGCAGAAACAAGCTTCCATCTGCTGCATAACGCGCGGCTGTAAAACTTCCGTGATGGTTCGCACTGAGAAGCCCCTGCAGCAGCACAACCTGGCCGCGCGCGCATAACGTGAGCAGGCCGGCAAACACAAGTAGCAGAAGCGTGGCAGAGCGATGGGTCTTCGTCATGGTAGATAGCTGCGGCACAGCTCGGTGTGCAGCCTGTCCTCAATACCAAAAGAAGTTGAAGTGGTTTTGTTGTCCTATCTTGAGACTACCTTACACCTTTGTTCGCTGCTGTTCTAATTTGCGACACTCGCGGAAACGAAGATTCCGCCCCGATCCTTTCACGGAACCTCAGGCGGCGGCAATCCCTCGAAGCCACCCTCGCGCATCGCTTTTACGAAGCTCGCCTGATCGACATATTGGATCGCCTGCAATCCTTCCGCTCGTGCAGCTTCAACGTTCTCCAATCGATCGTCGACAAACAGCACTTGCCCGGCAGGAACCCCCATCCCTTCGATCGCATGTCTGTAAATTCCCGCCTCCGGCTTCACCATCCGCAGCCGATGCGAAAAAGTGTGGTGAGCAAAATCCGCTATCCACGGGCAGCGCAGTCGCACACCCGTCTCCATCGCATCGCCGATGTTTGAGAGGATGCCAGTGCGCACACCTGCGCGCTGCAACGCCGTAGCCCAATCAATCATGGCCTGATTAGGCTGTGTCCACAGCTCAACATCGGCCGCTAAAAGCTCTGCAACCTCTTCCGCGCTAAGCGAGCGCCCCAACTCCCTTGCAACAACGCGCCAGAAACCAGGTCCATCCAGCGCGCCGCGATCGTAGTCATGCCGCGGCTTCCAGTAAGCCGCATGAAAGCTGGCGTCATCCGCGCCCAGCAGCCGACGCAGGCGTTCCCACGCCGCAGGATCAGGTGGCCCGCTCAACACCAGGCCGTAGTCGAAGAGAACAGCGCGAATCAGAGGCATTGTCGCTCGATTGTAACCAGAGGTCCGCACGCAGGGCGCAGCATACAAGTATCCTCCTCGCAGTTATCCTCAAAGAGCGATGAACTTCTCCGCAAGAACGGCTTGGGATCTCAGCGAAAGAGCGCTCGCTCAACAGCTTCGCGAACGCCGCGAACGTGGAGCAGAGTTATTCGATCTCACTCTCTCGAACCCAACCGCGTGTGGATTCCTCTACGACGCGAACGATCTGCTGCCACCCCTTGCGCAACCCGCATCGCTCGCCTACGATCCACAGCCCTTCGGTCTCGCTTCAGCTCGCGCAGCCGTCGCCCAGTACTACCGCGATCACGGTGCAGAGATTCCCATCCAGCAGCTCTGCCTCACCACCAGCACCAGCGAAGCCTACAGCTTTCTCTTTCGTCTGCTCTGCGATCCCGGCGACGAGGTGCTCATCGCGCGCCCCAGCTATCCGCTCTTCGACTTCATCGCCCAGCTCGACTCCGTGCGCCTGCGCGAATACCCGCTTTGTTACGATCCCGGCGCATCCTCCAACTCCGCCCACGCCTGGTCGATCGACTTCGAAGCTCTCCGCGCCGCCATCACCGCGCGCACACGTGCCATCATCGTCGTCCATCCCAACAACCCCACCGGCAACTATGTCTCTACCGTGGAACGGGAAACCCTCGAAGCTCTCTGCGCCGAACACAATCTCGCGCTTATCGCCGATGAAGTCTTCCTCGACTACCCGCACACGCCTACTCACCCTCCGCCTAGCTTTGCCGCACGAACCGGCCCTGCCCTGTGCTTCGTTCTCAGTGGACTCAGCAAGGTCTCTGCTCTGCCGCAGATGAAGCTCTCCTGGATCGCCGCTCGCGGCCCCGAGCCCGCACTGCGCGACGCTCTCGCCCGGCTCGAAATCATTGCCGACACCTTTCTCTCCGTCAATGCGCCAACCCAGGCCGCACTTCCGCACTGGCTCACTCGCCGCAGCATCCTGCAAGACCAGATTCTCGAACGCCTCAACCGCAACCTCGCCGCGTTGGATCAACGCCTCCGCAGCACATCCGCGCAACGGCTCGCCCTCGAAGGCGGATGGACCGCCGTTCTTCGCGTTCCGCGTTCAATCGCTGGACAGGACTTCGCAGAAGCCGCGCTCGGTCGCGGTGTTCTCACCCAACCCGGCGAGTTCTATGGTTTGCCGGAAGGCCGCATAGTCCTTAGCCTGCTGACGCCGCCCGAAATCTGGGACAACGGCCTCGCTCTTCTGCCGATCGACTGAACCCCGCAACTCCCGTCGCGCCGCTTGCATCCTCAAAGCAAAGCTTCAGACGAGGAAAGGATTCGACACCCGCTCCTCGCCAATCGTCGTCTCCAGCCCATGTCCCGGAACCACCAGCGTCGCATCGGGCAGCGGAAGCAGCCGTTCGCGAATGCTCTCGATCAGCCTTCCATGATGTCCGCCTGGCAGATCTGTTCTGCCCACCGAGCCCGCAAACAACGTATCGCCTGCCAGCAGCAGGGAAGCCGCCGGCACATGCAGGCACAGGCTGCCCTCCGTGTGCCCCGGCGTATAGATCACCTGGCCGTCGATGCCGCGCACCGTCACGGCCTCCAGATCGGCAGGCGAATGGTCCGGTGCGGCCACCTCCGGCGTCGCAACTCCCAGCCACCCAGCCTGCACCTCCATCATTGCGGTCAGGGGAAGATCCGCCGCGTTGTACAGAATCGGCGCGCCTGTCAGCCGTTTCAACTCCAGCGCACTCGCAATGTGATCGATGTGCGCATGCGTCACGACAATCTTCCGAAGCGTAAGCTGATGCTTCGCCAGCGCCGCCAGAATCCGCGGTACCTCATATCCCGGGTCGACGACGATCGCCTCGTGCGTCGCTTCATCGCCCAGGATCGTGCAGTTGCACTGCAACAGCCCGACAGGAAAGGTCTCGCGGATCACAACGACCCTCTCGTTTCATCCATAAGAAAAGGCGCAGGCATCGCAGCCTGCGCCTTCGTGAACAAAGCCCGTGTTACTTCTTCGCAGGTGAACTCTGTCCCTGCGTTGTCCCCGACAGCACTGAGTGGCTGGTCGTAGCCGAGCGCGACATCACCACCGTAAGTGCAATCGACGTGAACATAAAGATCACCGCCGCCCAGGTCGTCATACGTGTCAGCAGGTTGGCCGCGCCGCGCGGTCCAAACGCCGTCTGCGATCCCTGCCCGCCAAAAGCCCCGGCCAGATCGGCCGACGAGCCCTGCTGCAGCAAAATAACGCCGATAAGAAACAGGCAAACTATTACGTGAACGATGACGAGAAGAATAATCATACGAAGAACCGAAACCCTTGAAGCGCCGTCGCGGCGCGAAATCTTGGAATCTGGTGCGGAGGAGGGGACTTGAACCCCTATGCCTTGCGGCGCTAGCACCTCAAGCTAGTGCGTCTGCCAATTTCGCCACCTCCGCATGGGCCTGGCACGCACACAGGGTGCGGCAGGAGTGACGAACAATCCAGTTGAAAGTATAGCATCGCCCCTTCGCGGTCAGCCCGACGCGCCGCTCGCAAAAGTGGCAGAATAGGCGGCATGACCACACCCGCTCTGCGAACCCTCGGCTGTGCTGCGGCCGCCACTTTGCTGCTGTCGTTCTCTATCGCTTCGCCCGCCTCCTCGCCCAGTCAGGCCAACGCTTCCAAAACAAATATGCCGCTCGTCACCCAGGCCGCCCCGGGCAAGTGGGCCATCGTGATGCACGGAGGCGCCGGCGTCATCCAGCGAAGCTCCATGACGCCGGAGCGCGACAAGGCCTACCGCGCCGGAATGGATGCAGCCGTTCGCGCCGCCGCCAAAGTTCTCGACGCCAACGGCCCGGCCATCGATGCCGTCGAAGCCGCGCTGCGCGTCATGGAGGACAACCCGCTCTTCAACTGCGGCAAGGGAGCCGTCTTCACCGCCGACGGCAAGAATGAGCTCGACGCGGCCATCATGGACGGCAAGACCCTCGACGCCGGCGCCGTCGCCGACGTCACCTGCACCAAACATCCCATCTCGCTCGCCAAAGCCGTCATGCAGAAGAGTCCGCACGTCATGCTCGTCGGAACAGGCGCCGACCAGTTCGCCGCCAGCGTCGGCCTGGAACAGGTCGATCCAAGCTATTTCTTTACAGAGCCGCGCTGGCAAAGCCTCATCCGCCAGCTTAAGAAAGAAAGCCTGCCGATTCCACCCCGGCCCGCCGGAGCGCCGCCGCCGCCCATGAAACCTCTCGCCCAACTCGAATCCCCCGACGTGCACAAGTGGGGAACCACAGGCATCGTCGTTCGCGACCGCCAGGGCAACATCGCCGCCGGCACCACCACCGGTGGAACCCAGGCCAAGCGCTGGGGCCGCGTCGGCGACTCACCCATCATCGGCGCCGGCACCTACGCCTCCAATCAGTCCTGCGGAGTCTCCGCCACCGGCACAGGCGAGTTCTTCATCCGCCTCACCGTCGCCCGCACCATCTGCGCCCTTGTGCAGTACAAAGGCATGCGCCTTCAGGCTGCCGCGGATGAAGTGATCCATCACGAGCTGACCGCGCTCAAAGGAGACGGCGGCGTGATCGCCATGACGCCCGATGGCCAGATTGCCTGGAGCTTCAACACGCCCGGCATGTTCCGTGCCCGCCTCGTCGAAGGCGGCCCGCTGCAAGTGGGCGTCTACAACGACGAGCCGTAGCCCTGAAGCTGCTTCAGAAATATTCGAGCAGCTGATTGAACTTCGCGAGCTCCAGCAGATGCACGCCCTGCGGTGGCCGATCGACCGTCTCATGCTCCAGCACCCAGGTGAAGCTGTGTGGCACAAAGACAGCATTCACCCCAGCCGCCATCGCCGGGTTGATGTCCGACCGTGGCGAGTTGCCGATCATCCACGTATTCGCCGCATCGCAGCCGTGGCGCGCCACCAGCTCGCGGTACATCGCCGCGGTCTTCTCCGGCAGAACCTCGATCTCTGCAAACAACTCACGCAGTCCCGAGCGCTCGACCTTATCCTGCTGTTCGTCGAGATTGCCTTTCGTCACCACAATCAGTCGATGCCGCGTTGACAGCGCACGCAACGTCTCCGCAACGCCATCCAGTAACTCAATCTCTTCGGCAGCAATCGCCTCGGTAAACGCGACAATCCGCGCATGCTTCTCCGCCGTGACCGGCTCATCGGAAAGCTGCTCGAAGCAATCGATCAGCGACCGCCGAAAGCTCTTCAAGCCATAGCCATGTTTCGCGATCGTCACGCGTTCACAGGCGTTCAGATGTTCCCGCACCTCTTCGTCGCTATGAACGCGATGGTCCAGGTACGAGATGAACGCCGCGATGGCGCGCTCAAAGTAGATGTTGTTCTCCCAAAGCGTGTCGTCTGCGTCGAAGAGCAGCGTCTGAGCCACGCCCCGCCGTTCCAATCGGGCGTTATCGATCTGCGTCCCTACCTGCATAAACCTTCCTCAAGCATGCGACATATTACCCGCTGAATGCTTTCTATCGGATTCACGTGGAGATGCTGTGATCGCCGACTGTGCTCGCCGAAGGAATCGCGGAACCGGATAACTGCAAGCGGTAACTTTTCAAAACGCTTTCAAGCGAAAGGATGCCTTCCAACGCTCCCCGCAGCGCGCGATTCGATACCGGCAACACAGGCCATCTCTGAAAATAGGGAAGCACGCTCGACAGCGGCTGATCCGGAAAGATCAGTGGCGTGCGTTCCGCGCCCAGCCGCGTTTCCAAAGGAATCTGAGCCTCAGGCGAGGACAGATCGCTTCCCAGCTCCGCAAAGATCTTCTGCAGTTCCTCTCTTCTTGCGGCATACCATCCGCCATCCGTGCATTGCACAAGAACCGCCGTCGCCGCCGCGGCTCCCTCCTGTTGCTCAACGTTCTTCATCGTATTCCAGACGCTCTCTGCCCCATGCACGATCGGTATCGTCGCTGGCTGAATCGCATCCTCAAGGTGAGCTTCATGTTCCTCCCGTTCCTCTTCCATCGACGGAAGATACAGGCCATCCTGATGCGTCAACAGCTCGAAGATGGGCACGGGCTGAAGGCTTCGCGAGATGAGATACGCAATCGTATTGGCAAGAATCACCGGCAAAATAATCGAGTAGTTGCCGCTAACCTCCACCACCATGAACACTGACGTAAGCGGCGCTCGAAGAAACGCGGCAAACAGAACGCCCATGCCCACCAAGGCGTACGAGCCGATAGATCCCGTCAGATGCGGCAACAAAATCTTTTCATACGATCCAACCGAAGCTCCCAGCATCGCGCCGATGAACAGCGTCGGCGCAAACATCCCGCCCGGCGTCCCACTCGAAAAAGAGAGCGTCGTTGCAACGATCTTCAACAGGCCGAGCGCCAGAAGCATCTTGAACGCGAACTGCGCGTGCATCGCCTGATCGATCGCCCCATATCCGGCACCCATCACCTCCGGAAAGCCGAAGTAGCCGATGCCCCCTACCAGCAGCCCGGCCAGCGACGGCTGCAGCAGCTGAAACCATTGTGACTGTCTGCGCAACAACGGTCTCAGATATTCAAGCGACTTGGCGAAGAGCAGCGAGGCCAGGCCGCCGATGACGCCCAGCACCGAGTACGCCAGCAGCTCGCGCGGGTCGCGCAGTGTAATCGACGGAATGCGAAACACCGGCTGATCGCCCCAGAACCATCGCGCCACCACCACACTCGAGACCGCCGCCAGCACAATCGACCCCAGCACACCCGCCGACCACTTGCCGATCACCTCTTCGATAACAAAGAGAATCGCCGAGATCGGCGCATTGAACGCCGCCGCCAATCCAGCCGCCGCGCCCACCGGTGCAAACAACCGCAGCCGCTCGCGCGACAGCTTCATCCGCCGCCCGATCAGCGACGCCACACCAGCGCCAATCTGCAGTGACGGATCTTCAGGCCCAAGCGACTGTCCGCTCCCAATCGCCAGAGCCGACAAAAAGAACTTGCCGATAACTGTCCGAACCGAAATATAGCCGTTGTGAATGTACAGTGCGGCCTTCGTCTGATTGACGCCGCTTCCACGCACCCCGGGGAAGACATACCGCGTCAACACAGAAACAACCAGCCCAATCGCCGCCGGCACAAGGAACAGCTTCTTCTGTCCAGCGGCAGGCGCCGCTCCCAGCAGCAAAACCTGCAACCAATCGATCGCCATCCGGAACGAAACAACCAGCAAGCCGGAGAGAATGCCGATAAAAATCGAGAGCAGGAGAAACAACCGCTCCTCTCTCATAAACAGCGCTGCGCTGTTCAACGGCGAGGAAGCAGGCGCTTCGGTCGATGCTGTCTCCTGGCTCATTCGCTCTCCTGCCATCTCATCGAGCTCCGTGCCGCGACTTTGCAAGCAACAGCAGCAACGCATCGTCGCCCGTCGGTGCGCCGCAGAGTTTGGAAGTTTGTATCTCTGTATCGAAGACGAGCTGCGCCATACTGTCCTGATTCGCCGCATTCTGCAAAGAGGACCGTCGATTGAGAAGTTTCGCTGCCGTCTGCCACTGTGTCTTCAGCGACTGCAACCCGCTGGGCTCAGAGCCAGTATCTTGCGAGCCAGCATCTGGCGAACCAGCATCGAACTTCGCCGCGCACTCATCGAACCGCTGCTTCGCAATCCCCGCCGCTGTACGGATGTGTTCCGCGCGGTCCTCCGCAGGCAGATTCTTCGACAACGTCAGCCTCTGAATCCGCTCCGAATCTTGCAGAAGGGAAGTAACCTCCGCCTCATCCGGCTCGCTCGCGGATGCTCTCGACTCCTCTCTCGGCGCCAGCGTCAGCAGCTTATCGGCGGTGTCATAGTCTCCCATCGCATACGCCAGACGCCCTCCTTTGAGGAGCGCCGAAAAGTCATGCCGGTCCAGCTTCACGGCCTTCTGGTAATAGGTGAGGGCATCGTTAGGATCATTCGCCGCCTGCAACTTATCGCCGAACAGCGTATCCAGCGCCCCCGTCTCCGGAGCATTGGCCGCGGAGACCAGAAGCTCTGCACGCGCCGCTGCTCTCTGTCCGTTCTGAACCAGATAATCCGATAGCTCCAGTTGAACCTCGCGCCGCCGCGTGAGCCCATCACCCTGCCAGTTCCCCAGGCTGGCCGCGCGATAATAGTCGATCGCCTGCCGCGTCTCTCCCTTCTCGCGCGCCATCCGCGCCAGCTCCAGGTTGATGAATCCGTCCGCCGGCGTCAGCTCTCTGAGACTCAGAAAATAGTTGGTCGCCTCCTCCGTGTGATGAGCCTCAGCCAGCGCCTCCGCCAGCAGCAGATGATTCGTGCGCGCATCCGGCGCATAGGACTGCGCCACCCGCAGCGCCGCGATGGCCTGCTCCGGCTGTCCTGCACGCAAGGCCACCGCCCCGCGCGCCGCGTACTTTTTTCCCAGCTCCGCGCGCCGCGTCTCAAACGAGCGGAACAGAAAAGAAGTGATGGCGTAAAGAATCAGCGTAGCCAGGGCCAGAATCATAAGCGTAGCGCTGTCCCGAAGAATGATCTTCCTCTTCGCCAGATTCAGACTCGACCCATCGCTCGTCCCACCAGAATTTGCGCTGGCCTCGATCTCACCCTCCACGCGACTCTAATTTTAGAAGTGCATACTCCAGGTAGAGATGCGCTTCGTGCGCAGCCTGGACAAGAAACCTCTTCATTTTATCGCGCTGCCACACGCAACCCGTCGCTTCGCGTCTGCTCACTCGTCCGCATCGTCCCCGGCAGGCCGCTTCGCTCCCGCGGTAATCTTCTCCGTGATCGCGGCCGGAACAAAGTCGTAGTGGTCCATCTCCATACGAAAGCTGCCGCGTCCTTGCGTCATCGAAGTCAGCGTCGTTCCATAGCTCAACATCTCCGCCAGCGGGACTTCAGCGCGCACCACAGTCGCTGCGCCTGTGCTCTCCATGCCTTGCACGCGGCCACGCCTGCTGTTCAGGTCGCCCATCACCGCACCCGCGAACTCATCAGGAGCCTCAATCTCCACCCGCATCACAGGCTCCAGCAGCGCCGGCTTCGCCTGCTCCATGCACGCGCGGAAGGCCGCGCGACCCGCCATCTTGAACGCCATCTCACTCGAGTCCACGTCGTGGTAGGCGCCATCGAAGACCACCGCGCGAAAATCTACGACCGGATAACCCGCCAGATAGCCGCGCGCCGCCGACTCCTGCACACCCTTCTCAACCGCCGGAACATACTGGCGCGGAATCGATCCGCCGAAGATATCATTCACGAACTCGAAGCCCCCGCCGCGCGCCAACGGCTCAATATGAATCTTGCAATCGGCAAACTGCCCATGCCCGCCGGTCTGCTTCTTGTGCCTCCCATGTCCCGTCGCCTTCACCCGCACCGTCTCGCGATAAGGCACCTTCGGCGACTTCAGCGCCACCTCCGTATGAAACCTCTTCCGCAGCCTCGCAACCACCGTCTCGATATGCAGCTGCCCCGACCCGGCCAGCAAAAACTCATTCGTCTGCGGATCGCGATAGAAGCGCAGCAGCAGGTCCTCTTCCATCAACTTGTGCAGCGCCGGCGCCAGCTTGTCCTCGTCCGCGCGCGTCTTCGGCTCAATCGCGTACGTCATCGCCGGCTCCGGCACAGGCGCAGGCTCAATCGAAATCTCATGTTCCTTCGCCCCCAGCGTGTCGCCGCTCTGCGTCACGCGCAGCTTCGCGACCGCGCCCAGATCGCCCGCATGAAGCTCGCCCACCTCGATCAACCTTCGTCCTTGGGCGACAGACAGGTGAGTCATCCGTTCCGACTCTCTGCGCGCATAGTTCTCCACCGGCGCATCCGTCTTGATGCACCCGCCCAGCACCTTGAAGAACGAAATCCTTCCCGCAAACGGATCGATGATCGTCTTGTAAACATAGAGCGTCACCGGCTCACCATCGCCGATCGTGCGCATCACCATCTCAATCCCGCCCTCGGACCCGGAACCATTGCTCTTGCCTGAACTATGAGCAACTCCCCGTGCCGCAAACGCAGGCCGCTCCAGCGGCGACGGAGCATATACCTTCAGAAAATCCAGCAGATGATCCGTCCCGACATTCCGCAAACCGCTCGCATACAGAACAGGGAAGATCCTGTCCTCGCGGATCGCCTCATGTAGCGCGCCAATCAAATGTTCCTCAGGAATCGTGCCCACCGCAAAGAACTCTTCCATCAGCTCATCCTTGCCCTCAGCCACCAGCTCGATCAACGCCTCATGCGCTGCCTTCGCCTCCTCCGCAAGCTCCTCCGGAATCGCTCCGACGACTCCGCGCCCATCCCCATCCGCCGTATATAGAAACGCCTCCATCGTCACCAGGTCCACCACGCCATGAAACCCCTTCTGGTCCACGATCGGCAGCTGCACCGGAGCCACCTGCCGCCCCCATCGTCCGCTCAGCGTCTCCAGCAAAGCGGCAGTCGATTGAGCCTTCGGATGGTCCACCTGATTAATCACCACCACGCGCGGCACCTCCGCCTCTGCCGCAAACTTCCACACCCTGTCCGTCACCGCCTCAATCCCGGTCTGCGCATTCACTAGGACAACCGCCGCCTCGGCAGGAAGCATCGCCCCGCGCGCCTCATGCGCAAACATATGAAACCCTGGCGTATCCATCAGATTGACCTTGATGCCGTTCCATTCGGCAAACGCCACCGCATTTGCCATCGTCATCTTGCGTGCGATCTCTTCCTCGTCATAGGCGGTGACGTCGCCACCATCCGTCGGCGCAGGCATCCTCGCCGTCTTCAGAATCGCCGAGATCAGAGAGGTCTTCCCGCTATGCGCATGCCCCACCACAGCGACATTCCGAACTTCGCTTCCCGCATAAACCTTCATCCGGATCTCCTCCTGTGTTCAGTGACGTTGCGGCCACCCAATAGTAGGAAATAGATGCCGCACCAGGACCTCCCGCCGGCCGGAAGCAGGGAACTCCCGTAAGTCCGCCATTCTAGACCCACCAGCCACGTCATGAGGAGAGCTGGGGCAGGGAAGCCTCGGCCCTTTAATCAGCTACGGGCCAGACTCAGCTCCACAAGCCGGTTGCAGAGCCCCTCGGAGGTCGAGGCAAAGACATCGAAGTACACGAGCGCCTTGTTCTGGCTCGCCGCCTTGGCCAGACTTCCCAGCAGGAAATGGTCAGGCCTCGATAGCTTGCAGTAGTAATCGCCCACGCTCGAAAAGAAGACGAAGTGTTCATAGCCGAAGCCGGCCAGAAAATCGAACCCATCCCACACCTCTTCGCCCAGACCCTCGATCAGCTCCGGATACCACTCAAAGTAGAGCGCCGGCTTATAGCGATCCAATAGCTGCGCCCCTGAACGCAGAACAGAGAAATCGTAGCCCTCCGTATCCACCTTGATAAGGCTCAGGGAGCCATTCACCTCGGCAAAAGGACCTGCGACCGTATCGAGCCGCACCAGGCGGTGATGCGAAGAATCAGCGACAGCCTCGTCGACCAGTTTGGTCGAAGGGTTGGCTCTCCCGTCATCTTCCAGCCGTACCAGCGCGCCTTCGTCCTCGCCGATGAAACACTGCACCGTTTCGACGCGCGCATCGCCCTTGTGATTGAACCGGCAGATCTTCGCAATCTCCTCGTCCGCCTCCACGCACAGGTAGGTGCACAGCCCGGGGTTGAGCTGCTCGATCACCGCGATGGTCTCGCCGACATTGGCCCCGACATCAACCACGGTCAGCGGCAACGAAGCACCCGAAGCGGCCAGCGTCGTCGCCGCGAGAGCCAGCGGGCGATTGTATTGCGGGTGCTGCGCCAGAATCAGCGCAAGAGGATGTTCAGCAGGCATGCGCAGATTACGGCCATACACACGCGCGTCAATGAGATGCCCGGGGCCGAGTCTGCGCGCCAGCGGCCACGCAACCTTATTGGCAGCTTTGGC